>Ga0315899_10006356_pt1 | contig 12727 bp, 14 predicted proteins | sample LakEriMetagenome_2_FD_203518 | JGI IMG/M metagenome (GOLD analysis project Ga0315899, IMG submission 203518) | Freshwater fungal communities from buoy surface, Lake Erie, Ohio, United States - Buoy 4 MA112 | ecosystem: Environmental > Aquatic > Freshwater > Lake | place: USA: Lake Erie, Ohio...
CCCAACGCCGCAATGCCCAAGCCGAAATCTCGTTCTACACGGCTCTCGCCGAGTACAACAAGTCAATCGCACTGGTCCATCGCCGCAAGGGGACCATCCTGGCCTACAACGGAATCGAATTCGCCGAGGGCCCCTGGACTGGGAAAGCTTACTACGATGCCGCTGAACTTGCCCGCCGCCGCTCGGCCAGCCGCGAGGTCAATTACGGTTGGACCCGCCCCGGCGTCATCAGCCAAGGCCCCATCAATCCGACCATCCAAGGAAACAGCGGCTGTGCGACTGGAGACTGCGAAGTTCCCGGGGCGGCCATGCCGGCCAACCTGAATGCCCCGACTCCGGTTGAAGAGATCAGCCCGACTCTCGAGTCACCTGAAAATGCCTTGCCAGCTCCAGGGGAGCAAACTCTCCGCCAACCGCTTCGCGGGCCCGGGAACTTCGGGGTCCGACCGGTCAGCTACGAAGAGGCCGTTCCGCCTGACAGCAAGCCGCTCACTTCGTCGCCAAAAAGCTCTGCACCGACCCGAGACCCGATCACAACCGCCCTGGGAGCAACCGCCCTGGGAGCAACCGCTCCGGGAGCAACCACCCGAGAGCCATTCTCAACCAGCCAATTCAACTGGGAGAAATTCGGAGTCGACGATCCGTCCAAGGCAAAACCCGGAATCCGGGCGACGATCAAGACGGACGGACAATAATCGAACCAAGCCCGAACAGAGACTGATGTTGATTCACGCTTCGCCCTTTTCGAAGGCCCTGTCATGAAAGCCGTCCACCGCTTGCCCGCCAGCATCGCTCTCACCTGCCTTGCAGGTGCCGCCGCCCTGGGAATCAGCGGCTGCTCCATGTGCAGCGGCCCCTACGATTACGACTATCCTGCTTTTCCCGGAGTCATCCAGCGGGCAGACCCAGTCTTCGGCCGTGTCGGCTCCATCTTTTCGGATCCCTACAAGGCCGGAAGCGGCCCATCTGCCGATTCCAACCTGAAACCGACCGTCCGCAAGGAAGCGCCCGAACTCGAAGACCTCGATGCAATTCCCGAGGCTCTTCCCGATTCGGAACTCAATCCTCCCCCGTCCGCTCCTCAAGAGCCGATGAAGATCGACCGGGAAACTCGCACTCCCTTTCGCTCCGCCCCCGCACCCCTGAGATAGGAAACCATTCCGAGTTGAATCACAGCGACGTTGAATCGCTATCAGGCAAACGCGAAACAACGTCTCTCCCATCGCACAGGTCAACCACCGCAGCCGGTTGGCCTGTGCGATTCTTTTTGCGCCGTTTGCTCTCGCAACCCTCTCGACGCGCATAAAAAAACCGGAGCCAGCTCGAGAGCCACTCCGGTGTTGGAATCCACTCTTGGAAAACGTCGAAACTATCGTTTCGAGAATTGGGTCCCGCGGCGAGCGCCCCGCAGACCGTACTTTTTCCGTTCCTTCATGCGGGAATCCCGGGTCAGGAAGCCATCATGCCGCAGCTTCGGAAAGTTCTCAGCGTCCATCCCGCAGAGCGCCCGGGCCAGAGCCATTCGGCATGCGCCAGACTGACCAGCAGGTCCACCGCCAGAGACGGTGACTGACATGTCGATCTTGCCGCCCAGACCAACCGCTTCCAGCGTGTCCGTGATGTAGGTCCGCTGCGTCATTACCGGGAAATAGTCCTCGAACGTCCGACCGTTGACAGTCACGTTGCCCGAGCCGCTCTTGATTCGCACGCTCGCTACCGAGGTCTTTCGTCGTCCAGTGCCCAAAAATTCGCCGGTCTTAGGGTCTTTCTTGCTCGCAATCATGTTCGCCTGAGTTCCTGATGTTCGCCTTTAACTCTCTTTTCGCCTCGCAAAACCAACTGTATTCCCGACGCAGTCCTTCAACTCTGTCACTGGCTTCCAACTCTGTCGCCGGCTTTCAGTTCCATCGCTGGAACCACCACGCTCACTGTTCGGTATCCCAACCTTCGGGATAGCCGCCGCTGAAATCCTTGGAATACAACGTCAACTCTGCGAGGAACACCTTCCTAGTTCGACACCGCTTCAAACTTCAGCGGCTGGGGATTCTGCGCCTGATGGGGGTGCGAATCTCCCTTGTAAACCTTGAGCTTGCTCAGCATGTCCACACCCAGTTTGTTCTTGGGGAGCATGCGGCGGACCGCTTCCTTGATGATCAGTTCCGGGGCACGATTCAGCCGATGTTCGGCCGTCTCCGAGCGCAGACCGGTGTAACCTGAAAACCAGGTGTAGGTCTTGTTGGCCATCTTGTTTCCCGAGAAGCGAACCTTCTCGCAATTGATCACGACGACGAAGTCGCCCGTATCAACGTGCGGGGTGTACTTGGGCGTATGCTTGCCCATCAACACCATGGCGATCTCCGAGGCCAACCGACCGACCACGGCGTCGCTCGCGTCGACGAGCCACCACTGCTTCTCAATTTCGTTCGGTTTCGCCAGAAATGATTTCGTACCAGCCACAACTCAATTCCTTAAAAACGAAGCTCCGCTCGGGGCCCGACAGACTCCATCCGCCCTGAAACGCTCGGGTTTGGGAAAGCCCCCAAATCTATCGATTTCCCCCGCGGTCAGCAAGGGTCACGCGCAAAAAGTCACTAAAAACAGGGTTTGAGCAATCAAGACCCACGCTTTTACCGTCCGGCCCGAAAGGCTGTACCGAGGCCGGACTCCCCCACCGAACGATTCAAATATCGGCGGTTTGCCGCGCGGATTCCTTGAAAAAAGACCGCAAAAGCCAGCGCAAACGCGGCCCCGCCAAGTCGCTGAGCTCGATTGCCCCAATCGGACCCACTCCGACTTCCCCTCGGCCATCCTCACGACCGGAAGATTCGGCAAATCTCCCGCCAGACACAAATTTTTCCCACCGACTCCTTTATCTGGGCAAAGATTAACGCGCTCTAAGTCGATCTGAGCTATGCATCCCGCTTCGCCCGGCACGGACCGTCGAACGAAGCGCGCTGAATCTATCGTCATCAAGTTTCCAAAAACGGCCATCGGAGGGCCAAAATGCAGCCCCAGAACCACGCGCCCCATGTCCGAATCCTCCGCCTATCCCCGGCTCTGCAATCCCGCTGAGCCCGCTACCTTTGCTCCCGCTGGAATCCCGCTCGTTTGTCAGCCGCTGACAGCCGCTTTTCAAGCCGCCACAGGCTGGGTACTCGATTTTGAGGAATCGCGTTCCAGCTACCGCCGACGAAAAGCCGACCGCCTCCCAGAGTCCGCTGCGGATGGCCGTCTCCAAATCACTGACCTCGCAACTGACCTTTCTCCGGGCAAGCCCGCCGCCAGTCGAGAACATTGCGACCAGCTCGCGGCAGCAATCAGCACGCTGTACCACCAGCTGCAGCAGCAGCGCGACGAACTCCGCTTCGCGCAAACTCAACTCGCCGTCCCGGGTCGCGTCGCGATCTCCAAAGACCGGACCGAAAAACTCAACCGCCTCCTGACGCAACTGCTGCAAACCGCGTGCACCCAATTCGGCTACGACTCAGCTGCAATCATGGTGCTCGACGAGGCCACGACCACCCTCGTCCAACGGATCGGTTTCGGCCCCCACTACCAAAACACCAACGGCAACAGCCGCCCGCTCGAGCAAGGCAAAGCCGACATCGAAGCGCTCTCTGGCGGGGTCGTCGTCCTGAACTCGCGCAGCGAAGTCGCCGCCTGGCAGGCACCGGTCAAAAGCCGGGCTGCCGTCTGCATTCCCATCGCCTCGCTCGACAACTTGCACGGCACGCTCTGGCTTGCCGGCGAAACCAAACGTGAACTGACCGATAGCGACACAAACCTGCTCGAGATCATCGCCGGTCGAATCGCCGCAGAACTTGAGACCGCAGCTTTGCTCGCGCACCAATCGACTGGGGCTCCGGTCAAGCCGCTGGCGACAAACGAAACCCCTCCAGCAGACGCCGTCGAGGATACTCAAGACTGGTTGCCCGTGCCCTTTGACGGATGGGACCTGGAGCGTCCCCAACCCGTTCAACCGACGGCTACGCTTCCCACGCTGGCAGTCTCCCAAGTTGATGTCGGAGAAAACCTGCAGGTTCTCGTCGCCTGCAGCCGCAATGCTGACGCCGCCGAATTGCGGCTCGCCCGGCAAGCATTTGCCGTGCTCCGCGGCCTGGAACTTGACGCCGCCCAACTGTTCCAATCGCTCAATCACTTCCTGCATTCAGAGTCGGCAACCGAGTCCGAACTGCGGTTTGCCTGTATCAAGCTGGACCCGCTGTCTGGAGAATTCGAGTGCCACGGGCATCCGGAAATCCGAGCCAACCTCTCGCTTCCCGGCCAAACCGATACCTGCGTGCACTCCCGCAGGTTCGGGTTTCTCTCCAACGGCAGCTGCCTGCGAGTTCATTGCAACGACTGCAGCAGCGACTTGCTCGTGCTCAGGCGGAAGTGAGCTGACCGCACAAGCCTTGCCGGTCCGAACCAGCCCCGCGCCGCGCGCGTGCTTACGTTACCTGATGCCGCGCACGAGATGGTAATCGCCGCTGGACCAGACTTCGACTTCGCGCAGCCACCGGCCAGCGTGCTCCCGATACCAATTGGGCAATTTCGTGACCAGCCAGCAGACGCCCTCTGGCCGCAACGCCCGCACGGCTCCGTCCAAAAAACGCTCGGCGATCTCAAAATCGGCGAAGTAGGGCGGATTCGCCGTTACGAGGTCAAACGTTCCCAAACCGGGCACCTCAGCCGTATGCGATAACACGGCCCGCAAGTTTGGCAACTGATTCTCATTCGCCGCCCATGTGGTTGCCTCGACAGCTCGCGCGTGACTGTCGACAGCCCAGACCTCAAGTTCCCGATCGCGGGCCGCCAACGCGACGGCTATCACGCCGCTGCCACAGCCGATATCCAACACCCGCCGTCCCGGGATCGCGTCGACTCCTTTCAAAATCTGCCGGGCGCCGGCGTCGAGTTGACGATGGGCAAACACGCCCGGCCTGGTGCGCAATTTCAGCAGCCGATCGCGATCACGAAAGACGACCTCCGCTGAAAACTCGCGGACGCGCCGCAGCTCTGCCTCTTTTCGCAGACGAAAACAGCGCCCGCGCCGATCCCCCGCTTGCTCAACCGACTTGTTCCACTGCCGCAGCTCAGTCAGCAGGGCAGGGTGGTCTGGCGAATCGACGCCGACAAACAGTTCTCCTCCTGGGCGGAGCCTGAGGAACGCCGACTGCAGGAGATCGCGATTCAGCTCAGCCGATTCCCTGCGCCGCAGCGGAGCGAAAATCTGATCGAAAGGCTGGGGGCTCCAATCCGCAGCGCAGTGGACCTGCAGGTTTTCGGGCAGTTCTCCCGCTCCGCGAACCAATTCCGCCTGAAAGGAGTCCAACACCAGACACTCCACCCGCGATTACGGTAATCGCGCAGCGAGTTGCCGCGCCAATTGACCTCGGCCGACGGTCAACGTCCCGACCAGCCGCCCGGGAGTAAAGCGGCATTCTGCCAGAAGCGACTCAACTGCCGGTGTTTCCAGTTGGGGATTCTCCAGCCGATCTCCAAGCGGCTCTTCGGCGGTGAAACGCCGGGCTTTGTGGCGGCGACTCATGGGCAACCGCCCCCGGTCGCTCGATTGTCCCCCAGCGGTTCCTGTCGCCGCCAATCGCCCGACTTGCCACCGGTCTTCTCCTGCAACCGCACCGCTGCAATTTCCATTTCGCGGTCGATGCCCTTGCACATGTCGTAGACAGTCAGCGCGGCCACCGAAACCGCCGTCAGCGCTTCCATTTCCACCCCAGTGCGGTCGGTCACCCGGACGGTCGCCCGGATCGAAAGCTGCCCGGGCTGTGAAAACTCGAAATCCAGTTCGACCCCGTCGAGGCGGAGCGGATGGCACAGCGGGATCAACAGGGCAGTTTGCTTGGCGGCTTGAATTCCGGCCAGACGGGCAACGGCCAGGACATCGCCTTTACCGATTTGCCCCTGCTCGATTCGAGCCTGAGTCGCCGATTTCATTCGCACCAGTGCCGTTGCCACCGCTCGCCGAGAAGACTCCATCTTCGAGCCAACATCAACCATTCGGGCTCGCCCGCCAGCATCGAAATGACTTAACTCCATCGCATTACTTTCTCGAGACCGACTGGCCCGCGCTGAGACGCCTGGCTGGTGCGGTTGGGATACGGCACATTCACAAACCTGCTCAGCCGCGGTCGCGTTGCTTCAGGTTGCGATGCAGAAAAGGCTGGACCTCCTCCACAAAGTCGCGCACGTCCTTGAACTCGCGATAGACACTGGCAAACCGGATGTACGCGACTTGATCGACTTTGAAGAGGCGTTCCATGACCATCTCGCCAATCCGGTCGCTCTCGATCTCTTCGTCTCCCAACAGATAAATGTCCTGAAGAATCTCGCAGATAATCCGCTCCACTGCTTCCGTCGGGATCGGACGCTTCCAGCAGGCCAACTCCAGGCCACGGCGGATTTTGTCGGGACTGAACGGCTGGCGACTGCCGTCTTTTTTGACTACCCGCATGTCGAGCTCAGCCACTCGCTCGTACGTGGTAAACCGCTTGTTGCAACCTTGGCATTCGCGGCGACGGCGGATGCTGAATCCGTCTTCGCTTGTCCGGGAGTCGATGACTTTGTCGTTATCAACCCGGCAAAAAGGGCACTTCATGATTAGCTCGCCAATTGAGGAACACCCCTCGGCGTCGCGGCCGGGGTGGACCCAATTATCCGGTGAAAAACCCCAAAAGGGAACCCGCTTTTCGGGACGGCAGAAAAAGCCCCCCGGCCACACCATCCTTCCGGGCTTGAAAAGTTTGCCAGCTCGCTCGTGATCTCGCCAATAAATCGGCCGCTCGGGAGAATAGCGGTGCGGCTACCGGAGGGGCGGCCGATCGGCTAATCTGATCGGGCATTCCCTTCGAGCGGCCGTGCCGTTCCACTCCGTGCGTGCAATTGAGGTTTAACATGTCAGAGCAACCCGCCCAACCGCAATCCAACCCAGGCTCCAAGCCTCAGGATGCGAAATCTCAGTATGCCCAAAACATGCGCCCCAGCGCCCCTCCCGATCAAAAGGAGATCGAGGAATCGGTGCTCTGGAAGGGTGGCTACTCTCCCAAAACCATGTTCGGATCGTGGCTCGTCGCCGCAGTCGTGACGATCGGCATGCTCATCGTGCTCCTCTGGTGGTTCAGCGGCAACCAAGTCGCCTGGTACGTCGTCCTCGGTGCGATTCTCACTATCTGGACGGCCCTCTTTGCCGCCTACGGATATCATCGGCTGTCGCATCATTACGAGCTGACCAACCAACGTCTCAAACATCGCGATGGGATTCTGGTCCAGACAACCAATCGCGTTGAGCTGATCGATGTCAGCGACGTGATGTATCGCCAGGGACCGATCCAAAACCTGCTCGGCGTCGGCCACATCACCGTGAAAAGCTCGGACATTACCCATCCCGAACTGATCCTGAAGGGGATCGCCAATGTGCGGCAGGTGGCCGATGCAATCGACGACGCCCGCCGGGCCGAGCGCCGCCGCCGCGGCGTGTTCGTGGAGAGCATTTGACGCAACCCGGATCGACGGCCATCAAGGCCACAAGGCTCGGAAAACAAAGGCCCTGAAAACAAAGGCCCAGAAAGCTGAGGCTCGGAAAACCGAGGTCGCGAAAACCGAATTCTCGCCCGCGATTGAAAACAGCGCAAGCCCTTGAATCCATCCGGCCCCGGCAGTCGGACCCGGCTCATCCCGCCTGGCGGAGTTTCTTTGTCTGGCGGACCGGCTTTTCCTTCCAACGCCGATGGAGCCACCAGTATTGGGCCGGCGCGATTGCAATCGCCTGAGCCATTCGATCGTTGTACCACTGCGTCAGCGATTTGACGTCGCGCAGCTCATCGGGCATGTCGTGGGGGTCGACGATTCCGGTACAGCCCACCTCGAAGTGAAACGGTCGGTCCGTGTGCCGGCAATAGCTGACCATCATGGGAGCCTCCGACTCCAGCGTGAACAACGCGACGGCCTTATGACAGGCGGCGGGACGACCAAGAAAGTCGACCCAGCACCCCTTGGTACCCGCGTGCTGGTCGCCGAGGATCGCAATGATCCCGCCATCGTCGAGAACCTTCTGCACCGCCGTGGCACTGCCATCTTTGGGCAAAATGAATTGCCCGTTGGTCGCTCGAAATTCGTTGATGTATCGGTCGAGGTAAGGATTGTCCAACTTGCGGGCGACCGTGTGGCTGGCGAATCCCAGCAACCCGGTGGCATAACCCGCCATCTCGAAGTTGCCGTAGTGCCCCGAAACAGCTACCAGCGGACGGTAGTCAATCAGGTAGCCGGTCATCAGCCGCTTGTCGCGAATCGTCACGTATTTCCGCCAGTTGGTGCTGTGGATTTTTCGCGGAGCAAGCACCACCTCACAACCCATCATCACGAGGTGGTACCACATCTGGCGGGTTGCCGAGCGAATTTGCTCGGGATTCGCCGCGGGGAAAACGGCTGTTAAATTCTCTTCCGTGACCCGGCGACGCACTTTGAGGACATCCGCCAGAAGCCAGGCCAGTCCGTTCGCCAGCGCCGCACATTGCCGCGGGGTCAGCAGTTGGACAAGTGAGATCACAGCCCGCGCAGCAGCATACTCCAAGCGCCACCGCCACCGCTGGCCCGCACCGACATCAGCAGTGCCCGCCTCTCCTATGCCCGTTCCTGCGCCACCCGACTCCACGCGGCTCGCCCTCCCGACGAAGTTGCTTCTTGCCTAGCTGGCCGGCGAATGCTTTCCCAACCGGCCCCGACATCCTAGCCGATCTGCCGCCTCGCCCCCAACGCCGCTTTTCGCAGTTCCCGCTGGCTAAACCGAGCCGAGGCAGATGTCAGCCTTACGCGGATTCCTTTTCAGCCGGAGTTCCGAGCGGCGGAGTCGGCTCGAACCGGGGTGGCGGCGGAGTCTCCAGCTCATCAACCGCGTCCTTGTAATGGGCAATTTTCTCGTGCCGCGAATCAAACTTTGCCGGGGCATTCGCGTCCGCGGTGAAGGAACTCTGCAGGTCGGTCAGCCCCTTGCGGAATTGCTGGTAGGAGCGGCCGAAATTCCGCGCGACTTCGGGCAACTTGGAGCCGAATAACAGCACGGCCAAGGCGCCAATGATCAACAGCTCACTCGTTCCAATCCCACCCGGAAACATCTGCTTCGCTAACGCTCCCAATGACCTGAACAAACTCGTGCTACGCGTTTTTTGCTATCCGGCTCGACTGAGAAACCCTGGCAAGCAAGCGATTCCGCTTCGAACCTACCCCGCACGTCGAACCTACCCGCACAACGCCTCGTCGCTTCCACCAGAGACCGAAAGGAGTCCAAGGGCCCGCCTACTCAAGAATTATTCGGCCGAGCAACCACGGGGAGGTACGAACAATCGACTTTAGGCACCCCGCGGGGTCGGCATCCGCCCCAGAAGCGGTTCCGCTTCCAACCAGCCCTCCGTCCGGGGACCCTACCTCAATCCGCGGGCCATGTTCAACCGCGGCCCACACTGTTCAACCGCGGCCCACACTGTTCAACCGCAGCCAACACTGTTCAACCGCAGCCAACACTGTTCAACCGCAGCCAACACTGACGGAGGCATTGATGAAGGCTGGCGACGAAAATTGGGGAATGACTACTCCTCGTCGTTCCCTTCGATCTTGCCTGCTGCGGGCTTGTCTTGCATACCCGCCTTGAACTCATTGATGCTCCGCCCCATGTTCCGCATCAGCGACGGCAAGCGGGCACTGCCGAACAGGAGCACGAAGATAATCGCGATCCAAATCAGTTCCGTCATGCCGATGGTCCAAGCCAACGGAGCGACAAGCAAATCATGAAACATGGAGAGACCTCGGCAAAGACCTACTGGCAATCAACTCCTTTATTCTAGGAACGCCGTGGCGAGCGTGTCAAACCGGGAGAATGCCTCACCCTTCATCCTGGCAGTGACTAGTGCCGCAGTCGCCCGTCCTGTCTTGCGAGTTGCCCGGTCGAACAGCACCAGGTTATCCAATCACCATCGGCCCCATTTCACGCAGCAAAGTGATGAAACCAGCGATTTACGACCCCGCGCTTTGGATCCCAAAAGTGTTCAGTTCTCGCGCACTCCAGATGAGCAGTCGCCAGCTTATCGCTGCTCATAAATTGGCTGGTAGCGGTAGTAGACTTCCAGGCACAACGTGCTCATCGCGGTGGAAAAAACCTTGCCGCCGTAACCGGCCCACATCCCATCCGCGGGCCAGGCTCCCGCATCTGCTCCGGCCTGAACCTGACGCCGCAGCAGAACCTCCGTCAGCCGCTGATTCCAAAGTTCCCAAGCCCGACCACCCGTGTGATAGAGCGCCAGTGTTCCGTAATACCAGTAGTACTCATTGACTGAATTCAGCGTGGGCAACGTCTGCAACAAGTAGCTGCTCGCCTCATCCGCCGTGCGAGGATCGACGCGAGGCTCCAAAAGCTGGCGACAGAGCAGCGCCTCGGCCGTCATGGTCGGGCTTTGTCCCTCGCCGGGTCGATAGCAGCCCAGCCCTCGAAAGGGCCCCCGCGTGGCTCCTTCCAAAAACCGCAGCATTCCGTCGCGGGTCGATGCGGGAGTCGTCACACCTCCCAACTGCGCGCTCCGCAGAGCGAGCACTTGCCAGCCAAACTGACTCATGTCACCCGACTCACCCGGCTGGTATCGCCATCCCCCGTCCTGACGGGACTGCGTATTGATCGTGTAGGCCACGCCGCGCTGGACAACGGACCGCAAGCCATCGTCGCCGGTCATAGCCAAAGCCTCCCCCAAGGCCAACAACGCCATTCCGTGACAATAGGTCCGCTCAAAGTTCAACGCCGGCCCCCCCAGAAACCCGTCGCGGGACTGAGTGGCAGCGAGGTATTCCAAACCTCGGGCGACCGTCTCACGATACTGGCCAGCCTGCGGCGTATGCCCTGCTCCCAAAAAGGCGAGCAGCGCGAGTCCGGTGATCCCGTTGTCCGCACGCAATCCGGCTCCCCGCCGGTCTTGTCCCAATTCCAGGCGTTCCACACCGCCGCCGGTCTTTCGCGGATCCCAGCGACCATCCGGTTGCTGCTGACTCGCCAACCACGCCAAGGCGAGTTCCACTGCTTGTTCCGTTTGGTCATTTCCTCCACGGGCTGCAACAGCTGCTCCGCGACGATCGGCTGAACGCTCGGAATACTCAGCCGGCATTGCCCGGGAAACGGCTGCCGCGGCAGGTCGCGCGGGAACTCGCGGCTCCAGCGGAACCAACCCAGATGCTGGGGCCTCGGAATTCCCAGCTGACGCGGCGGGAACAGTCTGACCAATGGGCTCCTTGGTTGGCGGCGAGGGGAGCTTCATTAGATCCGCCGCCGCGCCAGCTATCGCCTCGGCCGTTGGAGGCATCTGAACCTCGTCCGGCTCCGAGCGCGGCTCAGCGTCCGGCGGAGCGCTCACCATTTCGCTCTCCGCGGGCTCGGTTCCAGCGTTGCCAGCGGGCTCCGGCTCCGCAGGCGCCGCTTCCGGCGCGGGAGCAGTGCTCGCCATTTCAACCGGTTTTTCGCTCGGCTGCGCCGGCTCGACAACGTCGGCTACTTCGGCCACCGGCTCCGATTTCTCCGCCACCGCGGGCAACAAATCGGGAACGACCAATTCCGGCGGTTTGACCTCGGGGATGGAGTCCATCGGATTTGAAAGCGCCACGTCATCCGCCGACATCTTTTCGGCGGGCTCAGTCACCGGTTCAAACACCCGCTCAACTTCCAGCTCAGGCTCGACAATGGGCCGAGCCAGCGGTTCAACCTCGGGCATCTCCCCCAACTCGGCGAATTGCTCCCACACCGGCAACTCGGCGGGCGTCTCCCGTTCAATGGCAGTTTGATCGCTCTGCTCGATCAGGCGGACCATCATCGTGCCGCCGCCATTGCCGCTCATCCCAGAAGGCACAAAGTAGGTTCGCCAGGCATAAATCGCAAACAAGCCGTGAGCCAACAATGAAAGCACAGCGCACTTGGTCAACAGGTGAGCACGGCCCAAGCGGGTGAAGCGCAGCATCAGCCACGAGCCGACGACCATGACCAGCAACAGGCTTGTTGCCAACCACAATCCCGGCGCGTTGAGGATTCTCAACGCCTCGCTTCCGAATCCGGTTACTTGACCGCACCACCAAACCATCCGAACCTCAATTTAAATCCGAACTTGCCCCCGTTGACGTCACTCTGCTTCGCGACGGCCCGCAATTTCATCTCAAGTCCTGCGGTCGGACGGCAATACTCAAATCGTTAATCTCCGCCTGACGGCAAGTCGCCAGCACATCCGCAACGAACTGATGCAAGGCATTCCCGTCGCCACGGATGACCACGCTGGTCTGGCGATACTCGGCCCGCGCCTTGACCAACCTCTGAGCCAGCTCCGTCAAGCTTACGGCTTCCTGGTCCAGCGTTACCTTGCCATCGGCGTACACATTGATGATTCGGCTCCGCGGAGGTTGCGTCAGCGTCTCAGCGTGTTGCACGGCCGGAACGCTCAGGGAGATATCGCGCTCTGCTTCATTGATCTCCGAAAACCGGCTCCCGACCATAAAAAAAATGATCAACAGAAAGACGACGTCGATCATCGGCGTCAAATTGAGCGTCGTCTCGTCATCGCGAGTGATCTTGAATGGCATCGCCTAACTCCTCTGAACTCATGCCCCGCCCTCCGCCGCCCTCACCCGACCGGTCGGGACTTAAGCGGCTTTTGCCTTGCGACTGGTGCGGACCGGGTCCTGACCCAGC
>Ga0315899_10006357_pt1 | contig 12727 bp, 11 predicted proteins | sample LakEriMetagenome_2_FD_203518 | JGI IMG/M metagenome (GOLD analysis project Ga0315899, IMG submission 203518) | Freshwater fungal communities from buoy surface, Lake Erie, Ohio, United States - Buoy 4 MA112 | ecosystem: Environmental > Aquatic > Freshwater > Lake | place: USA: Lake Erie, Ohio...
GCATGGCTGTATACCTTCCCTTCATATTGATAAATGGCTCATTTATGACCGCTCCGAGTTTGAGCATGTGCGCCCAAGCTGGATTAGCAGTATCGAACGTCAGGGCAATCTTAATGCGGTGTTGTATCTGTTCAATGCAGCCCTGATTCAGTTCCCTGTTCAATACCTGGTTTATCTGCACGAGCGCAATATGGCAGACCGCAATAAAGCCATTGCAGCCCGCTTGAACGAGCAAATTTCGATCTATTCGGGTATCGAGGCAGGCATCGAAGAACAAGCCATCGCCGACTGCTTCGCCAAAACTATTCGTCCACGAATGGAACAAACCCTGAATGCATGGGAGTACCGCAAGCCCGGCGATCTATGCACGCTGGAAAGTGATGCGCAAGCCGTTCAGGCTGCAAGAGCACTCGGGCTTTTGCCTATTCCAGAGATGGTCTTGAGAACAATCTATAGAGGCATTGCAGAATTGTAATGTATTGAATTCAACAATGCGATGTTAACAGCCCCGATTGAATGTCATCGGAGCTGTCCTGTTTGGGGTTAACTTTCCATAGCGGGTTATTCTTATTGTCTAACCCGAGGAAAACACTACCGCAATGGCTTCAATGCATCAATCGGCACCCCGCCACGCACTTATACTGAGTGGAGAAAATCCGCTGGAAAGAGCCGTCCTGCACAACATTCGTGAACAAAGTCCAAACATGACGGTCATAGATCTCTTCCGTCAACAATTACGCGAATGGATTCAAACCGAGCACCCGGGAACGTCTTTCACGGAAACGGAAATACAACATCGGGTGGCTGCGCTTTCCGACCCGAATGACTATGAAAAGAATGGTTGTTGGGTTTACTACCCTTGGCGTAATACACTGGTGCACTGTCTTTCCAAAGAAGCCTTCATTCGTGTGCGAACCATTCGCAACCGACATAAAATTACCGATGCCGAACAAGAACACCTATCTGCTGCTCGTGTGGGCGTTGTCGGACTCAGCGTGGGTCAATCGGTAGCTATGTCACTAGCCATGGAGCGCATCTGCGGTAGTTTGCGTATTGCCGATTTCGATACGCTCGATCTCTCCAACCTCAACCGCATTCGCGCAGGCATGATGCATCAGGGAGAGCTCAAGACCACCATTGTAGCGCGCGAGATTGCTGAAATAGACCCCTTTCTAGAGGTAACCTGCTACGATAAGGGTTTGACTCCCGAGAACATGCACGACTTTCTGAACGGTCTGGATGTGGTCGTTGACGAATGCGATAATCTCGAAATGAAAATACTGCTTCGCAAAGCATGCCGCGAGCGTGGAATATCCGTGGTGATGGACACCAGCGACTCTCTGATGCTCGACGTAGAACGATTTGATCTTGACTCGCAGCGCCCCATATTCCATGGGCTCATCGACGAATCACTTCCCATCGATTGGAGTTCACCTCAAGAACGCATGCGCGTGTTGATGCAAATCATCGAGCCTGAGAAGGCCAGCTCAAGGGCGCAACAATCGTTGAGTGAAATAGGGAAAACGATAAGTACATGGCCTCAGTTGGCCACCGATGTAGCCATGGGTGGGGCATTTGCTGCCAAAGTCGTACGCCAAATCATCCTGGGGGATTCCATCCCATCGGGTCGTTTTCGAATGGATATTATCGAACGTTTTCAATCAACATCCATTCATCAAAACACCAACGCCACAAAGCATGTCTGATGTGATGGGTTCATACCGGATAGAAGCATTTCAAGCCATCGAACATCCGGAGTATTGCAAGCTGTTTCACGACGGACACACGGGCGTGCTTACCGAACTGGGCATTAAAAACCTCAACTCGGCGCGACCCTCCTGGATGAGCGATCCGGACGTTTTTGTATTAATCGCTACCGACCAAGACCAGGATGTAGTGGCCGGTTTGCGTATTCATCGATATACTTCTTCCTTTTCTTCATTACCCATTATAGAGTCAATCAAAGACCAGGACACTTCCATTATCGACATCATTCAATCCACGCTTCCCGATGGTACAGCCGAAGCATGCGGCCTATGGAGTGCCAAAAAAGTATTTGGAAAAGGGCTTACGCCTCTTCTATGCATTGCTGCTATTCCCGTGATGGCCGAAGTTGGACTCACAAACTTTTTCTGCTTCGCAGCGCCATACACCGAGAAAATGATTAAATCCAATGGGCTCATAGAAGTTGAAGCTATTGGCAACGTGGGGCGACTGCCCTATCCCACGTCCGAGTTCATTTCCGTCGTTCTTAAAAATCCGGATATACGAACCATGGAATACGCCGACGCGTTTAATCGCGAACGTGTTTTTCAACTTATGCAAGAGCCGACAACCTCCTGCTTTGAAGATTCACCGCGAGGAATGATTGAGGTCCACTACGATCTTCGCTTGAAAAAAGGGCAGGAAATTCCGGTTTATTGAAACATTTTGGGTAATTGACGTACAAAGGTCATTCAACTTAAACTGAATGACACTCAGAATTTTTCGTATTTCATTGCTAGTGATGCTCGTAATCACAGTTAACATGGCTCGTGCCGATCAACAGAGTGGAACGTTTCTCCTCGATAAATGCAGCATATATGGTGGAATTACGACCCTCTCTATCAATGATATTGCGCAAAGCAATGCGTTTACTGAAGTAACATCAGGCGCACCCAATCTAGGACTTAGCAATGAATGGCAGTACGTGAAATTTCGATATGAGCCTAAATCGGAAGATGAAAGGACTCTTTGTTATATCGCCAACAGCTCGATTGAAGAGATTGAATTGTATCGAATTGACCCCGTCACACGCATGCTGCACAGGGCGGGCAGCACGGTGGGAAATGCCATCGATTATACCACCCCTTCAGGTTTTGCCTTGCCTCTGCCTGGTGCGGAACATGGTGAATATATGCTGCGGATGAAATCGAGTAAGCAATTAATCGCACCAATCTATGTGGGTGAAAGCAACAGTATTTTGCGCATGGCAGGAAAAGAAGATGCCATTATGTATCTCTACTTGGGAATCATTGCCGTACTATTCTTCTACAACCTGTTTCTGACCTTTGCTACGCGCGAAGCAGGCTACGCAGCCTATTCATTCTATATACTATCTATTGCACTTACGCAGCTGGTCCTATTCGGATACGGCAATGCATATTTGTGGCAAGGCAATGAATGGCTTGGAAGAAATGGCGTACACATTATGGGGGCTGTGAGCGGCATCACCACAATATTTTTCAGTAGAAACTTTCTGCGCTTAAAATCCTATACGCCCGTAATTGATAAAATTCTGCTTGGTTATGCTGCGTTATACTGTGTTGCACTTACCCTGTGTTTTACGGGATATGGAATTGTAAGCTATAACCTCATTAATTTCTGCGCTGCTTCATCTATTTTGCTCATTATTGCTTCGCTGAGAGCTCGCAAAAAAGGCAATCGATCGGCCGGCTTCTTCTTGCTGGCTTGGTCAGTTTTCATCGTGGCCTGCACCATCTTTGCCATGAAAGACTTTGGTGTTCTGCCTTACAATTTCTGGACTGTGTATTCACTTCCATTCGGTTCAGCAATAGAAGGCGTATTGCTCTCATTCGCACTTGCTGATAAAATCAATGTTCTGCGTAAACAGAAAGAAGATGCCGATGCTCAGCGCATCAAAACCATCGAATCACAAAATGAAGTTCTTGAAACTAAAGTGCAACAGCGAACAGCGCAGTTGGAAGAAGCCAAGGATTACATTCAGTCGCAATACGATGATTTACGGCTGACTCAAAAACAACTGGTAGAAGCGGAAAAGCTTGCGGGTCTGGGTCAAATGACTGCCGGTATTGCCCACGAGCTTAATAATCCCATCAACTTTGTCGCATCAAACGTGGCACCTCTGCAGCGCGATATTGCCGACGTGCTAGAAATGCTCGATGCATATCAATCACTCGGAGCCCATGCAACAGCCGCCGACCTGGAACAACTCAAAAAACGGTGCGATGAACTAGATATAGCATTTGTGCGAAAGGAAATTGCACAGCTCATGCAAGGAATAGCCGAGGGCTCGAAGCGAACGGCAGAGATTATAAAAGGATTGCGCATTTTCGCTCGAACTGATAAAGACGCGCTGGTAGCAGCCAACATCAACGAATGCATCAATTCAACCATTGTCGTGATGAAAGGTGTTACCAAAGGGCAGGTCACCATTCACCGTTCTTTATCGAACGAAATACCGGAGGTTGATTGTTATCCCGGAAAATTAAATCAGGTAATTGCCAATTTGGTTTCGAATGCCATCCATGCTACGCGCATTCCAGGTCGAACAGCGGCTGAACGCAACGTGTGGATCCAATCCGATTTCGACGCTGATTTCATACGCATCTCCGTTAAAGACGATGGCTGTGGTATAGATCCACAAGAAGTTCAAAAGATATTCGTTCCCTTCTATACCACAAAAGCCGTGGGCGAAGGTACTGGTCTTGGTTTGGCCATTGCACGCGGAATTGTAGAGGAGCACAAAGGCCGTATCGAGGTGCATTCGGAACCGGGAAAAGGCACAGAGTTTATCCTACATTTGCCCAGAAACCAGCACCGCGAAAATCGTTCTGCTGCTTAGTTAATTGCAGCTATGATTGAAAAATACAGCATACTCTACCTCGACGACGAAGAGCAAAACCTTGTGTCGTTTCAAGCTCTTTTTCGCCGCAAATACAATGTGTTCACAACTACCAGTGCGCACGAAGCGGTCGATATATTGAACAAACACGCCATACATGTCATTTTCTCTGACCAGAAAATGCCTGATGTAAGCGGTGTAGAATTTTTTGAAACCATACTTCCCGATTTTCCTCAGGCGGTGCGCATTCTACTTACCGGGTATGCCGAAATAGAAGCCGTAATAGACGCTATCAACAAAGGACAGGTGTATCGTTATGTTCCTAAGCCATGGGATGCAAACGATTTAGAGGTATGCGTTGAAAATGCCATTGAAAAATATCTGCGCGAGCAAGAATTGTTGCGAAAGAGCCGCGAGCTTGATCAATCCAACTCGGCGATGGAACAATTGGTTTTCAATGCAGGAAAGGAGTTGAGAAGTCCTGCAGAACAAATTCTTTTACTTACTCAACAGTTGAAAGCACACTCAGGCGATGAAACCGCAATTGCTTTGCTCAGCAAAATAGACCTCGAGGCGCTTCGTATGAAAACTTTTAGCGAACAGATTGCGCAGTTTCTTCAAAACAGCAAAGCTGATTTGACTATTGCTGAAGTGAACCTAAACGACCTGGTAAAGGAAGTAATTGAGTCTATTCCGCAGGAACGTAATGAATCGCTCTGGACCATTGCTACTGAACTAAATCTGAATGGCTCGTTTACTTCGGATGCGGCGCGCATTCGAACCGTGCTTCAAAACATTGTAAATAATGCTGTCAAATATTCGGATGAAAGCAAAGGACAGAACTCCATTCAAATCAATGTAGTTCAAAATTCCGAGAAAGCTGTATTTAGGATTGCCGATCAAGGTGTGGGAATTGTGCCCGACCAGCTACATCAGTTATTCACCATGCAATTCACTTCTTCGCACGCAAGTGGCAAGGGTATTAGCCTTTTTGTGACAAAATCTGTCGTTGATAAAATGCAGGGAAAAATCAGTGCAACAAGCACCCCGGGTCAAGGGACACTGATTACATTTGAGATTCCCAATACTCGATAATGGATTTGAGCAACATACATTTTCACTTAGTTGATGACAATGACATCGACATTTCAGTGAACGTTAAACTGTTGCATCTAGCTAAGATTTCGGAACATATCAGCACTTATTCGAGTGCAGTAAAATTTTTGGCCAACATGCGTGAGCATCCTGAAGTGTTTGCTTCAGGAAGCCACATTGTTCTATTGGATATCATGATGCCTGTCATGGATGGCTTCGAATGTTTAGCCGAACTCGAAAAGGCTGACCCAATCGTCACGCATAACATGCATGTATTCATGCTTTCGAGTAGTATCGACCGAAACAACATCAGTAAAGCCGAAAAATTTGCCATCGTAAAGCGTGTGATTGAAAAGCCGCTTGATGTGTATATGCTGAAAATGGCCCTAGAGGACCTTTTCAGTGAATAATCCACTACTGGACTTGGGTTATTAACCTTTCAATCGTCAATAATATCCTCCTATCGCACCCCTTCATGCAGCTTCCAAACACTATGTTTGGAACCATTCAGTTTGTCAGACCTTAAGGCTATGTCAAATTTCATCCAAAGCAACTCCTTTCGCAAAGCCGCAATCGGCGTTGCTTCGACCTATATTGTGTTGTTGCTGGGTTCTTGGTTTTGGCTTAAATGGTACACCGATCATGGTGAGTATGTGAGCGTTCCGGACTTAAAAGGGATGTCGACAGAAGACGCTGTGCGTGCCCTGCAAGAGCGCAATCTCGACTTTCTGGTAATCGACAGTATCTACGACCGAAAAGCTAACCCAGGCTCTATTTTCGACCAAAGCCCTTCCTTCAACAGTCAGGTAAAAGAAGGACGTCAGGTTTTTCTGACCATATACCGCCTCAGCCCACCGAAAGAAAAACTAGGTATAAAACAAGGTGACTATGCAACGGTTGCAATGATTAAACTGCGAAACAAATCAATCGACTTCGATACCCTCTACGAAGACAACAATACCCTACCTAACAGCATTGTTAGAGTAACCCAACATGGTAAAGCACTCAAGCCATCCGATGAGGTGGCTCGCGGTTCTAAAGTGGTATTGGTGATTGGCAGGGCTGTGAGTGACAAGATAATTGTTCCCGACTTTTCAGGCATGACGTGTTCTCAGGCCAAAACGATACTTGATACGCTGCATCTGGAGTGTAATTGCCGATTCGAACCTGGAATTTCTTCGCCGTCTGCACAAGATTCAGCCACATTTTTCGTTTGCCGGCAGGATCCTATTCATGACCCCGGCCGCGGAACAAGCGCAGGGCGTATCGTAGATTTGTGGCTATACAATACCCCGTGTGCTACCGACAGCACAACCCAAAAGTAGAAGTAAGCATGCGAAAACAACTAACCCTGGCAGTCCTTGCGGCCTATTACGTTTTTACCTGTTCCCTATGTATGGCGCAAGAAGTGGAATCGCACGTGCGTTTCAACCCTACCGCTAAGGAGCAATTTGAAGCTGAACAACGTTTCGCACCGCGCTCCCAACGAGGTGGATCGTCACTTCCGATTCCTTTTTTCGATGATTTCTCGCGCTATACGTTGCCCACTGCCAATCCGGCCGTGCCAATCGAGTGGCAACAGTGGTCGGACAATGCAGCATTTATCAACTCCACATTTCCGCTCAACCCGATGACCATTGGCGTGGCCACCCTCGATGGTCTTGAAGCCGATGGAACCCCTTACAGCGACACGTTGTATTTCCCCACAATCACTGAAGCATTTTTGGATTGGGGGTTAGCCGATTCGCTCACCTCACTGCCCATCAATTTGTCCGGGCTTACCCCCGACGACAGTGTGCACCTCGTGTTTCATGTGCAAGGTGGTGGTTTGGGCAATGCGCCTGATGCCGATGGCATTCTGGGGGCAGAAGGCGATTCGCTCATTTTAGAATTTTACAGCCCCCTGCAGCAAGGACAATGGAGCCGCGTTTGGGCAAAGGAAGGTGGGGGTGATGCTACCGTTTTTGATACCGTTTTTGTGCACATTGAAAACTTCATCCATCTGCAAGACGGTTTTCGTTTTCGTTTTCGCAATTACTGCACGCTCCACGGAGCGCTCGATCACTGGCATATCGACTATGTACTGCTAAACGACGACATCAGTCCGGCCAATTTCTTCTACGATGAGGTCGGATTTCAGTATCCCAACAACAGCCTCCTCAACTTCGGCCTAACAGCAATGCCCTGGACGCACTACCAAAACAATCCGGAATTGTACATGCGCGACAACATCACTTTCTCTCAACGTAACTTGGGAATTACATCCAATATTAACAGCCGCTGCAATATCAGCTATGATGGCACCTCACAGTTTCAAAGTGATCCTGACGCCAATACACAATCCAATGGATATAGCTCATTTGAAAGAACCCTATCACTCAACAATTATTCATACAACACTCCGATAACTGTCGACTCAGCTTCTTTTCTGGTAACTGTTGCCTACAATCCTACAGATATACATCCTCAAAACGACACCATGCGATTCGAGCAAAAGTTTACCAATTACTATGCATACGACGATGGCACAGCGGAGCGAGCATATGGCATTCAAGACGCAGGCGGAAAAGTTGCCATGCGCTTCAACAACGCTATAGACGATACCTTGTTGGGAGCATACATTTATTTCGAGCCCATCCAATATCTGGCCACTGATCAAACATTTATTCTGCAAGCATGGGAAGACGTTAGCGGCGAGCCCGGTAATTTGATTACTTCCGAATTCGATAACTTCAACTTCTCCCTTCCACACTATTACGAAAGCGGTCCTAATCTTTTTGTTTATTTCCCATTTACAAACCCTGTTTTTGTGCCGGCAGGAAATTTCTATATCGGAACATTGCAGCAAAGTGATGTTTCACTGAATCTGGGACTCGATAAAAACACCAATGCAAATGGAACGCACTTACTTTATCAGCTGCAAGGAAGCAGTGATTGGCTTCCTTCCAATATAACCGGCAGCGTTATGATTCGTCCGGTATTTCGAGGAGGACTTGACAACTGGGTAGGATTGGACGAATCGTCAGCATCAGCAGGGGGTTTCATATTCCCTAATCCTGTAAGCAGCATGATGCAACTGAAACTACCATCGGAATGGACTCAATGCTCCTATCGTATTTCCGAGCTTACAGGAAAAACTCTTTTGAATGGCGGTGTAATGCACCAAAAAAATCTCGTCATCAATACAGAATCACTTGCGACGGGCGTTTATATCATCGATTATTTCAACGATAACAACGAGCACTTCAGCTCTCGCTTTGTCAAGCAATAACATGAGTGATTTCGACGAATCAGCCGCTTTTGGTGAACAAGACGACGATCTTTTTGAACATCATCGCATTATAGCCGACAAAGGCCAGGGACAAGTACGCATTGATAAATTTTTATTCGATCGTCTGGAAAAAACATCGCGCACGCGCATTCAAGATGCATGCGATAATGGCTTTGTTCGGGTAAATGGCCTACCCGTGAAAAGCAGTTACAAGATAAAACCTCTCGATGTAATTACGATAGAAATGCCTTACCCCGTGAGGGAGTTGGAACTGATTCCGGAAAACATTCCTATTGAAATATTGTATGAAGACGATGAGCTTGTCATATTGAACAAGCCGGCCAATATGGTGGTGCATCCCGGGCATGGCAATTACTCAGGCACATTGGTAAATGCTCTCATCTATCATTTTCAGCACTTACCTGTGCGCTCCGACGCACACCCCGGATTGGTGCACCGACTTGATAAAAACACTACAGGTGTTATGGTCATTGCGAAGACCGATTATGCACTGGTGAACCTTAGCAAACAATTTTTTGATCGCACTATTGAGCGACGCTATGTAGCTTTAGTTTGGGGCGATGTTCGCGAAGACGGAACCATCACAGGCAATACAGGTCGAAGTCTCAAAGACCGCAAAGTATTCACTGTTTTTCCGGATGGCGACTATGGCAAGCATGCTATAACACACTACAAAGTTCTAGAAAGACTGGGCTATGTAACGTTGGTCGAATGCAAACTTGAAACGGGTCGTACGCATCAGATACGTGTGCACATGAAATACATCGGTCACACCCTGTTTGGTGATTTCGAATATGGCGGTAATCAAATCCTGAAGGGAACCACCTTTGCCAAATACAAGCAGTTTGTTCAGAATTGTCTTGACCTAATTCCACGCCAGGCGCTGCATGCGCGCTCCTTAGGATTCCATCATCCGAAAACCGGAGAATGGATGTACTTCGAAAAGGAATTACCCAACGATATGCAACACGTCATAGAACGTTGGAGAAATTACATTGGTGCGCAATCTGATGAGCCTGATATTAATTCAGAGAGAAATTAAACTCACCTTGTTTCATGAGGCGATAATGATGAGAGAGCTTGGCTAGCAGTTGAGAGAACGTTCGCATCGCCTGCTCGGTTTCATCAGAAATGGGCTCCTTTCTGAGACGCAGCACCATGAGCCCATAGAGCGCTGTTAAACACACCTCCACGTCGTTGGTCGATTTACCATCCGTACGCGAGAGATATTCTTTGATGTTGGGTTGAGCGTGTCGATAGGTGTCGAGATAGGATGCATCACGTACTATGTTGAGTAGGGTGTTGTGCAGATAATTCAACTCAAAAATGAGTTCATGAATTTCGCTGACATGACCGCGCTGTTCAACTCCGTCTTTGCGCATGTTACCTGCAAGCTCAACAAACCATTTCTTCTCAGATTTGAATGCAACCTCATCGGGAGTGTATGAACCAATAAACTCATCTAGCGCTTCTGTACTAAAATTAACAGCTCGCAACAAATCCTCCATCTGCCAGAGGAAGATGATGTACTCCGAAATATTCTCCCTTAATTTTTTGGCAGCTAAACTCATTGCGCACTTTTTTCTGCTGAATACTCCGCATTCAAGCCGGCGATTACTTCTGCCGTAATATCATAATCTGCATTGCCAAACAACAACACCTGAAATTCGCTCTGCTTATTAATTACATAATCGATTCCTCGTTCTTTGGTAAACTTAGCCAAGTAATCATTTACACGCTGGATCAGTTCTTCCTGAAGCTGAGCCTCTTTCTTTTGAAGCACACCAACTTCACGTTGCTGAATTTCATCCATTTCCATTTGCAATCGTTCCATATCTTTTTGCAATGCCATTGCTTCTGCATCCGACATTTCGGGATGCTCTTGGGCATATCGCATATTCTGTTCGTATTGCGCCTGGCGTGGTCCATACTCCTTCTTCACGCGTTCCTCTGCTGAAGCCATTTTTTGATCCAAGTCCTTCGATTTTTCAACGATAAAATCATACTTCGCATTGAGACTATCACCATTTACAAATGCAACCACAGTAGGTCGAGGTCCACCGGTTCCACTAAATGCAGCTGCAACGGGCACATCTTCGGGCGTTGTAGCTGAACCAGATTGAATACCGGAAATTTTCACCCATAATACAATTACACACACTGCGAGCGCAGCACTCAAAGCCATTGCAATCTTTGCTATCATGATTACTTTCGTTTTTGTTCAAACGACTTCTTGAAATCAGCGTGCATACCCGAAAATCGGTCGAGCGTATTTTCAATCAACTCATTCGTGAGCAATTCCTTCACTCCTTCCAGCCCATCCACGCTATCGGCGCTAATCTTATACGTCTGCTTATACTGTCCTGCCTCAAGCTCGATGATGTATTTCTCATTGTATAAGAAAATCGAAATCTTGATGTGCGGATGCGGTATGGTTGCTATGATTCTCATTAGTCGTATGCAAAAATAAGAACTACACGCGCGCACTTCGATTAACTTTACCCGAATGATTCGTGACCTTACCTCGGACGAAGCAAAGGAGCGGCTTGAGCAGCATGGCTATAACGAACTTGTTGGGGCCGGCCCCAAAAATATTTGGCGCATCGCATTGGAGGTTATTCGTGAACCCATGTTTTTACTACTCATTGCCTGTGGTGGCTTATACATGCTACTGGGCGACTATCGAGAGGGAATTGTGCTCGCCGGAAGCATCTTCATCATTATAGGAATCACATTTGCCCAATACCGAAAAACAGAACGCTCCCTAGAGGCATTGCGAAAACTTGCTACTCCAAGGGCATTAGTTATTCGCGACGGAAAGCAAGTGCGCATTGCAGGACGCGAAGTAGTGCCAGGCGACGTGCTGGTTGTGCATGAAGGCGACCGCATTGCTGCCGATGCTACCATAGTTGAGTGCACTCATCTCTCTGTCGATGAATCACTGCTAACGGGCGAATCCATGCCCGTAATGAAAGGAACGGCATCCAATTCCAATCAAGTATTTAGCGGGACACTTGCCGTGCAAGGCTCTGCTCTGGCAGTGGTTTCAGCAACGGGTATGAATACTCGGTTCGGACAAATAGGGCATTCTCTTCAAAGCATCCAAGACGAAGAGACTCGACTGCAAAAAGAGATGAAGGTTTTTATTCGAAACCTTTCAATTATTGGCGTTTTTCTGAGTATCTCAGTAGTTGTGGCATTTTATTTCTCCAGAGGAAATTTCTTGGAATCTCTGCTCACCGGATTAGCGGCCTCCATGGCAATTTTACCGGAAGAATTTCCGGTTGTACTAACCATTTTTCTTGCACTTGGTGCCTGGCGATTATCGAAAAAAAACGTTCTTACTCGCAAGTCGAGCGCTATCGAAACATTAGGATCGGCAACCGTGCTATGCAGTGATAAAACCGGAACCATCACTCAAAACAAGATGATTGTTGCAGCTGTTGGTATGCAAGGCAACATTCAGATTAAGGACTCTTTTAATCCGGCCGATGAATTGTTTCAACAACTGGTATCTGTGGGTTGTTTGGCTTCGGCTATGGACACCAATGACCCTATGGAAAAAGCCATTTTTGCATTGCACAGCGAAATGGCATATGAAAAATCAGCATTTGATTTCGAACGAGAATACAGCCTTAGTAAGGGATTATTGATGATGACGCGCGCATATCGCACCAACCATCATACGCATTATTACCTCACCGCCAAAGGAGCACCTGAAGCAGTGCTTTCACTGTGCAAGCCAGCGCAAGTTG
>Ga0315899_10006359_pt1 | contig 12726 bp, 7 predicted proteins | sample LakEriMetagenome_2_FD_203518 | JGI IMG/M metagenome (GOLD analysis project Ga0315899, IMG submission 203518) | Freshwater fungal communities from buoy surface, Lake Erie, Ohio, United States - Buoy 4 MA112 | ecosystem: Environmental > Aquatic > Freshwater > Lake | place: USA: Lake Erie, Ohio...
CATTGAGCCACATAGTCAAGTCATCTGCTAGGTCAATAGCCTGAACCCAACCACCTACTGCGGACTGTAAGTCCTGAAGACTAATTTGGTCAAGCTCTTTTACTTCACCTGTTGCGGTTAGAACTAGCGCCTTCATTATGCAGCCCGTCCCCAGATAATGTCCTGCACTTCTTCATCTGTCATAGTGCGGTGAGTCATTGCGGTGCCGTTGTGTGTCTGCTCGTATACGGTGAACTCTGTAATGTAGCGAGAGCCTGTAAACAACTCTCTAACCTTCTTGATAGTGTCCACGTGGAAGTTGTATTGCGCTCCACCTGCGGTGATTGAAATTCCGTATGTCTTCATCTTTGCCTCTTTCATTTTGTCGTTATGCGGTGAGCCTCTCACCACACGCTTAATCTACTATCTTCCTGACATTTGTCAAGTCCATTTCCTGTTTATTACATCACATTTTGGTAACAAGTTTCTAGCAGTCTCATACCCAGAGTGCTAGCCCTGACATCACAATAACTCCCCAGATTGTAGGCAGTCGCCAGGTGCCAGGCAGCCAGGCAGCCAGGTCAAACTTTGACAAGTTGTTTTGACCTGTCATCAACTTATTTGCTACTCGCCAGTAACTTAGCTGACCAGTCTGACTATCAACAACCAAACAACCTAGCCACCCAACCAAGATTGCTAGTAGCCCCAGACCATCAACAACCCAACAACTCTAGAACCTCAACAAGTCAAGCCCACCTAGACAAGCAAGAGCAAGCCTTGACCTAACACATCAACATTGTCTAGGCATAAAGCCCAGAGGCATAAATAAAAAGACGCAGAAGATTATTTTTTTCTTTATGCACATGACCATTGTCTGAAAAGAAAAATAAAAAGCACATAGTCATTGACCAGACATCAAAAAAAGTTTTTGGAAGTTGCAAGCCAGGACCAGCAAAAAAAGCCCGGAACGATTTGGCGAAGGCTCAAATAATAGCGCTGCCGTCTGACAGGCCAAAAGTAAAAAACGTTAAGGTTCATAAAATCGCTGCTGCCGTACAATGTATTGTCTCCGTACGGCACCTCTAAAATCCTGTACACTATAGAAATGCAAATCCCCCAACTCTCAGCCGATGAAGTGGCCTTTATCAAATCCTTGGATAAAGCCTCCGCTGAGTCGCGCCTTCGGGCTTTGTGGGAAGCGGGCTGGTCTCTCCAAGCTCTTGGCTCTTCTCTAGACCCTGCCAAGCCAAAGACCACCATTCACTTCTGGGTACGCCGTGCCGCCATTGTGGAGCAGCACAGACCTGTGCCTTCTCCACCTCCTCGTTCTTTCACTGTCTCTACCCCTGTGAGGACAGCACCCCGTCTGAGAACCATTTCTCCGGGCGTCCCTCCCAATGTAAAAGACCAACTACGAGAGCTTTCTGACCAAGCCAAGCGTTATAGGGCAAGGACTCCAGATAATCACCCAGTAGCCCTAGCCAACCAGCAGCTGACTACGATGGTGAAGACCCTCTACACCTTGGGAGTTCCGACTCAATCCCTAGCAGAGGCCGCTGGAGTCTCCTACCGTGCCATGGCTCGGAGGATTGCCAAGTGAACACCGTTTTTAAGAACAAGACAGGCTCATACGCCCCTGAGGAGTTGGCTGTGGTTGTTTGGTCCAACCCAAAGATAAAAAATGGCAGAGGCAAGCAAGTCAGGGCTTTAGAGACTATGACTACCGATGATTCGACCCTACCGATGGTTTTTCCGATTACACTGTTAAAAAAGAGACGAGAGTGGAAGAACGCCACCTTCGTTAATTCATCCAATGATGTTTTTACTCTCCTACCCAAAAGTCATAGAAGCGTCCCTTTGATTATTCCTATGACTATAGCCAAACAGGCTCTCGGCTGGGACAATTTCTACATCCCTACCGAATACATAGAGGAATAATGAGAAAACAACTAGACGTATTTCCAGCCCTTGTAAAAGTCATTTCTCCGGGCTCTCTTTCCGATCTCAGCCTCGCCAATGTCACAGGGGATTTACCTCAAGGGACAAGGAAGTTGGATAGGTGTCGGGTGGCAATTGTCAATGACACGATTCTGATTGCGGTTGATTCCCCAGAAGGTCCAAAGCTGGTCTTCCGCGAGAAGGTCGTCGAGATGATTAACGAGAAGGGCCTAGACCGCGTAAAGACAGAATCAGGCAAGATGCTTGCTTTTGTGAAGGACACCAACTGCGGCTGTGGCTCTCGCCTAAGAAGCTGGAATCCATTTGGCAATGTCGTCTCATCGACGGAGGACCCAAATGGCTTGGTTTGAGTTCGCCATCCTTGCTCTGGCGACTTATCGCATCACCAGACTAATAACGCGAGACGTTATTACCGAATCAATCCGAAACCGAGTGTGGAAGAAGTACCCTCCAGAGTCCTCAAAGCTTGGGTATTTGTTTACTTGTGAGTGGTGTATGTCGATTTGGACAGCATCACTTCTCTACGGATGCTTTATCATTACATCAGTAACTGTTATTGTTGTCGTGCCATTCGCACTATCAGCCGTAGCAGGTCTGTTGACTGCGTATGAGGACAAATAATCTCGTGCTCCGTAACAAAGTGAAGGGTTAGACAGTGGCTGTATTCAAGAAAGATGAACCACAGGAGCCAATAAAGGCTGCACCTAAGGCAAAGTCTAGCTCTACTCGTCGTCCTCGGACTAATCGCTCCCGTCAGGTTGTAGCGCCAACACCAACACCATCAGGAATTCTTTCAGTTTTTACAACTAACACTCCTGCCTCATCTGCTGCATACAACGTTCCTCGTTCTCTTACTGCAGCAGCAGTTCAAGTCAAGGTAAATGACAAAGGCGAGTTTGAACAATTTAAAAATCGCAGAAGCGCATCTTCTAGTGCATGGCAAGCAGAAGCTTGGGAGTACTACGACGCAATTGGCGAAATCAAGTACGCCTTTAACTTAGTTGCATCGGTTGTTTCACGTATTCGTATTTATGCAGCAGCAATTGATGATGCTTCACAAGCTCCAGTATCTGTAAAAGAATCTCGAGTTATTGAAGAGCGTCTTGCATCTGCTGCAGAACGTGCACTTGAGCGCCTTAACTCTGCCTATGGTGGACAAGCAGGTCTTCTCAAGGATGCAGCACTTAATCTTTCTGTCGCAGGTGAATGCTACCTAGTACAAATGCCAGCACGTCCAGGTTCTGGAATTCCAGAGTCTTGGGATGTTCGCTCTGTAGATGAAGTTGTTACAGATGCACGTGGCGGTTTCAATGTCATTGGTCGTCGTGAACAAGGTGCAGGACAAGGTGGCGGTGCATCACTTGGAGTAAGTCGACTTCAGAAGAATGCATTTGTAGGACGCATTTGGCGTTCACACCCACGCTTCTCTGATGAAGCAGATTCATCACTTCGCGGTCTACTAGACCTTTGCGCAGAACTTCTTCTCCTCAACAGAACATTCCGTGCAACTGCACGCTCTCGTCTCAATGCAGGAGCACTTTATCTTCCAGATGGACTTTCTGTTGCAGCACAAGGTGACCCAGACTATCCATACGATTCAGAAGACGGAATGGGAGCGGGCTTTACAGCAGAAGAAGCTGAAGATGAATTCGAAGAGCAACTCATCGATGCGATGACAACTCCGATTCGCGATGAAGAATCTGCGAGCGCCGTTGTTCCTCTTATCATTCGTGGACCTGCAGAACTTGGCGACAAGATTAAGCAGTTCAAGTTCGAGCGTTCATTCGACCCAGCACTTGCTGAGCGTTCAGACCGTGTACTAGAGCGCATCTTGCAGGGACTTGATGTTCCAAAGGATGTTGTTACAGGTCTTGCAAATGTTAAGTACTCAAACGCTTTGCAGATTGATGAAGCACTTTACAAGGCACACATCGAACCATTGATGCTTTTGATCTGCGACTCTTTGACTGTTGTTTATCTTCGTCCATATCTTCTTGCAAATGGATTCACAGAGTCTGAAGTAAACCGTCTTACTGTTTGGTACGACCCATCAGCGGTTTCAACTCGCAACGACCGTGCTGCAGATGCAGATGCTGGCTTTGACCGCATGGCAATCTCTGGCGACACATGGCGTCGTGCACATGGATTCTCAGACCAAGATGCACCAACTCCAACAGAAGTTGCACTACGACTTCTACAAGAGCGTGGAGCAATTACTCCAGAACTTACAGAAGCAATGCTTAAGGCAGTAGCTCCTGAAGTTATGGAAGCAGTTCAAGCAGTAAGCCAAGAGTCTTCTGTTGCTCCAATGTCTCCAGAACTACAAAATCTTCTTGATGGTGCAGTTGGAGGAACTCCAGCAGAAACACCTACCGAAGAACCAGCACCTGCAACCGAGGAGGTTCAGCAGTAAATGGCTGAAGAGACTTGCCCTCCAGCAACACAGGACATTGCACTTAATCTTGACAACCGCAAGAAGGCAATCGACAGTGCAATGTATGGACCACTTAACCCTGCAGAACCAAACGAAGAGTATTGGACTGCACTAGGCGCTGAGTGGGGCGTTGATGTAGAAACTGCAAAGAAGCAACGCTGTGGCAACTGTGCTGTCTTTATCCAAACTCCAGAGATGCTCTCTTGCATTGAAAGCGGTTTGACAGATAACGCAGATGAGTTTGATTCAATCAATGAAGCTGGCGAACTTGGTTACTGCGAAGCATTTGATTTTAAGTGTGCATCTGCACGCACATGTCGCGCTTGGGTTGCTGGCGGTCCAGTAACTGCTGCAGTTGACATTATTGACGAAGTTGAACCAATCACCGCTGCACAAGGTCCTTGCTGGGACGGTTACGTCCAAGTAGGAATGAAAAAAGGCAAAGACGGAAAGATGGTTCCAAACTGTGTACCAAAGGATTCTTCAGAGGATAGTGAATTTGCAAAGCGCACTATTTCTCAAACACCAGCTCCTAAAAAGGACCGTGTCAAAGGTTCTGATAAAAATTCAAAGGGCTCAGCTTCAGGCGGTAAGAAAATCACTTTTACTCCTGCGATTGAGTCTTCTCTTCAAAAGAAAGTCGCAGAGCACAACGAGAAGGCACCAAAAGGTCGCAAGACAACTGTTGCCACACTCAAAGCGGTCTACCGCCGTGGTGCAGGAGCCTATTCCGTATCTCATCGACCTGGGATGACACGCAACCAGTGGGCGATGGGTCGCGTTAACGCATTCCTTCGTTTGCTTAAGTCTGGTAAGCCAGCAAACTCTGCATACAAGGCAGATAACGATTTGCTACCAGCAGCACATCCAAAATCTACAAAGAAGAGTTCTTCCACAATTACCGCATCTGGTTTGATTCCAGAAGAGCGAGACCTAGCAGAAGCACTCATTGCGATTACTCAGAAGCATGGTCCATTTGACCAAGATGGCGATGGCGTTTGGGCTGGTTACACACCTGCTTACGAAAACGATGTCAAGGACATTGGAGTCAAGTGCGCAAACTGCGTATTCTTCCAAGGACCAAACAAGTGCCAAATTATTTCTCTTGAAGTTGAAGCAGATGGCAAGTGCCGTTTTGCTGTTCTTCCAGAAGGTGCAGTCTCTGGTTACGACGTTCCAGTTCGTGACAAAGAAGATTTAGAACTACTTCTTGCATCTGCAGTAGCAGAAGCAGAACTCAATGTTGAACTAAAATCTGAGGAAGAGTACGAAACCCCAGAACAAGCAATCTTTGCTATGACAGAGTTTGCAGGTCTAGGTTATGAAACCGAACCTGCTTTCCGCGCTGCTTGGCTTCGCGCAGTTCGCAACAATGAAAACCCATTCAAGCGAGCATCTGTTCTTGCAGTAATGACATACGACAGCATGGATTCAGACCTTCTGCCGAAAAGGAAGAACTAGCGATGGCTAAAAACGAAGCTGCCAAGAGCAAAGTAAAGGTACCCGTTCTTTCTTACGAAGAGCAGAACAAGAGAATCATTGATGCTGGTCTTGAACTAGTCAAAGACTCTAACGCCAACTTCTCTGGCTCTCGAATCATCACACGTCGTGCTGCTCTTGCTGTTCTTAACCGTTCTCTTGCTAAGTACGAAGGTGAGTCTTACTCTCTTCGTCGCATTCGTTCAATCAAAGAGTTGAACAACTACATCAAGCTTGCACAACACAACAAGGTTTTCTCAACTGCTGTAGAAAATACAGACCTTCTTCCAATTGCTCACCCACGTTCTACTCGTAAGCATGAGCTAAGCACCGCTGAGTTGATGCGCTTCCGCGCTCGCTGGATTTGCGATGACCCTCATATTCAAGATGACACCGTCCGAACAGTTCTTGCTTCTGCTCTAACTGCTCACCCAGCATCTCCTGAGTACGAGTACTCAATTGCTCGTTTACAATCTATGCCTCAAGGCTCTGTCCCTCAGTACGCACTTCTAGCAGCTTTGGGCGATGGAAACTCATCTGCAGCCCGTCGTGCTCGTGCAATGCGTCAGCGTCGTGACCGTAAGGGTCGCTTTGCTGAAATGGGTGGCGGTCTTCGTGCTCTTATTCGTCGTGCAAGTGGTCTTGTTCAATCTTTGACAGGTCGCGCTATTGCAACTGATGAAAACAGCGACACCTTTGACATGGAATTGCCAAATGGTGATTTGGTTCGTGTCCCAGCAAAGTCTGCTGAAGGTGTAAAGGCGATTCTTAAGTCTGCTCAAGGTCCAGATGGATACAGCAAGACAAATGCAAAGGTTAAAACAGGCGACCCTGTTATTGAAGAAGCAGATCTTGTAAAGATTGATGCTCCTGCAGGATTTAGCAAAGATGAAACCTACTCTCCTGACGAAGATGATGTTAAGTATTACGGAACCAAGATTGACCTTGGAACTAAGTACACAGATGATGCATACGATGTAGTTAAAGTTTCTTCTCCTAACGCTTTTGCCAAGGACCAATTTGAGGCAGCACAACAGCGTGAAGGCGAAGGTCAGAATGTTGTTACAGAAGGTCTTGGAAAGAATGGTTCTCTAGACCCTAACCTTCCTGTTTACTTTGTATCTCGCCGTGGTGAAGATGACAAGCGACCATTTGCAGTTGTACAGCGTTGGTCTGATGTTCAGGATTACATCGCACAAGATGAGCCAAAGTTTGAAAAGGGTGAACTCTCTGACCCAGCAAAGATGCTTGATGAAACTCAAGAAGCATCTGAGCCAGAAGCACCTTCAGCAACTCCTGCAGAAGGTCTTGAAGGCAAGCTCATTCCTAAGTCTGGCAAGAAAGATATTAAGAAAGACCAGAAGAAGTATCAGAAGGCTCTTAAAGATTATGAGAAGAAGGGTGGAACTTATCCACTTGACCCTTCTAAAGACCACATGCTTCTTCCAGATGGCACAGTTGTTGATGCTGAAACTGGCGAAGTAGTTCGCGACTCTTCAGGAAAGAAGGCTGGAGTTACACCAGCTCCTGCTACAACTGAAGCAGAAAGTTTTGATGTACCAGAAGGTGCATACGAGATGGACCCAGCTCCATACGTTCCACAAGGTGCAGGTCCTGACGTTGAGTCTAAGGACTACACAGACGACCCTGCAGAACTTGCTCAGAAGTTTGATGAGGAAGAAATTACTTCTGCACTAGAAGAGTCTCTTGAAGGTGACGGAACTGCTCAACTTCCATTTGAAAATGGTGACGAGTCTGTCCCTGCTGAATCACTTCGTGACACTCTTGGTGAACTTGGAAAAGATATTGGTACCGCTGTAAAGAAGGCGTACTCAAAGATTAAGGCAAAGCTTGCTGGAGATAAGGGAGAACAAACTCCTGAAGTTCCAGAGGATGTAAAAGACGAGCTTGGAAAAGATATTCCAGAAGCTCCTATGCCTTCTGCAGAAGCAGACCCAGCAAAACTTCCTGCACTGCTTGATGGTTTGTCAGACGATGAGAAAGATGAGTACGCCAAGACTGGTGACTACGCAAAGCATCTTCCAAAGAACACTGAGTTTGACGTTCCAGAAGGTTACAGCATTCTAGACACAAATCCATTTAACAAAGACCTCTACCCACTTCCAGAGGATGCTCCAGAAGGATTTACTTTTGACCCTCTAGACATTGCAAATAACTACGACACAGAAGATTTGAAAAACGAACTACGCCGTGGCATTGAGCCAGGTGGAGATGGTTATGGAATTCTTTCTCAAGAAACAGAGACAGGTGAAGACTACAAGGGCTACGTTCCTGTAGAAGCAATCCGCGATGCTCTGCAACTGCAAGGTGAAGATACCGACAGCTTGATTGATGGTATCTACAAAGAAGGATTTTCAGGTCAAGAAGATTCTGAAATCACTCCAGCAGAAATCAGTGACGCTCTAGAAGGAGAAGATACTGAAACACCAGAAGGAACCCCAGCACCTCAAGAAGAAGTCCCTGCCGAAAGCAAGGAACAAGCTACGACGAATGAAGCGGGACCCCAAACCGTTACCAATGTTAACGTCGGAGAACCAACAGGACCAGCAAAGCTAAAGGCTAAAACAACAGAGCTTAAGGCGGGAGACGTTACAACTAACGACTTCTTTACTATCGAGTCTGTCGAGCCTTCTGAAGTTCCAGGAAAATCTTGGGTTACTGGTTACTACCCAGGTCACGTTTCTCAAAAGACAAAGTTGTGGAACAACGACACCGATATTTCTGTATTTAGAAATGTTGATGGTCCTACAAAGGGTGACCTTCCAGTTCTTTCAAAGCCAAAGGCAAAAGAGTACGACCCTGAGGGCAAGGTTTACAAGGATAAGGAACTTGACCTATGGGTTCCAAAGGATGCAGAGGCTCGTAGCAAGTATCTCGATGCTGTTGACCAATACAACAAGGACCTTGCTGCTGCTAAGGAAATGTGGTCTGCACCTGAGAATTTTGAAGAGTGGAACACAGAATCTGAAGCACCTGTCTACGACCCAACTAAGAACACTGTTGGTGTTGTTGAGGTTGCTGCTACTGAAGTTAAAGCAGGAGACATTGCCTTCAAGAAAGAAGGAAAGAATGACTTCTACGAGTACTTCATTGTTCAAGATGTTACAACTGATGAAAACGGCAATGCTGTAATCACTGGTTACTATCCAGACCACCAGTCTCAATCAAAGAGCTGGAAGGGTACAACTCCTATCAAGGTAATCCGTGGAGCTTCTTCTCTCCCAGAGCCAGGAAAGAAGCCAGCACTTGAGCGTCCAAAGAAGGACGACGCTGATTACAAGCAAAAGTATGCAGAGTTCAATGCAGCAAAGAAGGAATCTGCTGCAACATTTACTCCTCCATTTGATGTAGATGCTCTACCACCTGCACCAAAGAAGGTTTCTCGCCCAACTCCTCCTGCATTCATGGGAGATAAGCTCAAGGCAATTGCTGCTGAGGCAAATGGCGACCCAGTTAAGTTTAAAGAACTTCTTGCAAATGAAGAAGTAGTTCACCTCGACTTCGAATCAACTGGAGGCTTTACAGCTCCAAGTCCAATTCAAGTTTCGATGACCAAGATGAAGAACGGTGAAATCGTCGAGCAGAAGACGCTTTTCATGAATCCAGGGCAACCATTGGATTCCTTCTACACAGATAAAGATCCAAATGACATTCTTAAGGATTCAGATGGAAATCCAATTTCCGATGATTTCCTTTCAAAGCAGATGTCACAGGAAGATGCATTTAAAGAAATTGCTGACTTCCTTGGTGCAAACCCAATCGTCTCTGCACACAACATGCCTTTTGATGGAGAAATCCTCAAGCGCAAGATGGCTGAGTACGGACTTGATTACAAGCCATCAGGTGAAATTGACACACTCTCACTTGCTCGCAAGGTAATTAATGGAAGCGCTGGCGACCACAAGCTTGAGGCTGTAGCAAACCGTTATGGACTAGCAGAGCCAAACACAGACTGGCACGATGCTTCTGTTGACGTTGCTGTATTGCCTGGAATTCTTGACAACCTTCTTGATGAAATGGCTGTCACAAAGTCTGGCATTGATGTTCTTGATATTGACAAGACTCAAGCAGATTACGACAAGGCTAAGGCTGAGTACGACGCCTACAAGAATCCAAAGGCTAAGGCTGATTCAGAACTTGTTATGGCAAAGACCTTCGCAGATGGTATGGCTGGAAAAGAAATTCCAGAAGACCCAGAAGTACTTGCAAAGTCTCTTCCAAAGGACAAGCCAACATCAGACGAACTTTCTCCTGCAACTACTCCAAAGGCAACAGAAGTTGGCGACGGAGACTTCGAAGTCGAATCTGTTCTTGGTGGAAACATTTCTAACAACTGGGTATCAGACCCAGAGAACACAACAAACGTTGGTTCAATTGCTGTTGAAGAGTGGCAACCAGGTGACTTCATCAAGGCTAAGCATGATGGATTCCACGAAATCATTTCTATCACTCCTATCGATGGAGATGACAAGCGTGTACTAGTTAAGCGCAGACTTCTTGCAACTGGAAAAGAATACGAATCTGCTTGGGTTAAGTACCAAGCTTACGAAGTATGGCGTCGCAACAGCGAGCCAGATGCTGTTCCAGAAGAGGCTCCAGAACTAGAGCAGCCACAACTTGAGATTGATGAAGCTCCTGAAAAGGAAGCAAACGCTGGCAAGTGGGCTGACTACAACATTGCAGAAGGTACTGATGGTGTCTTCTACGCAGAAAACATTTCTGCTGCAGATGTTCAAGCACTTCGCAACGGAACTCTCACTCCTCCAAAGCTTCCATTCTTTGCACCTCTTGGTGGCGGAAACAATCAGGAGACTGGAGAAGGTTACTTCTTTACAACAGATGGCAAGCGCTTCTGGGGTAAGTACGGTGCTGGTGGTGCATTGCTTCGTCGCAAGAATGCAGATGGAGAGTACGAGTACTTCCTAGCAAAGCGTTCATCTAGCCTTTCACAAGGTGGCGGCAAGTGGGGTATCCCAGGTGGAGCTCACAAGGACCAGACAATTGCTAAGGCACCAAACGCCACAGCAAAAGAAGAGTTTATGGAAGAAGTCGGTGGAGATATCTCTGCCTTCGAACCAATCTACGTCGACACAAACAAGGTTGGCGCTGAATGGGCATACGAAACTTCTGTCTTCGAAGTAGGACCAGACCAGTTCAACGACCTATCTAGCAAGGATGGCGAGAACACAGCAACTGGTTGGTTTACTGGAGACCAAATCAACAAGATGTCTGATGCAGGAATGTTGCACCCAGACTTCGCAGACTCTTTCCCAAATATTGTTAGCAACCTTGAAGACGAGGATGCAAAGACTGACAAGCCAATTCCAGCAGAAGAAGTTTCTCCTGAAGATGTAACTTCAGTATTTGATACTTCTAAGTGGAAGAAGGTTGCAGGACAAGCTGGCTCTAACCAAGGTGCTTTCTATGTAGACCCAGACACTGGCAACCAGTACTACGTCAAGACTCCTAAGTCTGACAAGCATGCAGAGAATGAAATTCTAGGCGGTGCTTTGTATGAAGAGGCTGGCGTTAAGTTCGGTCGTGCATACAAGGGCATTGACAAGAATGGAAAGACAGTTCTTGTTTCTCCAGTTCTAGATGGAAACACTCTTGCATCTGACAAGAACAATGCAGATTTGAAGAAGAAGGCTCAGGCTGACTTCGCAGTTGACGCATGGCTTGGTAACTACGATGTAGTTGGCCTTGAATATGACAACATGCTTGTTGACAAGGATGAAAACATCGCTCGTATCGATGCTGGTGGTTCTCTACTCTTCCGTGCACAAGGTGGAACTGATAAAGAGTTCGGTCCTGAGGCAACACAGATTGATTCAATGCGTGATGCAAAGCAAAACGCACAAGCTGCAGACATCTTTGGAGACATGAGCGATGAAGAAATCGCTGAGTCTGTCAAGAAGGTCCAAGCAATAACTCCAGAGAAGATTGATGAACTTGTAGATGCTGCTTTCTCTGACCCAGATACTGCTGAGTCAGTTAAGGAAACTCTTAAGGCACGTCGTCAATATCTAATCGACCGTTTCTTGGGTGGACAAGCAGAGGAAACACCTGCTGAAGAGCCAAAGAAGCCAGTTGTTGACACTAACACCACTGTTATTGATGCTGCAGGTGATATCGAAGCACAAATTGCTGAAGCTCAAGCTGCTGGAAAGAAGATTGCGTTCAAGTACAACGGAAAAGAACGAGTTGTAACTCCAAAGGGAGTGTGGAAGAACCCACAGAATGGCAACATCAATCTTTCAGCACTTGATGAAGACGGTGTAAAGAAGAACTACACCCTTTCTAAGTTTGAACAGAGCGATTCTTCTGCTACAGAAGCACCAGAGGCTGCTGCAACACCTGAGAAGGAACTTCCACAGGCACCAGAGGCTGCTCAGATTGATCCAGTTGAAAAGCAAAAGGTTCTTGACGAAGTTTCAGCTCTTGCAGAGAAGCTTTTTGGCAACAAGGGTAAGACAAAGGACCTACTTGAGTCTCTTAAGGGTCAAGAAGGTTCTAACGATGAGCTTATTGATTCAATTCTTGAAGACATCAACACTCCATCTGCTCCTGCAGATGCAACTCCTGAAGAAAAGATTCAGTCTGACCTTGCTCAAGCACTGACACCAGATGAAGATGCTGCTCCAGAAGATGAAGTAGAGCCAATCGATGCTGATGCACTTGCTGAAGAATTAAAGAAGCCTCTTGACCCAGATTTGATTTGGGCAAAGGTTAAAGATGAGAAGGGAATCTCTGTTATTGAGAACGGTGACATTGTTGTTGCCGAGAATGTAACCCCTGCTGGCTCAACCATCTACACAATGGTAAAGCGCAACTCTGACAACACCTTCAGTGTC
>Ga0315899_10006361_pt1 | contig 12722 bp, 2 predicted proteins | sample LakEriMetagenome_2_FD_203518 | JGI IMG/M metagenome (GOLD analysis project Ga0315899, IMG submission 203518) | Freshwater fungal communities from buoy surface, Lake Erie, Ohio, United States - Buoy 4 MA112 | ecosystem: Environmental > Aquatic > Freshwater > Lake | place: USA: Lake Erie, Ohio...
AGGCGCTCGGACTTCCCGAGGGTTGGGAAGGCGGCGAGCAGGGCAAGAACGCGGTCAAGGGCGACGGCGGCGTGATCCTCGTCGGCGAGAAGGGCACGATGTGGTTCCCGATTGAGTACGCGTGGGCGCGCGTCTTTGTCGACGGCAAGCCGGTCGAGCTCGATCGCAAGGAGTTCGAAGCGCAGTTCAAGCAGACGAACCACTGGCACAACTGGGTCGATGCCTGCCTCGCGGGCAAGAAGGACGCGTGCGCGTCGCGCTTCGAGAAGGGCGGCAAGATGTGCGAGAGCCTTTCGATCGGTGCGATGAGCTGTGTCGAGCCGGGCAAGGTGCTCGAGTACGACGCGGCCAAGTGCGTCTTCAAGAACAGCGCCGCCGCAAGCGCCGCACTCCGCAGCCCGTACCGCAAGGGCTGGGAAGTGGCGGGGCTTGCCTAATTTGAGCGCTCGAGACGTAGTTTGAGCGCTCGAGCGCGGCTCTTGCCGCGCCCTCGCTCTGGCCAGCCTCGCCGCGAATGAATCGCGGCGGGCTGAGATGAGCCGTAGTTTGAGCGCTCGCGACGTAGTTTGAGCGCTCGCGACTGGCGGGCTGCTAAAGCTTCGCTTCAGGTGCCCGCGTTCGCTCGCTTTGGCGTGGGCCGCGCGGGAGGTTGCCGAAGGCGGAGCGCAGCGAAGCCTGAGCGACCGACGCAGGCAACGCTCGTCGTTTCGTGTGGCACTACCCCCCTGCGAAGCAGGAGGTAGTGGCTTGAGGCAGGGGCACACACGAATGGCCCATGGAGCATCGGCGCGCTTTGCGCGTCTGCCGCGCGTCGCCATCACCAGAGGTGATGCCACACGGCACGTCACAAGTCGCGACACATCATCCTCTCGCGCTTCGCTTCGCTCCGCGCTCGTGTTTGATCGCTCGCAACCTGCCCGCTTTCGCGTGGACTGGGCGGGACACGGCCGAAGGCGGAGCGCAGCGAAGCCTGAGCGTCGGACGTCGGAGTCGATGGTCGTTTCGTGTGGCACTACCCCCCTGCGAAGCAGGAGGTAGTGGCTTGAGGCAGGGGCACACACGAATGGCCCATGGAGCATCGGCGCGCTTTGCGCGTCTGCCGCGCGTCGCCATCACCAGAGGTGATGCCACACGGCACGTCACGGGTCGCGATACATCATCCTCTCGCGCTTTGATTCGCTCCGCGCTCGTGTTTGATCGCTTGCAACCTGCTTCGCAACTTGCTCGCTCCGGCGCGAATGACGCGGGGTGCCCGCTCTTGCTCGCTTTGGTGTGGGCCGCGCGGAACGTTGCCGAAGGCGGAGCGCAGCGAAGCCTGAGCGTCGGACGTCGGAGTCGATGGTCGTTTCGTGTGGCACTACCCCCCTGCGAAGCAGGAGGTAGTGGCTTGAGGCAGGGGCACACACGAATGGCCCATGGAGCATCGGCGTGCTTTGCGCGTCTGCCGCGCGTCGCCATCACCAGAGGTGATGCCACACGGCACGTCACGGGTCGCGATACATCATCCTCTCGCGCTTCGCGTCGCTCCGCGCTCGGCTTGCTTGCTCGCGCGTTGATTGGCTCTCGGACCAATCGACCTCGTCCGCGATCGTTCGGGGTTCCCGCCCAGTCTTCGATGAGGTCGTCAGCGCCCCAAAGAAAAGAACCCTGCGTGCGAACGAATCACGTCGCAAGCAGGGCCCCGGAATGAAGACTTGTGACAACGATTTGGAGTCCGAAGCCTGAAGTCTGAAGTCCAAAGACTGAAGACCTTATAGAAGGTCTCTCTCCAACGGGCTCACCAAGCGACGCGACGTCAATGTCTGCCGCGGACCAGTCATCTTGAGTATCTATGACCTATACGGGCGCCAGTACGGCCGAAGGCATATCTCACAGGCGCCAACGACTGCGCTTCCCGACGGTGCGAACGAACGCATCGAGGATCTGCGAACTCTCCTCGCCACTCAACTCGCCGTCGCCGTTGCGGTCGAAGCGACTCACCGTCGCTTGCTGGTCATCCCAGTTGTGTCCGCTCGAGAGCTCGGCCACCTTGGCACGATCGAGCAGCGCCCGTCCCGAAGCGGTCTTCGCCAACTGCTCCGGCGACTCGGTCTCCGTGATTTGAGCAAGGAGCCAGTTCTCAAAGTCGGCGTACGCGCGTTCGCACTTGGCGATCTGTTGGTCCGCGTCCTCTTGGGCGGTTCCACCATAGAGAGGTGCGGCGTCGCGCTTCCGGATCGCCTTGACAGCGGCGGTTCGAAGCTCGTCCAACTTCCGCGCGGCTTCATCTCGTAAAGAGACGAGAGCAGGGGAGGGGTGCTCCGCGGCAATCGCCTTGAGCTGCTCGAGGGTGCCGGAGGGCACGAAGGCGTTCGGATATCCCTCAGCGAGTGCATTCAACTCGAAGTCCTTCGCTAGCGCTTCAGGCATGGCAGCGGTGAGTTCAGCGATGGCGTTGTCGTTGAGTTCGCGGATCAGAACACGTGTGCGAAGCACCTCGCTTGTTCCGGAGGTCGCTGCACCACGAGTCTCTCGGTCCGCTGAGGGCTGTTCCGATCGGCGAACTCGGCTCGAATCGCGGTCGGCGTTTGCCGAGGTCAGCGGCTCGGCGGCATCGCGGGCCGCGAGGAGTAAGTCGAGTTCGCGCCAGTAGCGCTGAATGATCTGAGTCGTCGCTTCGGAGGTGATGCCGCGAAGATGACGTTCGGCAACCATTCCGACATCGACGCGCTCGCCGCCAATGCCGGCGGCGGTTTGCATGCGCTCGCGACGAAGTTCACGAAGCGCGTCTGGAATGAGCGCCATTTGCTCGTCGGTCAGAATCGCGCGAAGCGACTCGAGGAAAGCGATGGACGACTCGCGGCTTGGCGCGCTCGCGGACAATTCCGTCGACAACGCCATCAAGATCGAGCGCTGTCCTTCATCCAACTGAAGCGCACGTTCGAGCAAAGGCATGTCACGGATAAGTACAACCGGCACGTACTCATCGGCCGAATGTGCGTGACGTGTTGCGGCCACCAGCGGCGAAGCCGCGGCGAGGGCGGGGCAGGCAACCGCAAACTGGAGCGACAACGCGACAGTGCAGCAGTGCAAAAAACCTGAGGCCCGTGGGCCGATTCGCATCTTCATTTTGAGCTCCCCTCCACGCATGTGTCAGGCACCGAGGAGACGCCTCGGAACTGAAGCCTGCGTGGCCTTTCTCTACTGCCGAAGATCATCGCGAAACGACACGCGCTGAACTCGACGCAGGGAACTATGACGCGGTGCCAGAGGGTTGCAAGGGGCAGGCTGCAGAGAAGTCGTGAATCTCATGCAGTGCCGCTGTCATAAAGCGAATCGCTGTGATTTGACAGACTGAGCGACCAACATTTATCAGCCACCGCATCGATAGTTATCAGATCCGACGATTGGTTCTCGGTCGTTTTCGTCGAAATGCGGCTGAAAATGTCGGTTATGTGGACGTCACCGGCCGGACGCATGGTTATGCGCTACTTCATTATTGGACAGAAATATGTGTCCAATAACGTGTATTTGCCTCTGTTTGTGCAATCCGATTTGCGAAACGACGAATTCGGCCGATGTTCCGCTCGCCGCTGAATCGTCTCTAGCGGTTGTGACTCATTCCATTTCACTGGGCGTTTTCGAGTCTCTCTGTCGGTCCGTCACCGACAGCGCGCCCTTCGAGTCTTGAATGAGTCAGGTTTCCGAGGTTTCGTTATGAAAAACGCACTGTCTCGCACGTTCCACAAGCTTGTTCGAATGGTTCTGCCATCGATTGCGGCCGCTGCCGCCGTCTCTGCGCAGGCCGACGCACAAAATTGCGCCTCCACCAGTAATCACATTGCGCTTCCCGTGCCTACGGGATTGACGTTTACCACGTACGTGGACAATGCGGTCAGCACCGCGGTGAACACCGGTGTCGAAATCTCGGTCGATGCGACCGGTATGTCAAGCGTGCAGTTGAACTACCTCGCCACGAGGACTGGCTTCATCGCGGCCGACGGCATCTCGGGCACCGTCGCGCTCTCGACGCAGAACGCCGAACTCAACCTGAGTGCGTTGTTCACGCGCATTTGCGCTGGCGCAAATGTCTCGTTGAATGCAGCTGGAATGTCGAGCGCGCAAATTCTCGTGACGGACGAGTTTTTTGCGAAGATCGACACACTCACCAACCTTGAAGCCGACAAGACGATTTCGGTTGCGGCCAGTGAAGTCACCGGACAGACGGTCTCTGGTACCGGCGCACTCACCATCAACTCTGCGACTCTCTCGGGGGCCTCGGACCTCCTCAACATCGCTTCGACGATCAACCTGACGGTTCCTTCGCCCTTCTCGATCTCGGGCGCCTCGAGCAGCCTCGCCGTTCGCGGCAACCAGCTCGGCAGCCTCTCCTTCAACGGTGGCGGCACGCTGACCGTTGATGGCGCGATGGGCTCGCATGACCTCGAGTCGCGCGCATCGGGCGTCACGCTCGCCTTCGCGAACTCCTCGGTCAACTCGGAAGCGACGGTCATCCTCTCGATCGCGCAAGCCGCGAACAAGACGATCGCAGGCCCGGGCGCAGTCGACATCAACGGATCGTCTATCGCTTCGAACACCAGCTTCGCGAACATCGCGAACGCGATGATCCCTGCGGGAATCTCGGTGGGTTCGGGTCTCGACTTCACGCTCACCGCGGCCCAAGCGAACGGGCTCGCAGTCGCTGGTTCGGGTCGCGTGCTGATCGCTGGTGGCGCTGTGAACGCGAACACCTCGCTCACGTCGCTCGCCGAGTCGCTTGATGTCGACTCGACGACCGGCTCGTTCTCGATCGCTTCGGGCGCCGCGCTCGACGTCACCGCAGCGCAGGCCAGCGGCCTCACGATCGGTGGCGCAGGTACGACGAACATCGCAGGCAATGTTGCCGCGAACGCGAACTTCACGCTCATCTCGACTCTCCTCAACATTCCTGGCTCGGTTTCGGTCGATGCAACGCTGACCCTCACGGCAGCGCAAGGCAACGGTCGCGAACTCGCTGGCGCTGGTTCGATCACGATTCCGAACACGACCCTCTCGTCGGATACAAACTTCCGCGGTCTCACGACTGCGGGTTTCTCGTTTACGGGCTCGATCGGCGCAGCCAAGACTCTCTCGATCAACGCGTCGCAAGGCGCCGGTTGCACGGTTATCGGTGCGGGCACCGTCGCGGTTCTCTGCACGGCTGGCAATGACACGTTCGCCGCTGGCAATATCTCGGCGAACATTTCGGTCGACGGTCTCGCTGGCGATGACGCCCTCGCCCTCGGCGCCGGAAACGATTCGATCGTCGGTGGTAACGGCTCCGACACTGCGGACTTCGCAGTCGACTTCGGCAGCGTGACCTTCGGCGCTCCAGACACGACCTTCACTGTTTCCTCGACGACGAGCGGAACTGACTCGGTGTCCGGCATCGAGTCGATGTCGTTCATCGGCGCGCAAGTGCTCGTGGCGAACACGGGTGCAAGCGAAATCGCGTCGCTCGACGCGGCTCGCGCGCTCTCGACGACGGCAAAGATCTACGGCAACCTCCTCATCACGAAGGACTCGTTCACCGACGCCGCTTCATACGCCGCTCTCGTTGCGCGCTTCGTTGCTCCGTCGGTCGTCAACGTCGACGCGGCTGGCATGAACGCCACCCAACTCGGCGCAATCGCCGCGGGTAGCTCGGCCTACGTCGCGATCTCGAATCTCTCGATCAGCGCGTCGGAAGACGCGACTGAAATCGGTCAACTCTTCGCGAAGTCGGCAAACGGAGCCGTCGCGGTTGACGCCGCCGGCATGGACGGCGATCAGAAGGGTGCGCTCGTTGCAGGTATCGCGAAGGTCTCGGCTATCTCGAACCTCACGGTCGCTGTGAGCGAAACTGACGCTGAAATCGGAACGCTCGCAACCAAGGCTGCGACCTTCGCAGTCAACGCCGCTGGCATGATTGAATCGCAGAAGGACGCAGTCGTCGCCGCGATTCTCAAGGTCTCGGGCATCGTCAACCTCACGCTCGCCGTGTCGGAAGACGCGTCGCAGATCGGACTTCTCTCCGGCAAGTGCGCTCCCGCTTCGGTCGCAGTCATCGCTACCTCGATGAGCGACGTCCAGAAGGACGCGATCGTCGCGGCTGACGCGAAGATCCTCTCGATCACGGGCCTCGCGCTCGCTTCGACCGAGTCGAACACCGACATCACCACGCTTCTCGCGAAGTGCGGCGCAACTTCGGTCACGGTTGATGCATTGTCGATGAACGCCGATCAGAAGGGCGCAATCGCTGCAGAAACCGCGATCGGCAAGATCTCGTCGATCACGAACCTTGCGCTCGCTTCGTCTGAATCAGTCGCGGAAATCATCGCCCTCGTGTCGAAGTGCGCCGATGCGTCGGTGACTGCGGACGCGTCGTCGATGAGCGATCTCCAGAAGGATGAACTCGTCGTCGCGATCGCGAAGCTCTCGTCGATCACAAACCTCGCGCTCGCTTCGTCGGAAACCGCGTCGCAAATCGCGTCGCTCGTTTCGAAGTGCGCTGATGGCTCGGTGTCCGCAAACGCTTCGTCGATGGATGACACCCAGAAGGGTGCGCTCGCGACCGCGATCGCGAAGATCTCGGCTATCACGAACCTCGCGCTCGCTTCGACGGAAGACGCTGGCGAAATCGCCACGCTCGTTTCGAAGTGCGCCAACGCATCGGTGGCTGCGAACGCTGCGTCGATGAACGACACCCAGAAGGGTGCGCTCTCGACCGCGATCGCGAAGATCTCGGCTATCACGAACCTTGCGCTCGCTTCGTCGGAAGACGCTGGCGAAATCGCGTCGCTCGTTTCGAAGTGCGAAGACGCATCGGTGACCGCGAACGCTGCGTCGATGAACGACACCCAGAAGGGTGCGCTCTCGACCGCGATCGCGAAGATCTCGTCGATCACGGCCCTCGCGATCGCTTCGTCGGAAGACGCGACGGAGATCGCAAACCTTCTCTCGAAGTGCGCGGACGGCTCGACTCCTGTCGACGCGTCTTCGATGAACGACGCTCAGAAGGGCGCGCTCGCAACCGCGATCGTCAAGATCTCGGCCATTTCGAACCTCTCGATCGCGTCGACGGAAAGTGACGTTGAAATCGCGGCGCTTCTTTCGAAGTGCGCGGCTGGTTCGGTTGTCGTCAACGCTGCTTCGATGAACGACCTGCAGAAGGGCGCGCTCGCGACGGCGATCGCGAAGATCTCGTCGATCTCGGGCCTCGCGCTCGCTTCGTCTGAGTCAGACAGTGAGATCACCGCGCTTCTTTCGAAGGCGACCGGCGCGACCGCGAACGCGACCGGCATGTTGGCGGGCCAACTCAACGCGATCGCGGCAAACTCGTCTGCGATGGCTGCAAACGGTATCTCGGGAACGCTCGCGATCACCGCTGAGTACAGCGCAGCCAACATCAGCATCCTGCTCTCGAAGTCGGCCCTGCTCACTGCAACCGTCGACATGGCTGGTATGGCGGCTGATCAAGTTGCTGCAGTGAACGGCGGACTCGCTGGTGTCCAGTCGGTCTCGAACTACGCAGTGCGTATCTTCAACGGTACAACTGTCGCGCAGTACGACAACTTCCTCGATAACCGTATGGTCTCCGAGGTCAACTACCCAGGTGCGGTCGCTCGCGCGAACGCGCTCAAGGAAGCAAACGCGGACAACAACTACTCGGTCCGCTGCGAAGCTGGAACCTTCGCTCTCAACAACGTCCTCACCCTCGGCAGCATCACGCTGCAAGGCGCGGGTCGCTCGGAGGAAGACAGCACCGTTTGGCTGACCAAACTCACCGCTCCGGCTGGGCTCACGCCACCGACGTTGGTGAACATGATCACTGTGACCGGCAATAACGCCACGATCCGCGGCCTCCACCTCGAAGGCTACATCTCTGGCGGCGTGGCTGTGTCGCGCGGCATCTCGGTCGACAGCGGTGCGTCCGCAGTCTCCGGATTGACCGTCGAGAACGTGCTCGCATCGATCCAGCAGTACGCCTTCGGCATCCTCAACGGTGAGTCGGCGACGAATGTCACCATCACGAACTCGAAGTTCGCGGCAAGCGGTAACGGTATCTCGATCGAGGCATCGGGTGCGCTCGACGGCCTGACGATGTCGGATAGCGTCATCACCAACAACGTCTGGGGCTTCAGCTCGAACGCCGACCACACGGTCGCGACTGCAGGTTCGCCAGCAGCAGTGAACGCCAACACGGTCGGCCTGACCAACGTGTCGGTGAGCAACTGCCAGTTCAACGGAAACCTCAACAAGGGTCTCTACTTTGAGAAGCTGAACAACGCGAACTTCACGGGTATCACCGTGAACGGCAACGCCGTCACGGGCATGGCTGCGTACGGCTCTGGCGCTGGTTTCGAACTCAATCTCAAGTACGGTGCCTACTCGGGCATCACGATCACGAATGCAACGGTGACGGACAACGGCACCATCTCGGGCTCGAACGGCATCGGTCTCGCCATCAAGGCACGTGACGATGCGGGCGGTCCGTCCGATGCCCGCTACAACGACAAGCCCTCGATCGTGAGCAACGTGAACGTCCGCGGCGGTACGGTGTCGGGCTCGGCCCGCAACCTCGTCGTCGCGAACAACGTCGCGATGAATACGGTGAGCTTCGCAGTCGCTGAAGGTTCGTCGCCACTGGCAATCAGCGGCGCTGGAATCGGTGTGCAGATCTTCGGCACCGTCCCAAGCGGCCCGCTGAACCTCGGTGCGATCTCGGTCGCCTCGGACGCTTCGCTCTATGTTCAGAACGGTTCGACCTGCGCGGTCGACGCGACTGGCGCATCGTTCGGTGGCGCGAATGGCGCAACTGCAACGCTCGCCCAGCTCTACGCGATTGAATCCAAGACCTTCCACGCAGTGGATGTCGCGGGCGCAGGCTTCGTGACGATCAAGGCTGGCAACATCTACGTTGCGAATACAAACACTGTGGGCCTCGGCATGGCGGCTGCGTCGGCGGGGAACACCGTCAACGTCGAAGCTGGCAACTACACCGACGGCGCGCTGGTTGTTGCAACCAACAACCTCACGGTCAACGGCGCACAGCCAGCGGAAGGAAACCTCGGCTACTCGTTCACGCTCGGTTCAGCGAACGGAATCACCCTTGCCGGTGACGCACGTATCAACGTGCTCGGCAACGCCAACGCGAACTCGGTCGTCAGCAATGCCGGCGCGAACTCAATCAACGGCCTGGCTGGTATCGACTCGGTGACTTTCGCGGGCGAATACTCCGCGATCTCGAGCTCGGGCTCGGACATTCTGGTTGGCTCCGACACTCTCACGAATGTCGAGAATCTCGTCTTCAGCAACAGCACCGTGGCCCTCGTTGGCGTCGGTGGTAGCGAATACACGACTCTGAACGTGGCCCTCGCGGCATCGTCGACGACGAAGCTCTGGGGTGTGTTGGAAGTCAATAGTTCCTCGCCGTTCACGAACGCCGCCGAACTTAGCGCGATCTACGCTCGTGTCCTCAGTGGCTCGACGGTGACCGTCAACGCAACGGACATGAACGCGAACCAACTCGCCGCAGTCGCTGCGGCAGTGCCAGGCAACGTGACGAACCTTGCGATCGACAGCTCGATCGCTGCTGGCGACATCACGAGCCTCTTGGGTCAGACCTCGGCGGGCAGCGCGACGGTGAACATGTCGGGCATGTCACGTGCGCAGACTGCAGCGGTCAATGCGAGCCTCAACAAGGTCGCAACCGTCAACAACAGCAAGGTGCGCATCACGCGCGGCTCGTCGGTTGTTCGCTATGACTTGTTCGTCGATCAAGCCGCAGGCGCCGCGCAAGACAACGACGTGATGAACGTCGATGCGGGCACCTACGCACTCCAAACCAAGATCGACATCAACGGCTGGTCGCTCGTCGGCGCGGGCGCTGGAAGCGTCACCATCGACATGTCGGCTGCTCCAATGAGCACGACGCAAGGCAGCCGCGAGCAGGGCATCCTCCTCGCGGGTGACGGAGCGAGCGTCAGCGGTATCACCCTGACGTCGCCGGCGTCGGCGCGTACGGCTTCGACCGGTTCGGCGTACGGCATCAAGGCGAACCCAGGCGCAACGAACATCAGCATCGCGAACGTCGCGGTGACCGACGTTGCGCTCTCGGCAGTGGACCTCAACGGCGCTGCTGGCGGTTCGGTCTCGGGCCTCACCGTGAACGGCGTCTCGGGCGGCTACGGCATGGCGATTTCTGGTGCTGCTAGCAACCTCTCCATCTCGAACGTCTCGGTCGCGAACGCGGCTTGGGGCGAAGTCGCTGTCTTCCCATACCTCGAAGGTGTTCCATCGGGCATCGTGTTCGGCTCGAACCCGCTCCTGAATGCGATCGCTGTCCAGCCGGCTTCGAGCTCACTCGCAGCAACGGTTCCGTCGGGCAACGCATATCACAACAACGCTGCCGGTATCACGGTTCCAGCGGAGTTCAATCGTCAGATCGCTCTCCCACCGGCCAACGGCTCGGTGACCAAGATCGTCGTTCGTCAGGGCTCGCTCGCGGCGGTCCAAGCAGCGCTCGTCTCGGCAGGCGTGCCGATGGTCGCTCAGACCGTCAGCAACATCCTCGGACCGGTTGAACAAGTTCGTGGCGGCGTTGCTCTCGCGGGCCGCGCAGTTCTCAACAGTGACGTCAACACGCTCCTCGCTTCGGGCGACGTCGTCCAGATGAACGTCGCGACGACGGGCGGCACGATCGCGATGGGTAACACTGTCTTCGGCGGTACGTCCATCGTTGGAACCCTCTCGATCGGTAGCGGCAGCTTCACCTCGACGGCTGCGTTCAACGCACTCGTTGATGCATCGTCGACTGCCACGCGCACCGTCGATGTCAACAACATGTCGGCTGATCAAATCGCAGCGGTCGCTGGCAAGGTTGGCGCGGTTACCGTCGCAAACATCGCGAACGCGATCTACGCGGTCAACCAAGCAACCGCAGCGAACTTCGACAACGCCTTCGCGGTGTCGGGCATCACTCCGAATGCGGCGTACACGGCACTCGCCAACACGCTCCCAGTTCGCACCGACATGGTGTCGAACCGCAGCACGGGCTACGCCTCGGTCGGTTCGGCAAGCGATCTCTTCGGTAAGCTCGTCACCTTCCGTACCGCACAGGTTGCAGTCCTCGGTGGCGTGAGCCTTACGGCCGCTGACTTCGCGACTGGCGCTCGCTACCCAGCAATCGCAACCGCGTATGCGGCTCTCCCAGCGAACACGACGCTCGACGGTGAAACGTCGGATGTCGCAAGCACGGCGACCGTCGTCACGCAGTTCAACGCGCTCACCGATGGTGGTCGTGGCGAAACCCACGTCCTCACCGCGCTCAACGGCGCTGCCGGTTCGATCTCTGCGAAGAACGCAGCGTTCGCGCTCGCGCTCCCAACGGCTCAAGCCTACGACGCGCTCGATGCGGGTCTGACCTTCAATAACAACGCGGAGAACATCGCGTACCTCCTCGGCTTCTCGGCGGCGAACGCCACCAACGCAAACGCGACGGGCATGGAAGTCTCCCAGCTCAACGCGCTCGCGACTGGTTACACGAAGTTGAACAGCGTAACTGGTACGTTCACGATCACCAAGGATGTGAACGGCATCGGTAACCTCCTCTCGCGTACAGCGACGGGCTCGACGGCAACTGTGACTGTCAACATGGCGGGCATGAGCCCAGCGCAGGTCGCGGACGTCAACGCAAACCTCGCCGTCATCGACACCGTGACTGGCGCGCCAGTTTCGATCACGCGCGTGGTTGACACGCAACCTCGCGTTGTCGGTTACCAACTCTCGATCCAAGCAGGTATCGACTACGCAACGGCGGGTGACACGGTCAACGTCGCGGCGGGTACCTACACCGAGCGCCTCGCGATCGCGAAGCGCATCACGCTTGACGGTGCTGGTAAGGGCACTGACGGAACCGTCATTGCTTCCGTCAATGCAAGCGATGCGAACATCACGGTCACGGCGCCTGCTTCAGGCACCTCGGAGACCGATCGTCTCATCTTCAAGGATCTCCGCCTGACGGGTGCGACGGGTGTGGGTAACGCCGGCTCCGGCGTGCGCCTGCGCGCGGACGCATCGCTCCTCAAGCATGTGACCTTTGACAATGTTGCCGCGGTTGGCAATGCTGGCTACGGCATCGTGCTCGAAGGTAATCAGGAGAACGCGACCACGGCTGGAACGGGTCAGTTGCAAGACATTGTGATTTCGAACAGCGACTTCGCGTCGAACAACATCGGCGTGCGTGTCGCAAGCTCGGCCAACAATCTCGACGGCCTGACCATCACTGGTTGCGTGTTCGACGCGAACACGGCGTTCGGCTTCCAAGTCAACGCGAATGACTACGACAGCAACAACACCAACATCACGATCAGCGGCACCGACTTCAACGGTAACGGTACCTCAGGCTATGCGAGCGCAGCCCGCGTCGGCGATGTGAGCATCCTCGGGTTCAACGGCAACCTCACGATGTCGGATGTCGAAATCAACGGCATCACGGGTGACGCACCCGCAAACCTCGGTATCTCGATCTCGGGTTACGGCTCCGCGTCGGTCGCTCCAGTCGCTGCTGGAACCATGGTGTTCTCGAACGTCGCCATCACTGGTAAGTTCGCGCACCCGAACGGTGGCACGATCAACAAGGGCGGCCAAGGCCGCGCCTTCGGTATCAAGAGCTACACGACCGTCAACAACGTTTCGTTCAGCAACGTCTCGATCAACAACAC
>Ga0315899_10006363_pt1 | contig 12720 bp, 12 predicted proteins | sample LakEriMetagenome_2_FD_203518 | JGI IMG/M metagenome (GOLD analysis project Ga0315899, IMG submission 203518) | Freshwater fungal communities from buoy surface, Lake Erie, Ohio, United States - Buoy 4 MA112 | ecosystem: Environmental > Aquatic > Freshwater > Lake | place: USA: Lake Erie, Ohio...
GCGTCCCGCCGGTGGGCGGAGGCCCTACGGCGACCCTGCTTCAGCAGATGTTCGAGGTCGACCCGCTCGCCTGTCCCACCTGCCGCGGCGCGATGCGCCTCGTCGCCTTCATCACGCAGGCCGCGGTGATCGACCAGATCCTCACCCCCCTCTGCACCCGCGCGGCCCACGCGGCCCACGCCGACGCGCGGAGCCCCCCATCGACGCGGGCCCCCGCGAGCCGGGGTACGGCACGCGCCCCACGCCCGTTCGCCGACGCTCCGCCTGTCCCCTGAGTACGGCCCCAACGCCCCGCCACCACGCGGGGACCGTCGGCGGGGGCGGCCGTCCCACCGGCGCGACTGATGGGTCCCCGCCGGCATCGTTCCCCCCACGGTGACCGCCGTTCCCACGGCCCTCGAGGCGCACGAACGAGTCGGCGGGCACGCCGCCGCCCGCCAGTCGGTGCTCGCGCGGTCGGTGATCGCGTCGTGTGCTCGACCGACCCCAATCGAAATTCCTATCCCGCGGGAACGCTCTTCGACTACGGCAGCGCGCCCAACGTGTTCGGCACCGCACTGCAGCGGCTCCTGGGTGCCGACAAGGTCGAGGCTTACATGCAGCGCCGCCTCTTCGCCCCGCTCGGCATCGAGGTGCGGTGGGGCGGCAGCTTCGATGACGGCAACCCGCAGCTGAGCGGCGGCACCTACGTACGCACCCGCCAGTGGCTCAATCTCGGGGAGCTCGTTCGGCTACGCGGGGTGTGGAACGGCCAGCGCCTCGTCTCCGAACAGGGGATCACCACTCTACTTACCGGCACCACGGTGAACCCCGGTTACGCCTTCTATTGGTGGCTCAAGAAACCGGTCCCCGCCGCCCTTGCCGCCAGCCCGCAGTTTGAGCGGCACATCAAGGAGCTCGTGGAAGCAACCTTCGTCCCCGAGGATTTCGCCATGGCGGCGGGAGCCTACGAGCAGCGGTTGTACGTCATTCCGTCGCTCCGACTCGTGATCGCGCGAAACGGTCCCCGGAGTGCCAGCGGCCGATTCGCGGATGTCGAGTTCCTGAGCCGTTTGCTGCGCGGACGACCGGCTTCCTGAGTTCCACACGGCGACACATGGGGTCGCCGCCCGCCCGCGTGTATTGTCCGGCATGCCACGACTCCTCCGCACCCCTGCCGCGCGGGCATACCAGGTTGCCGTCCGCGCGCTGGGGTGTGCCCTGCTCTTCCTGGCCCTTCCGCGTCAGGCCGCGTCACTGCCGGCCCAGCCGCAACCGCCAGCCTCGCGCCCCCAGCCCGCCCCCCGCCAGGTCACCCTGACCGGGGTGGTCCGCGACTCGGCCACCGGTGAGGTGCTCCCCAACGCCCGCGTGGGGGTCCTGAGCTCCCCGCGCGTGGTCATCACCAACGCCGACGGCCGCTTCACCCTCCTCGGGGTGCCGGCCTCCGCGCAACAGCTGCGCGTTCAGTACATCGGCTACCGCACGGTGACCCTGCCGGTCCGGGCTGATTCGACCCCCGCGCCGCTCGAGATCCGGCTGGCCAAGACAGTCGTCCGCCTGTCGGCCGTGCAGGCCCGCAGCCCCACTGAGGAAACCCCGACCACCGTCGCAATTGGCCGAGAGGCCGGCGTGCAGGCCATCTCCACGGCGCTGGTGGAGGCCATGCCCGCCGTGGGGGAGACTGACGTGTTCCGCACGCTGCAGATGCTCCCCAGCGTGGCCGGGGCGGGGAACGGGAGCGCCAGTCTCTCCGTGCGTGGCGGGAACCCGGACCAGAATCTGGTGCTGCTCGACGGCATCACGGTGTACCACGTCGATCACTTCTTCGGCCTCTTCAGCGCCTTCAACACCGACGCCCTCAAGGACATCCAGCTGTACGCCGGCGGCTTCCCGGCCCGCTACGGCGGCCGCGTCTCGTCGGTGATCGACCTGACAGGCAAAGCGGGCGATGAGCGGCAGTTCCGCGCCAGCGGCGGCGCCAGCCTGCTCAGTGCCCGCGGAGTGCTGGAGATCCCGCTCGGCCGCGGCAGCGTGCTGCTCTCCGGGCGCCGCTCCTACACCGACGTGATCCGGAGCGGGCTTTACTCCAAGCTCTTCGACTTCGCCCAGGCGGGGTCCACGCCGCAGGGTGGCGGCGGTCCCGGCGGACTCGGCCGGGGGGGCTTCGGCCGCTTCCAGCAGGCCACCGTGGACCCCGCGTTCTACTTCTACGACCTCAACGGCAAGTTCACCTACCGCCCCTCGTCGAAGGACGTGACCACGGTGAGCGTCTTCCGCGGGCTCGATGACCTGGACCAGTCGCAGACGCTGGGCGGCGGTTTCACGCCGGGCATTCGCCGTCGGCCGGGCGTGACGCCGCAGGCGACCCCAGACGCCTCGCTCACGCTCAACGACCTCACCATTGCGCAGAACACGGGGGCCAGCGCCCGCTGGTTCCGCCAGTGGACGAGCCGCGTGACCAGCGACCTGCTCGTGTCGCAGTCACGCTACGTGAGCAGCAGCGACCGCACCGCCAACGGCGGGACACCAATCGGCGGGGCGCGCTTCACCTTCGCCTTCGACGAGGACAACACCGTGGACGACCGCACGGTGCGCCTCGAGAGCGCGGTGGACCTCGCGGCCGCGAGCCGCGTGGAGACCGGGGTCTGGTACACGGACAATACCGTCCGCTACGCCTTCGTCGTGGGAAGCACCACCGACACGCTCCAGCGCCGCCGCAACACCACGCGCGACCGGAGCAGCACCACGGCGGCGGCCTTCGTGCAGCATCGGTGGACCCCCATCCCGGCGCTGGAGCTCACCACCGGCGTCCGGACCACCCGCTACGACGCCACCGCCTCCTCATACGTGGAGCCGCGCGTGAGCGGCGGATGGCAGCTCACGCCCGCCCTCCGCCTCAAGGCGGCGTGGGGGCGCTACCACCAGTTCGTGAACCGCGTGGAAAACGAGGACGTGCTGCAGGGGAGCCGCGACTTCTGGCTCCTCGCCGACAGCACGCTGCGCCCGCAGGGGTCCACGCATGTCCTCGCGGGGTTCCTGATCGACCAACCCGGCTGGGCGTTCAACGTGGAGGCCTACGACAAGACCCTCGAAAACGCCACGCTCTTCTCGCGGCGCTACCGCCAGCAGTTCGGCGTGAACACCGGGAGCTTCTTCTACCAGGGTGAGGGGCGCGCGCGCGGCGCGGAGTTCCTGCTCGAGAAGAAACGCGGCGTGTTCACGGGGTGGACCAGCTACACCCTCATGAAGGCCACCGCCCGCTTCGACGAGGTGGACGGCGGCCGCACCTTCCCCACCGGGCTCGATCAGCGACACGAACTCAAGGGGTTCGGCAGCATGCAGGCGGGTCCGTGGGACCTCTCCGCCGTGGCGCTCTACGGCAGCGGGCGCCCCTACACCGCCCCCGTGTCGCAGTACCAGATCCGGCTCCTCGACGGCACGCAGCAGGGGTACATCAACGTGAGCGACAAGAACAGCCAGCGCCTCCCCAGCTACCAGCGCGTCGACCTCGCCGTCTCGCGGCTCTTCGCCGGCGGCGGCACCTTCGATTGGCGGGTCGGCCTCTCGCTCTACAACGTCCTCAATCGGCGCAACGTGGCCTTCCGCAAGTTCGATCTGAGCACCACCCCCATGACCATCACCGACGTGGCGCAGCTGGGGTTCACCCCCAGCCTCGACGTGAAGCTCACCTGGCGCGGCGAGCGCGACCGTCTTGTGGGGATCGACCGATGATCCGCGCCACGCCCCAGCTCCACTGGCTCGCCCTGCTGCTCACCGTGGGTACGCTCGCGGCCTGTGGCAATCCCGTGGTGGTCTCCCCCGGCGCCGAAGAGCCCGTCGTGCGGGCCTACCTCTATGCCGGTGAGCCAGTCACCGATATTCAGCTCACGAAAACGGTCCCCATCAGCACCGTCGATAGCGCCGCCGCGGTGGCGGCGCCGCCTATCAATGACGCGCGCGTGGCCCTCGTGCGGGGGGGCGTGCGCTATGCGCTCACCCGTGCCCCGGGGGACAGCGGCTACTACCAGTACCTCGGTCGCGATCTGGTCATCCGCGAGGGGGACACCTTCACGCTGGAAGCCAGCGTGGGCACGGGCACCCTGACCGCGCGAACGGTCGTTCCCGTGCGCCCCTCCGGCGCACGCGTGGCCACCGCGACGCTGACCATTCCGCGCATCTTCTTCGGGGGCAGCCCGGGCGGCATGCGCCCCGATCTCTCCGCGGCCCAGACGGTGGTGCGGTGGACGCGCACCCCGGGCGCGCTCTACTTCGTGACCCTCGAGAACACCGAGCTCGCCCCGGTAGCCATCGACTTCGGCCTGCCGGAGCGGCTGCGCGGGCGCCGTCGCCTCGTCTTCCCGCCCACCGCCGCCGACAGCCTCCCCATCAATGCGCTGGGGCTCCCCTTCCTCGGCCGCTACCGCGTGAATGTCTGGCGGGTGAACGAGGAGTACGCCGCGCTCTACAACACGCTCAATCAGGATTCCCGCGACCTCAACGAGCCCTTTACCAACATCACCGGCGGGCTAGGCGTCTTCACCGCCTTCGCGGCGGACACCACCAGCGTGACGGTGGTGCGGCAGCCGTAAGGCCATCAGAAGCGTAGGCGGGAGGCAGATCAACGGGGAGCCGGCAACCCATTGGACCGAACCATCCCGCCTCAGGACGCGCGCGCCAGATCCTCGGCCCGCGCCGCCTGCACCGTCTGCACATACGCGCCGCGCCCCGTTGCAAGCAACGCCATGGCCGCGCTCATCCCGACCACGGTCGTGGTGACGAGACTCCAGCGAACGCCGGCCTCACCGCCAAAGACCTGATCGGTGAGGAGCGCAACCGCCGTCGGCCCCACGGCCCCCGACAGCAGATTCACCGCCAGCCAGTACACGGCGTTTCCCTGCCCCCGCAGCCGCTCTGGCATCGCCTCGGCGATCGCCGCATTCGCTGCGCCTCAGAGGAGCGCGGCCGCCACGGCCGCGGACGGCACCACCGGATAGAGCCCCGCAAACACGAGCATCCCCAGCGCCCCCGCTATCCCCACACGGAGCGACGCATCCACATGCCCCTGCCCCGCGTCCACCGATCGGAGAGCCAGCCGCCACCGAGCACCCCCACCGGTCCGAGGACCGCCGTGAGGACGCCCTGCAACGTGCCGGCCGACGCTTCCGTCCACCCGTGCGCTCGGATGAGAAAGGTCGCGAGCCAGGCCCCCACGCCGTAGTTCACCGCCGCCGAACAGGCGAACCCCAGGCTCACGGCGGCCAGCGTCCGCGCATGCGTCCGCAGATACGCGGCGAACTCGCCCGTGGACGCGGAGGCCGTGGCCGACCGCGCGCCCGCAGCACGTGGCTCGCCCATGGTCCCCCGTTGCTTCTCCATTCTCAGGCAGACAGCGGGGCGGGGCGGGGCGACAGCTCGCGGACCCGGTGCCGCGTTGTCTGCGGGCCCGCCGCCTACACGAGGAACCAGTCGATGGGCCGGCGAACGCTCACCGGCTCCGGATAGCGCTCCACATAGCCGACGCGCAGCAGGAACTGGATCGTCTCTGAGACACCGAGCGACGCCTCGAGTCCGCGGCGCGTCTCGGCTTCCTCCAGGATCTGCGTCATCGGATGCGCCGCGATGCCCAGACCGCGCAGCGACAGCAGCAGTCGCTCGTAGCGACGCCCCGCGTCGAGCAGTGATGCGCGCGTGCTACCGCTACCCGTGAGCACCAGCCAGCCGCCACCGGCCGACGCCTGACGTTCGGCGGTCTCAACCCCTCGCTTTCGGAACGCGGGCGACATCACGCTGGCCGAGGTGTAGCGGCGCCGAACCCACCACCCCGCCACGCCGCCAATCTCCAACGACTCCGGCGTCAGGCCGTCGCGCTTCGTGCGGACCTCATCGTCGCGCCACCGGATCCACGAGGCGAGCTCTCGCTGGGCGTCGTCGCGCGCCGCTTGCAGGCGGTTGGCCGCGATGGTGCCGTCGCGCAGCAGCGACCACTCACGGCTTCCGCGCGCGTAGAAGCGGGCCTCCCCGGCGGACGCCAGCATCGCCGCGACATGGTCCGGCGCGATCGCCTCGTCCCGATAGCCAGACCGCAAGATGCGGCGACGGCTGATGGCGTCCAGCGTTCGGCGCGCGGTCGGCCCCGGTGCGGCGGCGCCGAGGTGAATCGTCGCCACTTCGTCCGTCTCACCCTCGACCGGCACGATGTCGCACGGCAAGCCCAGCGCTGCGCCGGCCTGCGCGAGATTCTCGAGAAACGCGCCGAGCGACAGCATCAGCTCGCGATCCGCCGGATCCACGGCGGGGAGTCGGCGCATGACGTCGCGCAGCAGCACCAGGCGGTCTGCCGACTCGCGCCGCACGCGCCACGGCTGGCTATTGTGCGCGCTCGACGCCAGCGCGGCGTACCCCAACACGCGCCGGATCGACGCATCGGGAGCCGGGGGAGGCGCTGCGGACGCATCGTCGGCAGGCAAATCGACGCGTCGCACGCCGTGACACCCTAAAGCGGCCACGACGGCGAGGCCTCCCAGGCGCCCGACCGCTTGCCGTCGGCCCAGCGGCACTTCGCGGTTGCCATCATGGTTGGCGACCGCGCCATCGACGTCTCGCATAACGCCTCCATCAGAAGGTCCACCCGAGCGTGAGCGACGCCTCACCCGTGAGGCTGCGCGCGCGATACGGCAGGCCCCCGACGTCGATCGGGATGACAATCGCAACTGGGCTGGACGGGTTTGGTGTGAAAATGTAGAGGGCGATCACCAGCCGCGCGAGCGCATCGTGGCGGGCGTGGGGACAGGAGTCTCGGCGCTTCCGGGTTGGTAGTGGGCGGAGTTCCCAGACTATCGTGCTCGTGATGGATCGTCGGGCCGGCGTCCCACCCGACGACCTTGCCGGAGCACAGATCGATGACGACGGCCAGGTAGGTTGAGCCGCCCTTGCCGCATCCGGATGTCCGTGATGTCCGTCGCCCAGGCCGCGTTGCCCTGCGTCGGTGAGCACCGGCGTTTGACAAGAGGAGCCGCGCGTCCTCCATCGCGCGCGCCGACTGTGGGCACTTTACCCATTGGTAGTCCCCACTGGACGCGACGCCACGCTGGCGGCACATGACCTCGATGGGAAACTGCTTTCGATGCGTCGTGATGAACTCGCACGTCCGACGAACGCGCTCAGCTCTCGGCTTCACTGGCACCGGCGACTCCTCTCGTTGAGGCGCTTGACTCTCGCACCGTCCACGAAAGTCGGGTAACTCCACTACGCCATTGGCGGAGTCTGCGCCAGCCACCGGATCGCTCACCGGGTTTGCCGGATGACGCAAAGCGCTGCTGCGGGGCCTGTGGACAATGCGGCAGGCGAGCGAGGCGAGCCAGCTACGTTTCAAAGTCCGCCCCGTCCGCGGCAGCGATCGTTATGCCTCGCGCGCACCGCTATCCGGTGACGGTTCTACCATCGCGGGTCTTGATCCCACCCGAGAGTGGGCGCGGCCTTCAGAACAAGGGCCACGAATGCTGCGATAGCAGCACTGCCCGCTGTCCACGGGGCAATCGCTGGCAGGCGCGGAAACAGGAAACCGGCGACGGCGACAATCGCGAGCACTTCGATGCCGACGAACAGGGTCAGCAGCGGGTTCCACGGATTTCTCTCTCGACGACGTCGCACGTACAGCACCCCGAGCCACACCATGATGGCCGCGGCAATCCCCAGAAACGTAGGCACCACCAGTGAGACAACCACGGCTGCGGCGGACGCGGTACCGGCCAGTACCAGCAGGGTCATCGCAAGACCCAATGTCATGAGCAGTGCACTTCGTGTTCGCACAATTTTGCTCGAGTTGGGATCAGTGACTCGGTCTCTTGGGGGCGCCAGCAGAACTACATTGTTCGTGGCACCGGAAAGGCATACCGTCCGTGCGAAGCTGCCGGCGTAGACAGGTACTGTAAGCCCGGGCAGAGAAGATAGTATTGCCGGCTCAGGCCGGGCTTACAGTGCCTGCCGTAGCGGGTCAGCTGGAGCGAGGGGTTAGGCATCAGCGCTCAGTGCGAACCAGGTTTTGACTAGAGGTACGGCTTCGTCAAGCGAGCGAAGAACCATGTGCACGGATGAAGCAAGCACCGCTGACGGGGCCTTGACATCCGGCACGAGGACAACCCGCGCGCCTGCAGCCGCGGCAGCTGCAGCTCCGTGCTCGCTGTCTTCAAACGCGATGCATTGCCCTGCGTCGACGCCAAGCCTGGCAGCAGCAAGCAAGTAAACGGCCGGATCGGGCTTTCCGCGTTGAACTTCGTTCCCACCAGCGGCGGCGCTGAAATAGTGGCGAACTCCAAGTCGAGTGAGCCGATCCTCGATCTCTGCCGATGTCGACGATGACGCGACAGCGCATGGCACTTTGCGTTCGCTGAGTGCGGCAAGTAGCGACAGGACGCCTGGCTTCAGTGGAAAGACGACACTGCCGGCGGGAGCGTGGAGCTTGCTCTTGGCGAGGGAGCGCACGCTCAAGAAAGCTGCCTCGCTGCCGAGCAGGTGGATCAGCAACGCGTTCGACTCTTCATCGTTGAGTCCAATGACTCGCGAGTACTGGGCGGGGTCCAACGGCACGCCCAACTCTTGCGACGACTCCATCCAGGCGTTGAGGATGACGCGCTCGGAGTCAACCAGTGTTCCGTCCATGTCGAAGAGCGCGGCGTGAAGGTGCATGTGGTTTCTGATGCCTCACGCCTGGCTTCTGCAGCGGGCGCTCAAATAGAATGCGCGCGTAGGGCGCTGGCGCAATCGCGACCGTCTGCGACAAACATCGTTATCCCGCGCGCTTCGCCGGCCGCCGCCGCTTCTGCTGTCCCATCTCGTCCACATAGCTCCGCAGGACCGCATTGATCCGCGACTGATAGCGCGGGCCGGCCTTGCGGAAGAAGGCGACGACATCGCTATCGAGACGGATGGAAATCGCCTCCTTGGAGACCGGCGTGACCACACGCGCCCCCTGCCAGAAGTCATCAGGCAAGTTGCGGAGCTCGGGCGGCGAGGTCGCTTCGATCTCGGCGTCCGTCATCCGCCGCAGACGCGCGAGGTCAGCGCGTCCCTTCGTCGGGCGACTGGGTGGCTTTGAGGCTTTCGGCATAGCGACGACGCTCCTTGCGATTGCTTACCCGCGCTGAGACCAGGCGGCGAACTACGCCACCACCTGGCTCAACGCGATCCGTGAACAGCACGGTCAGAGGCACGCCATCAGCGAGCTCCACGGCGACGACTCGCCGTGCACCGTAATCACGGCGCGTGTCGTCGTACTCGACGTACGTGTGGTCAAACACGCCGCTGGCAAACGCGAAGTCGAACCCGCGCTGCTGCCAGTTTCGGGTGCTCTTGGCGGCGTCCCACTCGAACGCCATTCGGGACATTACATTTGTATATACAGTACGTCAAACGGATCGTTCCGACGGGATAACGTTCGCGTTTTACTGCGGGGCGACGGACGGCCGCCGAGCCCCAGCGTCAATCCTGTGGTCGCCCCGTCAGTAGCAACCGTCGTTAGCGCGCGTTGCCCGAGTCATTCGTCTCCTTCTCTACGAACGCGAGAAAGAAGGTGGCAACTGGCCCGGCAATCAGGGAGCCCAGGAACCACCACAAGCCGCTTCTGCCCTTCAGTTGCGCGATGTTCGCGTTGATCAACGCGAGAGCGCCCCATCCAACGGCGTACTGGTTCACATCAGAGGTCATGTCTATTCTCGTCGTGCTAACGGGGCTGTAGAAAAACTCGCCGACCACCCCGATGTAGAAACGGAACCGAGGGCGCGGCCGAGTGTTGGCCTCGAAGAGAATGTGCAGGTCGTTCCGTCCCTCGTCGAGAGATCGCCATGGCGCGCTACAAGCCCATCGACCTCCAGCCCAAGCTGATCCCGGTCGACCTCGCCGCGCAGCTCCTGCCGGGCACGTTCGAGCATGCGCTGCACCACCTGCTCGAGCACGCCATCGACCTGCCCCCGTTCGATGCGCGGTATCGGCATGACACGACCGGCGCGCCGGCCTACCCACCGGCCATGCTGTTGCGGATCGTACGGTTCGCCTACGCCCGCGGGATCGTGAGCAGCCGCGCGATCGCCCGGGCCTGCGAGGAACACATCACGTTCATCGCCCTGAGCGGCGATTCCCGGCCCCACTTCACGACCATCGCGCACTTCGTATCGACCCTGGGCGATCAGATCGCGCCGATCTTCGCCGCCGTGCTCGCCGTCTGTGACCGCCAGGGGCTGATCGGCCGCGAGATGTTCGCCATCGACGGGGTCAAGTTGCCCGGCAATGCCTCGAAGCACCGCAGCGGCACCCGGGCCGACTTCGAGCGACAGGCGGAGAAGATGGAGCGCGCCGCCGAGGCGATGCTGGCACGGCATCGGGCCGAAGATGCCCGCGAGGTCGAGCCGACCCTGACGGCGAAGGACACCGCGCGACGGGAGCGACTCGTACGCGACGCGACCGACCTTCGCACGTGGCTGGCGCGGAACCCCGACGACCGACGCGGAGCGAACGGCGCGGTGCGCAAGCGCAATCGCACCGACAACGAGAGTGCGAAGATGGCGACCAGCAAAGGCGTCATTCAGGGCTGCACGGGGGGGGCCACCGTCGATGCGGCGCATCAGATCATCGTGGATGCCCAAGCGCATGGCGTGGGGGCAGAGCAGGAGCTGCTGCTCCCGGTGGTCGAGGCCACCGCCGCGCTGCGCACCGAAGCGACGGTGCTCACCGCCGATGCCGGCTATCACAGCGAAGCGAATCTGCGGGCGCTCGCGGAGGCCCTGGTCCCCGCGCTGATCGCCGATAAGGACATGCGACGCCGGGATCCGCGCTTCGCCACGCAGGAGCGGTACACGACGCGGCCCGATCCGCTGCACGACAAATCGAAGCCGGCGCGGAAGCCGCTGGAGGTCTTTGGGCCGGAGGACTTCCAGTACGATCCTGTCGCACGCACGTGCGTCTGTCCGGCGGGGAAGTCGCTGTATCGCCGCGGCGCAGCGCCGCGATGCGCAGGCGCATCGACCGCCCAGAGGGCCGCGCACAATACGCACAGCGCTTCGCCACGGTGGAGCCCGTCGTTGGGAACCTGCGCGCGAACAAGCGACTCGATCGCTTCACGCTGCGCGGCCGCACCAAGGTCGATACGCAGTGGAAGCTGTACTGCCTCGTGCACAACATCGAGAAGCTGGCCCACGCAGGATACGCGGCGTAGACGGAGAACACGGTGCCACGTCGACTCACCGCTTGACCGGCACGCTTTCTCAGTAGATCAACAGAACATCGCCGCCGCCATCGTCACCGCTTCGCGTTGAAGCAGGCGAGGACCATGGAAATCAGCTTTTCCTACAGCTTCAACGCCCAGTTTTGCCGCGGGGCCTCTTCATAATGCGACGGGCGAACGCAGTGAGCCAGTCGCGCTCCTCGAGCAGCCCCGTCGGCAGCAGCGACCCGTTCTGCATCGATGAATACAAAACGGTGTGCCGACTCTACGACTCCTTGAGGTGTCTCTGATTCAATCGCGACGGCAAGCGGCCAACCTCGAGCGGCTCGGGATATCGCCGCCGGAGATTTGCGAAGCCGAGGCCGAGGCCGAGTGGCGGTAGGGCGAGAATCAACACGGGCAAGCCGACGATGAGAGCGATGCATCCCCCTGCGACGGCGGCGGCGAGCGGCTCGGCAATCGTTCGCCAAAGTGGCACCCTGCGTAGTTCGGACCAAGTGATGAGCGGGCTTACGACGGCGGACACTACGCCAAATACGGCCGCGTTCCAAGCGTAATTCGCGAGGGTTGCGGGAGGTGCACCCGCGGCGAGCTTCCCGAGTCGGGTGAGGATTACGCCGAACACGGCGCCAGCCGCTGCACCGGCGACTACAAGACCAAGCTGTAGAAGTCGCCGCGTACTCAATGGACGTCGGAGAATTGGCATACCTTGTTCATCTGGTGACCTGCAGAACGCCCATGCTCTGCGGCGGGGCCCTATAACAATGCGGCCGGCGAGCGAAGCGAACCAGCCGCCATCCTTGATTCAGCCCCGTCCGCAGCAGCGATCGTTATGCCGCGCCGCGCCGCCGCGGCCGATGTAGCGCGTCAACGACCGCTGCGGGATTGTGAGCGGCGACTTGCAGGAGAGCCAGCGCTGGACCATCCGGTACGCGCCGACCTTGCTCCCAGTTCCGCAGCGTGGCGACGCTGACACCGATCATCAGCGCGAACTCGGCCTGCGACTGCCCCAGCTCTGCACGAACGGCCTTCACATCCGTGGGCTTGAATTGGCGCGAGCGTGACGGCTTACGCTCACCACGGCGGATGGCCCCTGCCTGTCGGACACTCTCCAACAGTTCGTTGAACGCGTCGACCTTCACTTGAACTCCTCGCGCACCACTCGAGCGAGGGCGCGCAGCTGCGTAGCGGTGAGATCCCCTTGGTCGTTCTTCGCGTACAGATAGAGCATGTAGCACACGCCGTCGTCGGCCGCCCAGTAGTAGATCGTCCGAACACCGCCGCGCTTGCCGCGCCCTTCGGCGCCCCATCGCAGCTTGCGCAGGCCACCGCCCCCTGGGATGAGCGCGCCCTGCTCGGGCCGCAGGTACAGGGCCGTCTGGAGCGCGCGGTACTGCTCGTCATCGAGGTGCCGCCGCAGCGCGGCCGTGAAGATCGGCGTCTCGAGGAAGCGCAGGGAGAACTATACGCCATTGGCGCACTGCGCGCCAGAGTGAGCACCGCCCGGTCGGTCGGCATAACGC
>Ga0315899_10006366_pt1 | contig 12718 bp, 12 predicted proteins | sample LakEriMetagenome_2_FD_203518 | JGI IMG/M metagenome (GOLD analysis project Ga0315899, IMG submission 203518) | Freshwater fungal communities from buoy surface, Lake Erie, Ohio, United States - Buoy 4 MA112 | ecosystem: Environmental > Aquatic > Freshwater > Lake | place: USA: Lake Erie, Ohio...
GTTTTCTTGTCGTTTATCTGAGTATCTCTTTGTAGAGAGTTAGGTCCTGTGATTCCTGTACTCGTCTTTGATATTGAGACCATTCCTGATGTGCAGGGCTTGCGCGCGCTTACTGGTCACGAACATGACCTTACCGACTCGGAGGTGGCCTCACTAGCATTTGCTGCGCGTCGCGAAAAAACAGGATCTGATTTTCTCCAGCATCACCTACATCGTATAGCAGCCATTTCTTGCGTATTTCGCGATAACGAGGGTTTTCGCGTTCGCTCGCTGGGGTCGGTAGACGACAGCGAAGAAAAACTACTACATGACTTCTTTAAAGTGGTCGACCGCTACACTCCACAACTGGTTTCATGGAATGGTGGCGGGTTTGATCTGCCTGTTCTGAATTATCGATCGTTGATTCATGGCGTTACGTCTGCACGCTACTGGGAACAGGGCGAAGAAGATCGTGATTTCAAATGGAATAATTATCTTTCTCGATATCATTCACGCCATCTGGATTTGATGGATCATTTGGCGATGTACACCGGGCGCGCGAATGCACCATTGGATGATCTCGCTAAGCTCTGCGGATTCCCTGGAAAAATGGGTGTTGATGGCTCCCAGGTGTGGGCATTATTTCAGGAGGGTCGATTGGCAGAAATTCGTGATTATTGCGAAACCGATGTGGTTAATACTTATCTAGTCTATTGCCGCTATCAGCTTATGCGCGGCCAACTCACACGTGCTGCTTTTGATGCTGAGATTGCCCTAGTAAGAAGTTCACTTTCCGCCCTCGATGCTACGCATTGGCGAGATTATCTCGCTGCCTGGCCAATCACTAAGCAGTAATAACGCTGCCCCATAGACGTTACAATCTACGTCTAGCCCCCTGTTTCAATTGTTTAGGAGCCTTGGATGCTCCTAAAAGCCGTACATAGAGAACAATAGAAAATAGCATTTTATGGATGACATTCTAAAAATTGAAGCGCTTGATATGGAAGCGCGTGGCGTAGGCCATCTCACCAACGAAGACGGTAGTGCTGGCAAAGTTATTTTTGTTGAAGGCGCACTACCTGGGGAGCGCGTCAGATTCAAGTCATACCGACGCAAGCCGAAATGGGAAGCGGCTGATATGACGGAGCTCTTGCACGAATCATCACTAAGAGTACGTCCTAAGTGCGAGTATTTTGGTATTTGTGGTGGCTGCGCTATGCAGCACCTAGAACCTTCTGCACAAGTGGCGATTAAGCAAAGAGTATTGGAAGATAATTTTCAACACATAGGCAAAGTTAGCCCCGACACAGTGCTTCGGCCGGTATATGGCCCAAGCTGGGGTTATCGCTTTCGCGCCCGTCTCTCGGTGCGCTATGTCGCCAAAAAAGGAGGCGTACTGGTTGGTTTTCATGAGCGCAGATCGAGCTTTGTCGCCGATATGAAAACCTGTCAGGTGTTACCCTCGGCAGTTTCAAAAATGCTCGTGCCATTGCGGTTGCTAATAGGAGATTTATCTATACGAGATCGGCTGCCGCAAATAGAAGTCGCAGTGGGTGAAAATTCAGCAGGGCTGATGATCGCCATGGTCTTGCGTGTGCTCGATCCACCGAGTGCAGATGATTGTGAAAAACTGAAAGACTTTGCCGATCAATGGAAAGTCCAATGGTGGTTGCAGTCGAAAGGCCCAGAGACCGCCACGCCATTCTATCCTGCAGAGACTGTGCTTCAGTATAGCCTTCCAGAATTCGGCATACGTATGCCATTCAAGCCCACTGACTTCACACAAGTGAATCATCAAATCAATCGTGTTTTGGTTGAGCGTGCTTTACGATTATTGGATGTGCAAGCAGATGACCGTGTTGCTGATTTGTTTTGTGGTTTAGGTAATTTCACTTTACCTCTAGCCACCATGGCTAGAGAAGTTGTTGGGATCGAAGGGAGCGAGACGCTCACGGAGCGCGCGCTACATAATGCCAAGTTAAATGGTTTGGATAGCAAGACGCATTTTTATAGCCGGAATTTATTTCAGATCTCGGTCGATGAGATGCGTGCCTTGGGTCATTTTGATCGTGTGCTGATTGATCCCCCTCGTGAGGGTGCGATGGAAGTTTGCAAAGCGTTGGTAGGTTTGATGGATACCAATGCTGATCAACTTCCTAAGCGCATCGTTTATGTGTCGTGTAATCCTGCGACCTTGGCACGAGATGCAGCGCTGTTGGTCCACTGCGGTGGATACCGTCTTTCTAAAGCAGGCGTAGTTAATATGTTTCCGCATACCGCCCATGTTGAGTCCATAGCTGTATTTGACCGTATTAATTGACCAGTTAGCCAAAAAAAACGCCGACCACAAAGTCGGCGTTTTTATTTGCGCGAAGATCAGTTTCATAAAATCTTAATCGCGTTCTCCGCCCAAAATGCCCAACAGTGCTAGCAGGTGCACGAAGATATTATAAATATCGAGATAAATAGCCAGGGTTGCCGTAATGTAGTTGGTTTCGCCACCGTTAATTATGCGTTGCACATCAACCAAGATGTAGGCAGAAAAAATCGCAACGGCGATTGTTGATATCACCACCTGCATCAAGGGCATTTGCAGGAATATATTAGCCACGCCAGCCAACAGAATCACGATTACTCCAGCAAAGAGCCAGCTTCCCAAGCCAGAAAAATCACGCTTGCTGGTCGTTGCAATGGTAGCCATTGCTGTGAAAATAATCGCCGTGCCACCAAAGGCGGTCATGATCAGCGAGCCACCATTAGAGAAATGCAGGATTTGCTCCAACATGCGCGAGAGCATTAAACCCATGAAAAAGGTAAAGCCCAGCAATACGGCTACACCTATGGCGGAATCCTTGGTTTTCTCGATGGCGTAGAAGAAGCCAAAAGCAATTGCCAAAAATGCGATGAAACTAATCATTGGGCTGCCTGCGAACAGCGAAAAATGCATCTGCAGGCCAAGCCAGGCACCAAATACAGTGGGAATCATCGACAGTGCTAGCAGCCAGTAGGTGTTTCGCAGCACGCGATGGCGAACGGCGAGCATATCGCTGGATGCGCCGTACATACTTTGAAGTTGCTGGTCCATTAAGACTCCTTTGTGAGTGGGGGTTACTTGCAGTAGTGGGGTTCCACATGCTGCCAAAAACGTAATTTACCTGATTTTTATCTGCTAATTCTAGCCCAAATTGCCAATCTTGATTGGGAAGCGATGTGCTATGCGCAGCGATTTTGACGTTCTTCCATGGTAAAATCCAAGGTTAATCAGGATTCCAGTCTTTTTTCTTAACCCGTTATTTTTATTGGAGTTTTTACAGATGGCAACTGAGCGTACCCTGTCTATCATCAAACCAGACGCCGTAGCAAAAAACGTGATCGGACAGATCTATTCGCGATTTGAAGGATCCGGATTGAAAATCATCGCTTCACGCATGACGCAGCTTTCCCGTGCCGAAGCCGAGGGCTTCTATGCAGTTCACCGCGAGCGTCCTTTTTTCAAAGACTTGGTTGATTTCATGATTTCTGGACCAGTGATGGTGCAAGTTCTGGAAGGCGAAAACGCCATTTTGAAAAACCGTGATTTGATGGGTGCAACCGACCCTAAAAAAGCCGACAAGGGCACGATACGCGCAGATTTTGCTGATTCTATTGATGCAAATGCGGTTCATGGTTCCGATGGTCCTGATACGGCTAGCGCTGAAATTAGTTATTTCTTCCCAACACTGAACATTTACTCTCGCTAAGAAGGGCGGCTAGTACAGTTGCCATCAAGCGTGGTGTCGGAAAATTTATGACGGCAATCACCAACCTGCTTGATCTGGAACCCTCAGCCCTGACGCAGTGGTGTCATGAGCAGGGCGAAAAACCATTTCGTGCGCGTCAGCTTCAGCGGTGGATACACCAATTTGGCGAGAGTGAGTTTGACGCAATGACTGACCTCGCTAAATCCTTGCGTGAAAAATTACGCGGACGTGCATGTGTTTCGGCTCCGGCTATCGTGGCGGATCACATATCATCAGACGGTACCCGCAAATGGTTGTTTGATGTCAGTGTGGGTGATGCGGTTGAAACAGTATTTATTCCCGAAGAGGGGCGTGGCACCTTGTGTGTATCTACACAAGCAGGTTGTGCGGTTAACTGTCGTTTTTGCTCGACAGGAAAACAAGGTTTTTCGCGTAACCTCGAGGTAGGTGAAATCATCGGCCAGTTATGGACGGCGGAATTCATGTTGAGACGTAGTCAAGGTGTTCTTGCGGGTCCCAAGGGTGAGAGGCAGATCACGAATGTCGTGATGATGGGCATGGGTGAGCCCTTGTTGAACTACGGGCCCACGGTTGCTGCGCTCAGATTAATGCTGGACGATCATTCTTATGGGTTATCACGTCGTCGGGTTACGTTGTCTACAAGTGGTGTTGTGCCCATGATGGATAAGCTTTCTCAGGATTGCCCGGTTGCTTTAGCAGTATCTCTACATGCTCCCAACGATGCATTGCGCGACGAGTTGGTACCGTTGAATAAAAAATATCCACTCGCTGAATTGATGCGAGCATGTCAGCGATATCTTGATTATGCCCCCAGAGATTTCATTACCTTCGAATATTGCATGCTCGACGGGGTAAATGATAGCGACGCTCATGCGCGTGAACTACTCGCTTTGGTGAGAGATGTTCCGTGCAAATTCAATTTAATTCCATTTAATCCCTTCCCGGCATCGGGCCTCAAGCGTTCTGCGAATCAGCGTATCAAAGCATTTGCGCAGGTTCTGATGGATGCTGGCATTGTGACTACCGTTAGAAAAACCCGCGGCGATGATATTGATGCAGCATGCGGTCAGCTGGCAGGTGAGGTTCAGGATCGCACTCGCGTACAGGAGCGGTCACAAAAGATGGCGGAGTATCAAAAAAAATACGGAAAAGATTTTGGTCGAATTGTGGAGATAGGCGGGTGAAACGGGTAGTTTTTTTCATTAGTTGCTGTTTGATGGTGGCTGCGTGTGCACCTACAGTTTCCAACACCTCACTTTCTTATGGAAACAAGGCCGAACTGGAGCGTCGTGCAGAGCTGCGCATGCAACTCGCGTCTGCTTATTACAGTGAAGGTCAATATGCTACAGCCTTATCGGAATTGGATCAGGCGTTGCAAACAGGCGAGCGCCGAGCCGATGTACTTGGGCTGCGTGGACTGGTCCTAATGCAACTTGGTAATTCAGAGGGTGCTTCAAAAAACCTTCAGCAGGCGTTGCAGATAGAACCTGACAATCCCGACCTTCTAAATAACTTTGGATGGTTTTTGTGTGAGACGGGCCAAACTGAACGATCACTGCCTTTTTTTGAGCGCGCAATGGCCACTAAAACCTATCAGTCTCTTGCAAAAGCGTTGATGAATGCCGGACGTTGCAGCATGAAACTAGGACAACGCGTGGCCTCTGAAAATTATTTTCGACGTGCTTTGCAGATTGATCCCGAGCAGATTGGTGCTCATGCCAGTCTTGCCAAATTATCTTATGACTCAGGTGATTTCAAAACAGCTAAGCGCCATTTAGGTCAAGTGATTACCAACGCCAGGGCCAAGCCTGAAGACTTTTTACTGGCTATGACAGTAGAGCGTCAACTTGGCGACAAACTTGCTGAAGAAAGTATTGCGCTTCAATGGCGTAAACGCTTTCCAGATGCGGCCTTATCGGGCATATCCTCACGTGGTTCAGTCGATGAGCGATAAAGCATTAGAAAATGTATCCGTCACGGATGATACTAGCGCAGTGGAGATAAACCAGGCGCTGATTGAACCTACCGTAGCCATCATTGATGACAGGCTCTCAGCAGCGACATTGCCCGGCACGATATTGGCTGCAAAAAGAGAAGAATTACGATGGTCTTTAGAGGAGGCCGCGGAACGTTTAAAGCTCACTCCAAGGCAGGTTGTCGCACTTGAAGCAAATGATTTTGATGCATTGCCGGGTATGTCTAGTGTTCGCGGTTTTGTTCGCTCATACGCCAAACTGCTGGGGCTCGATCCGGAGCTTATGCTCGAGATGATGTCCGGGGAGCCCAACCCAGCCCAGGGCCAAATGTTATTGCGGCGTCCTTTGCCTATGAATGGCTTTCCTGGACAGCGCTCCGCTCCACCTCCCAGAAATCGGGCTGGACTGAAGAAGTTTGTAGTTTCCGTTATTGTTGTAGTAGCACTGGGTGCGGTAGGTTATGAAGGGTATCGGTCGCAATGGGTACCTGTTTCTTTGTTGGATGAGTGGGTACCTGAATTCACATGGCCATCATTTTTCACTGCTTCACTGATTGAAGAAAACCAACTAGAAAAAATATCCTCGGCAGTTACCGAAAAATTTGCTGCAACGCCCGTACCCGTTGTCAGCGCATCCCAAGCACTAGAAATCGTTGTAACTCAAGACGCATGGGTTGAGATAACGACGTTTAATGGCGCGAAAATAGTGTCCCGCCTTATGAAAGCAGGAACCACTGAATTATTTGAAATTACCGAGCCAGTGGTACTCGTGGTTGGAAACGCAACTGGAGTGCAGGCTAAATTACGTGGCCAGCTACTCAATCTCAAAGCGGTAGCGCGCGACAATGTATCCAAGCTCAGTCTTAAGTGAGTCCGCCATGAACACACCTCTATCAGATTCTCCGATCTCTACTGGATCACTAGTTCGGCATAGCACGCGATCTGTGCGTATTGTTCATGGATCACGCGTAGTAATGGTGGGCGGTGATGCGCCTATTTTGGTTCAATCCATGACCAACACCGATACGGCTGATGCTATTGCGACGGCTATTCAGGTAAAAGAGCTTGCGCGAGCCGGATCCGAGGTCGTTCGCATTACTGTTAATTCCCCTGAGGCTGCAGCTGCCGTTCCTGCGATTCGCGAGCAGCTCGATCGTATGGACGTTGATGTGCCACTGGTTGGTGATTTTCATTACAACGGTCATCAGTTACTTACTCAATATCCTGCGTGTGCAGATGCATTATCCAAGTACCGTATTAATCCGGGTAATGTGGGTCAGGGAGCTAAGCGCGATACGCAATTTGCGCAAATGATAGAAGTCGCATGTAAACATCAAAAGCCTGTTCGTATCGGTGTGAACTGGGGCAGCCTTGATCAAGCATTGCTAGCGCGTGTCATGGATGAAAACGCAAAACGCGTCCATCCATGGACGGCACAAGCGGTCATGTATGAGGCCTTAGTTACCTCCGCTTTGGAAAATGCCCGCAGAGCAGAAGAGCTTGGCCTACCCGGCGACATGATTATCCTGTCTTGCAAAGTGTCAGGTGTGCAGGATTTGATTGCTGTTTATCGCGAGCTTGCTCGTCGTAGTGACTACCCTTTGCATTTGGGCTTAACCGAAGCGGGCATGGGCAGTAAAGGTATCGTTGCATCAACGGCGGCGTTGTCAGTACTGCTGCAAGAAGGCATAGGCGACACCATACGTATTTCGCTTACACCCGAACCCGGTGGCGATCGAACCCGAGAAGTCATCGTTGCACAAGAAATACTTCAGACCATGGGCTTACGAAAATTTACGCCCATGGTGATTGCGTGTCCGGGGTGTGGTCGAACAACTTCTACCGTGTTTCAAGAATTAGCGGATCGCATCCAAACATACCTCCGAGATCAGATGCCTGTATGGAAAGGCACCTACCCCGGAGTAGAGGCAATGAATGTGGCTGTGATGGGATGTATTGTTAACGGGCCGGGTGAATCTAAACATGCCAACATTGGCATTAGCTTGCCTGGTACGGGTGAATCGCCGTCTGCTCCCGTGTTTGTGGATGGCGAAAAAACGGTGACCTTACGCGGTGAGCATATCGCTGAAGAATTCCAGTCTATTGTGTTGGATTATGTGAAAAATCGATATGGCAGAAACTAAAAAAAGCGAAAAAATCCTCGGTGTGAAGGGGATGAATGACATTCTTCCTGCCGATGCGGCATTGTGGGAATTATTTGAGAACACAGTTCAATCTGTTTTGAAAAGCTATGGCTATCAGCAGATTCGCACACCTATAGTCGAACCAACAGCCTTATTTTCCCGTGGCCTGGGAACAGTGACAGATATAGTAGAAAAAGAGATGTACTCCTTCACTGACAGCATGAACGGTGACGAACTCACGCTGCGCCCCGAATGCACCGCCAGTGTGGTGCGATCGGTGTTGGAACATAACCTTACCTATGATGGACCTAAACGCCTGTGGTATGGCGGCCCTATGTTTCGGCATGAACGTCCACAGCGAGGACGTTATCGTCAATTTCATCAAATAGGTGCTGAAGCTGTTGGATTTAACGGGCCTGACATTGATGCAGAGCTCATCATGATGTGCCAGCGACTCTGGGATGATTTAGGCCTCACAGATATACGTTTAGAGATAAATTCAATTGGTGATGCGCCTGAGCGTCAGCGCCACAGAGACGATTTGATTGCGTATTTCGAGCAGCACAAAGATCAGCTCGATGCCGATGCGCTACGACGACTTACTACCAATCCCCTGCGTATTCTTGACACAAAAAATCCAGCCATGCAGCATCTTGTGAATCAGGCACCAAAACTGCTTGATTATCTCGGCGACGAATCACGGGCTCATTTTGATGGGGTTCAACAACTACTTCGCGATAACAGTATTCCCTTTATCGTTAATCATCGCTTGGTTCGCGGTATGGATTACTACAACCGTACTGTATTCGAATGGATAACAGATCACTTGGGTTCGCAGGGTACGGTCTGTGGTGGTGGTCGATATGATCCTCTGGTAGAAATTTTTGGAGGTAAACCGACGCCTGCCGCAGGTTTTGCTATGGGTGTTGAGCGGCTACTTGAGCTCATGAAGGCCAGCACGGAGACTGTCACTATCAGTCAGTGCGACATTTATTTGGTGCATCAGGGACAAGCCGCGCAAAGCCAAGCTTTTACACTGAGTGAAAGGTTGCGGGATGCCGGCTTCGATGTTGTGCTACATTGCGCCTCGGCCGGCAGCCTAGGCAGCTTCAAATCACAAATGAAACGTGCGGATGCTAGCGGTGCTGCCTACGCTGTTATTCTTGGTGAAGATGAGATTAACCTCGGTACGGCAACTATCAAATATTTGCGGGAAGCCGATCTGCAAAAAAATCAGCACAGCGTAGAACTTGCCGCCGTAGTCGATCATCTGATTGATCATATGACGAGTCAAGACGATCATAACCACATGCACTTGCATGCGGGACAAATTCACACCCATCATTAAAATTATCATGGCATACGATCACGAAGAACAAGAACAACTAGCGACGCTAAAAGCGTGGTGGAATACCTACGGCAATCTGGTTACCTGGCTGGTGACAGCAGTACTCGTGGCATTCGCTGCATGGTCTGGCTGGAAGTACTACCAACGCGATCAAACTGCCAAAGGCGCGATGCTTTACGAAGAAATTGTCAAAGCTGCAGAAGCTAAAGACCAGACCAAGCTTGCTAGGGCAACGCAAGACATGAAAGAGAGATTTGGTTCTACACCTTATGCACAGATGGGTTTGCTTACAGCGGCAAAAGCGGCTTTTGACGCCAATGATGTTAAGTCATCTAAGGAACATCTCCAGTGGATAGTTGACCACGGTCGTACGGATGAATTCAAGGCGATTGCTCGTATACGTTTGGCAGGGCTGTTGCTTGATGAAAAAGCCTATGACGAAGGTTTGAAATTACTTTCAGGAGAATTTCCTGAGCAATTCGCGGCTTTAGTCGCTGATAGGCGCGGCGATTTACTGTTTGCCCAAAATAAGCTGGATGAAGCTCGCAAAGCATTTAAAACAGCACTTGAAAAAACTGAAATCAAGAATCCTGCGCGTCAGCTGATACAGTTGAAATTAGATGCTTTAGGCGGCAGCGCCACAGCGGCGGGCTAAACGAGGACATGATGCGTAATCCATTGGTTGTTCTTATCCCAGCGCTGCTGTTGATTGCTGGCTGCTCCTCGCTCAATCCGTTTGCTCCCAAGCCTAAAAACTCGCCGGCCGCATTGGTTAGTTTTACGCCAACGATGGCTGTTCGCGTAGTGTGGTCGCAAAGCATTGGTAAAGCAGGCGATCAAGTCTTTAAGCCTGCAGTAAGCGACGGACGAATCTTTGCGGCCAATCAGTCTGGTGAGATCGTCTGCATTGATGCAACAAACGGCAACACAGTCTGGAAAATCAAAACAGGTATGTCACTGAGTTCGGGAGTGGGTGCGGATGCAAGTGTTGTCGTTGTGGCCAGCTCGGACGGCATAGTACTCGCGCTAGATGCAGCTACCGGCAAGACGCGCTGGAAATACCAAGCTTCAACAGAAATTCTGTCGCTGCCAGCCGTAGGTAATGGAACAGTGGTGGTTCGTAGCGTTGACAATCGTATCGTTGCCTTGGATGCCGAATCGGGAGCGCGTCGTTGGTATTTGCAGCGTAATGCGCCGTCATTAGCTTTGCGATCATCGCCAGGAATTGTCGTTGACGATGGTTTGGTTTACGTTGGGTTGCCTGCGGGCCGCTTGCTTGCCTTATCCGGTTCAACGGGCTCCCCGCGATGGGAGGCCGCAATCGCTGAACCCAAAGGCGCTACTGAGCTGGAGCGAGTTTCGGATGTTTCTGGTGAGCCTGTAGTGCTTGGTAGAGATATTTGCGCAAGTACTTATCAGGGACGTGTCGCCTGCGTCGACATTGGTAACGGTACGTTGCGTTGGGCGCGTGAATTATCCGCAGCAGTGGGGCCAGGCATTGATCAGCGATATGTTTTTACAGCAGACGAAAAAGGTAATCTTCAGGCGTTCGCGCGCGAGAATGGCAGTAATGTTTGGCGTAATACGAGTTTAAGTTGGCGTAGTTTGTCGACCCCAGTGTCGTTTGGGCGTGCCGTTGCTGTGGGCGACCGTCAGGGCCACCTGCATTTTTTCTCTCGCGAAGAAGGAGCGCTATTGGCTCGTTTAGCTACAGATGGCAGTGCGATACGTGCGACCCCTGTGGTAGCGGGTTCGCAGTTGATCGTTCAAACCCAAGATGGAAAATTGATGGCGATTGCATCGGAGTAGAATTCGTCAATCCCCACAGTTTCTCGCGCCCGCAGGAAAGTCTTTTACTTTCCAGAGATAGTTCATGAAGCCCGTCATAGCACTTATTGGCCGACCTAACGTCGGCAAATCCACTTTATTCAACCGACTCACTCGCTCACGCGATGCGTTGGTCGCTGATATGCCTGGTTTAACCAGAGATCGCCATTACGGTGAAGGCAGGGTAGGCGATCGTCCATTTTTGGTCATTGATACCGGGGGATTTGAGCCGGTAGCCAAAGAAGGCATCATGCATGAGATGGCCAAGCAAACGCGTCAGGCGATCGTTGAGGCCGATGTGGTTGTTTTTATCGTTGATGGCCGTCAAGGTTTGACCCCTCACGATAAAACGATAACGGATTTTCTTCGTAAATCAGGTCGGCAGGTCATGCTGGTGGTGAATAAGTCTGAGGGCATGAAGTACACGTCAGTGACGGCGGATTTTTATGAACTGGGGTTAGGTGATCCTTATGTTATTTCCGCAGCTCACGGCGATGGGGTTGCTGATCTGGTCGAAGAGTCCTTGGATATTGCGCATAAAGATAAACCGCAAGATGACGACGATTCGTTGACTGTGCGAGGTATAAAAATCGCTATTGTGGGCAGGCCTAATGTAGGCAAATCAACGATGGTTAATACCTTGTTGGGAGAAGAGCGCGTCATTGCGTTCGACATGCCTGGTACGACGCGCGATTCAATAGAAATTCCTTTTGAACGTAATGGTAAACATTACACGTTGATTGATACTGCAGGTATCCGACGCAAAGGAAAAGTATTTGAAGCGATAGAAAAATTTTCTGTGGTCAAAACATTGCAATCGATTTCAGAAGCGAATGTAGTTTTATTGCTACTTGATGCACAACAGGACATTTCAGAACAAGATGCGCATATCGCAGGATTCATACTTGAATCCGGTAGAGCCTTAGTTGTGGGCATCAATAAATGGGATGGGCTGACTACTGAGCACAGAGACCATATAAAACGTGAAATCGATCGTAAGCTCACCTTTTTGACGTTTGCTAAGTTTCATTATATTTCGGCATTACAATCGACAGGCATCATGCAGATGTTGAAATCCATAGACGCTGCCTATGCCGCGGCTATGGCCAAGCTGCCAACGCCTCAATTAACGCGTGCTTTGCAAGAAGCATTGGATCACCAACAACCTCGCCGAAAAGGCTCTATACGGCCCAAACTGAGGTATGCACACCAAGGCGGACAGAATCCGCCTATCATCGTAATTCACGGCAGTGCTTTAGATGCAATTGATTCCAGTTATAAGCGTTATTTAGAAAAACACTTCAGAGATAGTTTTTCACTAACGGGTACACCATTAAGAATAGAGTTTCGCTCTGGCAAAAACCCTTTTTCCAGGCAGGAATAAAACCATTTTTCCACGACTCTGTTTGCCAGTGAGGGCCAAAATCGATTACATTCGCGAGGCACGGTCATTTTGGGTTCTTGTACTTTTTTGCGCCGTCCCCATCTGCAGAACTTGACAATAAAACGGAGCTTCCATGAGCAACAAAGGGCAATTGCTTCAGGATCCTTTCCTGAATGCCTTACGAAAAGAGCACGTTCCTGTTTCCATTTATTTAGTGAATGGCATCAAACTTCAGGGGCACGTAGAATCGTTTGATCAGTACGTTGTTTTGTTGCGCAACACTGTTACTCAAATGGTTTA
>Ga0315899_10006367_pt1 | contig 12718 bp, 9 predicted proteins | sample LakEriMetagenome_2_FD_203518 | JGI IMG/M metagenome (GOLD analysis project Ga0315899, IMG submission 203518) | Freshwater fungal communities from buoy surface, Lake Erie, Ohio, United States - Buoy 4 MA112 | ecosystem: Environmental > Aquatic > Freshwater > Lake | place: USA: Lake Erie, Ohio...
CGCGAGTCGTCCGGCAGACGCTCCTCGTTTTGTTTTCGTGCTGAGTTCCCAGGCTGACTCCGTTCCCTCCGCCGATGCTAAGGATGCAGTTGCTGCGTCATCCGCAGAGCCTAGGGGCTCTCCAAGTTTTACGCGCGCAGCGCCAGGGATTGGTATTGGTGGAGTTGGTGGTGCTGCGGCCGGTGGTGTTGGAGGCGGTGGTGTTGGAGGCGGTTTTGCAGGCGGAAATGTTGCTGGTGGCAGTGTTGCTGGCGGCAGTGTTGCGGGCGGCAGTGTTGCTGGCGGTAGGGCTGAATCAGGAGCGATGGACCGAAGCACTGGGGGGGCGGCGAGTGGACGAGGGGCCGCGGAACCAGCAAACGCGCCGGCGTTTGTCCAAGAAACCGACGCTCGAATTGAGGAACATGATCCTGGGCTCAAGCAAGCCCGAAAAAGCAAGGCAAATGAGCCGAACGACGGATGGTGGGCATTGGACGCGTTGGACCGTCCGGAACCTAGCCAAGGGCTATCCTCGCAACTCATCATCGAGTTTCGTTTTCCGAAAGATCGCGTAGATCAAGCCGTTCTTGCGCTTCGAAAATTAGGAATCGTATTGCCCGAGGGGATACTCGAAAGGGATCCGTCCGTGCAATCGTTCGTCAGTGAGATCGATGATTCCAGGAAGGCGATGTATGAGCGTATCGAGAGGCGTTTGGTGGAGAGCGACAAAGCCGATGATGTGGAATCGGAATCCATTTCAGTACCATCTCCAACCAAGAGCGACATCGAGCCGATGCAAGACCAATGGCGTTCGATTCGAATCCTTGTGCGCCGAACGTTCACGGAACGTGAGTGATTTCAAGATCGTAGTGCATACGGTGAACGGGTAGCCATTCGTCCTTCGAGTATCTCCTAGAGCCGAGGCCCCGTGTTGATCGTCGTTGATGATTGCGAGGGCTGGCGTGCGGCGGAGGTGATTGCAAGAACCCCCGGGTGTTTGATTTTTCGCTCCACGGAGATAGCGTAGAATCGCTCGGTGATCGGGAGTTGGCCGATAGGATGCACGCCGTACATGGATTCGACCTCAGGAAGGATAATGGACGGGATACAAAAAAGTCCAAGTCCCGATTGCCCTGCGCTCTTGAGCATCGCTGCATCATCGAATTCGCAACGGATCGATGGTTCGATCGATTCATCCGTGAACCATTGGTCGAGCGATCGCCGCAAAACGGTGTCTGTCGTCGGAAGTAAAAATGGAGCCCCGTGTAGAGATCGGGGGAAATTTTCGACGTAGTCGTTTGCGAGTCGTGCCGATGCCACTACGGTGACGGAGGATTCGCCGAGCAAGTGCGAATAAGCGCGGATACGTAAGCGCGGATCGCATGGGGTGTCCGACAGGACGACATCCAGACGGTGGATGCTCAATTCATTGATAAGGTGTTCTAAATCGCCCTCTCGAGAGATCAGTCGAATCGGAGTCTCAAGCTGGAAAGCGGGTTGCAGGAAGCGAAAGGCAACCATTTTCGGCATAACGTCCTTCACGCCGACTCTCAGCAACAGTGGGGCTCCAGTGGGATTGCCTCGGAGCGCGTTGAGCATTTCTTCGCCCGTGGCAAAAATCTCCGTGGCATATCGATAGACCGATTCACCGGTGTCGGTCATGGCGAGTCCTCGCCCCGACTTCTTGAAGAGTTGCCGGCCTAGAAACCGTTCTAGTTCATGGATCTGCACACTGAGGGTGGCTGGGGTTACCCCTAATTTCTCAGCTGCTTTTGCCATGGTCCCTTCCCGTGCGGTGACCCAAAAGTACATCAAATGGTGGTAATTCAGCCCTTCCATGGATTGTTTACTTTTTCTAAATGATTGTGCTGCGAAATTGGGGGAAACTTTGGGGGGATATCGCCGTACTATTCCAATAGACGTGTTTGAAACAACTTTGCTCGTTTATAAGGAACTGGCGCTGTGCTGATATCCATACATGCCAAAGGTGAGTCTCTTTCCGATAGTTTGCGAACTTGGATCGAAGACCGGCTCGAGTCGGCGATCGAGAGGGTGGCCGGCCATTGTCAGCAAATTCAAGTCTTTCTCACGGATGAAAATGGGCCCATGAAATCTGGGTTGGATAAGGCCTGTCGCGTGGTTGTGCAAATCGACCATCAGCCGAGTTTGGTCGTGACCGACCGCGACAGCAATGTGGCAAAAGTGATCGACCGGATCGCGGACCGATTGGCCATCGCTGCGAGTCGTCGAAGCGAGCGGCGACGCGAGCATCGCCACGGTTAGCTGTCGGTTGTTGGTTGGACCGATGGAACTGGCACACGTGCTACGCCGTGTACTTTAATCCAAAGGTATGGGCGACAGCTTCGTTGGTAACGGTTCCCTGATGAATATTCAGCGAATCACGGATCGGTTTGGACTCTGAGATAGCTCGTTGGATACCTTTGTCCGCGAGTAGGACGGCCCAGGGAAGCGTGACATTGCACAGTGCGAACGTGCTGGTTCGCCCCACGGCGCCCGGCATGTTCGTGACGCAGTAGTGAACCACATCGTCGACCATGTAGGTCGGGTTTTTGTGCGTGGTAGGCTTGCTGGTTTCGACACAGCCACCTTGGTCGATCGCAACATCGATGATGACACTACCAGGTTTCATCAGCTTGAGATCGTCCTTCTTGACCAGATAAGGTGCACGTGCTCCCGGTATCAGGACGGATCCAATGACCAGATCGGCCAGACGCAACTGTTCTCGAATGGTGTACCGGTCGCTGAAGAGTACGTTGACGTTGGGTGGCATAACGTCGTCAAGGTATCGCAGTCGGTCGAGGTTGACGTCGAGGATGGCCACATCTGCACGGAATCCGGCAGCGATACGCGCTGCATTCGAGCCTACGATTCCGCCACCCAAAATTGTGATGTGCGCGGGGGCAACCCCTGGTACACCACCCAGCAAAATGCCTCGCCCCATTTGTGGACGTTCCAGGTATTTCGCCCCTTCTTGGATACTCATACGACCAGCAACCTCGCTCATCGGAGTCAACAGCGGTAGTCGACCTTGTGCATCCCTTAGAGTTTCGTAGGCCAAGCATGAAGCACCGCTTGCGATCATCGCTTCGGTGAGCATTTTGTCTGCTGCAAAGTGAAAATAAGTGAAGATCGCTTGGCCCTTGCGGATCATCGGAAACTCAGATGGCTGAGGTTCTTTGACTTTGACGATCAGATCCGCTCGATCAAAAACGTCTTTGCCGCTCGCCACTAACTCCGCTCCCGCTTGCAAGTAGGCGTGATCTGCGAGACCGGATCCCAGGCCCGCACCCGCTTGAACAACCACTTTGTGGCCGCGTTGAACCAGTTCCTCCACTCCGACAGGAAGCATGGCCACACGGTATTCGTCGTCTTTGATTTCCTTGGGTACGCCGACAATCATGATAGTACTCGTCTGTGATTATGGTTTGAGTTGGAACGAATAAGGAACCGTGTTTTAACGCACTGGCATCCGGATGAATCTGGGAAGCAGGGCAACGCACTCTGCCGGATCAGGAATGTTCGGTGCGAAGTTGGTACCTGTGCGGATCCCCAACAAATGATAGTAACGATTTTTCACGCGGCAGATTGCAATAGACCTGTCCACGAATTGTATCCGTACATGGAATTGGTGTGCTACCGCACTTCCCGAGAACGCATAGCAGGCTGATTTTAGGGCCTGCCATTCCTTGGTTGGAACGGATTAAAGTCGCGAGGCGAGGGAAGCGTCGGTGCTGCGGGGGCAGTATTCGAGGGGGGAGTGGTACCTCCAGGAGTTGTCGGTCCAATCTGCGAGGGCTGTCCGGGGCGTTGATATTCCGGAGGTAGTGCTCCCTCGATGCGTTTGATTTGCGCTTCCAGTTGCCCGGTCTTTAATTGCATCGACGCGGAGCTGACTTGCAACTCTTCGGCTTGCGCAGGTGACGTTCCTTTGGGAATGCGACGGATGGTAGCCCCGCGCCGAGGATTTCCATCGATCCGGACCGAATCATTCATCGCAGCGTAGCCTAGGCGACTGGCATCGACGATCACATCCCCGGAATCGGTTTTGCTGGCTAGTCGTGCGTTACCCAGTGCGTCGATCTCCCACGTTCCATTGGCGGACGTAGCGCGAGATTGGTTGTAACTGAGGCTGGCAGAGTCAAAGAGATTTAATTGATCGCACCATAACCTTGTTTGGTTCGTAGCGAGTGTTTCCGATTTGCGGACATCGATGGAGTCCTCCCAAGTGAGTATCGGAGAAAGCAACGCATCGATCTTATCATAGAACGAAACGATTCGCTGACCTACCGAGCCTTCCATGCGGCCGAGGAATGTAAGGTGCAGGCACTGCAGTCCATTGCTTCCAAGCCGCTCTGCAGGGTTGCTTTGGATAAGCGATGTCGTCGGAGAAAGAGAGTTTGGGGAAATTGGATTGCTGTTACCCAGTCTTCTGCTCCAGAGTTGGCCTGGTCCATATCCGATCCAAGTTTTCGTAGGCATGTTGAACTCGATTTTCGGGACTTGGAGGTTTTCGGTCGATTTTCGATTGCCACGGAGATCCGTTTGTGCGGCTCGTATATCGACGTTTCCGTCGAGTCGGACGATTTGCAGTTCCGGTTTAGTGGTTGGTCGTGTGGGATCCTTCTGGCCCTCGCGCATCTGTTGAAAACGAAGAGGGACACGGTTTGCAAGATCAAGGCTCATCGTGTTGGCATTGGCTGTCATATGCCAAATGGTTTCCGGTGCCGATTGCATCTTGCAGTCGAGAGCGACTCCGCCTCCAAACCGAGCGATGCGTCCATCAAAGGTCATTCGCTCTCCCCATTGAACGCGCGGTGCGGACAACCAGCGAATCGATGTGTTCGAAGAATTATTCCGGTCGTTCATGCTGCCGGTCGGGGTGGTGAGCAGAGAGGGGATTGCGTTCGAGGGCGTCGACGACGTTTGCGTTGTGTCTTGAAGTGCCTCGACGGGAAGCATTAGTTCGCCAGGATGATCGATCCAGAAAAGTTGCTCTGATTGCGAGAGTTGTAGTTCGTTGGCTTCAACCCAACCCGTGCCTACCGAAATCTTTGCGGGAGTGCCGATCAAGTGAATGTTGGTGATGTCTTTCGATTCTCCGAGAAGGACCAATTTGTCCCCTCGTGCCGTCAATGGCCACTGCGTTTCATCCGTGAGTTGATCCCGGGTGAGAGTGAAATTTCCCTCGAGCGTCAAAGAGTCGATGATGCTCATGTTGCCCATTCGGCTGACCGTTGCATCAAGTTTATTGCCGGTCACGTTGATGGGAGATGATCTCTTTTCTGGGCGTTGAGAAAGCGCAAGAGACGAAGGAGACGTTTTGAGTGTGGGACTGGGGATAGGCATACCATTTGGCAAGGTCGCGCCAGGACGAGTGATGGGGGGGGAAAGTGGGGGTGTGGAAGGGGTCATCACCAAACCACTGCCCGGTCCCGTTCCATCTGTTCCCGCACCACCAAGGCCCTGTTGGCTTCCATTCGGTTGGTTGGCGATCGATGCATTGGGTGCGACGGAACCGGGGATGGCTGATTCCGTGATGTCGGGATAGTTAAACCGCACCGCCATCGATTGGACTTGTGCATTAAGTTCCTCGGATTGAACCATCACATCGCCATCTGCTTGGATTAGTTCCGGGACGAAATCCGGGGTATTGCCGTCGGGATAATGCGGTCGAAGTCGCTCCGCGAGCGAAGGGGTAACCGGAGAGACCCACATATTCAGTTTTTCCGCGACGAATCGACCCCGTTGGGTGCTGCTGATGTTGGCACCTCCTTCGATCATGATCAAATCGCGATCTTCATGAGGGCGAATGACCAACCGTTTGCTCCAGCGCAAACTCCAGTTTTCGCTCTCCGACTCCATCTGGGCGCTACCGATCCCGTCGGCAAGTACCCAACCAAGCCGCTTATTGCTGACGGTACTATCGGCATTGATAAGTCCCGGGTTTTGGTACTGCACTTGTGGGGAGGAAACCTGAAACGATTCTCGCTTCAAAAATACGCGTGATGAGTTTCGAGGTGCGGTTCCGGGGAGAACGTTGCTCAAGCTGACCATGCCGTTGACGAAATCCATGACCAAATGCTGACCGTAGGCTTCGGACTGCATTCCGGGAGCGTTCAGCTTGATCCACCGCGATTGGTCGTTCGCGTCAAGACCTGGCAGTCCAGTCGCTTCGAGTCGATTGAGTTTCCATTGATTCGAGGATTGTGAGCCGCTTGATGCTGCGGTTGTCGCCGGAGCCGAGGTTTTCGGTGCTGACCAACCGAGGGTTAATTTCAGTTCATTGCAGTCAAAAGTATCGATGGGCATTCCTTCGACGTGGTGCTCCATGTGAACTCCATCCATGAAGGTTGCCATCGATTGGTGAAATTGGAAGACGAAACGCCCTCGGCAATCCAGTTTGGCGTGCGCAGGTAGTTGTTTTGCATTTGGGATTCGATCGCTCGGCCATAAGCCGCCGGGTTGCAGTCCAAGATGAACTTTGTCGACGTAGATTAGCTGTAGATAATCGAGCCCGTTGAACGGCGAGTCCGTAGGAGGCGATGTTGTCGGAGCGTCGGACAGGAGGTCTTGATCCATATAGATGGATAGGTACCTACCCTCCAATTCGGAATCTCCGAGTTTCATCTTAATCTGTTTGTCGGTCCAGATTTGCCGCTTGTCGATACGCATGTCTCTGGTTTCGATCAGCATTTCGCCTTGGCCAGAGTTAGGATCAGGTGGTGAGTAAATCTTGATGTCGCCAAGGAGCTGTCCATTGATCACCGGAGGAGGATGCCCGGAGGTCCAGTCGAACGCCGATTTGAATTGGATTTCAGCACCGCGAGGGTTTTCGATAAAGATCGCGCGTTTCCCTCCCGTTTCATTTCCTTGGGGAATCACGATGGTCAACGGCTTGAATCGCCATCGTGTATCGGTGATTTGCTCACGTTCTTGATAGAGAAGAATGCATTGCTCGCGTTCGATGATCAACGGCGATTTTCTTTGCCATGCACCTTCGACGAAGTAATGTTCCCACCACTGGGTTTCTGAAGATGCCGAATTGGTCGTTGCCACCCATTTCGACTTGGTCGCGCGGGCTTTGGGCTCCAGCAATGGGACAACGATCGCTTGGTACCCTCCGAAAAGGAGGAGCAGTGGGATCAGAGTTTGTAAATACGAGCGCCAGAACGTCATGAGAGTCGATTGGGGATAAAATCCTCCCATCGACTTTTCGCCTTAAGCAGGCGTTCGATGAGTTCGCGAATAGCACCCTTCCCTCCCGGCGATTGAAGTACCCAGCGAGCTGCCTGTTTTACTTCTGGGGCACCATCTGCCACAGTTGCAGCGAGACCCACTTCGTACATGACCGACAAGTCTGGGAGGTCGTCTCCTATGTAGCAGACTTCGCTCGGAGTGAGTCCAGCTTGTTGGATCATCTCTTTAGCGGCTGGAAGCTTGTCGGAAAAGCCTTGGCGGACCATGGAGATTCCAAGTTCTGCTGCCCGCAACTTGACCACTTGCGAGTTCCGTGCGGTCAACAGACCAAATTCAAATCCGGCCTTGCGCCATATCTTGATGGCATGTCCATCCCGAACGTAAAACGATTTGCTCTCTACCCCTGCGTTGTCGATCGTGATCATTCCGTCGGTCAACACGCCATCGACGTCAGAGAGGATCAAGCGGATCGGCTTTGCGATTTCGGAATCTCGGATTGCCAAGTGTGTCTCTCCAACGGTTTTACGTTAAGGGGCCAAAAATGCGTAGGCTGGTTGGTCCATGATCCCAGGGATTGCATGGGTCCGAATTCGCTTCGCCACAGGACTGGTTGTCCTCGGAGACATTTGCCATGGAAACCAAAGGTTTCACTGATTGCGATTGCTCGACTTCGAGTACATCGGTGATGTCGATCATTCCCAAGGGGCGGTCGGCGGCGTCGACGACCGGCAATTCACTGATTTTTCGATGGGCCATAATGTCGATCGCATCATCAAGCCGCGCTCCTTGCTGGATCGCAGAGAAACGAACGGTCATGACTTCGGAGATGGGGCGGTCAAGTTCCGACTCGCGATGCTGTTCTAGCATTTTGGCGAGGTCACTGTCGGTGAAAATTCCAGTCAACGTTCCATTGCTGTCGGTGATCATCACGGCGCCGCTCCGTCGACCCGGTTTCGAAACATCGACCAGCATGTTGCGGATCGAGATCGACTCGGTGCATATTCGGCATTCGGAAAGTGGTCGCATCAGCTCATCAACGGTCGCCAGTTTCCGACCCAATGCACCGCCGGGATGCAATTCTGCAAAGTCGTCCACACGGAATCCTTTGGCCTCACTAACGACCATAGCCAAGGCATCTCCTAACGCCAACATCGCAACAGTACTGGTGGTCGGTGCGAGATTGTGTTGGCACGCTTCTTTGAGCGGTGGCAGGATCAATGCGATATCCGATGCGCGAGCCAGCGGACTATTCGCGCCGCTGGTTATGCTCAGAATTCCGGACGAACGTCTGGAGATGCAGGGTAGAATCTCGACGACTTCGGCTGTCGATCCGCTATTGGATAAGATCAGCACTAAGTCTGTAGGTCCGATGCATCCGAGATCGCCATGGATGGCCTCGGAAGGATGAAGGAAATGGGATCGTGTCCCCGTCGAGGCAAAAGTTGCTGCGAGTTTGCGGCCAATCAATCCCGCTTTGCCAATTCCGCAAATGATCAAGCAGCCTCGCATTGCGACAATGCGTTCGGCTGCGAACGCGAACTCCTCGTCAATCGAGCCGGAGACTTGCGTCAGAGCGGATGCGTTATGCTGGATGATAGCGATACCGCGGGCGATGCGCTCCTGGCGGGACGCTGCAGTGTTCGATTGTTTTCTTGAAGCTGATGATGATCCCATTGCCATTGGCAAATCCATGCCTTGCGTCGTGAACGAATCCTTGTTCTATAACGAGCACGGGAGAATACCATTTCTCTGTCGATGTGCCAACCTCGAACCCGCAATGCTAGCTATCACAACTATCATGGTTCGCGGGGGTGGATTGGGATGCTTTGAGGTCTTGCGATGGGCTAAACCAGTTTCATCCTAAAGTTTCATCCCAAGCTTTCATCCCAAACTTTCATCCCAAACTTTCATCCCAGACAGGGGCGGAACGAACGAGGAGCGAGGCAAGGCGACGCGTGTCTGTTCAAGACGTTATGCGAGGCAGCGAGGCAGCGAGTCTGCGAGTCTGCGAGTCTGCGATGCAGCGAGTCTGCGATGCAGCGAGGCAGAGAGGCAGAGAGGCAGAGAGGCAGAGTTGCCTCGTTATTCTATTTCTGCGGAGTTGCTAACAGCCCTACAGCGACGGCAGAAGTGACTGCTGGGGCTTGTGCGACGCTTATCGATTAGGCTTGCGTGAGGATTTTCCCTTGGATGCTCCTCGCTTACCGGGAGGGCCTTTCGGACCGCCTCGCCCTGCAGCCGGTTTACCGCGGTTACTGCGTCCCTTGGTGGGGCCGCCGGAACGAGGTTGCCCGGGACCACCTTTCCGAGCGGGCTTTGCAGATGCTCGCGATATCGGGCGGCGTTTCCGTTGCGATGCATTGCCGGTCGTGTCCGGCTCAAAGTTTTCCGCGGTCCCAGGACTGCTCCGACGGGACTGAGGTTTTCCGTAGGGTTTGGAACCGCGAGCGTTGGCGGGTCGACTGGCGTTGCGGCCTGCCGGTTTCTTTCCACCGCGAGGAGAATTGGCTCTGGAACCGTTTGGTTTTCCAGCCTGCGATTTTCCAGAACGGTTTACCGGGAATCCTTTGGCTCCGCGTTTCGGTTTGGAGGAGGCACCTTGATTGCCCTCGAAATCATCGGATTCGATTTCTTCGTCTTCGAACCCCTCACCATCGAAATCCTCATCATCGAGTTCGTCATCATCCTCGAGGAACGACCCTTCGTCGTCGAAATCGTCTTCATCCAAATCGTGCTGAGCGTCTTCTTCGTCGTCGGCGATCACGGCGCCCGATCGAGTTGATGACGTTGGGAACCACGCATCGTCATCATGAGGTGACGCGTGGTCTCGGACCAAAATGGATTCGTCACCGAAATCTTCATCTTCGGCATCGACATCTTCATCGGTACTAAACGGGTTCTTCTTAAGGCTCGGAAGGGTGTCCCACTGCGGGTCCTTTTCCTTGCGTGGGCGTTTACCTGCGGGAGCATCGCTTTCGATCGTTGATGCTTCTTCGGCGAGTTTCTTCTTTCTAGCTTTCTTTTCCAATCGCCGGGCCCGCTTCAGTTCTTCGACCGCAGCGTAAAGCGCCGATACTTCATTGGAGCTGAGAGGACGGTAGGCACCCTCTGGAAGTTCACCCAATTTGAGAGGGCCGATCGCGATCCGTTTCAGAGAAACTACTTTATGCCCGAGTCGAGCGAGCACACGTCGGATTTCACGGTTCTTACCTTCGCTCAGCGTGATTTCTACTTCGGAGGAGCCTTTGCGTACCTTTTTTAATTTCGCATGATCGACTTTTGCTCGACCTTCGGCAAGATAGATCCCGCGTTGGAGTCGTTTCAAAGAATCCAATTCGACTTGTCCGGCCACGACGACGGCGTAGCGCTTTGGCACGCCGTGTTTGGGGTGGGTCAATCGTTGGGAAAGTTCACCATCGTTGGTCAGTAGGATCAAGCCGGTGCTGGCGGCGTCCAATCGCCCAACTGGAAACAAGCGAGCTTGATTGGGGACCATATCGACCACCCGAGCGCGTCCATGGGGGTCGCGATTGGTGCAAAGCACACCTTCGGGTTTGTGCAGTGCAAAATAGATCGGACGATGTCGTTTCAGCGGTTCACCGTCGACCGAAATCGTGACCGCATCCGGGTCGATTTTCACGCCGACTTGCTGAATGACTTTGCCGTCGATTTCAACACGGCCTTGTTCGATCAATTCATCGACGAGCCGTCGGGAGCCTAGTCCAGCAGCTGCGAGGACTTTATTGATGCGCTGCTCACCTTGGATAACAGCGGATGCCGCGGGTTGCGGACGAATTTTTTTTGGCATAGCTCAAGCGATCGCCTTGTGGAGTTTCTTGGTCGAACTCACTGCGATACCGGCAGACTGTGTTTAGTCAGTCAACGTCTTTCGACGAGGGTTAGCCAGGCAACGTCTCCCGACGTGGCGGATGAAACTCGAGATTTGGGCCGTCAATCCCAACCATTTCATGAGGTTTCAAACAATCGCATCGACCGCGATGGATTGAATCATAGTCACGGCCACCTATTTTGTCATGTGTCAGGATTCAATTCCCAACAACCAGTTCCCCTTCTCGCGTGGCTTGCCAGATCTCTCCGGACTGCAGTTCCATTGCGGTTAAACGGCGACCCCCGTAGCAATACGTATCGATGCAGACCAGGTGAGGTAGTCGGAGGATTTCACCGTTTCGATCGTGGGTGTGCCCTACGACAGCTAGTTTGCCCGATACGTGGGCAGGCGGCATCAGTTCCGTCAATTTAACCCAACGCAGGAGTTCGGTGGGTTGCTCGGCCATAGGTTTCCGGGGGTCGTAATTGGCGTGCACCACGAAATGGGTGTCGTTTTCGAAGTAGGGGCGCAGGCTCTTGAGAAAGTCCAAGTGAGCCTCGGGGACAACGTTTAAATCGCCGCTAAAACCATAGCTTTCCATGGTTTGAACCCCTCCGTGATTCAGCCATCCATACGGCTCGATACGACGTTCCAGGACATCGATCATCATTTCCTCGTGGTTTCCCATCAAGGGGACCAAATTCACCTGCTCGCGAAGTTCGAGCAAGCGATCGATGACACCTTTCGAATCGGGACCGCGATCGATGTAATCACCTACGGTGACGAGCGTGTCCTCGGGGGTCAATGCGAGGGCTTGTAGAACGGCATCAAATGCTGCTAAGCAACCATGAATGTCACCGATGGCAATCGTTCGCGGCATAGGGTAGGGGAGATAATTTCCGAAGGAGGAATGGATTTTTTGCTGGCACGATAACCCGGGAAGATCAAGGATATTCGCAATCCGAGCTTTGAGCTATGCCCATTTTATCAAGGTGAGTAAAGATACCATTCGGAGAATCGCTCTGACTCAAATCCGGTCCCGCAGCAGTTTGCTCCAGGAGATGTATAATAGACGGTTCGATAAAGCGATCCGTTGAGGAACAGCGAAATGCTGCTGATGTTTCGAACGGGTGGCCGCGTCGAGGAACAACGGTGCGGAGGAAGGGTGGAGCTCCCGTTTCACCGTCATGAATCAAAAAATCTTTCCCAGTGAACATTTACGGGGATCCGAACTCCTTTGGAAACGCTCTTTCGACGATCGGTGGTCGCCAGCGGACTCATTGCGAATGAGCAATGGGAGTACTGCTTGCGCTTGCTTCGGCACCGGATACTGAGTGCCCAAGCCAAGAATAGTCACGCCGATGAGGATCAAATCCTCCGCGAGGTATTGGTCGAACAAGGCGCTTTGACGGAGTATCAAGCGCTCCAGTTGCTCGATGGAAAAACCAAGTTTCGATTGGGACCGTATGTCATTACCGATTTTATCGGTCAGGGAGGAATGGGGCAGGTTTTCAAAGCAATCCATCAGGTGATGGGGCGGGAATGCGCGGTGAAGGTTTTGCCGCTTCACCGAATTACGGAGGAATCGCTCGCTGGATTCATGCGCGAGATTCGATTGCAGGCCAAGCTCGATTGCCCTTATTTGGTGCGAGCCCATGATGCCGGCCAAGACGGTAGCGTCCACTACTTGGT
>Ga0315899_10006369_pt1 | contig 12716 bp, 15 predicted proteins | sample LakEriMetagenome_2_FD_203518 | JGI IMG/M metagenome (GOLD analysis project Ga0315899, IMG submission 203518) | Freshwater fungal communities from buoy surface, Lake Erie, Ohio, United States - Buoy 4 MA112 | ecosystem: Environmental > Aquatic > Freshwater > Lake | place: USA: Lake Erie, Ohio...
AACGCGTCTGGAGCAACCATCGTAGCTGACACTGCCGTTGTGCCTCCCATCTTTGCTTCTTCTATTTCCTTGTCTCTGTCGTTGACTCTGTCTTTGTCTCTGTCTGTGTCTCTGCCCTTATCTCTGTCATACTTATCTCTGACCCTGTCTCTGTCTTCAAATATATCCTTGTTTTCTGTGACTTTGATTTCTAGGCCTGCGTCCCTCTTACTTTCCTCTTCCCTGCCCTCCCTCTTACTTTCCTCTTCCCTGCCCTCCCTGTTACTTTCCTCTTCCCTGCCCTCCCTCTTACTTTCCTCTTCCCTGCCCTTGCAGTCCTTCCCCTGTCGGGTTTGTGGCCAGTAGGCGTGCTGGAGGGAGACGAGGACATCCGCGAAGGGAAGCATCTCCTTCTCCGTGCACGACACCAACTCGTACGTGCCCAGAGTCACCACCGTAAATTTGCGCGCACGGTGGCCGCGCCTGGGCCCGTGACTTCGCGCCGCATGCTCCGCCTTCTCGGCCGCCTTAATCTGGCGTGTGGACCATAGATGCTGAGTCTGCGGCCACGGGCGCGTCAAGATGCCAGGCCACGCCGGCAGCCCCACCGAGCCCACCCACACCAGCTGTCCGGGCAGGAGCGGAGCCCTTTTCTCGCCACCTGCCGGCGCGCGGTTGACGCCGCCGCCGCTGCCAACAGTCGTCGGTTCAACAGGCAGTCCATGGCGGCTCTGCGGCGCCGTGCTCAACGTGCGCACACCCTTGGCCGTTGCCGCATCTTGCACCCCGCCCCGCACCTGCCGCTCCGGGTCTCTCCCGTCCCCTCCACGTGCTGTTCCTGCGGTTTCATCGCCTCCTCCTCTGCCTCCTACACTTTCTGCGCCTTTCGCATCCGAGGCGGAAGCGGGAAAGAAGGATGTGACAAACACCGACTCATTCGCCAGAGCTGCCGACGCCAGCGCTCCGGACGGTCCCCTCCTGCCCCCGACGGGGCTCCGAGCGCACACGTCGCTCGTCGCAGCGTGCACAGAGACCACGGCGCTATTGCTACTTTGATTGTGCATCATACTTCTGTCGGCTGACAGCGGCACTGGGGCGAAGGCCGAGGCGGCATCGGGGAACGGGCGTGAGATGCCAAAGAAAAAGCTTGCAGCCTGCGTGGCCACCTGCTGCGGGGTGCGAGAGAGCACAAAGTCGTCGGCGATTTCTTCCCACGCTCCCCAGCCACAGTTGCGTAGCCCGTGCATCAAATGCCCTTGCTCCTGCATGCTCCACTTTCCACTGATGATGCGGAGGCGCAGTGGCGCCCGCAACCCGCCACCCAACTCTCCATCCCCCCCGTCGATGCCTGGTGCGTGGCCTCTGAGGGGCACAGGCCTGCTGCGCGCAGAGTGCTCTGCAGCACGCGCGTCGTGAAGGGCGCGGGAGCGGTTGTTCATTTGGTCGTGCAAATTTATCGACGGAGAACTCATGTCAGCGTGCTCGGCGATGAGTGCAGCGCGCTGCGCTGCGCGCAGTGGCTCATGCTTGAACGAGGTCTGCAGCACCGCCCAGCGATGCTCCAGACTGACGACGGTACGGTCGAGCAGCGCGCGCGAGAAGTGCGGGTTGCGGAGGATGTTGAGCCAATTCTGGCCGTATAGCGCCACCCCCAGCCGCAGTGCGTCGTCCTCGCCGCGCGTCCATACCGGCCCGCCTGCATCGCTAGTAATCCGGTTCGGCGATGGGTACGTGTCGGCGGTCGGCGCGTTTGGTGCACCAGCCTCTGAAGCTGCTTCTGGAGCGCGGTACGGTCCACCTCGCCACAGCACAGGGTCCAATCCAGCGTGGTCCCACCCCGCTTGTCCTGTCCACACTACAGGGCTTCCCGGCTGCAGCTGCAAGCTGGGAGCCGCTGGTGGGTCCCGAGACGGGAACTTGGGCACGGGGCTGTATGCCGCGAGCGATTCCGGGAGGGACGTCGGCACTGGCCTGCGCTTCCTCGGCACGCCTGCATAGCACACCACGGGCGCCGATGTGGCCGCATCCGCAAGCGCAGACAGATCCTCACAGGCCGCTGCCAAGGTCCGTGTCCGTGGCACTGGGCCCCGGGGCATCCATCGGGGGTCGACGGATGCAAGCCCTCCCGAAACATCGACGCGCGCGCCTGGGATCAGCACCAGGAACAGGGCACAGAGGTGCCGGGCCCGCATCACGACCCTGATGAAACTGGCCCCGGATGGTGCGTGGCGCTGGCACGCGCACGCTCACGCCATCGCGCTCCCGGCGGAGACGCAGTGCGCAGCGACCCAGGAGGCGCATCGCCACGCGAGTGATTCATGCTCCGGCCCCGGGGCGGTGCGCGGTCCAGTCCCTGCAACCGCGCGCCGGGTGCGGGCGCCCAGCATGGCGCGGTGTTCTGTTTCTCTCTACTTCTGTCTGAGTTCGTGTATTATAAACAATTCTTACGAGCATGATCACGATGGGTCGTCGCGCGTGGCTTTCCGTGCTCGCCGTGGCGCTGCTGGCCGCAGGCCAGACTGCTGAGGCCTTTGTGGCGCCCTGCGCCATTTCACTGCGTGCCCCGTCGCGGCGGCTGGTAAGCGATCGCCGCGCGTGCCCGCCGCCGCGCCGCCGAAACGCGTCCCTAGAACCAAACGGGCGGCCGCGGTGTCTCACCAGATGGCGGCCCCGTGTGTCTCACCAGATGAGTCCCAGCAGCCAGTTGCGCATGGCCGAGGAGACAGCCGAGGAAGCCCTCACCAGCAGCGAGGAGGACATGCGCACGCGCGGAGTTGACGCGCGCCGAAAGAGCTTCTTCAGCAGGTGTTCATCTCCGAGCCGTGCACCGAGCTGTGATGTGACCGCGCATGCGCATGCACCACGTTTCGGGTTTTGGCCGCCCTCTCTCTCTTTCTTTCTCGTCTTTAACAAAGCAAGGGTGCCGTGCGCCGAGCAGGAACTTGTCAGAGGAGAAGATCAACCAAAAAACCTACTACGACATCGAGAAGCGGGGGGAGTTGCTGGCGGCACCCGACCGCGCTGATGAGTGGGGGGAGGAGCTCACTGAGATGGGCAAGTGGCAGCGCACCAACGTACGCCCTCCTCCTGCATTGCATATTATATTTTGTGATATGTTTTTTATATATTTGTATTTGAAGTGGCAGAAACCACCTACGGCCCCCTGCCTGTGTGCGCGCGCCATTCGCGCGCATTGCGCAGGCGCGTGCAACGTGGATTGCGGCGCGAAATTTCCACTTCCAACGCTCTCTAAACACCGCTTGCACAACTGCGGCTCATTTTCGCTCTACAGGGCCCATTTTACGTGCAGGGTGCCGGGGGAGCGCTACTTCTCGCAGGTAATGTGTTGCATGTGTTGCTAATGTGTTCAGGTAATGTGTAGCTAACGTGTTGCTAATGTGTTGAAGAAACCTGCGAGTAGTAGCAGTACTACTGACACTGTTTAGTTCAACTAACTACTACTGACACTGTTTAGTTCATGTAACTACTACTAACTAGTACTACTTCTAACCAACTCTACTACTGACACTGTCGCAGGCTTCTACAACTACTTCGCGCTTGGGAACGCAAATGGCCTCTCACAACCTGTGTGGACTCTCAGGTTTCGTATGTATGGGGTTTAGGGTGTAGGTAAAGGGTTTAGGGTGTAGGTGAAGGGTTTAGGGTGTGTGTGGACTACGAGGTTTCGTATGTACAGGTTTTAGGGTGTCGTATGGGGCTGTACGGGGTTTAGGGTGTCGTATAGGGCTTAGGTTTCGTATGTATAGGTTTTAGGGTGGTCGTAAGTAAAGGTTTTAGGGTGGTTTTAGGGCGTACAGGGCTTAGGCTACACTTTAAACCCGGTTTAGGGTTTAGGGTTTAGGGTTTAGGGCGTATAGGGCTTAGGCTAACACTCTAAACCCCACTTGCAAATTGATCGTAGGAAATGACCCCCTGGGGTGATAATTCTTTCACACTGGGGTGAGGAGGAGGAAGTATCAAAAAGGTCAAACGAAGCAAAACCCTTCCGACGGGGGTCTTCGGGACCAGAGTAGTAGTTAGTAGTAGTTACATGAACTAAACCCTTCCGACGGGGGTCTTTGGGACGTCCCGGCCCCGGGGGTGGGGTCTTTGTTGTACAAGTAGATGGCAACACCCGGTGATAGAGGCGGTCGACGGGGGTTATTGCTTCGTTTGACCTTTTTTATACTTCCTCCTCCTCACCCCAGTGTGAAAGAATTATCACCCCAGGGGTTCATTTCCTACGATCAAAGTGGCGGCTCCGCCTCTATGTGGTCTAAACTAACTAAGCAACTAAACAACTAACTAAACCCTGAATGCAAATGGCGGCTCCGCCTCTAAGTTATGTGGCCTATCAGGTGTCGTGTGTAGAAGACATGTATCCTCCTCCTCATATACAGACAGAGGACACACATGTCCTCTATCAGGTGTCGTGTGTAGAAGATGGTCAGGGAGCGCGCGCGCGCCAGTCTCCGCGTCTGGAGCGCCGCGCCCGGCAAAGAGAGAGAGAGAGAGAGAGAGAGAGAGAGAGAGCTCTTTTAGGAAAAAAGAGCTCTGTCCCATAACGGGGTTCTCGTCCGCAGATGAGCGCAGCGCCGCTGGTATGCCGAGGGCAGCAGCAGCGGCAATGTGGGTGTCAAAGTGGGCGCTCATGTGCGCGTGTCTGCTGTCCTGCCTCAGCTTTCTGCGTAGCTTCTGCGCCTATACGGGCGGCGGCGATGTCGCCTGACGTTATGCGCGTGCGGTAAACAAATGGCAGTGTTTTCGTGGCTCTTCTCGGCTTTGCCTTGCAGCGCAAGACGGATTGAATACCTTGGGATTGCCAGTGGCGAGCGGACATGGCCGGAGTGCAAGAAACAAGGACATGGTACTGGTCAATCCGCTCTTGAGCACTGCGAGCGGAGCGCCAGTCCGGTTGTAGAAAGAGATGTATTCATAGTGCTGCTACAGCATAGAATTCCAGTAACAAAGGGAAATCAATCGATCGTGTCCTCGGCCAGCCCCCGCAGTGCTCCGGTTCGCTTGTGTCCACGGCCCTGCCAGTGGTTATCTCCTCCTGCGTAAGCCCGCTTGCAGAGGAGGCCAGCTGTAGCTCAGCGTCGTCATCAACGAAACGCCCCGGCCGTGCCCGCCCTCAGCGCGCCGTTGTTCCTGCCTTCCCCATGCTCCATTTCGTTCCTCTGTGAGAAGACTACTCAGCTCGACCAACAGGACCACTGAGTGCCGCAACGCCGGCGTCCTCAGGCACCTCGGGCGACATGGAACGCGGCAATGCACCCGATGACGAGCCATCCCATATCGAGTCGTCCCTAAACTCCAAAGTGGGCGATGGTGTGAATCTGTTCAACGGAGCGACGCACGTCTCTTTGTCGTATGCAGCATTCTCCCAGTCCGCCGTCATTACGACGCGCGATGCATCGGATCCACAAGGCAGTGTGTGTGGCGCCCGCGTCGTCCAGCACGTACGGAGTTCCGTTCTTATCAGGGCCTGCGGCAATCGCGAGTTCTGTCACGACCATGCACACGGCCATGATGTTCAAGCCTTGCTCCGAGCCGAGAGACTGAAGCACTGAAGCAGTTGGGGGTGGATGTTCGTTGCGGGCAACGAGGCGAGCAGGACTCCCGCTGCAGAAACCGCCGCGACGTTGTGCGCGTGCTCAAGGGACGGTCGCACAAGGTCGACGTCCTCCGGATGTCATGTGCAGAGTAATTCTAGGTGGGTGAGTCTCGCCTAGAATTACCTGTCGAGTTTGAGAGTTATACCGTTGCGGCTGAAGGTGGCGAAGAACATCGGATAGTATTTGGCGGTCGAGCCCAGGCTGCAAGCAGTCGAGTCCAGACTGCTGGTCGGCAGCGCAGCCACGGCAGCAGCATGGTCGCAGTGCCGCTGAGGTCTGTATGACTCCGCGAATCCTCGCTCTCTTGCACTCCCTCCCTGCCACCATGCAAACACAGGCAAACAAGTTGCCATGGCCCACACCACCCGGGCCGGCCGTCATGCAGCTGTGCGGGGTATCAATCAAATAGGGGGCCACGCGGCCGTCCGTGTGAGCTCGACCACTGCAGTGGGCCTCAAGCACGGCGCCTCTGCGTGGTCCGCGCTGCACTGCTAACGCTTGCCTTCCGCTCTTGAATTTTCGCTCGCTTGCTGGCTCCTGCGCGGACCAGGCTCCTCGCCGCGGTCCTGCCACCCGCGAAGCGCGCAATGCACGCCGCCTTCAAGCTCGAGGGAGCCCTCGAGCTGGGCCCGGATGCTGGGCAAGCTGGCGCATGCTACCCGCATTACGCTGTCTGGGGCGCCTCGCTAGTGGGTGCTGCACTCGTGGGGTTCGCCATGCCGTGCATCCTCCGGACATTCCGCAGCGTGTCGGAATGGGGCCTCCACATCATCGGCAGGCTGTGGCGCGCCCGCCCGCGCCTCGAGGGCGGTCTCCAAATTCTCAAAAGTCTCCCTATACATCGCCACAGCATTCATATCGGAGAGCAAAAGCTTGTACAAAACACCCACACACACACACACACACACACAGTTGCCGGCGGCGAGGGCAAAGGGCTAGAGACCCCGGGGCCGAGCTTCTCCTTGCTGGCGTACAGGGACAGCGACAAGACGATCAAGGGCAATCGGTCGCACCGCGACTCGACCACCTACACGTATGTTAGCACCGGCAGCGCCAAGGGCAAGGGTGTCTAAAAAAAAAAAAGTCCTTTATATGGAGGACTAAAAGTCACCTGTCACAGGTGACTTGTAGTTCTTTTCAAAAAAAGTGCGCTACATGGAGGACTAACAGTGTGTGTGTGTGTGTGTGTGTGTGTGTGTGTGTAGGGAGCGAGCGCATGAGCCTTGAGTTATGCATGGGGTGCATAGAGACAAATCGTCTCCTGCGTAAAATTGCTGTCACCACCGGCCAGGTGTGCTCCATTCCGTGGATCGAGTTCAGAGAGGGGCATGATAATAATTGCTATTATCCAATAATATATGTATTATTGGTACTATCCTTATTATCATTATCGTATATTATTGGTAGTATCATTATTCTCGCCACCTCCTTGACAGAGCAAGGCTCTGCCAGATTCCATATAGAGAACACATTCTACAGGCTCAGCCAGATTCCATGCAGAGAACACATTCTACTGATGTTTATGTACATTCATACATATGTATCATCTGATATTTACGTACATATATGCATATGTATGAGCTGATATCTATGTGTGTGTGTGTGTATATATATATATATCTTGCAAGATATATATATACACACACACACACACACATAGATATACAAGATATATATGTGCAAAGAGCGGCTCAAGTGCATGTACATATTTACATAGATATATGTTCAAATGTGCATATCCTGTGCAAAGGGCGCCTGATTTCCATGTGCAGACATACACATGTGCATACATACACATGTGCATACATACGCATGTGCATACATACGCATACATACACATACATACATACACATCAGAAGTTCGACTCGGAGCCGTGCGACCTGTGCAAAGAGCGAGGGTGTAGGCTGGCGGCTTTCACGAACAGCTCATCGTCGACAAGCAATAGCAAGCAAGACAAGCAGGTGTTTATCTCAAAGGAGACCTAGTACATGTCAAAAGAGACCTAGTACATGTCAAAAGAGACCTAGTAGACGTCGCAAGCCTTATCTCTCTCATGGCAGACATAGGTAAGGAGTGTGGAGCGTTGCAGAATGTGTTCTCTATATGGAAGCCTTATCTCTCTCATGGTAGACATAGGTAAGGAGTGTGGAGCGTTGCAGAATGTGTTCTCTATATGGAAGCCTTATCTCTCTCATGGTAGACATAGGTAAGGAGTGTGGAGCGTTGCACAAGCAGTAGCCAGAGCAAGAGCAAGCAGGACAAGCAGGTGGCCAACCAAGCGCGGTCACGTGCTCAGAATACGTAGAATGTGTTCTCTATATGGAAGAGCCAAACGCGGTCACGTGCTCAGAATACGTAGAATGTGTTCTCTATATGGAAGAAGCAAGAGCAGGTGGCCAACCAAACGTTGTCCCGTGCTCACACACACCTAAAATCCTTTTTTACTCTTGACTATCAACTAGGAACGCCCCCTGACTTCACAGCCGAGCATGAGCAAGTCGCCAACGAAAACCGGTCACGTGCTCACACCAACCACGCCTTTACAACCTCAGAACCTAAACCTCAGAGCCTAAACCCTAAACGCGGTCACGTGCTCACACCAACCACGCCTCTACAACCTCTAAGGGGAGCTCCCCAGTCTCAGCTGCAGCATGAGTCCCACGGACAGGTCAGTTGACAGTGGATCTCGTCAGTAGACAGCACGCACAGACGTGTTTCTGGCATCACTTGGAAAAACAGACGTGTTTCTGGCATCCTTAGGAAAAACAGACTTCTGCCTCGGCGGCGGTTTGAATAATATTGAGTTCGGCGGCGGTTTGAATAATATTGAGTTTGTCATGAGCTGCACAACGTAATCCATACGCGGCCCCGGCTGGCGAATACATGGAAGTGTAGAGGATACTAAATTGAGTACCAATAAACAACACTCTCTCTCTGAGTTTGTCATGAGCTGCACAACGTAATCCATAAACAAACAACGTCTTTTATAGACACTTACATTCCTCATTTTTTTTGACAGTAATCAGTATTTATTTTATATAAATATATAAACATATAAAGTGTCTGATGGCATTGGATATTACTGAAAGTAATAGCTCGTTTTTGTCTAGGACGGCTTGCATTGAAAGCGTTTGAGTGTCGGAAACAGCGTTGGAGGTCAAAGTACGTATTCTAATACAGATGAATTTATCAAGGAAATGAATCGCCACGTCCTGCAAAATGGCACAGTAAATCACATGCACGTTGAGTTTGAAAACAAAAAGATTCCTGTGTTAAACGGCGAGGAGATTCGTATAATCGCGCAACTAGCTTCGTCTTATCACAATGCTGTGGTTTATGCGAATCTCAAAGGAGAAAAAGACCTGTATGGAAACTCGTACACTCCTGACGAGTGGCCCGAGCCACAACCCATCTCTGCAGATATGCCTCAAACTAAGATCAAAGTGACGCGCGGCAATTTTGCACACAATGGCTTGGAAGCAAAGCACTGGGATGAGTGATTGAAGGGAGATAGGGTTGTCTACGACTCGTCATATGAACTCAACGAGGATCTCGTTCCTCGGAAAATGGACAGAGATTGGGAAGCAAAATATGGGTTATACCAATAGACAACTCCAACAAGGAAAAGACGGCCGAGGAGGACGAGATTTAATCACAAAATCTATGAATTGTCTGCAGAGAGAGAGAGAGAGAGAGAGATGACAACGGCAACAAAGGCCCCGCGGCAGAAGTGATTTCTAATGTGTATGTATATAGTATTCATGTCTGTGTACTGTGTATACGTATATGTGTTATGTCTGTGTGTCTCTCTCTGTGCTCAATGTGTCAAATCCCCGTGGGCTTTCATGACCTGCATGATCTCGTAAAGAGCATGGGACTTCTTCACGAAACCGTCCGTGAAGTTCAGCAAATTGGGCATCGCGACATATTCCTGATCGGACTCGTCGCCATCGTTGCCACCATCGCGCTTTCTTTTACGCTTATCCACTTGCATACGGAACAGCTTCGGGTAAACATCTGCATCCAGCTTCATTTGAGGGAAGAAGTAAACCTCTGGTGTCAACTTCATGTTGAGAATCAAAGTGAAGTGTTCAAGGATGACGAAGTCCTGGTTCGGATTCTCCTACAGGTACAAGTCCCTCATGTCCTGCACCAAACGAGTGTTGCACTCGTCGTCGTCGCGCATCTCCTTCACCAGGTCGTCCAGGCCATCCAGGATCTTCATGTACACACCAATGGAACCGTTACGTTTTCCTGGTCTCCAATCTTCGCTCGCTTGCGTGCGCTCGTATTTCTTGTTAACATGATCGGAACGGAGGTTCTCCTTCGTGCAATTCTTGAAGACATTCTTAACGAGACGCAATGGATGAAATGTCCATACACCGAAATCATGGCCTTGACTGTAATTTTGTGAAGCGCTGTATCCAAAAGCCTTAAGCAGCTCATTGAGCAATTGACGTTCGCGTGCATACTGTTCGACATCTGTTTTGGAATCGGTCTTCAACTTCACCAGCTTAGTGAAACATTTCAGATAGTTCTTTGAAATTAGATTAGAAAGCGTCAACGTGATTCCAAACATCGGCTTGACACCTTTGAAGTGACCCTTGAATGTCTCACGAAGCACGCCTCCACCGCCTCCGCCTCCGACGCCTCCGACGAGCGTATGTCTTCATTGTTGCCATGAAGATACAAAATAATTTTTTTTGTCGGTATGTAATTTTCCAAGGTGCAGCACGAGTCCCACGGACACATCAATTGACAGTGGATCTCGTAAGTAGACAGAGCACGCACAGACGTGTTTCTGGCATCCTTTGGAAAAATAGACTTCTGCCTCGACGGCGGTTTAAATAATATTGAATTTGTCATGACGTGCACGATATAATCCATGAACAAAAACCGTCTTTTATAGACACTTACATGCTCGTTTTTTTGACAGGAATCAGTATTTATTTTAATACAAAATGTCCGATGGCATTGGATATTACCTAAATTTAATGTTCGTCTTTGTCAAGAACGGCTTACACTGGAAGCGTTTGAGTGTCGGAAACAGCGTTGGAGGTCAAAGTACGTATGCTACTACAGATGATTTTATCAAGAAAATGAATCGCCACGTTCTTCCAAATAACACGGTAAATCACATGTACGTTGAGGAAAACAAAAAGATTCCTTTGTCAAACGGCGAGGAGATTCGTATAATCGCACAACTAGCTTCGTCTTATCACAATGCTGTGGTTTATGCGAATCTCAAAGGAGAAAAAGACCTTTATAGAAACTCGTACACTCCTGACGAGTGGCCCGAGCCACAACCCATCTCTTCAGACGTGCCTCAACCCAAGATCAAAGTGACGCGCGGCAATTTTGCACACGATGACTGGGATGAGGAATTGAAGGCTACGACTCGTCATATGAACTCAACGAGGATCTCGTTCCTTGGAAAATGGACAAAGATTGGGAAGAGAGATATGGGTTATACGAGTAGACAACTCCAACAAGGAAAAAAGGTCTTCGCCAATTTTTATTTAGAAGATCATAACCCCCTATACTCTATGTGATGTATGATCTGGAGGGCAGAAATGACGTAGACCCTCTGGAGACCCCATATACGGGATCGAGGCTAGGTTTAATTCAGGTACACCCGTTTCACCGTTACCGGAAATAAACATCTCCATCCGAAACATGTGCGCAAGTCCTATGTGATCAGCCTGTCCTCGTGCTCTGCGCCCATGCGCATGCCAACCATCATAGTAGGGGTTTCCATCTTTCGTGAAAAGACGACCGAGGAGGACGAAATTTAATTACAAAATCTATAAATTGTCTACAGACAGAGATAGAGAGGGGGAAATGACGAAGGCAACAAAGGCCCGCGGCAATACAAATTCTATTCGAACTTCAAAAAGGCACTCTATGAATTGACCGGAGAGATAGGGGGAAGTGAATTCCCCCCTAAGTGACTGAATTGGCCTCGCTGGGAGGCGGAGAAGGCGGAGGCGGAGAAGGCGGAGTGCCATGACTGCCTCCTTTTCCTCTCCTATCAGCTCCTAAACTGCTCCCTCTGCCGCCACCACCGCCGCAGCTGCCTCCTGCTCCTCCAGCAGCTGCCAGTGGCTGCGTCGGCAGTTTTTCCTTCCCCTCTTTTTCCGTTCCTTGCCCCATGCGCTCCTCAGCAGCTGCCTTGTGTTCTGCCACAGCTTTCTGCATGGCATCCAGTTTATTCTTTAATGTCGTCCAGATATCATCCGGGTCCTCCTCCTCCTCCTCCTCCTTCTCCTTGACGCCTGTGGCTCGACCTGTTGTACTTTGCCGCCGTGCACAAACACTCGTGAAAGACAAGACAGTGGGTGAGATGTGGACACGACTGGTGTTCCTCATGTTCTGGCCTTTCGGCAACGATGAGTGCATACTGATGCACAAGGTCATCTGCCAGGCGAACACCACCGACAAGAGCTGGGAGGCCTTTCTACATGGCAAGACGACGCCCGCCTCAACCGCGAACGCCATGTACTGGTCGAACGCGACTCAGCACGGACTACGCCTCTTGCAAGACGTGCACCCGAACGGCGAGATCACTATCGATTACGGAGAGTACGCGCTGCCCATGGAAGAGCGGCTCAGTGAAAGGAAGAAGCACATGAGTCCAGAAATCGTGGCGATACTGTTGGCTGTTGCTCGGTGGATCTCACCAAAGTTGGAGGAGAAGATCAAATGCACGTGATGCCGTGGATCATTCTTGCGTTCTGTGTTATACGTCGACTCCAATAAACCAACACACAGACTGTTGTACGCCGCGATCGCGCTCCATCCCACCGCTGCCGCCATAACTACATAAATCAGGATATACGGTATATACGAAGATTGTATTTATGGAGGAGCGTGCACCACATAACGCCGGGGCCTTTCGAGATGCGTTCAGTGCACTGCAGTCGTCCTGGATTAAATCGCGCGTATCTCGATTATCGAAATTCCACAGACAAGAAGCTACTGTCAGACGCAATGCACAGCTTCCAGAACGCTTACTCACAGGCTGGGACGCCGGTGCTATTGGCCCCTTTTGGTGGAGATCTGCAGGAGGGGTGCTTGCCAAACGGTTTGCTATAGGCATTTTTATTAAAGGTCCGCCA
>Ga0315899_10006370_pt1 | contig 12715 bp, 7 predicted proteins | sample LakEriMetagenome_2_FD_203518 | JGI IMG/M metagenome (GOLD analysis project Ga0315899, IMG submission 203518) | Freshwater fungal communities from buoy surface, Lake Erie, Ohio, United States - Buoy 4 MA112 | ecosystem: Environmental > Aquatic > Freshwater > Lake | place: USA: Lake Erie, Ohio...
GAACCGCGCCTCACTCGAATCGTCGTTCTATTCACCCGCACCGATCCAACCTGCTCTTGAGATCGAACGGCTCTCGTCATGGCTTGCGTCGCTCGCCGAAGAACGCGGCCTCGACCATCCAGCCGTCCAAAAACTTCTCGATGGGAAGAGCCCGCGTGCACGTGCGACCGAACTTGTGCGCGAAACGAGGCTCGCGGAAGTCGACGTACGTCGCACATTCGCACAGATGCCGAAGAACGACCTCACCAACGCGACCGATCCGATGATTCAATTCGCCATGCTTTGCGACGGCGAGGCGCGCGCAGTGCGAACGGCGTGGGAGAATGAAGTCGAAAGTCTGCAAGAATCGGGATACGCCGATGTCGCCGCTGCGCACTTTGCTGCGTTCGGCGAAAGCGTCTATCCCGACGCGACATTCACACTGCGCATGAGTTACGGCGTTGTCGCCGGTTGGACGACCGATGAAGGGGCGAAAGTTCCCGCGTTCACGACGATCGGCGGCACGTTCACGCGCGCGGAAGCTCGCGCAGGCGACCCAGCCTTTGCGCTCCCGAAATCGTGGCTCGATGCACGCGCGCGGCTCGACGCGAGCGTTCCCTTCAACTTTGTCTCCACCAACGACATCATCGGCGGAAACTCTGGATCGCCGATCGTCGATCGCGACGGCGATATCGTCGGACTGATTTTCGACGGCAACTTGGACAGCCTCGCGGGAGATGTGATCTACGACGGCACACGCAACCGCGCGACGTCGGTCGATGCTCGTGGAATGTTGCACGCGATGCGCGTGGTGTATGGCGCGAACGAACTGGTCGACGAGATGCTCAACTCGACAGCGAAACCAATCACGCCGTAAGCGCGCGTCTATCGACAACTCGCGCGATCGCCCAAGATGCGAGTACGCTGTGCATATGAAGTTGCACCGTGTCTTCACGCTTGTTTGCACGTTCGTCACGCTGACACTCTTGCTCGTCGCGGAGCATGCGAGCGGCTCGCTCGCACACGCGCGAGCAGTCGCACAGGATGCGCCGCCGGCGACAGCCTCGTCCATTCCAACGATTGACCCTGCACCGATTCGTGCAAACATCGCCGCGCTTGCCGCAGATGAATTCAACGGCCGCTCGTTTCGAAGCGAGGAAGGGAAACGCGCCGCGGAATGGGTTGCTGAAAAACTTGCGGCGGCTGGGGCAAAGCCGCTCGCGAAGGGCGCGGATGGCCGTGAATCGATGCTCGTTCCAATCGGCCGCATGCCTGCAGCTGCGCCGAATGTCGTCGCGTGGATTCCTCCGCGCGGCGCGAATCCGAGCGGCGAGTTTCTCTTGGTCACCGCGCACTTCGATCACCTGCCGCCGAAGTCGACGGCACGTGAGGGCGAGGACAAGATTTACAACGGAGCCGACGACAACGCGAGCGGCGTTTGCGGCATGATCGCTGTTGCGGAAGCGTTGAAGGACGATGCACTGGACGTTGGCGTTGTCTTCGTCGGATTCACCGGCGAAGAAGCAGGACTTATTGGCAGCCGCGCGTTCGTCGAAGAAGAAACGGTGCCAACGGCGCGAATTCGCGGCGTTTTCAACATGGACATGATTTCGCGCCAACCTGACGGCGCGATCCGTCTCGATGGCGGCCCCAAAGGCAAGCCTCTCGTCGATCTTCTCGTGCGTCTTGCGCCAGAAGTTCCGATCGAGATGAAAGTCGACACCCATCCTGATTGGTTGGATCGAAGCGATCAAGGCGCATTCTTGCGCGTCGGCATTCCTGCAGTTCTTTTCAGCTGCGAAGACCACGAGGACTATCACCAAGTTTCGGATCACGCGGACAAAGTCGACGCGGTGCTCGCGGCGAAGGTCGCGTCGCTCGTCGCGGGTGCGGTGCGTGTCTACGCGCGCGAAATGGCGCCGCGTTTCGATCGATCGCCCGTGCTCGCGAACGATGGTACGCAGCGGCGTACGCTGCGCATCGGACGCACGATGCCGAATGCTCCGTATTGGAAGCCCGCCACGCGCCGCGCTCCTGATCGCGGGCTGGACGCTGCGATCCTCGAAGCCATCACGAAAGCAACTGCGCTGCGTGTTGAAGAGAAGTCCGTGCCGATTGGCGGTGAACTCGCTGCACTCCGCGCGGGCGAAGTCGATGTCGTGCTCAACGGTGTCGGGATCAGCGCAGACGCCGACACCATGACGACGGGTAGCGAAACACCAGGTGACGCGAAGGGTGCTCTGGATGGCGGCAAAAAGGGTGGCACGACGGACGAACTCCTCGCCATTCCCTACCTTGGAGCGAGTGGCGTCGCGCTACTCGTACGAAAGGACGACGCAATCACGGCGACGGATCTTGCGAAGAAGCGCGTCGCCGTTCGGGAGGGAACCGCCGCAGCTGCGTGGGCAACACGGCAACAGCTTTCAAACATCGAGCGTAGTACCGAGCCCGATGGAAGCATCACATCGAAGCTCGAGAAGGGTGAACTCGATGCGTACATCGGCGATCTCTTGGCGCTTCGCGCACGACAACCTCGGAACCCAACGTTGCGTGTCATACCTATCGCGCGGGAAGCATCGGGCATCTGGCTGCGCGCAAGTGACGAGACGCTTTACGTTCGACTGATCGAAGCACTCGAAACTCTCTCTCGCGACGACACCATTCGTGACATCGAAGCGAAGAACGGCGCCACGACGCACGCACTCATCGCACAAGATCGAGGACAACTTGTTGCGTTTGACCGTTTTGGCACGGTGCTTTGGAAGCGACCATCGCCGCACAACGCGCATGACTTCGCGGTTTTGTCGAACGGGAACCTTCTTGTACACGCCGCTGCAAATCGCGTCATCGAAGTCAGTGCAACCGATCCAACTGCACCGATTGCTTGGGAGTGGATAGCGAAACCTGTTGCGCCCTACACCGGCGCCGTTGAAATCCATGCTTTTGAGCGGCTGCCCGATGGCAACACGCTTGTTGCTGAAACGGGCAATCTTCGCATTCTTGAAATCAATCCGAAGGGCGAGATCGTCAAGAGTGTTCCGATCCAAACGGATCGACCGGATTCACACCACGACACGCGCCGTGTTCGAAAGACGTCCGCGGGGACCTATCTCGTTTGCCATGAGCCGCTCGGACTCGTGCGCGAGTACGACACTCGTGGCACGATCGTGTGGGAGTATGCGATTCCGCTTTCGAAGGATCGCGAGCCTTCACCTGGGCAGCAAGGTCACGGAACTGCCGTCTTCCACGCGATTCGCTTGCCGAGCGGCAACACGCTCATCGCTGGCGGAAACAACAATCGCGTGCTCGAGGTGAACCCTGCAAAGGAGATCGTGTGGTCGGTTGATCGCGACGAACTCAAAGATCTCGATGGCAATCCGATTCGACTCGCCTGGGTTACGAGTTTGCAAGTCTTGCCAAACGGCAACGTCATCATTGGGAATACGCACGCCGGACCCGATCAACCTCAGTTGATTGAAGTGACGCGAGACAAGAAAGTCGTGTGGACGTTCCGCGACTTCACCCAGCTTGGAAACGATGTCTGTGCGCCGTGGTGCACGGACCTGCCAGCGGCGACGTTGCGATGAACGAGATGTCCAACGCCCGATCGGATGGCCAATCCAACACATGTGACGCAGGCGGCGAGGATCTGCGCGTCGACAGGCCTGACTTGCCACTCGATGAAAAACTTGCTGCACATGTCACGACCATGTCCGCGGCGCACCCGCCAATCCATGCGGCGACATCGGATCTCTCGCGATGCCCGTTCTTTCGCGCGTTGACCGCGGCAACGTCGGCCTTCGCTGCGCGACCGACGAACCTGATGAAAACCGAGGTCACGAAGCCCGAGGCCACGAAGCCCGAGCCCACGAAGCCCGAGGCCACGAAGCCCGAGGCCCGACAAACCGATGCCGCGTTACAAACAGCACGCGCAATCGATTCAGCTCCACGTTCCCCGTCTGAGCTTCATTGATTCGGTGACCTGCGTGTCACTCGGTCGCTCGCGCAACGAATCGGTCGCGCAACAACACCGCGAACTTTTCTGGCTTTTTTTCTTCGCAGAAACTTTGCGGGAATTTCGTGCCATGAACGGCAGAGTGATGCAGATCTGCCCGTAGGTTTCACCCCGCGAACTCGCTGCGGACTTTCCGCTGCCGTTTCCAAGGGGAGAGTACGTCATGTGTTCATCGTTCATTCAAGTCTCGTTCATTCGTCCTGCGTTCATCCATCCTTCGCTTTCTCGCGCGACCGGCGGAATCGTCGCGTCCATCGCGCTTTGCACTGCGCCCGCTGTTGCCGCACCGCTTCCACACGATGACGGCATCGGCCCCGATGCGGTTCGCAAGGAGAAGCCGCGTTTTGCCATTCTCGAAGGAGCCAATGACTACGTGCGCAGCGTTGCCCGACGCAACGCCGTTGGGACTTCCGCGTTCAGTGTGATCGGCCTTCCCGACACGCAGAACTATTCGAGTTCGTACCCCCAGATCTTCACCGCGCAGACCGATTGGATCGTCGCAAATCGCTCTGCTCTCGACGTCCGCTACGTGTCGCACTACGGCGACATCGTGAACAACGCGGATCAACCGGCGCAGTGGATCAACGCGAGCAACTCGATGTCGGTCCTCGACAACGCGAACATCCCCTACGGCGTGTGCCCAGGAAATCACGACCTCACGTCGTCCGGCGGCTCCGGCCAGCCGTTCATCCCGCAGAACTACCTCGCGAACTTCGGTCCGCAGCGCTTCGCTGGCGAGCCATGGTTCGGCGGCGCTTCGCCGTCGGGCCTCTCGAATTTCACGTATTTCAGCGCGGGCGGAATCGATTTCCTGCAAATTCACCTCGACGTGGACACGCCCGTGGGTGAACTCGCGTGGGCGCAGGCTGTGCTCGACGCGCACAAGGATCGCCCCGCAATCCTGACGACCCACCGCTACTTGCAGGACGCGGAGGACTACACAAGCGGCGTGCCTGTCGTGCCATCCGGCCGCTATCCAGCCATTTGGTACACCGTCGAAGGGCTCTACAACCCGAACGGCATCCAGTCAGAAGACTTCTTCCAATGGTTCGTGAAGCGGAATACGAATGTCTTCCTTGTCACGTGCGGCCACTTCCACGAGGAGTTCCGACAGGTGTCGACGAACGTCGTCGGAAAGCCTGTGCACGAAGTTCTTGCGGACTACCAAGATGATCCGAATGGCGGCGACGGCTGGATGCGCATCATGCGCTTCGACACTTTTGCGAACGTCATCAACGTCGACACCTACTCGCCAACGCTTCAGGCGATTCGAACCGCGCCAGAAAGCGATTTCAATCTTCCGGTTGTCTTCGACGACTACCGACTCCCCGAAGGGACGCAATTCAAGGCGTTCCAGCAAGGAATCGCCGGATACGCCGGAACGCAAGACACGTGGATCAGCCAAGACAATCCGAATACGAGTTACGGCAACAACAACACACGTTGGGTGGATGACGACACCGCCAACTCGCTCTTCACTGACTATCGCGGACAAGGTCTGATTCGCTTCGACGATGCGATCAGCGCGAACGGCGTGCCCGCTGGCTCGACGATCGTCAAGGCGACGCTCGTTCTCGATATCGCGGATGACATCGACACTCCGCTTTTCAACCCAGTCTTCTACGTGCATCCGGTGATCCGCCCGTGGGACGAGAATTCCACGTGGAACTCGCTTGCCGGTGGCCTCACCATCGGTGCAGACCTTCAACCCGCGGTAGCGCAGTTCCTCGGCGACAACGCACCGAACACCGAGACAATGCGCCGCTTGGATCTCACGTCGACAGTGGCGGCATGGGCGGCGGGAGCGCCAAACTACGGCATCGCGATTCTGCCACAGATCATCAGCGGCAACGATGACGGCATCGAGATTTGGACGAGCGAGTCAGGCAATGCGCTCCTCCGTCCACGCCTAGAAATCACGTTCATCTCACCCACCCCGACCAACATCGCCGATCTCGATCGCGATGGCATCGTGGCAGGCGCGGACCTCGCGATTCTTCTCAGCGCATGGATGACACCGAGCCCGATTGCCGATCTCGACAACGATGGCACGGTCGACGCGCAGGATCTCGCGATCTTGCTCTCGAACTGGGGATGACGTGACGCGGACGAGAACGCGTTTATCGAAGGCGTGCTTGCGTACTTGGCGCCAAGCGCCGATCGCTTGATCGCTCAACCACTCAGGCGATCACACCATCGACCACCTTGCCGTGCACATCGGTCAGTCGGTATTGCCGGCCCTGATGCCGATAGGTCAGGCGTTCGTGATCGATGCCGCAGAGACGCAAAATCGTCGCCTGCATGTCGTGCACATGGACAGGGTCGCGCGCGATGTTCCAACCGAAGTCGTCTGTCGCGCCGTGGACATGTCCCGCGCGTACACCGCCGCCGGCCATCCACATCGAGTATGCGCGACCGAAGTGATCACGTCCTGTCGGATTCGCGGCATCGCCCTGCCCGAAAGGCGTACGACCAAATTCGCCACACCAGAGCACGAGCGTGTCCTCAAGAAGTCCTCGCTGCTTCAAATCACGCACAAGTGCCGCGCTCGCCTGATCGGTATCACGGCACTGCACCGCAAGATGCGAATGGAGGTTTCCATGCTGATCCCAACCTGAATGCATCAATTGCACGAAACGCACGCCGCGTTCGGCAAGACGGCGCGCGATGAGACAGTTGTTCGCATAGGTGCCTGGAAGCAACGCGTCGGGACCATACATCTCGATGACCGACTTCGGCTCGTTTGAAAAATCAAGGAGGTCTGGAACACTCGCCTGCATGCGAAATGCCATCTCATACTGCGCCACGCGCGTATCGATCGCGGCGTGATGGCCCGTCGTCGCTGCGCGCAGCCGATTGAGGTCTGCGATCCCCGCGAGGAGCGCACGCCGTGACTCGCGCGACACACCGTCGGGGTTCGAGAGATACGGCACCGGATCGGCGCCCGGACGAAATCGAACCCCTTGATGTCGACCCGGCAAAAACCCATTCGACCAGTAGTGCTCATAGAAGAGCTGGCCGCAACTTTTCTCACGATCAGACGAGGTCAGCACCACGAAACTCGGCAGCTCATCGCACGCGGTGCCAAGTCCGTACGCAAGCCACGAGCCCATCGCGGGTCGCCCCGGCTGCTGCGATCCGGTCATGAAGAACGTCACGCCGGGAGAGTGGTTCACGGCCTCTGTATGCATCGAGCGAACGAGGCAGAGTTCGTCGGCGATCCCGCCAATATGAGGAAGGAGTTCACTGATCTCAGTTCCCGACGCTCCACACTTGCGAAATGGCTGAATCGCCGGAAGCGCTGGCCACTTCGCGTATCCAGACGACATCGTGGAGAGGCGCGTCGCGCCTCGGATCGATTCGGGGATGTCGGTACCGGCGTGACGTGCGAGCGCGGGCTTCGGATCAAAGAGATCGACGTGTGACGGACCACCGCCCTGCCAAAGACAGATGATCCGCTTCGCCCGTGCGGCGAAGTGCGGAAGATCTGCGAGGCCATTCGTGTCGGCGCTCGCAATTCGCGCGCTCGATACACCACCCGCGGCTTCACGCGAGATGAGCGATGCGAGCGCGATGCCGCCGATCCCATGGAACGACGAGCGCAAGAAGTGGCGTCGCGTGGTGTCGATGGGCGACGACCCCTCGCCCTCCGAGCGCGGCGTGTTCAAGAGGAGATCGCTGTGCGCAGCGTCATTCACGGGTCATCGCCTCATCAAGATTCAATATCGCAAGACACACCGCCGCGAGACCAGCATCGGCAGCACGTGAGGCCGCATCCGTTCCGTCGGCCGCGCGGGAGAGTTGATCGCGCTGCTCTTCAAGGAGCATCACCAACTTCTCAAACTCGCTGTCGCTCGGCAAGCGGCCCGTCACCAGTTGGAACGCGCGCGTGACTCGCGTGCCATCGCTTGGTGACTCCGCCGACACCCGCACCGCGAGAGCCCGCGCCGCCTCGGTCCACGTCGGGTCGTTCAGCATCGTGAGCGCATGCAGCGGCGAAGTCGTCACCGCAACGCGCGCTGTACAGCGCTGTCGCTGCGAGGCATCAAACATGTTCGCGGGTGCGATCGTCCGGCGCCAGAAGGTGTAGAGACTGCGGCGATGCGCGTCATCGCCCGATGACGTCGGATACGTGAAATCGCGCTCTTTCGTGATCGCCAACGGCTCCCACACATTCGCGGGTTGCACCGGATAGACCGGCGCGCCGCCGACTTTCTCGACAAGGAGGCCGCTCGTTGCGAGCGCGACGTCGCGTAAAACCATCGCGGGCAGGCGAAATCGCGGCGCGCGCGCGAGCAAGCGATTCTCAGGATCGCGCTCAAGCAGCGCCTCTTCCACCACGCTCGACTGCCGATACGCGCGACTCGTGACGATCAGCCGATGCAATCGCTTGATGCTCCAACCATCCTCGCGGAGTCGCACCGCAAGCGTGTCGAGAACATCCTGATGGATCGGCCGATCGCCTTGGACGCCAAAATCTTCCGGTGTTCGAACGAGCCCATCACCGAAGAATGTCTGCCACGCGCGATTCACCGCAACGCGGGCGGTAAGCGGATTCGCCTCGTCGAAGAGCCAGCGCGCAAGTCCAAGTCGATTCTGCGGCGCACTTTCGGGAAGCGTAGGAAGGAACGCAGGCGTCGCGAATGTCACGCGCTCGAGCGGCGACAAGTACTCACCGCGCGACAGAACACGCGTCTCGCGCGGCGTATCATCCGACATCGTCATCACGCGCGGCCACTCCTCGCGCATAAATCGATCGAGTTCAGCTTTCGCGCGATCGCGTTCAGGTGCCGTTTGATCCGAGGCCCCCGCCGCTCCTGCCACCGCGGCCTCCACTGCAGACTCGAGTTCACCACGTCGACGTCGTTGGGCTTCATTCGCGGGCTCGATCCAAGGTCGCGCAAGGCGAAACCTCCCATCCGAGTGATCGACAATGCCGGATTCCGGAACGCGATTGAACGCGTCGAGCAACGCGTAGTAATCGCGCTGCGTGATGGGGTCGTACTTGTGATCGTGGCACTGCGCACACGAGACCGTCAAACCAAGCCACGTCGTCGCCGTCGCGTCGACACGATCGAACAACGTGATCCAACGATTTTCTTCGGGGATCGCGCCACCCTCACCATTCAAAAGGTGATTGCGAAGGAACGCAGTCGCGAGGCGCGACTGATCATTCGCGTTCGGAAGCAGATCGCCCGCCAGCATCTCTGTCGAGAGCTGGTCGTATGGAACATCTCGATTCAAACTTTCGACGAGCCAGTCGCGCCACATCCATTGAAACGTGTCGCCATCCTGCTGAAATCCGTTCGAGTCGGCGTATCGCGCAGCATCGAACCACGGCAACGCTTGCTTCTCGCCATACCGCGGACTCGCGAGCAGTCGATCAACCACGCGTTCGTACGCGTCGCTTCGCTCGTCACCGACAAACGCATCGACCTCCGCCTCTGATGGCGGGAGGCCCGTCAAATCAAGCGTCACGCGACGTAAAAGCGTCACTCGATCGGCCTCCGGCGAGAATCGAAGGCCTTCCTTCTTCAATCGTGCCTCGATGAGGTCATCGATCGGGTGACGATCATCAGGCGCCTGCGTGGCGCGAGGAGGAACAAACGCCCAGTGCGGTTCATAGCGCGCACCTTGCGCGATCCAACGTTCGAGGAGCGCGCGTTCACGCTCGTCGAGCGCCCGATGCGATGACGGCGGCGGCATCACGCTGCTCGCGTCCGTCGATCGAATCCGCTCGACCAACACACTTCGCTGCGGCTGCCACGGGGCGATCGCGCCGGACGACACCGCGGCTGCGCGTTCGTCGAGCCGAAGGTCGCCCTTTCGTTGTGCGCTGTCGACGCCGTGACAGTGGTAACACTTCTCCGACAAAATCGGCCGAATCTCGCGATCGAAAGAGATGTGCTCCACGCGTGGGCTCCCAAACGATACGCCTCCATGGGGATGACGATCCCGATCGAGTGCGCCCCACAGAGCGAGCGAGAGCCCGAGGGCAAGCACGGGGGTGAGGAGAAGAGCATTGGTCACGCGGGGTGACATCCCTGAAGTGTGGCACATTTCCGCGCCCGCGCAACCAGTGATCACGAACCCGCGCGGCAGCGCCCACAGCGATGCCTTGGTGTAGGTCTGGATGCGGCCGCGCGTGCAAGATCACTGCGATTCCACACACCAAACTCTCACCTCCATCCCCTCTCCCAACGCGCACGCAAGAAATTTTGTGCGCTGTGCATCCAAAAGGGGTGACCACAACGAATCCTGCGCGCACGTGATGAGTCTCATCGCGTCGACTTTCAAGAATTTTAGTTCCTGAGTTGATCAGGTGGATCTCGCGAACGCCCGCGTGGGCGCGGCGATGTCATTCACGCTCGGGAATTCCAAGGGAATCTCATGCTCTCGACCATCTTCGCCGCCGCTCTCCTCGCCTCTGCTCCCGCCCCGTACGTCGCGACCGTGCCTGTCGCTGATGCCACGATCGTCGAAACCGCGGTTGCTGCTGGCAACTTCAAGACCCTCGTTGCTGCAGTGCAAGCGGCCGAACTCGTTGACACCCTCAACGGCAAGGGACCGTTCACGGTCTTCGCCCCAACCGACGAAGCGTTCGCGAAGCTCCCGAAGGGCACGCTCGAGATGCTCTTGAAGCCAGAAAACAAGGCGAAGCTCGCCGCGATCCTGACCTACCACGTTGTGCCAGGCTCAGTGAAGGCTGCCGACGTCGTGAAGCTGAAGAACGCCGCGACCGTGCAGGGTCAGCGCGTTGATATCAAGGTCGACGCAGGCAAGGTCATGGTCGATGGCGCGAACGTCGTCGCAACCGATGTCGCTTGCTCGAACGGCGTCATCCACGTCATCGACACCGTGATTCTGCCGGTCGACGGCACGATCGTCGATGTCGCTGCGAAGAACGGTTCGTTCAACACGCTCGTTGCTGCGGTCAAGGCCGCTGGTCTCGTCGAGACCCTCTCGGGCAAGGGCCCATTCACCGTGCTCGCACCGACCGACGCAGCTTTCGCGAAGCTCCCCGCTGGCACGCTTGAAATGCTCCTGAAGCCAGAGAACAAGAAGCAACTCGTCGACATCTTGACCTACCACGTTGTCCCCGGCGTCGCCGCGTACAGCGATCAGGTCGTCAAGATGAGCCAAGTCCCAACCGTCCTCGGTACGCCGATCACCGTCACTGTGACCGAAGGTAAGGTTCGTCTCAACGACTCGAACGTCGTCGCAACCGACGTCGAAGCGTCAAACGGCGTGATCCACGTCGTCGACACCGTCATCCTCCCGACGGCGAAGAAGACCGCGGACGCATCGACCAACAACTGAATCTGACGGGATTGACCTCCTCTGAGCCGAGGATCGACCCGCATCACACACGCCCCTCTTCGGAGGGGCGTGTTGTTTTTGTCGCCTCGGAGCACGGAGTGTTGCGCCCCTACGCTCGGACGACGGGCCGCGACGCTGCGCCGACCTCCGCGCCCCATCCCGTACCATCGCCCCATGCTCTCGATCGACCTCGGGCCTCGCGTCGAACTCCTGCGTGTACTTGCCGATCGTGCAGACCAAATCGCATTGACACACTTTCAACGCGCAGAACTCGTGACGAAGACGAAAGCGGATGCATCACCGGTTACCGAAGCAGACATCGCGATCGAAACTGCGCTCCGTGAGATGATTCGCCGCGCGTTTCCCGCCGACAGTTTGCTCGGGGAGGAGCACGGGGAAGAGCACGGGGAAGAAGACGGGGAAGAAGACGGGGAAGAAGACGGGGAACTCCGCGCGAGCGATCATTCCGACCACGTCGGCCCGAGCACCTTCCGCTGGATTCTCGATCCGATCGATGGAACCGTGAGCTTCGCAAACGGCGTCCCGCTCTTCGGCACGCTGATTGGGCTCGAGCATGAAGTCCGCGGCGTGCGTGAGATCGTCGCGGGAGTCTGCTCGATGCCCGCGCTCGGCGAGCGACTCTCGGCCGCGCGCGGACGCGGCGCGACGTGGGAGCGCGCTGGCCGCGCACCAACTCCCGCACGCGTTCGGCCGTGCGCGCGACTCGCCGATGCGCTCGTCTGCACGACAGGACTTGAGTACTTCGAACGGAACAACACCACCGACGCGCTCGTTCGTGTGGCGCGCGCCGCGGGGCGCGTGCGCGGCTTCAGCGATTGTTACGGCGGCATGCTCGTCGCCACGGGTCGCGCCGATGCGTGGTTCGACCCGGTCATGAATCCGTGGGACTCAGGCCCGTTCCCAGTGATTTTCGCCGAAGCGGGCGGGATCTTCACCGATTGGCGCGGCCGTGAAGATATCCGCGGCGGCAGCGCCGTTGCGGCTGGTGCCGCGGTGCATGCGCAAATGCTCTCGCTGCTCCGCTAAGTTCGATCCCGTGAGTTCGATCCCGTGAATTCGATCCCGCGAACTCCACTCCGTGAGTTCGCTTCAACTCGTCGCGAGCGCATCCCACTCAGGGCCAAACGCAAACGCGTAGTTCTTCCATCGCCCGATCGACGAGCGATTGATCTTGCGACGCACCTGCTCAAAGCTCAGCGTCAGCACGGTGCGGCGATTCTCTTCGGGCGCAAGCACCGCCGGATCAAACGGCAGGCCCATCACGTCGAGCGCGCGACGAATCTCGCGTTCAGGGTGATCGACGAGATCCTCGTACGAAATCGAAACTGCACGCAAACCGAGCACTTCGATCGCACGACGTACGATGCGGCGCTCAAGCTC
>Ga0315899_10006373_pt1 | contig 12714 bp, 14 predicted proteins | sample LakEriMetagenome_2_FD_203518 | JGI IMG/M metagenome (GOLD analysis project Ga0315899, IMG submission 203518) | Freshwater fungal communities from buoy surface, Lake Erie, Ohio, United States - Buoy 4 MA112 | ecosystem: Environmental > Aquatic > Freshwater > Lake | place: USA: Lake Erie, Ohio...
CAGCGGGATCATCAAGGTGCTGGCGATGGACCGGCTGATGCGACTGCCTTTCAAGGTGAGCACGACGACGAGTAACTTCATGATCGGGGTGACGGCGGCGGCGAGCTGCGGGGTGTATCTGCATCGGGGGCAGATTGAGCCGCAGATCGCCGGGCCGGTTGCGCTGGGTGCGCTCGTGGGAGCACTTGCGGGTGCGCGGGTGCTGCCGAAGATCAAGACGATGTGGCTGCGGCGGATTTTTGCGGTCGTGGTGATCGCGAGCGGGGTGGAGCTGGTGCGGCGGACGTTCTTCTGAGTGGGAATCACCGCGGAGACGCGGAGGGCGCAAAGAAAGAGCGGCGAGATGCGCGTTGCGGGAGAGCGGTTCTACAGTGGGGCAATGGCGAAACAAGTGAACAGGAAGAGCGTCTCGCGCGGGTTGCCGCGGGTGGCGGTTGTGGTGAGTCGGTACAACGCGTCTATCACGGACAAGTTGGAAGCGGGCGCGATTGCGGCGTGGGAAGACGTCGGGGGGCAGCGCGGCGATGTGATCGTGGTGCCAGCGGCGGGGAGCTGGGAGATCGTGCCGCTCACGATGGCGGCGTGTGATCGCGATGACATTGATGGCGTGGTGACGCTGGGGTGCATTATCAAGGGTGAGACCACGCATGATCGCATTCTGGCGGATGCGGTGGCGAAGGGTTTGATTGATGTGATGATGACGACGGGCAAGCCGGTGTCGCTGGGCGTGCTGACTGTCGAGAATGTGGCGCAGGCGCAGGCTCGCGCGGGGGGAGATCAGGGGAACAAGGGGGCGGAAGCGATGCTGGCGCTGGTGGAGACGTGGCGGGCGATGATGCAACTGGCGGGCAAAGGCACGGAAAAGGCGGGCGTGATGAATAAGCCCGACAAGGCGAAGGGTGTGATGGGTGTGCATGTGAAGAAGCAGAAGAAGAACGGCGGGAGCAAGCGATGAGCGCGAACAAACCTTCACCATCCACCGTCACGGCTGATCCGCTGCGTCAACTTGCATTTACGGGCGTGTATGTGCTGCCACAGTTTGAAGAACTGGGGATGGCTAATGCGCCGATGACGGGCGGGGTGAATCCGCTGGATGTGGACGCGAAGATGAACGCGTACAGCCAGGAGCAGCGGGAGCGCGTGTACAACGTGGCTTCGCGGCGGCTGGCGTTTCAGCTCCTCTATCAGCTTGATGCGTCGAACGAGCGCGACGTGGCGGGCGCGATTGATCGCGAGCTGGAGGGCGTGAGCGACATCAGCGAGGATGCTGCGGAGAAGGTGAAGGCGCTGGTAGTGGGCGCGCATGAGACGCGGCGCGATGCGGACGCGAAGTTTGCGAAGCTTGCTCCGGAATGGCCCACGCACCGGCTGGCGGGAGTGGACAGGGCGATCTTGCGGCTGGCGCACTATGAGATCACCAACAACATCAACCCCGCGCGGATCGTGATCAACGAGGCCGTTGAACTGGCGCGGGCGTTCAGCACGGAGAAGAGTCCGGCGTTCATCAATGCGCTCTTGGACAAGGTCGCCGCGGGATGAGCCTGAGCAGGTGAGCAGGTGAGCAGGTGAGCAGGTGGGGAGGTGAGCAGGTGAAAAAGCTGATCAGTTCCCACCGGGAGCTTGAGGTTTGGCAGCGAGCATTTGGGGCGTCGATGGCAGTGTTTGAAGCATCGAAGTCGTTTCCGAAGGCTGAGCAGTACTCATTGACTGATCAGATTCGACGATCATCGCGATCTGTCACGGTGAACATTACCGAAGCGTGGCGAAAACGGCGATATGAGGCTGCGTTTATAAGCAAGCTGAACGATGCAGAGGCGGAGGCGGCGGAAACACAGGATTGGATTGAGTACGCCGTGAAATGCGGATACTTGCAGCGCCCGGAGGGAGCCTCGCTGTACAAGCAGTATGATGACATACTACGAACGCTGGTCGGCATGATCGTTCATGCCGACACATGGGTGCTTCCCATGTCAGCCCGCGAGTCACGGGCACGGCGAGAGTAATCACTGAATTCAGCATCCTGCGTTTGCCGAATCACCTGCTCACCCCCCCACCTGCTCACCTGCTCACTTCCACCATGGGATTCTTCAAATCACTCGTTGACGGCTTCAAGAAGGGTCTGGAGAAGACGCGTGACGCCATTGTCACGGGCGTGCAGGGGCTGCGCAACATTCTCACGGGGCGCAAGCTCGATGAGGCGTTGATTGATGAGATTGAGCGGCGGCTGCTGCAGGCGGACGTGGGCGTCAAGACAACGACGAAGTTGATTGACGGGCTGCGAGCGGACTTTCGCAGCGGCGAGATGGAGAGCGGTGATCAGGCGTTGGCATATCTCAAGCGTGAGATCGCGGCGTTGTGGCCTCAGCAGGATCGGACGCTGCGATTCGCTCCCGCGGATGCGAACTTGCCCACGGTGATTCTGGTGACGGGCGTGAATGGCGTGGGAAAGACCACGAGCATTGCAAAGTTGTGCAGCACGCTGCGTGGCCAAGGCAAGACGGTGCTGCTGGGGGCTTGCGACACGTTCCGTGCGGGTGCGGTTGCGCAGTTGGAAACGTGGGCCAACAGGCTGGGTGTGGAAGTGGTGAAGGGACAGCAAGGGGGCGATCCGGCGGCGGTGGCGTTTGACGCGTGCGCGGCGGCGAAGAGTCGCAAGGTGGATGTGCTGATTCTGGATACTGCGGGGCGACTGCAGACGCAGGATCCGCTGATGCGGCAGCTCACGAAGATTCGCAGCGTGGTGCAGAAGCAGATTGAGGGCGGGCCGCACGAGGTGCTGCTGGTGCTGGACGCAACGAGCGGTCAGAATGCGCTGCGGCAGGCGGAAGAGTTTGGCAAGGCGGCGGGCGTGACGGGGATTTTCCTCGCGAAGCTGGACGGCACGGCGAAGGGCGGCATTGTGGTCGCGGTGCGCGATGTGACTGACATTCCCGTGAAGTTCGTGGGCGTGGGTGAAACCCCTGCAGATGTACAGGTGTTTGATCCTGAAGCGTTTGTTGAAGCGCTCTTCAGTGCGTGAGATGGGACGCTGCAAAAGTTGCCTGATTGGGGCAGCCGCCTGCACGGTTTATCGCGAGGTTTGGTGAACTGACATCGATTATGCGGACCATGCGTGAAGTGGGCTGCTTGTGCTGCCGATGCGATGGGGCATGAGCACGAACAAAACCCCTGGCGACATTCTCCTTGATGCAGGCACCAACGAACTGGAAGTGCTGGTGTTTGGACTTGCGGGCGGGTACTACGGGGTGAACGTTGCAAAGGTGCGCGAGGTGATCAAGCCGATGCCTTTGACGTCGGCTCCGCATCAGCATGCGAGCGTGCTGGGGATGTTCAACATTCGCGGTAATGTGCTGCCCGTGGTGGATCTGGCCAAGCACCTGACGCTCTCGCGACAGACGGATCGCAAGGGCGAAGGCCGCGTGATCATCACGGAATTCAACGGGCTGCGTACGGGATTCCTGGTTGACAGCGTGGATCAGATCTATCGCATGGCGTGGACGAAGGTTCGGCCTGCGCCGGAAGTGGGTACGGACGGCGAGAACGCGACGACGCCCATCACTGGCGTGATTGAGATGAAGGACAAGCTGATTCTGATGATCGACTTTGAGTCGGTCGCGGATGCGATTCTGATTGAGCGGCGGCTGCACATTGAGAGCGTGGCGAACACGCTGGGTGTGGACCGCGCGAGCAAGCGCGTGATCATCGCGGAGGATTCACCCTTCATGCGCAACGTGCTGCGCGAGGTGTTCCTCGCGAGCGGCTACACCAACCTGACGGTGTGCAGCAACGGGGAAGAAGCGTGGGAAGCGATCAACGCGGCGGCGGGCAAGGTTGACTGCCTGGTGAGCGACATCGAGATGCCTCGCATGGACGGGCTGCACCTGTGCAAGCGGATCAAGGAGTCGCCCACGCTCAAACAGACGCCCGTGGTGCTGTTCAGCAGTCTCATCAGCGAGGACAATCGCAAGAAGGGCGAGCAGGTGGGCGCGGACATGCAGGTAAGCAAGCCCGAACTGAGCGAAACCGTACTGCTTGTCGACAAGGTTGTGAGCGGACGGCTTGAAGAAGTGCGTGCGGCTGCACGTGAGCATCGCAAGGCGGCGTAAGAGCAGGCTGCGCACTCAAGGCTGGATCTTGGGGCGCCAACCGTTCTCGCCGTCACGCAGCAGGTCGAACATGGGCCACAGCGCGCAGAAGTCGTCGCCTGGACCGAATCGCCGCGTACCTGTGCGCACGATACCTGCGGGGGTGCGGGCGAATGCGCTCACACCCGGCTGGAATGCGCCGTAGGTTGACTCGGTGTCGCCCTCGAATCCGAGCCTCCGCGCGAAGTCAGTTCCTGCGAAGGACACGATCGGAAAGGTCCAACCGCGTGCGCTTGCGAATGCGCTGGCGACGGCGGGCTCGTCGGGCGTGCTGAGCACGAAGGCACAGCGGTCTGACAGATGGCGGTACATCGATGCGAAGCCATCGGCCCACAGCGTGCAATAGGGGCAGCGCTTGCCCATGTTGTGCACGAGCAGCAGTTCGTCGCGCGTGCCGAAGAGCTCTGACAGCCGGACCGTCGAGCCGCTGGGTACATGACGCAGGGGCATGTCGGGGACAGTCTCGGGCGGTAGATCGCGCAGCGCCTGCGTCAGGCGCTTCTTGGCATCGCGCAGTTCTCGTTCGAGCCGAATGATGTCGGGGTGGTCCAGCATGTGTGAAGCGTACCCGAACGCAATCGCGAGGCCTACTTTCCTGCCATGATTCACCCCTGGCACGAAGTCACGCCCGCACTGGAAGCGCTTGAGCTGCCCGGAAACTTCCGCGCGGTCATTGAGATTCCCAAAGGCAGCAGTAACAAGTACGAACTGGACAAGAGTTCGGGGCTGCTGAAGCTGGATCGCGTGCTGAGCAGCGCGGTGTATTACCCGGCGAATTACGGCTTCATTCCGCAGACGCTAGCGGAAGATGATGACCCGCTGGACGTGCTGGTGTACTGCACGGAGGAGATTCCGCCGCTTTGCTTGTGCGAGGCACGCGCGGTCGGACTGATGACGATGGTGGACCAGGGTCAGCCGGATCACAAGGTGATCGCGGTGCTGCCGCAGGACCCGATTTACGCTGAGCGGACGACTGTCGCGGACTTCCCCAAGCACATCTTCAAGATGCTGCGCCGGTTCTTTGAAGACTACAAGACACTGGAAGGCAAGGAAGTGGCGGTGGACGAAGTGCAGAGCGCTGAAGTGGCGCACCGCGTGATTGAAGAGAGCTTGGCGCGATACAGCCGGGCGCGGCGATTGGGGCAGTTGACCGGGCTGCGGTAAGGCGAGCGAAGTCGAACCGCCTTCGCATATGCTCCGTTCATGGCAGATCAACACGCGCAGGAAGTTCAAAGGCGACTGGCATTGGCTCTGGCAGCAGCGGAGCAAATGGGGCAGGTCGCAATGCGGCTGTATCAGAGTGATGCGATGAGCGCGACGCGGAAGGCGGACGGCTCGGTTGTTACACCGGCAGACAAAGATGCGGAGACGCTGCTGCGTGAGATGATTGCGCGGGCGTTTCCCGATGATGCGATTCTGGGTGAGGAGTTTGGGGAGTCGGGCGGCAAGTCGGGCTTTCGCTGGGTGATTGATCCGATTGACGGCACACGGAGCTTTGTGGACGGGATCCCGACGTTTGCGAACTTGGTAGCGGTTGAGTTTGGCGGGCGGGCTGTCGCGGGCGTTGCGAACTTTCCTGCGCTGAGCGAGTGCGTGTGGGCCAGTGATGGCAGCGGCGCACAGTGGCGCAGCCGGCAGGGATTGCGTACGGCGCGGGTGGCCGCGGCGGTGGAAATGAACAAGGCGATGGTGCAGACGGCGAGCCCGCAGAGCTATGCGCGGCATGGCAAGGTGAGTGCACTGGACAGAATCGCGAAGCAGACGCTGCGCACGCACGGGTGGAATGATGCGTACTCGTTTGCACTCACTGCGACAGGACGCAGCCACGCGACGGTGGCGTTTGGATTTTCTCGCTGGGATGTCGCGCCGTTTGAGGTGATCTTCGCGGAAGCGGGCGGGCAACTGACGGATTGGTCAGGCAAGGGTCCTGCGCTCGCGACTGCGCTGGGAACGAGCCGGGCGATGAAGGATGTGTTTCTGGAACTGCTGGCGTGAGTGGGATTCTCGCGGCGTGATGGAATCGGGCGTGCTTTCCTCAAGGCTCCCCCACTATCTTCTGTTGCATGTTTGGTTCGCATCTTTCCATTTCGGGCGGCATGGTGAACGCGTTGCTTGAGGCGGAGCAACTGGGGCTGGACACCGTGCAGGTGTTCACGAAGAACCAGCAGCAGTGGAAGGCTCCGCCACTTGCGGAAGCAGCGGTGAAGGATTGGGTTGGTGCGTTGAAGCGACTGGGGTGGCAGACGCGCACGGTGAGTCACGCGAGTTACCTGATCAATCTGGCTTCATGCGATGATGAGCTCTTCGGCAAGAGCGTGGACTTGATGACAGATGAGATCGAGCGGTGCGAGGCGCTTTCGATTCCTCATTTGGTGCATCATCCCGGGTCGTTTGTCGGGTGGACGCGTGAGCAGGGGATTGCGCGGATTGCAGCGGCATACAAGGAGTTGTTCAAGCGAACGAAGGGCGCGAAGGTCATTTCGTGTCTGGAGGGTGTGACGGGCGCGGGCTCGCAGATTGGCGGGCCCTTTGAGGACTTGGCGGGGCTGCGGGCGGCGATTATCGATGCGACGGGAGACGCGGGGCGCGTGGGGTTCTGTCTTGACAGTTGCCATTTGCATGCGGCGGGTCACGACATGAGCACGCTGGCGGCGGGGACGGCGACGCTCAAGCGGTTTGATGAAATTTGCGGGCTGAAGATTGTGAAAGTCTGGCACATCAATGACAGCAAGGGTGCTTTGGGGAGCAAACTTGATCGACATGACCATATTGGGATGGGGCACGTGGGCGGCTCGCCTGTGAAGCATGTGAAACCCGGGAAGAAGGCGGAGGGGAGCTTTTCGAGCAAGCGGCTGGCGGACTCTGGCTTCGCTGCAATCGTGCAACACCCGGCGTTTGGCGAAGTGCCCAAGATCATGGAAACGCCCAAGGAAGATGCGAAGGCGGCCAAGGGCATGGCTGTCAGCAAGCGGGCGGATAGCGTGAATTTGAAGCGGCTGCGGGGTTTGCTGTGAGGGGGCGGTATCTGTTTGCACATTTTCAGGCTCATTGGCCGATACGCTGGGTTGATTCCCTGTCCGCCGGAAGCGTCCAAAGATTGGAGCATCATGCTGCACGCTGAGAGGTTGTTGTCGTCGTCGGCTCGCATTGCGATGGTGGTCGCGCTGGTGACGTGCGCGGGGACGCTGACTGGTTGCCGGATGCTGGACGCCAAGCGAGGAGAATCTCGGCAGGCGGCGGTGAGTGGTGATGCGGCTGCGGCGGGCGATTCCGCGGCGGCGGCGGCGAACACGACCAACGCACCGCGCGGGGCGCGGGCGGAAGTGCCGGCGACGGGGCCTATTCCAGAGCGGCTGCGGTCGCTGGATCAGGCGTTGCCGAGCGATGAGGTTGTGGCGGGGACAGACTCGTTGCAGCGTGGCACGGTGCTGATGCAGCAGGGGCTGAATGTGGAAGCCGCCAAGGCGTTTGAGTTGGCGATTGCTGAGAATCCGCTGCTGACACCGGCGTACATGAGGCTGGGTGAGATTCGCTACAAGGAAGGCGATCTCGCGGCAGCGGAACAGGCGTTTGGTCAGGCTGCGACGCTGGAACCGACGAACTTTGATGCGCAGTACAAGTATGCGATGGTGCTGCACGAACTGGGCAAGTTTGATGCGGCGATTCGTACGTATCTGAAGGCGCTGGCGCTGCGGCCTGATGACTTCAAGGCGAACAGCAATTTGGCGGCTGCCTATCTGCAGACGAATGAGCCGCGTGAGGCGTTGCCTTATGCGCAGCGGGCGATTGAGCTGAACCCCAATGACGTGGCGGGACGCACGAACCTTGGCGCGGTGTATTCGGCGCTGGGGCAGTACGAGAACGCGATCACTGAGTATCAGCAGGCGTCGGAACTCACAGACCTGCAGCCCAAGTTGCTGCTGAATCTGGCGGAGGCCTATCGCAAGGTGAACCGCTTTGAGGAGATGGTCAGCACGCTGGAGCAAGTCATTCGCGTGGAGCCCAGTGCAGCGGCGTATGAGCGGCTGGGCACCGGTCACTTCCGGCTGGGCCAGTTTGATGAGAGCCTGGCGAGTTTTGAGAAGGCTGTTGAACTGGATGGCGATTACTTCCCCGCGCTGAACGGCGTGGGCGTGTGCCTGCTGCGGCGGTACATTGCGGATCAGGAAGATCTGGACTCGCGCGACGGGGCGATCAAGGCTCTGCGGCGGAGTTTGCAGATTGAGCGGAACCAGCCGCGGGTGGTGCAGTTGTTGAGTCAGTATCAGTAAGCAGAGATGAAGTGCAGGAGTGCCGGGGTACTGGCCGAAACCGTCGATCTGGCGAAGGATCGTTGAAACGGGCGGGGCCTATACTTTGGGCTCATTTGCTGCCGGGCGGTTGCTGCCGCGTCGGAGCGGTGATGTCTGGAAGATTTTCGTATGAGCGATGTCATGTTTACGCTGGCGGCCCTGGGGCCTGCCTGGCTGGCAAATGTTCTGCTGCCGATTTTCATCCTGATCTGCGTGATCATGGTGCTGGTGGTGCTGATTCAGAAGCCGCAGGGCGGTGGTTTGGCTGGGGCCTTTGGCGGAAGCAGCGCCGGGTCGGGCCAGACGGCCTTTGGTACGAAGACGGGCGACGCGCTGACGGTGTTCACGGTCGGCGTGTTTGTGCTGTTCGTGCTGCTGGCGATTTTGCTGAACCTGGCGATGAAGGCACCGAAGGTGTCTTCTGAAGCAGTTGCGCAGCCGGCGAGCACGACGGCTCCGGCAGACAGCTCGCCTGCGACAGGCGGTACGGACAACTCGGTGGGCGGATCGCTGCCCACCAGTCTGCCCACGGGCCTGCCCACCACGCCAGCACCGGCACCGGTGGATGCGGGTGCGGAACTGCCCGCGAATGTGACGACGCCCGCGGCTCCGGCGACGACTCCTGCCCCCCCCCCAACCACCCCCACCCCTGCGCCGGCGACCGACCCTGCGCAGCCTGCAGCGCCCAAGCCTGATGGGGGATTCTGAGATTCACGCAGCCTCGCGGGGTTCTTCGCGAGGCCAGTAGCAGACACAGAAAGTGTGACACGATGCCCTCGTCCCTTCGCAGCATGACCGGGTATGGCGAAGCCACCGCGACAGTGGGCGGCGCGCACTACTTCGTTGAAATCCGATCGCTCAACAACAAGTACTTCAAGAGCACGGTGCGGCTGCCTGATGAGATTCAGGGGCTGGAAGCGGAGATCGAGCAGAAACTGCGTGAGAAGCTGTCGCGCGGGACCATCACACTGAATGCACGCGTGAATGACTCGACGGCGAGCGCGGCGTACACGATCAACACGGCGGCGCTGGCGAAGTATGCGGAGCAGATCGCTTCTGTGCCGGGCTTTGCGGGCAAGGTTGAACTTGCGGCCCTACTGACGCTGCCTGGCGTTTTGCAGCCGCCCAGCGATGAAGAAGAGCGGTTTGACAAGGCTCGCACTGCGGTGATGCCGCTTGTCGAGAAGGCGTGCAACGAGCTGCTGGCGATGCGCGAGCGCGAAGGCACGATGCTGGTGGCGGATCTGCGCGACAACCTGAAGCAGATCGCGGATCGGCTGTCGGTCGTGAAGGAACGCGCGCCGGCGGTGGTCGCGGATTATGAACTGCGACTGAAGACTCGCATCGAGACGATGCTGCGTGAGGCGGGGCACAGCGTCGAGGCTGTTGATCTGATTCGTGAAATCGGGTCGTACGCCGAGCGGACGGACATTGCGGAAGAGATCAAGCGGCTGGGTGCGCACCTGGACCAGTTTGATGAGCTGCTGCGCGGCAACGGCAAGCCGGTGGGACGCACGCTGGATTTCCTGTCTCAGGAGATGCTGCGCGAAGCGAACACGATCGCAAGCAAGAGCCCTGACGCGGTGATCAGCCGGAACGCGGTGGAAATCAAGGGCGCGATTGACCGCATCAAGGAACAGGTGCAGAACATCGAGTAGTGTGGGGAAGCGTTTGCGGGCGGGAAGTTGCGGAAGATCGCAAACGAGCGGGGCGGGGTTGTTGTTGTGATTTAGAATTTGTTGTTGGGTTTGCCGGGTTATTGCATGTCCTCTCCCACTTCTGCCAATTCGATGGGTGATGGTGTCGCTGTGTCGCCCTTGCGCGAGATGCTGTCGATCGCCGGGCCGACGGTGGCGACGATGGTGTCGTACACGCTCATGACGTTTACGGACAAGTGGATTTGCGCGCAGATCGGGCCTGAACCGATTTATGTGGGCGCGCAGGGGAACGGCGGTTTGATGGCGTGGGTGCCGATTTCGCTGGCGCACGGATTTCTGAACGTCATCAGCACGTTCGCGTCGCAGAACATGGGGGCTGGCAAGGCGGATCGCGGGCCGGCGTATGCGTGGAACGGCTTGTACCTTGGGCTTGCGTATTGGCTTGCGGTGCTGCTTCCCATCTCGTTCGCGCTGCCGATGATTTTCGGCGCGTCGAGTATGGATCCGCGGCAGGCGGAAATGGCTACTCAGTACGGGCAGATTCTGCTGTGGGGCGCGGGCATCACGATGGTGGTGCGATCGCTGGGGCAGTTCTTCTTCGGGCTGCACAGACCGGGCGTGATGCTGGCGGCGGGCGTGACATCGAACGTGTTCAATCTTGTCATCTCGGCGGTGCTCACGTTTGGCGCGGTGGCGCCGGAGACGCTGGGCGCGTTCGGCAAGTTCACCGCGTGGATCGCGCAGTTGTTTGGCATGCGCGAAGGCATGGGCATCGCTGGCAGCGCGATCGGCACGGTGCTGGCGACCATGATCGAAGCGGCGGTACCGGCGTGCATCTTCCTCGGCAAGAAGATGCATGAGAAGTACGGCACGCGGACAAGTTGGCGGTTCAGCATGTCGCATGCTCGCGAGATCTTTCAGATGGGCTGGCCCGCTGGGCTCATGTTCGCGAATGAGATGGTGTGCTGGGCGTTCTTCATGGTGTATCTGGTGAGCCACTTTGGCGCCGAGCACGCGACAGCAGGGTGGATCGCGCACCAGTACATGTCGCTGTCATTCATGCCCGCTGTCGGGTTGTCGGTCGCGGCGTCGGCGCTGGTTGGCAAGTATCAGGGCATGCGGCGGAGCGATATTGCGGAAGCGAGGGCGTGGCTTGCGGTGAAGCTTGCGCTGGTGTACATGGGTGTGTGCGCGGTTGTGTTCTTTGTGTTCCGCGAGCAGCTGATTCGGACGTTTGTACGCGAAGACACGCCTGCGGACCAGATCGAACGACTGGTGAAGCTAGGGAGCGGTTTCTTGATCGCAACTGCGGCGTTTCAGTTGTTTGACGCGGTGGCGATGACGCTGTCGGGCGCGCTACGTGGCGCGGGCGATACCAAGGTGCCCGGGGTTGCGACCGTGCTGCTGAGCTGGACGATCATCGTGGGCGGCGGGTTCTTTATGGTGAAGCTGCTGCCTCAGCTCGAAAGCCTGGGGCCATGGATTGCAGCGGCGACATACATCGCTGTGTTGTGCTTGTTCCTGCTGGGGCGATTCCTCAAGGGGCGGTGGCGAGACATTCGCGTTGTGCGGGACTAAGGAAAATGGCCAACTGGCTGGATTGCCAATTGGCCATTGTGATGCTGGAGATGCTGCGATTCGTCCTCTTTGCTCACTTGAGGGCTGCGCAGTCGATGACGAAACGGTACTTCACGTCGCCCTTGAGCAGACGGTCGTAGGCCTTGTTGATATCTTGGATCTTGATGATCTCGATGTCGCTGACGATGTTGTTGGCGGCGCAGAAGTCGAGCATCTCCTGCGTTTCGGCGATGCCGCCGATGCCGCTGCCAGCGAAGCTGCGGCGTGGGAGCAGCAGCGAGAACGCGCTGACGGGCATGGGCTTTTCGGGTGCGCCCACGAGGCAGAGGGTGGAGTCGCGCTTCAGCAGGTTGAGGTAGGCGTTGATGTCATGCTCGGCGCTCACGCAATCGAGAATGAAGTCGAAGCTGCGGAAATTCTTGGCCATCTGGTCAGCGTCTTTCGAGACGATGACTTCATGGGCTCCCAGTCGCTTGGCGTCCTCGACTTTGCTGGGTGAGGTCGTGATGACCACGGTTTGAGCACCAAAGGCGCGGGCGAACTTGACGCCCATGTGGCCCAGACCACCAAGCCCCACGATCGCGACGCGTTGGCCTTTGCCGACTTTCCAGTGACGCAGGGGTGAGTAGGTCGTGATGCCTGCGCACAGGAGCGGCGCGGTGGCGGCGAGATTGGCCTTGGGAGAGACCTTCAGCGTGAAGGCTTCATCGACAACGATGCGGTCGGAGTAGCCGCCGTGCGTGGGTTGGCCGGGCGCGAGCGGGTCGGGGCTGTTGTACGTCCAGGTGGGGAACGAGTCACAGTATTGCTCGAGGCCTTCCGTGCACGATGCGCACTTCCGACAGGAGCCGACCATGCAACCAACGCCAGCGAAGTCGCCAGCTTTGAACTTGGTCACGCTGCTGCCCACACGCGAGACACGACCGACGATCTCGTGGCCCGGCACCATCGGGTAGAGGGAGTTACCCCATTCGTTGCGAGCTTGGTGCAAGTCGCTGTGGCAGACGCCGCAGTAGAGGATCTCGATCTCGACGTCTTGCG
>Ga0315899_10006374_pt1 | contig 12714 bp, 9 predicted proteins | sample LakEriMetagenome_2_FD_203518 | JGI IMG/M metagenome (GOLD analysis project Ga0315899, IMG submission 203518) | Freshwater fungal communities from buoy surface, Lake Erie, Ohio, United States - Buoy 4 MA112 | ecosystem: Environmental > Aquatic > Freshwater > Lake | place: USA: Lake Erie, Ohio...
GTCATCGCGATCAGGGCGGGTTCCGTGATCAGTCCGTCGAAGTCGATGCGCAGCCCTGCGGTATCCAGCCAGGTCCAGCCGAAGGTCAACGGGCGGTAGATCGCGGAAGAGCCCGCGGTGGAATTGGAGTGCAGCGCCACCAACGCCACAGCACTGTGCAAGAAGGCCAGGCTACCCATCAAGAGATTGATGTAACCGCAGGGCCTTGGGCCCGTTCGGGAGATCACTCCTGGAGACCAGAGCAGCGACAGCAAAGATGCCACTAACGGGTAAAGAGGCACCAGCCAGGCGGTCTGGGCAAAGAGAAGGGTCATGGCGACGGAGACAAGCTGGCTGCGGGGCCCAGTTGGCGAGTGACGCTAGGGGTGATTTGCCACGGCTGGGCGGAAGGTTTACAAGGATCTGCCTATGGCATCGAAAAGTTGTTGTTATGGCTCGCCATGAGCCAAGGCAGGCTGCTCTGCGGTGCCAGAGTTTAATTTTGGTGGTTCGTTCGTGTCCTGTCGTCGTTGCGGCTGCCGGATGCTCACCAAGGTGGGTCGCACCAACCCCATGTTGATCTGCACGGATTGCGGCTTCCCGATCGATCAACGGGAGACGGCCATCCTCAGCCGGCAGCGCCTCTGGGGCGCGGTGACCCTGGTGGCCATGGCCATGGTGGGCTCAGGCATGCTCTTGCTGGCTTCGATCAAGGAGATGCGCCAGGCTGAGTTCCTGGATGACACCTCTGAAGATCAAAAGGAAGATTCCAGCCAAGCTCGTGAGAAGGGTGAACAAAGAATCTTTTGGCAGACCAATCCCTTGGTGGATTTAACCCAGCCTTCCGCAAGCCGCCCTGGCGCACGATCAGCTCCTGCGAAGGAATCCAGGGCCGCTTCAACGGAATCGGGATCCGGTTCGACGCAGGACTGACACAAGAACAAGCAACCCAGCCAGCAGCAATAAACCTTGAACGATCAACCCACTGATGGGTTCAATCCAGGACTCCACTTTCCCGTAATTTTCTCCAAGCGTTTTTCCTGCCAGGGCCAGGATCACCACCAAGACGCTGCTTCCGGCTGTTGTCCAGGCTAAGAATCCGGGTTGGGGCATCAGCTCAATGCCTGCGGGAACCGAGATGAGCGTGCGGACTCCAGGCACTAGCCGGCCCCAGAAGACCACTGCAGCTCCATGGCGATTGAACCAGTGGCGGCTCTTGCGCAGCCCCTTGGGTGTCAGCCCCAGCCAGCGCCCGTGGCGGCCGATGAAATGCTCCAATCGCTCTTCGTTGATCAAACGGCCGATCCCATACCAAAACCAGGCACCCAGCACCGTGCCCAGCAGTCCCGCCGCGATGACCGGGACCAGTTGGAGTTGACCCTTGTGGGCCAGATAGCCGCCCAAGGGCATGATCAGCTCTGCCGGAATCGGCGGGACAAGATTTTCGAGAAACATCCCTAGGGTGATTAGTCCATAGCCAAGCAGGGGATGGCGGCCAGCTCCTTCCTGGATCAGCCGCGGCAGCGCCTCTACAAGGGTCTTGAGGAGGCTCAGACCATCAAGCATGGGATTGGGCGCGCCGCCGCCAGAGTCGCCACACTTTCTCAGTCTCGAGATAGAGGAAGAGCAGCAGGCTGAAGCCGATGCAGATCAATAAATCCTTGCCGGAAAGAGGAACGGTGCCGAAGAATTTAGCCAGGGGCTGCACGTAAAGCAGAGCCATCTGGAGCCCCGTAGTGAGGACCACAGCCCAGATCAGCCAGGGATTGGAGAAGGGGGCTACCTGGATCAAAGGGCGATCACTGCGCGCTGCCAGGGCATGACCCATTTGGGCCAGGCAGAGGGTCGTGAACACCATGGTGCGCCAGGGTCCGTTGGGGCCATAGGTGCGGTAAGCCCAGACCATGAGGGCAATGGTGATGGCAGCAAAGACAACGCCGATGCGCAGGATGTAACTGCCGATGCCCCTGGCAAAAATGGATTCCCCTGGCTCGGCAGGTGGGCGCTGCATGATGTCTTTCTCACCGGGTTCGAGAGCGAGGGCGAGAGCAGGCACCCCATCGGTCACCAGATTCATCCAGAGGATTTGCAGAGGTGTCATCGGAACGCCAAACAGACCGACCAAAGGGGCAGCGGCGATGGTGAGGAGCTCGCCAACGTTGCTACCGAGGATGTACTTAACGAAGCGCCGGATATTGGCGTAAACCAAACGCCCCTCTTCCACGGCGTTGACAATCGTGGCGAAATTGTCGTCCAGGAGCACCATATCGGCAGCTTCCTTGCTCACCTCCGTGCCGGTGATGCCCATGGCCACACCGATGTGGGCCTGTTTCAAGGCAGGGGCATCGTTCACGCCGTCACCGGTCATGGCCACCACCTGACCATTGGCCTGCAGAGCCTTCACAATGCGCAGCTTTTGCTCGGGCGGCACTCGGGCATAAACGTTGCATTGCTTCACCACCTCCTGGAGGCGGGCCTCATCGAAGCTTTCCAGCTCACGCCCCAGCACCACTTCTCCATCACCCTCCACAAGACCAATCCCCATGCCGATCGCCTTGGCAGTGAGGGGGTGATCACCGGTGATCATCAGGGGGCGGATGCCGGCCTCCCGGCAGCGGCTCACGGCTTGGGCCACTTCGGGTCGAGCTGGATCCAATTGGGCCATCAGCCCGAGGAACACCTGCTCTTGGAGCTCCAGCTCGGGACTGGGGTGGTGAGGAGCGCAAGCGAAGGCCAGCACCCGCAGACCACTGGCGGCCAGATCCTTAGCCTGTTCCAGCCACCAGCGGCTTTCATTGGCTGCCAGGGGCACGACCCCAGACCCATCAATCCAACGGCTGCAGGTGCTGATGATCACCTCAGGGGCCCCCTTGCTGATCAGCAAGGTGTGGGACCCATCGGCTATGGCACCAAGTGGGGCCTGAAGCTGACCATCACGGTCGTGCACCCACACCGCCATCAGCTGGCGCTCGGAGCTGAAGGGAATCTCAGCTTCCCTGGGATAGTGACTGCGCAGAGCAAAGCCATCGAGGCCTGCCTTGGCGGCTACCACCAGAAGCGCCCCTTCGGTTGGATCACCGAGGATTTCAAAACGTCCGTCCTCCTCTTTAGTGAGTTCCGCATCACTGCAGAGCACACCAGCCTTAAGCAAGAGGTCGCGGCACCCTTCCGGCAGGCCCGGGTGGCTGCCAGCTGGTGGGGTGAGGGCCCTTGGGGTGAACGTGCCGGTGGGTTCGTAGCCATGGCCTGAAACGGCCAGAGCCTCGGTGCCGCAGCGCAGCTCCTGCACCACCTGGCGGTTTTGGGTGAGGGTGCCGGTTTTATCCGAGCAGATCACAGTCACCGATCCAAGGGCTTCCACCGCTGGGAGGCGGCGAATCAGGGCGGCGCGCTGAACCATGCGCTGGGTGCCGATCGCCAGGGTGACGGTAATCACCGCAGGCAGGCCTTCGGGCACGATGGCGACGGCCATGGAGAGGGCCACCTCCAGAAGGTTCAGGAGCTCTTGCCCCAGCAGCCAGCCCACCAGCACGACCACGGCTACGAGGGCCAGGGCGGAGCCCACCAACACGTTGGCCAAGCCATCCAGCCGCTCCTGCAGAGGTGTGGTTTCGCCGCCCGCAGTGTTGATCAGTTCGGCGATCTGGCCCAGCTCGGTGCCCATGCCAGTGGCTGTCACCACGGCGGTGCCCCGGCCCCGAGCCACCTCAGTGCCTTGAAAGAGACAGTTTTGGCGCTCGAGCACCGGTGTGGATTGATCCAGCAGGAGCTGGGCCTGTTTGGTCACCACTTCCGCTTCCCCGGTGAGGGCGGCCTCCCTGAGGCCGAGCTCCACGCTCTCCAACACACGAGCATCGGCTGGAACCCGATCGCCAGCCTCGAGCCGAATCAGATCTCCAGGTACCAACTGCTCGCTGGGCAGGCGCTGCCAATCCTCATCGCGCCGCACCATCACCAGAGGCTGGGCCATTTCCCGCAGTGCCAGCAGGGCCTTCTGGGCTCGAGATTCCTGCAAATAGCCCAGCAAGGCATTGAGGCCAACGATCAAAACAATCGCGATGGCATCTTTTGGAAATTTTTGTTCCACATATGCCACTCCAGCCGAAACAGCTGCTACAGCCAGCAGCATGATCAGCATCACGTTGCTGAGTTGATCCCAGAGGATCCGCAGGTTGCTCCGGCCAGCGGCCAGCTCCAGGCGGTTGAGGCCCACCCTCGCCAGCCGTTCGGCACTCTGCGCTGTGCTAAGCCCCTGCTCTGTAGCCTCCAGTTCCCTCAGGCAATCTTGGGGGGAGAGGGCATGCCAGAGCGGCCGGGCGGGAGAAGGGGTCACTCTTCACGAGCTAGTCGGCCAGGAACTTAACGCTCTTTGGTTGAGGCCGTCGGATCCTCACGGGTTTGGGGTGGCAGTAGCGACAGCGGATCGTAGGTTTCGTCTGCAGGTCGAGCCTGGCGATGGCGCGCTTTCAATTTTTGGCTTCGCTGCGCAAGCTTCTCATCGGCCAACCGCTGCCCACCAGCGCCCATCAGGAGGAGCGCTACGGCAATGCTGAGGCACTGGCGATTCTCAGTTCCGATGCGCTCTCGTCGGTGGCCTATGCCACCCAGGAGATTGTCTTGATGCTGGGGATGGCCGGAGCGGCTGCCCTGGCTTACACCCTGCCGATCACGGGCCTGATTGTGGGCCTCATGGTGATTGTGGGCACGAGCTACCGACAAACCATTCGGGCCTACCCCCTTGGCGGTGGCTCTTACCGGGTGTCGGAGGAAAACCTGGGCCCGATTTACGGGCTGGTGGCGGGAGCCTCCCTATCGATTGATTATGTGCTCACTGTGGCGGTGAGCGTTGCGGCGGGCATCGCCGCACTCACCTCCTATTTCCCATCCCTGGAGGCGGAGCGGGTGCCCCTCTGCCTGGTGGCTGTGCTGCTCGTGATGGTGGCCAACCTGCGGGGCGTGAGCTCTAGCGCCCAGGTCTTGAGCGTGCCCACCTATTTCTTCATGGGGATGGTGATGTTGCTCCTGGTGTCAGGGGCAGTGAAGGCCGGGCTGGGTCAGCTGCCCACTACCCCCCTGGTTGAGCAGCAGAGGGTGTTGGATGCGGCCCACGAGAGCGGCCTCACTGTCTTTGGGCCGATGCTCCTGTTGCGGGCCTTCAGCTCGGGCTGTGCGGCGCTCACTGGCATCGAGGCCATCAGCGACAGCGTGGCGGCCTTTCGTCCGGTGGAGTGGCGCAATGCGCGCCGGGTGCTGGCGGTGATGGTGACGATGCTCGCGTTGATGTTCAGCGGCATCAGCGCCCTGGCCCACCAGAGCGGTCTTGTGTACGTGGAGAACGGCCCCACCTTGCTGTATCAGCTTGGGGAACGGATCTTTGGGGGTGGCGCACTGCTGGCGTTGTTGCAGCTGGCCACCTTGCTGATTCTGCTGTTGGCGGCCAACACGGCCTATGCGGATTTCCCCAGGTTGGCGGCGTTTTTGGCCCGGGATGGCTTTCTGCCCCGCCAGCTGGCCTCATTGGGAGACCGGCTCGTGTTTAGCAATGGCATTTATGCCCTCAGCGGTTTTGCGGCATTGCTGCTGATCGTGTTTCAAGGGAGTGTCAGCCGCTTGATTCCCCTCTACGCAGTGGGGGTGTTTCTCAGCTTCACCCTCTCCCAAACGGGAATGGTGGTGCACTGGTGGAAGGAGCAGGGCCGTGGCTGGCTCTCTAAGGCGCTGGTCAACGGTTTAGGTGCCCTGATCACTGCCGTGGTCACGGGAGTGTTGCTGGTGAGCAAATTCACCCACGGCGCCTGGTTGGTGGTGCTCACGATCCCAATTCTGGTGGCCATCTTTCTGCGGATTCGCACCCACTACAACGCCGTTGCCCGGCGGCTGCGCATGGTGAAGGACGTGCGCCTGAAGCTGCCACCACCCCCTCCCACTGGAGGCACGCCCACCGTGGTGCTGGTGGGCCAACTGCATCGGGGCACTTTTGAGGCGATTCGCTTTGCACGCACCATCGCCAGCGACTTGGTGGCTGTGCATGTGGATCTGGGCACCGCAAGCACCCAGGATTTTCGAGACAACTGGCTGCGGCAAGTGCCTGAGGTGAAACTTGAGGTGTTGGAGTCGCCTTATCGCTCTCTGGTGGATCCGGTGGTGGAGTTTGTCAAGCAATTCGAGGAGGCCCATCGCAAAGATAGGGACCGTTTTTGCGTGATCGTGCTGCCCGTTTTCGTGACGCGTCACCGTTGGGAGAACCTGCTGCACAACCAAAGCACAATCCTGCTTCGCAATGCCTTGCGTGCGCAGGGAACGAGGGTGGTGACAACCGTGGGTTTTTATCTATAGCTGCTGCGCCGGGCCTTACGGATCGGCATCTGGCTGGCTGGGACCCAACCGGGCGGACGGACCAAATCGCTTGCGGTGGCGTAGGGAATCGGCCATGGACAGGGCGAGAAAAACCAGGCCGATCAAGCCGGTCACCCACTCCGGCAGATGGCTGTGGTGTTCCCTGAGCCAGATGCTCACAAACATCAATCCACCGAGAGCGCCGATGGCATAGTGGGCGCCGTGCTCGAGAAAAATCAGCTGATCGAGGGCCTTTTCCCGGCTGATCAGCAAGGTGAGGGAGCGGATGAAGAGAGCGCCAAGCCCAAGGCCGATCATGATCAGGGCAAGACTTGATGTGATCGCAAACGCGCCGATCGTGCCATCGAGGCTGAAGGAGGCATCCAGCAGTTCGAGATAGAGCAGGCTGGCCAGGCCGCCACCCGCTGCCACGCGGGCTCCGGCCTGCTCCTCATCGCCGAAGGCCTCCGCCAGGGAGGTGCTCAAGAGCTGCAACACCAGGCCGAGCACCCCAGCCACCATCACCTCGGCTCGCCGATCCACTGGCAGGAAGGCCACCAGGGCCAGCAGAAGGATCAGGGCCAGTGCAATCTCCAAGGCTTCCACCTTGCCCGCCGCACTCAGGCGTCGCTCCAGTGGCCGAAACCAATGAAGGGTTTTGGCTTCATCAAAGAAATAGCGCAGAAACACCATCAGCAAAAACATCCCGCCGAAGGCCAGGATGCGCGGTTCGGCTAACTCCAGCAGGTGTTTGTATTCCGTGGGTTGATGCAGTGCCGCATCCAGGGCTTGCCCGAGGCTCACCCCCCCGGCTAGCGCCACCATCAACAACGGGCCTGCGAAACGCACACCAAACACGGGGATGACCAAGCCCCAGGTGAGGAAGAATCGTTGTTGGCCAGGGGTGAGTTTCTCGAGCACCCTGGCATTCACGACGGCATTGTCAAAGGAGAGCGACACCTCCAGCACCAGCAACACCAAAGTGATCCAGGCTGCGCTGATGCCCTGCCACCCCAGCACAATGGCCAGCCCGGCTGCGCAAGCGCCCAGGGGAAAGATCAAATAGCGGAGAAACCGCCAGGGCATGGGTTGAGGGCAGGGAATGCCCCCATGATCGCTGGTGCCGGGGCCGAGGCTCAGTGAGCCGAAGGGGCCTGGCTCCTGGCCTTGGTGTTGCTCTCGTTGGTGGAGCTGGTGGTGGACTCTTTGTGAAGCAGCTGGCGCTTCTCCAGCGCGGAGAGCAGCTTGGGAACCACCACCAGCACCGCCACCAGAAGCAGGGCGCCCAAGCCAAAGTCGATCACGCCGCTCACCATCTGGGAAAAGGGAATCCAGCGCCCCCCAAGCCAGGCCAGGCTCACCATCGAACCAGCCCAGAGCACGGCACCAACACTGTTGCAAAGGAGGAAGCGGGAATAGGGCATGCCCACCGCCCCCGCCATTGGGCCGGCCACCACTCGCAGCACGGCCACAAACCGCCCCAGCAGCACCGAAGCATTGGCGTGGCGCAGAAACTGGCTCCTCAACTGTTCCAGCTGTTCAGGGGACTGACGCAGCAGCCGTCCCACCCGCAAGATGAGGTCCCAGCCGGCCCGTCGCCCCACCCAATAGCCAAGGTTGTCACCAAGCATGGCGCCCCCCGCGGCAGCGGCCATCACGCCCAGCACATTCAGCTGGCCACTGCCGGCGGCGTAGCCACCAAGCAGTGTGACGGTTTCACCAGGCAGGGGCACACCTGCATTTTCCAGGAGCATGGCCAAGAAAATCACGCCATAGCCCCACTTCTGCAGCACCTCCTGGAGCATGGCCTGATCGATTCCACCCTCCAAGCTGATCAGGGCAAGGGTGTGGGCGGCCATCGGGAGGGAGAGAAGATTGCAAACCTACTGCCTGTTCCCCGGGGGCGAGGGCCGGAAAACCTCCCGTGGGGCATTGTCCTGCCGGTACGAGCGGGGCATGCATGTGATTCGGCTACCGGGCCCCCTCCCTCATGCGAGCGACGAAGGCTTCTTCCTGTTCCTTGCTCGCCAGAGCGCCATCATCTACAATGACGATGCGATCGGCGACATCCAGAATCTTGTTGTCGTGGGTCACCATGATGATCGTGGTTTGCTGTTCGGTGGCCAGTTGCTTCATCAGGTTCACCACGGTGCGGCCAGATTCCTTGTCGAGGGCGGCAGTGGGTTCATCTCCCAGCAAGATGCGGGGTCGGCTGGCCAGGGCCCGGGCGATGGCCACTCTCTGCCGCTGACCCCCGGAGAGGTTGGCAGGGTAATAGTCGAGTCGGTCGCCAAGTCCTACTTTGTTAAGCATCTCCGCTGCCAGCTGATCGAGATCCTGATCCATGTAGGCGTCGTGCAGCTCAAGGGAGAGACGTACGTTGCGGCGTGCGGTGAGAAACATCATCAGGTTGTGGGCCTGGAAGATGAAGCCCACGTTGAGCCTCAATTTGGCCAGTTGCTCCTTGCTGGCGCCATGGAGTTCCTCGCCGAGGATGCGCAAGCTGCCGTCCATGCAGGAGCGCAGGCCGCCCAGCATGGTGAGCAGGGTGGTTTTGCCCGAGCCGGAAGGGCCCGTGCAGATCACGATTTCACCGGGATAAATATCGAGGGTGATGTCCTTAAGCGCGTGCTTGCGTTCCTCACCACTGCCAAACCAGTGGTTTACATGATTCAGGGAGATGATCGGCTCCCGCTTGTCGTTGTTGGGGCTGACGGTGGAGGGCATCTCAGAACACATCCGCTGGATCGAGCTCCACCAGCTTGCGGGTGGCCAAGGCGCCAGAGCCCACGCACATCACGAAGGTGAGCAGGAGCACCTGCAGCGCCCGGGTGGTGGTCATGAACACCGAGAGCTTGGTGACCGTGGCAAGCAACCAATAGAGGCCAATGGAGGTGAGCACCCCGGGAATGAAGCCGATGAAAGCCAGAATGGCGCTCTGCTGGATCACCACGGAGATCACGTAGCGATCGGTGTAGCCCATGGCTTTGAGGGTGGCGTATTGCGGCAGGGAATTCATCACATCGCCGAAGAGAATTTGGTAGACGATGATGCTGCCCACCACGAAGCCCACCAGCACTCCCAATGAGAAGATGAAACCCACGGAGGAGTTGCGCTTCCAGTAATTGAGCTCCAGATTGGCCAGCTCTTTGCGGGTGAGCACCTTCACATCTTTGCTCATCAGAGGTTGGAGAGCCTGTTGGACAGCCACTGGATTGACACCAGGTTTGAGCTGGATGAGGCCCATCTCAATTTGGCGAGGATTCTTTTCTGGGAAGAGGAAGAAGAAGGTGTTGTCGCTCACGATTAGGTTGGCATCGGCGGCAAAGGTGGAACCGAGAGAGAAGGTGTCGATGATCCGCAATTGCTTTTGATTCACCTCCACGCTCACGATGTCCTGGCGCTTGAGTTCCTCTGCGATTGGACCGTATTGCTTTTTTGAGTTGCGATCAAACAGGGCATTGCGCAGCGGCTGCAGCCTGGAGATCTCCTGTTCCAGCTCGGGGAAAGCCAGCGATGGCCGGCTCAGATTCACCCCGTAGACGTAGATGTCGAACGACTTGCGGGTTTCCGGGGTGATCCAGGTGGCCCGGGAGATGTGCAGGGGCGACACCCCCTCCACCCCGGCCACGCCCACGGCCTGATACAGCCTGCTCCGTTCGAACACCTGCAAGGAGCCCATGTTGCTGTACCCAGCACTCACCATTACCAGGTCAGCGCGCAGGTTCTCAATGGGCTTGCGCTGGCTGTTGTAAATGCTATCGAGCAAACCGAGCTGGAAAAACATCAATAAATTTGAGAAGCTCACCCCCGCCAGGCCGATGGCCAATTTCACGGGGTTGTAGCTCACCTGCAGCCAGGCCAGGGGGGTGCGTTTGAGCGCTTTGCGTAGAGCAGGGATCATGGCTTAGCCACCGGCGGTGTGGCATCAAAGACCACATTCACCTGCAGGTTGGAGGCATAGCTCAGGCGCTCTTCTTTTCCAGCAGGCGGATGAATGCGGAGCTTCACTTCGTAGACGCGCTGATCCATGTTTTCGCCGGGGGTGCCGGCGAAGGTGCTTTGCTTTTGCACCTGGGGCAGTATTTTGTAGAGCGTGGCCCGGGCGCTGCCCTGGAAGCCATCGGCAGTGATGGTGGCGCCCTGGCCGATTTTGAGCTTCGCGATGTCGGTTTGATACACCTCAGCCGTGATGATCATGTTGCTGGTGTCCGCCATTTCCAGCAGTCCGTCATCCCCCACCTTGCTACCTGGCCAGGCAAAGATTTTGAGGACGCGGCCATTCTGGGGAGCCCGCACGGTGGCGTAGTCGAATTCCTGCTTGGCGCGCTCGCGGGCCGCTTCCGCTTGGCGCAGTTCGTTGCGAGCGGTCACCACATCCTCCGGGCGCACCTCCTTGATTTTCTCCAGCGTTTGCTTGGCGCCCTCGATGTCCGCCTTGAGCCTCGCTTCGGTGCCGGCCCGATCTTCGATCGCCTTGGCCAGTTCCGCCTCGGTGGTGTTGGCTCGGGTGCGGTAGCGGTCGCGCTCCAACTCCGAAATGCCGCCAGCGGCATAAAGACCGTCAAACCGCTGGCGTTCAAGCTTGGCCTCCCTGGCCTTGGCCTGGGCTGAAGCTACCGCTTGATCGCCCGTGAGCTTGGCGGCTGCGAGCTGCCGCTCCAAGCTTTCCACCTGGTATTCCTGCGCCCGGATCTCGCCTTGTTTGGCACCAGCTTGCACCTGGGCGAGCTTGGCCCGGTTGACCCCAACCAGCTCGGTGGCTTCATCGAGGGAGGCCTTCAGCGAGCCATAGCTGTTGAGAATCGCCAGGGGTTGGCCCTGCTTCACCTCATCGTCTTCCTGCACCAGCAGCTTTTCAATGCGGTCGCCGCTGAGGGAGCTGGGCACGGAGACGCGACGGATCTTGGTTTCCGGCTCAATGCGCCCCAAGGCCGACACTTGCCGGGGGGCAACAACGGCCGCCGGCTCCGCTGGCTTGCGGTTGCAGCCCACTAGGGAAGGGGCCAGCAGAACAACCGCCAGGGATGTGGCCAGAGAACAGGCCACACGGGGGAATCTCCTCAGGTCTGACCTCCCGTGTGGTGTTTCCACGTGACCGGCATTCAACAGTTGTGTCATTCCCAGAGTCTGCGCCCTTCGATGGGCCTTTGCAGTGGCTAGGACCGTACCCGATGGCGCCCTTCCTAGGGCGCCGACGTTGCCGATGAGGGCGCCAGGGCTTCCAGAGGGAGTTCTCCGGCTTCGCGCAGCAGCACGGCCCGGTCGATGGCCTGTTCTGTCTGCGCGGTGAGCAGGGCGGCCTTGGTCGCCTGCAGCTCCCTTTGCACCAAGAGCACCTCGGTGAGGGGCTCCACCTGGGCGCGGTAGCGCAGCCGGGCATCCTGAAGGGCCCGCTGACTAGCGGTCACCGCCTCCCTCGCTGCGGCGATTCGAGCCGGTGAAGCCTGCAGCTGATCCCAGGTGGTCTGCACGGTGGTGCGAATGCGGCGGCGGGCGACATCGGTGTCGGCGGCCAGCACCGCAGCCTCCCGCTCAGCGAGGCGTGCCCCATCGCGGGCCCTGCCACCGTCGAAGAGGGGTTGGCGCAGCTGCAGCAGGCCGCCCCAGTCGTAGAAGGTGCCCTGCAGGCTGCCAGGCGTGTCGATGCTTGGCAGGGTGACATTGGCGGGTCCAGCTTCCACCCGGTTGGTCTGCTGCAACACCGGCACATCGATGCGGTTGGTGTTCAGGCCAGCTCCAGCCAGTAGCGAAAGACTGGGCAGCAGGGAGGCTCGTGCTGCCTTCGCGCGTTGCCGGCTGGCTTGCTCCTGCAGCTGGAGGGCTTCCAACAGGGGGCGATCCGCCAGGGCTCGCTGCACGGTGGCCTGCAAGCCCAGGGGCCAGGGGCGATCGAGGCTGCGGATCGGATCGGCCGCCAGCGGCGGCTCCCCCGGCGGCAACCCGAGCAGCTCAGCCAGCCGTCCCTGCGCTGCCCTCACTTGGGCCTGGGCACTGATCAGTCCTTGCAAGTCCCCGGCCCGCAGGGCCCGGGCCCGCAGCACATCGATCCTGGCAGCCAGGCCCTTGCGGTGGATCTGGCCCACATCGCGCTCCAGGGCGGTGGATGCCTGCAAGGCCGTTTCCCAAACCGGCACCAGGGCCTGGCGCAGCTGTAGCTCCCGGTAGGTGCTCTCCAGCTCAAAGCGCACCTGGCGTTCGTTTTCGCTCAGCTGGCGACTCGCCGATTCGCGACCGCTCACCGCGGCGGCCACCTGCCAGCTCTCGCTGATCGGGAGCAGATTGGCGCTCAGCACCACGCCGCCGCCTGCAAAGAAGCTTTGAAGCACGGCATAGCCGTTTTGGCCGAGCCCAAAGCTGAGATCACCAATGGTGGGCAGGTTGGTGATCACACCGATC
>Ga0315899_10006376_pt1 | contig 12707 bp, 15 predicted proteins | sample LakEriMetagenome_2_FD_203518 | JGI IMG/M metagenome (GOLD analysis project Ga0315899, IMG submission 203518) | Freshwater fungal communities from buoy surface, Lake Erie, Ohio, United States - Buoy 4 MA112 | ecosystem: Environmental > Aquatic > Freshwater > Lake | place: USA: Lake Erie, Ohio...
GTTTCAAAATAAATATCCTACGGCGACGGTTATATCCGAACAGATACCCTACTGTTGCAAAATAAATACCATACTGTTGCAGAATAACTACCCAATTCGCTAGCCAAATTTAGTATTCTTCAAAACCAACGTCCAGAAGAGCAATACCAAATCTGGCGAGCGAATTGGGTATTTATGTTGCTTTTTGCACCAGTAGTCGCGGCCTAGGCTGGCGAATACATGGAAGTGTAGAGGATACTAAATTGAGTACCAATAAACAACACACTCTCTCTCTCTCTGGGTATTTATTTTTCAAGGAGAGCTCTTCTTGACGTTGGTTTTGTTTTGTTTTGTGTTGTCTTGTGCCGCAGGAAACTGTAGCCAAGGCAGACCTTGTGGTGAGCGAGTACGAGGAAAAGATGTCCCTCGCCGCCGTGTACATGGACGCGCTCAACAATGGTGCCTGTCCTGCCGCTCTTCTTCTCACTGCCAAACTGAGCAAGAAGGGTTCAGGCGGTGAATGAGTCACGGGTGTGCCTGTATGTGCTGTGTGTGTGTGTGTTTGTGTGTGTGTGTGTTTGTGTGTGTGTGTGTGCGCGCGCGCGTGTCTGGGTCTGGGTCTGGGTCTGGGTCTGTGTCTGTGTCTGTGTGTCTGTGTTCCTAGACGTAGACGCAGTGTTTGCACCAGCAAAACAAATGAGATTGGTGTTTGTTACGCAAAAAAAAACGTTGGGAATGAAGTTACGCAACAGCTTGAAAAGAAAGTGACTTCGAAAGCCTTGATGCTTTGGAGCAAGTCTGAAAGCCGGCAGAAGTGAGCAGTCCGTGTCAAGGAGACGGAACCAAGTTGTGCATCATAAGGCGAGGATTGGGTGTCACGACGAGGGGGTCGTGACGTTCGTGTCAAGGAGACGGAACCAAGTTGTGCATCAGAACCCTAAACCCTACACCCTACACCCTAAACCCTAAACCCTAAACCGGAACCAAGTTGTGCATCACCCGACTTTGTTCCCAATTCAGGCCACCAAGACTTATGGGACAGAACTAAAACTCTAAACCCTAAACCCTAAACCCTAAACCCTAAACCCTAAACCCTATTGATGCCACCGCAACTCATGGGCTTGCACATCATTGTAGGCCCCGCGGCTCTGTTCGGAGTGGAAGCACAAGGTGTTAGTAGGTCTCTTTCGCCTTTTTCACTAGGTCTCTTTTGACATGCGGCTCCGTGCGGAGTAGAAGCAGAAGCCTCTGCCGTATCATGGCTTTGGCGCAGGTGAAAAGGGTTCAGGGTTTAGGGTTTTAGTTCTGTCTGACACTGTCCCCACATGGTGCTATTTTGGGCCTGGCACCTCGTCGGGAGGCCTGCGGACATTTCCGTAATGTTCAAGATGACAAGTCAGTGATCTCACCCCGACAAAGGTCAACCCTTGGCTTCAGCCACGCGCTGCGCTACCGGATGTGATCAGCGAAAGAGAACACCTTCTATAGAGAAGACATTCGATATTGCGCTGAGCTACCGGATGTGATCAGCCCTGACGGTACGGAACTCGGCTCGGTGACCTTAAAGAGAATTGGTTTCTTTTGTTTTCCAATTAAACACTCAACACACACGGAATAGTCTTTCGGTGTGGTCATTTCTCATGAAATAATCATCCTATCCTGAACAACGTTGAAGGAGGGGGTTTCGAGTGTGGTTGTATCTGCGCAGAGTAGCCAGTGACGGAATCCATCAACAAGAACCATTGAAAAGTACGCATGTGTTTGTGTTCTCAGCCTCTGCATCTTGCGAATTTGTTCGGTTGATTGATTCATTATGAGTGTGTCTCTCTTCCCCCTCCTCCCCGGCCCCCTCCCCTGCACCCCCCCTTCCTATCTCCGCCCCGGACCCCTCCTCCGCAAGAGGCGTTGTACTTACCGACCTCCAGTCATGATTCAAGTCATCTATTTGATAGTCAATAAACTTCTCTCTCTCTCTCTCTCTCTCTCTCTCTCCCTATCTCCGCCCACTGAACAATACGTTTTCATCATCTTGCTGCATCCCCAAAACCTTTGTCAGTCATGCCGGCCGTCTGTCCCATTGCCAATAAAGTCTCACGCGCGGGCGCTCTCTGACCCCGTCTCCCCCTGCCTTTGCCTCTCGATTGTCAATAAAGCTTCTCTCCTTCAGACACTTCTTGATTATCAATAAAACTTCTCTCTCTCTCTCTCTCTCTCTCTCTCTCTCGCTCTCTCTCTTTCTCTCTGGTCTCCTACGCTGGCGTCACGGAAAGGGGAGTCTGACATTCTAGGCGCGTGCATCTCCTTCAACGTGGGCTAGAGGCAGGAGGGCTAGAGTGGGCAAGAGGCCACCTCATTCATCGCGTTTGCTTTGAATAACTACCTCATTCATCGCGTTTGCTTTGAATAACTACCTCATTCATGAATTCACCGCTTTTGCTTTGAATAAGCCTTGCGCTCAGCTACCAGAGGAGGAGGACGAGGAGTACTCCTCCTCCTAGACTCCTCGTCGTCGTTGGACGTGGGCTAGAGGCGACTTGGTGGGCTAGAGAGGCGATCTGGTGCCCTAGAGTCGACTTCCTTGGAGCATCTCTGATGCTTCTAATGGTGCGCTAGAGTCGTTGGACGTGGGCTAGAGGCGACTTGGTGGGTGAGCGGCGATCTGGTGCCCTAGAGTCGACTTCCTCCACTTGCTCGAGGGCCTGCGTGCAGCACTCGTATATCGCCTGCTTTGTTTGGGGTATAAGGTTTAGGGTTCAGGGTATAGGGTTTCAGGGTTAAACCCGTGAAAACGACCCTTCTTGCCTCTCTATCATGCCCGAGTCCACCGTTAAAACTCGTATATCACCTGTGTGTGTGTGTGTGTGTGTGTGTGTGTGTGTGTGTGTGTGTGTGTGTGTGTGTGTTTGTGCGCGCGTACACACACAAAAATGACCCAACCCACCCTTCTCCTCCACGCGGGCCTGCAATACCTGTAGTGACTGTGACTTTGGGTCCGGCGGTACGAGCTCCCTGAAAGAGAGGCTCCGGAATGCCTTTTAAATGACGGGGCAGTTTCACGGCCCACAATTGCCCCGCTCCAGGCTGTTGCAGGCGTTCTTCGGCGCTCAATCGGTGGCGAGCAGTTGTGATGTACAGGGTGCTGTTGTCTGGGTCTCCGATGGCGACGCTCGTTGGGTTGTTGCAGGGCAGCTTGATTTCATAATCAATGGCGCCATCGTGTGGGCGGTGCCTGACCACCTTCCAATTGCCCGCCTGAGCCTCCCACAGGCCACCCTCGGAGTCCACGGTCGCGCCATCTGGGCCTCCTTGGTCTTGCTCTGTCATGGAATAGAAGAGCTGTTTGCCGGTGAGCTGCCGGCTGCTGGAATACCTGAACTTGTAAATTTCGCGGGTTGGCGTGTCGCAAAAGTACATGACGTCGCCAGCAGGGTTGAAGGCAATGGTGTTGGAGCAGCGGAAGCGATAGTCCATGATCTCCTCGAGCACCAAATGCTTGGTCAGCCGCCAGCAGCCCGTGATGTTTAGCCCGTCGTTTCGGTGATTGTTGTTGTACCCGCCAATAACGAAGTTGCCCATACGGTCGCATTTTCCATCATTTGGGCGCGTGTTGAGATCCGCCTCGTAATCGCAGATCTTTTCGACCTCGCCTGAGCTTGGGACAAACCATGATAGCCCGCTGGCAAAGCCCATGACGAAAAGATCAAGATTGCTTGTGAAGGCAAAGCTCCCTGCAACCTCTGGAAGGTCCCACTGCCTGCTGGTCCCGATGACGGGGTGGAACTTGTGCAGCTTTTTGCCGTTGATGTCGAGCCAGTAGAGAGCGCGCTCTGTCGGGTGGACCATGGGCGCCTCGCCCAATGAGTTTTCGCATTGCAGAACCTGCTGGGCTTGGAGCTGGATGGGCGTGACACCCTCCTCGTGCTCGGGGAGAGGATACGATTCGCGCAGCTTTGCCTGGAAGCTGAGAAAGGCAAAAGAGGCAGGGGTACAGAAAGACCGAGCGTAAGGAGCCTGGGTGACGAGAAGACAGTATTGGCATATGCCAAAGTTTGTGGAAACGCCACCTCTTTGACCCGTACGCTGCGCATAGTGTTGTCATGCGAGTAAAAAAAACATAAATACCTGGAAAAAAAAATGCCAACTGGTGCTGACAAAAAGTGGCCTTGGAGAATCTTGCGGATATATTGTACCAGGTACAATTCGGAAAGCTATGCTTTTCAGGGGAACCTCAATATTAGAAAATAAATTTGTACAATACTACAATTCGGTCACCACTTTTAAATCATTAAAGAGCCTCCAGGCCTCGCGTCTCTCCTTCCAGCAGGTTGATCGAGGCAAACATAGAGTCGCACACTCACAAGGACGGATGTGGGACGTTGATGAGTACTTTGATGCAAGGTTTTCGGGATCATATCGTTTCTGGTGGCACGCGCACTGCAGCACATGCAAAAGGGCACATCACAATCTGGAACTCTAAAGAAAGGGAACACGCTCTCTGTACACATAAGGCTCTACAGTTCATACAGAAAGAGAAGATGCCCTATAGAAAGAAAACATGCTCTCTCTATTTAGAGCTCTATACCTCTATACAAAGGGTAAATACTCTCTCTAAATAGAGCCCTACAAACAGGGAACTGGCTCTATAGAGAGAGAGCTCTCTAGAAAGGGACCATGCCCTCTCTATGGAGCCCGATAGAAAGGGAATACACTGGATAGACTGTATAGAAAGGGTATAGAAAGGGAGCAAGCTCTATAGAAAGAGAAGACGCTCTCTGTTCAAGGACCAGACGCACCTTACAAAGCAGCCGAAACCCTAAACCCTAAACCCTAAACCAGACGCACCTTACAGAGCATGGCAGCCTCGCGCATGCAGGTGGCCATCGCCCCCTCGGAGTCTAGCATGTACTCCTTTATGGCGAAGACCTCCTCTTGATCCGCCTCGCCTTGCAGCGCTCTCAAAAGTCAGCGCTCTCAGTTCATCAGTGCTCCAAGTGCCAACTGTACCGTACATTGCTTACAGAAAGCAAGGAAATAGAGTGAGAGGACTTTTGAGACGACTCGCCTTGCAGGGCGCGATACACACGGTGTCTGCTGTCTGTGAGCAGCACCTCGTAGCTGTTGAAAAACGTGAGGGTGCGCGAGGGATTCCACACTTCGAGAAGCTCCGCAGGTAGGCCGGCCCTCAGATACACATCGATCTCGGGAAAGGTATGCGACACGGTTGTGAGCCTTTCGAGCGCAATCTCCATGTCCCTAGACGCAGCGTGCGCGGCGATGCGTTTTGCGGCAACATCGAGACGCAAGGCCTCCAGGTCGAGCCCACGTCGCTGCGCACGTTTCCCCTGCGTTTTGAGAACGGCCTCTTCCAGGTCCTCGTACGCCTCTTCGTACACCTCTTGCGCCTCGCGGAATGATAGCACGGCGGCATCACGCTCGGCCATTTTCTTGCCAGACGGCAACAGCGCCTCCCTGTGCTCCTCAAGCTCTGGGCTCAACTTGTCGTAGAAGTCGTGTGCGGCGCGAAAAACGGTGAGCTCTTCCTCCTTGTTCGCAAGACACTGCTGTCCTGCCTCGAGCAGCAGCGCGCATGGCATTGCCGCAAGTATGTCCTTGCCCAGCAGATGCTTTTCCGCGTCGATCGCCTCACCTATCAATATATTTGTATGTATGTATGTATGTATGTATGTATGTATGTATGTACGTACGTGTGTGTGTGCTTGTGTGTGTGTGTGTGTGTGTGTGTGTGTGTAGCTTGTGTGTACATCAAAATAAGGAAGAGATATTAAAGTATCGGCGTGAGAGATACAGGACAATACACAAGAAGGATTGAAATATAAAAGTGAGTACAGGGACTTTTACTTTGTATTTTGATTGAATAATGATTGATTGAATCATGTTTATATAATATAATAATGATAATATAATAATTACATACATTATTATATTATATAAACATATAATATAATAATGTTTATATAATATAATAATGATAATATAATAATGTTTATATAATATAATAATGTATGTAATTATAGAAAAGCAGAAATGTATCCAATGTGATGAATTAAAGAACCTTCTTGATGCGAAGGGAAAATGTTGAATTAATTTTTGTATATTATATTTACATTATTATTATTATTATTATATGACTATGATTATTTTAGAAAGTAAAAAGAAAGTAGAAGAGAAAGTAGGGAAGCTATAGGAGGCACGGGAGACTTCCCCCCAAAGTTAATCCAAAGTTAATATAATAAAAGTAAAATATAAAAACTTTGGCTACTTACTCACGCTACTCATCAGCTTACGCTACTCACGCTACTCACGCTACTTACTTACATCACTTAATCAACCTACAGTATACACTCACACACACACACACACACACACTCACACTCACTCACACACACACACACACACACACACACACACACACAAACACACACACACACACACACACACACACACCTACATACATGCATACATACATACACATTCTTTCCGGCGTCAATCGCCTCACCTACGTGCAGCAGTGCCCTCCACAACTCCAGCGGCTCGGCCTGCTCCAGCTGACAGCGTGTGACACAGCGTGCGCCATCACCAGACCATCCTGCACCTGCATCCATCGAGGTTGCGAGGCTCGCTGCGCTGCCATCTCCCCGAGGCAGGCTTGACTCAGTGAAGACATCAGTCGAGTCACTTTTCGGCGAGTCAGGAGGGGCTCGCAAAGACTGGGAGCGTGGCTCCCGTGCATCCTTGTGCCCTTTTGCGCCTGCCATGCCTCCTTGTGCGCTGTGCTCTTCCTTTCGCTGGAGCTGGGAGCGTGGCTTGGAATCCATGTCGATCTTAGGCCTTTGGTCTTCATTCCCCGCTGCCTGCGCATCAAGGAGAGCTTGCCTCCTGTACCCGTCCTCGCTGTCTTGGTCGTTCTGTCTTGCTCCTGCTTCCAAGTCCGCACGTTGATCGACGTCAAAGTCAACGTCTTTTTGAATCAACACCTTTTCGGCCGCTCCCGGCTGCCTCGCCCGCACATTATCAGACGAGGTTGCAGCCTCTCTCGCAGACGGCAGGCACAGATCCATTTGTGTCATTGTGTCAGCCTCGTCTTTGTCAATGTCGAAATTTCCGCGCGGGCTGAGGCGCCTGGGGCTCAAAATGCTGGCTTCCATGAGCAATTGATCCTTGAGCATTTGTGGGTTGAATGCATCCAATTGCGATTGGGTGTTGAAAGCATCCAACCCTTGCTCTTTGCAACCAGGTGCTGCCTGCTCTTGCCAACCATTTGCTGCCTGAGCTTCCGGGCTCCTAGCACTTGCCGCGCTCCAAATGCTCGGCGCTGGTTCAGGCGCTTGAGCCTCCTCCTTGTCCCTGTCCGATAGCCGGCGCGGGCTCAGCCGTATTGGGGACAGGATGCTAGCCTCCAGCATCAGTTGCTGCTTGAGCGAGAGGATAGGCGGCGATCCTGCAGCCCCCGCGGCTTCTTCATCTCCTGCCTCTTGCGCGTCAACAAGCGAGAGCAAGGCACGGGCCGCACCCTGCGGCAGCAGCCGTTCCCTGTCTGAGTCCTCTTCTCCCGCCAACAGCTCAGGCTCGGCTTGCCTGTACTCCAGCCAATTCCCCTCTGCATTTCCATCCACGCCCTTGCGATGGGACGCATCTGACTCTTTCACATCTGACTCTAGCGCCGGCGGAGCGGAGCGAGCTGCAGTGTGTCTAAGGTCCGCAAAAATAGTACGTCTGGAAGGGGCTGGTGCCGCAGAAATCTCAGGCTCAAACTTCCCTCCGCGGCCGCCACCTCCGACACCTCCCACATCTCCGGCCTCCTCTCGTGCACATCCTTTTGCACTTGAGTTTGGGCCCATTACCATCGACTTGTCCTTGCGCTCTTCTCCTTCGGTGTTCTCCTCCTCCTCAGTGTCCATCATCCCTGGACTCTCTTGACTCGTTTGTTCCACCCTTGAGCCCAGCATCCCAGCTTGAGCTTGAGTCACAGCTCTATCCTCGTCCCGTTGTCCCGCTCCTGCCCGCACCCCCCCCTTCCGCCACTCAGCTCCAGGCGTCTCACCAGCGACAGCTGCGACGGCTTCCTTCTCCTCCTGCAGGTTGGGTGGGGGAGGCTGAAACGACCCACTGACCATATACTGAGCCGACACGAGCAGCGAAGCTTTCCACCTAGTTTAGGGTTTAGTTTAGGGTTTAGGGCTTAGGGCTTAGGGCTTAGGTTTATACATATACGGAGCCGACACGAGGAGCGAAGCTTTCAACCTCTCCATGGCCGCGTCAGTGTACGAAGCCTGGCAATCGACATTGGCCATCTTTAGCCAGTCCGTATAGGCCTCAAGCGCAAACTGCGTCAGTGACATGTGCGCCGGCTCCGTGGCCTCCGCTGCCAGCTCGCCCATGCCCGCGTAGATTCTGAAGATGACATGAAGGGAGGGCTACCACATCAGACCCGGTGCAGCGCTATACCCTTATCCCAGGGTTTTGGATTTAGATATCAGATGTACTGGAGGCTTTGGGGTGTGCTGCCTGAACATGTCATGGCGTCTTGCACCGCCTCAACATGCCGTCTATGCTCCCCGCCCCCCCGCCCCCCGCCGCCTCATCTCTCTCTCTCTAGGCTACTATCAAGCCATGCCTTCCCTGAGAGCACATGGCCGACAACTAAGCTACACTAGTTGTGGACAAACACGCGCACGCTCACACTCTCTCTCACACACACACACACAAACTAGGCTCCTGAGCTCAACACTCACGGCAACCAGTCTCTCGATTGGAAACTTGAAGAACAAGAATACAAAAATACAAGAATCTCTTTTGAGCACAGCACCTTCCTGCCTCTCTCCAGGCACGACGGACGTTAGAATAGTGCCTTATGTGGTCTTCAGCTTCCGTGAGCGCCTTGAAAATGGTGAGCTTCTTGGTCTCGTGTCGCACGATCACCTAAGAGAATACATTCTAGTAAGAAAACATATTCTACACACATTAGAATGGTCTCGTGTCGCAGAATCACCTACGAGAACACAATCTAATAGAGAACATATTATACACACATTGGAAATGGTGAGACATGTGTCCCAACATCACCTACGCCCGTGTGCAATCCAACCACAAAGCAACACACATTTACTTGCAATATCTGATACGTCCATCCTCCACCAGAAAGCACCCGCAGTGCACTTGCGAGATACATGCATACATCAGAGATACATCAATAAATCAGATACATCCATCCTCTACCAGGAGGCACCCGCAGTGCACATGCGAGTGCATGCCCCGGCAGAGAGCGGGAGATTCCGTGGCAATTTCTGACCCGTCGCAAAGAGATCATGACGTCCTGGGAGCTGACACGTTGAGCGACACCTGAGGCTTGGCTAGGCTGCTGATGCTTCAGCGCTGCCTCCTCATTCGTGTGCGTTGCCACTTGGCTGACATCTTGGTGCTCTGCCAGACACTGCTGCAACGCTTCAAAGGCGCTTTCCATCACTCTCCTGTGCTCTGCTCGCGCGCTGTAACATGTAACCGTCCAGTTAGGGGAGGGACGTGGAGGGATAGGGAGTGAGTGAGTGAGTGAGTGAGTGAGAGGGAGAGTGAGTGAGTGAGTGAGAGTGAAAGAGGGCGAAGGTGTGTGTGAGAGGAAAGAGATAGAAACAAGAGAAAGAGAGCAACAGCGACAAAAACGAAAAGACAGCGAGAGCGAGCGAGCGAGCGAGCGAGCGAGCGATCAAGAGAGAGCAAACAGAGAAACCAACACACCAGTCGCGCTCATCCTGGCAAGCACGCAGCGCAGCCATGCCATCTTCGACGCTCATCAACCCTCCCCCATTCCGCCCAATTGCACATCGCGCCTGCTCTCCCGAGAAGTCCATCCTCGTGTTAAGAGCGGGGCAGAGAGAAGGAGACGGAGCTGTTACAGGAGCCAAACTTTCCATGACATTGACGTTATTTAGAATCGGAGAGGTCTGAGGTGAGATCATGGGGGATGAGCCCAGGCTTCGTGGGCCGTTTGGTGACCCTTCCTGGTTTGCTAACAATCTGAGACAGAGAGAGGAGAGAGAGAGGAGAGAGAGAGGAGAGAGAGAGAGAGAGAGAGAGAGAGAGAAAGAGCTTTGTTCAGGACTGCTCCATGACTGATGTGTCTGTTTGGTTGTTTAAATATGTATGTTGTATGCACATTGATACGTGCTGACGGATGTACATACATACGTATACATATACACGCATACACACACACACACACACACATACGTATAACCACACACACACATACATAAAAACTGAACCCTCACACGCACACACGCTTGCACGCACGCACACACACACACGAATACTACATACACAAATATGCACATACACAAGGGCCTCTGGCATCACCGTTTTGCCTGTGGGCACCCGATTTCGCTCTCACACACGGAAACATTAAGATTTAGGGTTTAGAGTTTAGGGTTTAGGGTTTACCGGGCTATAGCATGGTGCTGATTACACGCTGCGCGGATCATTCGCTGTTGTTGCTGAAGCCTGTACGTGTGTGTGTGTTCAAGTGTGTACGTGCGTGCGTGCGTGCGCGTGTGTGTGTGTGTGTGTGTGTGTGTGTGTGTGTGTGTGTAAGCTTGTCTGTATGTGGGGGCGATTTATGATTGGTCTTAATCTCTCTCTCTCTCTCTCTCTCTCTCTCTCTCGTGTGTGTGTGTGTGTGTGTGTGTGTGTGTGTGTGTGACCTGAGGCGGGAGTCATTAGTGTCGGAACGGGCAGTAAGTAATACCGCAGACAACCGATCCTGTGAGTGGAGGAGGATACATGTCATGTTTCAAGTAATACAGCAGACAACCGATCCTGACAAAGAGATATCGGTGTTTATTATCGGTGTTTATTAGAGATTTCGGTGTTTATCCTGACAAAGAAATATCAGTGTTCATCCTGACAGAGAGATATCATTGTTATTTAATATTTATAAGTCAACTTAGTTTTACAGTACCTTCAGGGTGGCAAGCCTGCGCAGGTCCTGTGACTGCTACTACTTGAACACCATACTAAAGTGCATGTGTTCTATAACATTCTGTATAACATTCTTTAGTTACCATATTGTTATTCATCACTCATCTAGCTTTACAGTACCCAATGAGTGCCAAGTCTTGGCTCATCCTAACTAAACCCTAAACCCAAACCCTTACAGCATCTTGAGCGAGCCAAGTCTTAGGGTTTAAGGTTTAGGCCTTATCATATATATATGTATATATGTATATATATATATATATATATTATAGGCCTTACAGTACCTTAAGAGAGCCAAGTCTTTGCTCATCCTGCCGACGTTGCTCAAGCACCTGCAAAAGCTGGGCAAAGATCTTGGTGTGTAAGAGCACATCGCGCCGTTGATGTCCCAGCACCCTTTCTTCACGCGCCGAGTTCACTGACACAAATTCTCAAACGTCAGTGCACTTATCATATACAGTCATTATAGGATCCCATTCTGGCGCAGGAGCGTCGAGAGCGCGCGTCGAGACTACTTTTGAGAAGGTACGGCAGGCCATCAGTCCTTCCAGGGACCAGCGAATGTGCTCCGCAAAGAACATGGCGCTGGACTCAGTCTGAGTCTGCTGCCACTGCACTTCGTTGTCTTTTACGGGGGTGGTCTCTACAGCACGCCACGACTTGAGAGCCCAAGAGTCCGCGTTGATGAGGCGTTTCAGGGCTCCACTGCCGTCCTGCCAGAGGTTGAGCAAGTCCTCACGCACTTGGAGCACCCGGTTGAATGCGTCTACGTTGTCTTCCCGACAGAAGCAGTAGATTGGCGATGACAAATCGAAGGCGACATCAAGCACGTCCACATGCTGCCGACTGCCGCGCTCCAAGGACACGAGCACTGACTCAAATTCTCAATGTCAGTGCCCTAGTATATTTACTATGTAAGGCTGCTTTATAGAGGACTTGGAGAGATGCATGCCGAGAGCCACAGATGTGCGAAGGATGGTTTCGAAATATTGCATTTGGTCATCTGTTTGCATGTTCCTGCGCCGAGCTCCGCACCAATCATCCCACGCAGAAGATGGCAGATTAGCGCCGTTGCCGCAAATGACCGACAGCCCAAAGTTGATGTATCTGTTCGCAAATTCTCTGCACGCACCCATACTTCAGTTGTGCGTCCAGTGGACGCAAGCCTATGCAAACTGCAGCTGAAACACCCCAGTGGGATGTCCGCGCACCCCAGGGGGATGTCCACGGGTCGTCTGTGGAACCAAGACGACCACGATCCACAATGGACCCTGGCACAGCACAGCAACATGAGCATCCCAGCGAAATTTCTGCGCTCATGGACAATAGGGTGACGCAGCAGCCACTGGTATACAATGTTGAAGGAGGCGGGCACCTGGATCGCCGAGAGTACTTGCACGCCACAGCAGCGTCGAAAGCTGCAGCATAGTCCATGAAATTCACCACCTGCCCTGCCTGCTCCACCTTGCGAAAGGCCGCCTCATAGAGGAGATTCTCGTTCATCTCCATCCTGGGACGTCGCACCCGCCGCAGCGCAACGCGCAGCGCGCCCTCTCCCTGAGCGCGGCGGGACGCCAGGCGGGTGCTTTGGGGCTCCAATCGGGATACAATAAAAAGAGGACGTTTTTCAGTCAACCTGTGAAATTGTCGTTGTGTAACGGCCAAAAAAAATAAAAAATGGCAAAAATGTAATTTTTTAAAGTGAACCACTTTAAAAAATTACATTTTTGCCATTCCTG
>Ga0315899_10006378_pt1 | contig 12705 bp, 12 predicted proteins | sample LakEriMetagenome_2_FD_203518 | JGI IMG/M metagenome (GOLD analysis project Ga0315899, IMG submission 203518) | Freshwater fungal communities from buoy surface, Lake Erie, Ohio, United States - Buoy 4 MA112 | ecosystem: Environmental > Aquatic > Freshwater > Lake | place: USA: Lake Erie, Ohio...
CTCATTCTTGAAGCGACGAATCAGTTGCGCTGGCTTGTCGCTGGCCCCGGTGATCTTGGCCACCGCCTCCTCCGGCACCTCTCCATAGCGCTTGGCCAACGCCTCCTTGAGCAACTGCACCACCAGATCGGCGTGGCCATCGCTCACGCAGAAGATCAGGGTTTTGTGGGGTGAATAGGGATCCAGCTCATCCGCCAGCGCCTCGCACACCACCCGATTGAAGGCTTCGGTGAGCACCAGCTGGTTGAAGGCCGCCACATCAAAGCGCAGCTCATCAGGGGTGGTGAACAGATCGATCTGGCCCGTGCGCGGATCGATGGTGGTCACCTGCTCGCCCGCCTGCCAGCGGATGCCTTCACTGGAGAGCTGGGTGTGGATGCGGATCGGCGGCTCATGATCCACCAGATAGCCATCCACCACCGCCTCGCGATAGCTATACACAAACACTGGCCGGCCAAAAATCTCCAGCGTGTGCAGGGCAGGAGTGGCGGTGAGCGCGATCTTCACCGCATCAAACATGTCGAGCACGCGTCGATACGTCGAGACGTAATCCTTGAAATCGCGGAAGCCCAGCTCGCCATCGCCCATCTCCCGATCCAGCAGATAGCCGCGGTGGCATTCATCCACCACAATCAGGTCGTAGGTGTCCACCGTGGGGCGCCCCTCCTCATCCCCGAGCAGCAAACGTCGCGCCATCGCCTGCACCGTGGTGATGTGCACGCGGGTGTCGGGTTCCGCCACCCGCTCACCCAGCTCCTTGATGCCGTAGATGGCCGCAAAGGTTTGCAGGCTTTCCATCCGCGTTTCCTTGAAGGCATCCCCCGCTTGGATGCCCAGCTCCTCCCGATCCACCAAGAACAACACCCGCCGGAAACGGCCGCTTTTCAGCATGCGATAGATCAGGGCCACGCAGGTTTTGGTCTTCCCCGTGCCCGTGGCCTTGGCCAGCAAAATCTCCCGCTGCCCCGCTCGGATCGCCCCCTCCACCGCTTCGATCGCCCGGCGCTGATAGGGGCGCAGGGGAAAGCCAAACGCAAACGTCTCACGGCTGAGCTTCTCCTCGGCGCTGTCGATCTCCAGCCGAGCCAGCTGGCGCAGCCCCTCCGGCGCATACCAGCCCTCCAGCGCCACGGCCCGGTTGGCGGGCCGGCGCAGATCGCGAAACCAGATGCCGCTGGCCGTGCGGAGCTGCCGCAGAAACGGCCGGCCATTGGTGGCGAACGCGAAGGGGAGGGGGCCGGCTCCCTCCGGCAAGACCACGTCGCGGCAATAGCGCTCTGCCTGCGGGAGCACTCCCGCCACATCGTTGTGGGCCCGCTTGGCCTCCACCGCCGCCAGGGGCGTGAGGCCGGCAAAGAGCACATAATCCGCCGGGCCACTGCGCGTGGGCCACTCGGCAATCGCCAGGTTGCGATGCTTTTCGGGGCGTGCCCCCAGGCTATAGCGCAACCGCCGGCTGTCGGCCTCCCAGCCTGCCTGGCGCAGCTGCGCATCGATCAGCTCGCGGGTGGCGGCCTCGTCCAGGTTCAGCTGACCAGCCGCTTGGCGTGATGCTTGGCGCAGGGAAGCCAGAGCCGTGGCCCCCTGGCGCTGGGCAGCGGCCTGCAGCGCCGCCAACCGGGCACTGAGGGCTGCTTTATCGGCCTCAGCGGCGGCGGCCAGCTCCTCCCACTGCCGCTGCTCCTCCAACGCCTGGCGCAATTGGTCCTCCGTTTGCGCCAACTGCTCCGCCGTCCGACCGCTCGCCGCCGCAAAGGCCGCCAGGGCTTCGCGCAGCTGGCTCAACTCCGCCTCCCTTTCGGGATCCTGTGCCACCGGAGCCCGGGGAGGCTGAAACGGCCCGCTGCGGAAATCGGGATCACCAAACGTGCGATGGAACCACACCCCCAGCTGCCACGCCATGCGCAGACTGTTCAGGGCCGTGGCGTGATCGTCGTGCAGGTCGTGATTGGCCTGGTTTCCCTTGCGCCGCACCTCATGAAACAGCTCCGCCACCTCCCGCTCCAAGGCGCCCTCATACTCCAGACGCCGCAACAACTGCTGCTGCGTTTCCTCGGGTCTGAGCTCTAAACCGAAGCGTGAAGCCACCTCCTGGGCCAGCCATTCCCCCAACTGCCGCAACTTCAGCAGCGCCGTGTTGGGGTCCTCAGGGAAGTAGCGCTCCGCCAACACGCCCAGCCGAAACGGCTGCTCGTCGTAGGAGCGGAGGTGGCTGAAGTTCGTGGTCAGCACGGATGCCACCCCTGATCGCCGGTAGCGCCCCCCATCAGGCCTCGCCCATCAGCTGCTTCACCAGAGCGATCAACTCTTTTTTTGTGAAACTCTCCAAAGGCGGCGGTGGGGGAGCCACGCCATGGCTTTCGAGGGCCTTCGCCAAACCAGCTTTGTGCAATTTGGAGTAGCCCTTGATGCCATGCTCTTTGCAGAGCCGCTTCAGGCGGGCCACGGGTTGTTGAAGGAAAGAGCCGCGGCCCAGCAGGGCTGGTGTTTCGCGCCCTGGCCCTGGCCCTGGCGGGCCATCCTGGAGGGCATTCAGGGCGACGCCGGTGTGCTGCAGGTGGCTGGCCATCCGTCGGAAGAGGCGGGCATCGGTAGCCGCCAGGTGGCGCTGGCTCTGCTCCAGGAGATCCGCGATGGAAGGCCCTGCGCTCATGGCAACTCCTCGTTCGTGATGGGGGAGGGAGGGACTGGGGACACCTCGTCCGCCAAGGCGGCGGCATTGGCCTTCAGAACCCGCCAGCGCTTCGCCTGCTCAAGCAATCTCTGGAACATCTGCACCAGCCAATAGCCGCTCTGCCGCTCGCTCTCATCAATCAGGGCCACCTCAGCGATCACCACCCCCCTGCGATCGCTCTGGGCCTTGAGCACCCCCCTGGAACGGTTGGCTGACACCAGGGCCGCACGGCATTCCTGATAGGTGTCCGGCAGATCTTCCGGAGGGGGATGGAGGGGGAAGTCAGTAGCGGATCGAAGCGTCATTGGCAGGGATGGGCTATCACGACCTTGAACAATTCACTTTATTGCCAGACACAGGGCTCAACGTTTTAGGGCTCCAGCGTCCAGCCCAAGCTGGCCTTGTGTTCGCGGATGCTGAGATGCACGCCTGCTCAAAATGATTTGGCCCGTCCACCCCGAAAAACAGGTGCCATGCTCCAGCCCGCCCACCTTCTCCCCCTAGCCGCCCTGCTGCTGCCCCCGGCCGCCCTGCTGGGCGCTGCGGCTCCAGCCCCCAGCCAGCCCGCAGCGGAGGTGGTGCCCGCCCATGAACGGTTGAACTCGGGCCAGGGCGCCAGCGTGACCCAGGGGATCGTGGCGATCAAGCGGCTCGGTGGTCAGCCCCTGGGCGAGGAGTTCGCAGCGCTGCAAGGCCGCGAACTGCGGCTGCGGGAGATCACCGTTGCCCCCGGCGGCAGCATCGCCCTGCATCGCCACGACCATCGCCCTGGTGTGGCCTACATCCTGGAGGGGCAGATGACGGAACGACGGGGGCCAGGCTTCACCCCTCGCGTGTTTGGCCCCGGCCAGGTGGCCTTTGAAGGCCACGGCGTCACCCACTGGTGGCGCAATGAGGGCAGCACCCCATCCCGGGCCCTGGTGGTCGACATCGTCCCGATTGCCACGCCCTAGGGCGCTCCGCTCACGAGGAACAGCTGTAGTGGGAGACGCCGCCGGCGTTGAAAAACTCCCTGGGCTTGAGGCAGTCGTACCTCGCCGCCAGCTCCGCCGCTGGCTCCTCATAGGGATGGCGAAACACCGCCTGCAGCTCTTGGATCCGGGTGGTGTCTCCCTGCGCAGCCTGCTCGTAGGCCGGCGCGATCAGCCATTCGCGCCAGGTGATGGCCGGGTTGACGCGCTTCATCGCTGCGGCGGTGTCACGCGGGTCGCCGCTGACAGTGAGGCAATCGCCCCAGCGCTGCAGCCAGAGCCGCCATCGCGCTTCAAGCTCCGCGGAGATCGGCTGATAGAAGCTCGGCTTCAAGCTGGAGAGTGGATCCGGCGAACCGGCGCATTCTGCAGGAATCCCCGAGAGCCGGCGGAAGAAGATCGTGTAATCAGCCCGGGATTCGACCAACAACTGCAGGAGCTCCTCCACCAGCGTGGCGTCGTAAGTGTTCAGGCCGAGCTTGCGGGCCCACATCGCTTCGATCGCCTGCTGCATCGCAGCGGCGAAGCCCTCTCGGATCTGGTCGAGCCTGGCCAGGGCCTGCGCGTCGTCCTCGAGCAGCGGCCGGAGGGCGGTCCAGAACATCTGGTAGTTGGCTTCGGCAGCCGCCGGTTGGTTGAAGAAGCAGAAATGCTCGCCGCCACCGGTCCAGGGCTGAAAGCGGGGATCGAACAGGTCGCAGAAGCCGAAGGGGCCGTAGTCGAGGGTGAAGCCACCTGCGGCGCAGTTGTCGCTGTTGAAATTGCCCTGGCAGTAGCCCACCCGCAGCCAGTGGGCCACCAGTGCGGTGAGCCGTTGGCGGAACAACCGCGCCAGCTCCAGCACCTGATCGCCGAACGCCAGGCTCGGATCAATCTCCGGCCGGTAGTTGCGCTCGATCAGATGCGCCACGATCATCCGCAGCTCGCTGAGCGCCTCCGGATGGGCCTGGCGGCGGGCGCGACGGGCGAACAGCTCCAACTGGCCGACCCGCAGGAAGGAGGGTGCAACCCGTGTGGTGATCGCCACGGGGTTGTCCACCAGGATGTCGGGCTCGAACGAGGTGGACCTCGGGGCGTACCAAGGCCTGCGAACGGTTTCGGATCGCGACGCATACAGCGTCAGCGAGCGTGAGGTGGGAACCCCCAGGGCGTGCATCAACTCCTGCGCCAGAAACTCGCGCACGCTGGAGCGGAGCACGGCGCGGCCATCGGCGCCGCGGCAGTAGGGCGTTGGACCACTCCCTTTCAATTGCATTTCCCAGCGTCTACCGTTGAAGACGCCTTCAAACACGGAAATGGCCCGACCATCGCCATAGCCGTTGCCGGTGCCGAAGGGACATTGCTGGATGTATTCACTGCCGTAGATCGAGAGGGCATAGCCGGTGGCCCAGCCGAACGGTCGCATCGGCTCCCGTGCCACGCTGATGTCTCCGGAGAACAGGCAGCGAAAATCGTCGTCGTGGGCCAGCTCCTCGCTCAGGCCCAGCTCCTGGAAGAGGGCGCTGCTGTGCGCCACATACTGCGGCGCTGGAATCGGGGTTGGCGTCACCGGCACGTAGTGACCGGAGAACACCTGGCGGGGCCTGTGGTCCTGGCCATCGCTGGTGGCCTGAGGATCCGCCTTCAGCGAATCCATCAGGGAATAGTTGGCCCGTCGAGCAAACTCCGCGAACGTGGTTGTGGGCACGGTTGGGGGCACGGGGTCTCGGGTGGTGAGCTGCGAGGGCGAAGCCCAGACGCTGGGGGCATCATCCTGGCGAAGCCATCACCGAATCAGCGGGCGGATCGCCCGAAGCTCCCGGGCCGGGGTGTTTAGGGTGTGAAAGACCTTGATTCAGGCCGGATGGGCTCCATCCTCGTCACCGGCGCCAACCGAGGCATCGGCCTGGAGTTCTGCCGCCAGCTGCAAGGGCGTGGCGATCGGGTGATCAGTGTCTGCCGCCAGCCCTCATCCGAGCTTGAAGCCCTCGGCCTGCGCATCGAGCCGGGGATCGACCTCACTAGCGAGGCGGCCATCGGCGAATTGGTGGAGCGCCTGGCGGGTCTGCCGCTCGATGGGCTGATCCTCAATGCGGGCCTGCTCGAAAGCATGAGCCTCGACACCCTCGATCCCCACAGCATCCGCCGCCAGTTCGAGGTGAATGCCCTCGGCCCCCTGCTCCTCACCCGGGCCCTGCTGCCCCAGTTGCAACCTGGCTCCAAGCTGGCCCTCATCACCAGCCGCATGGGCTCCATCGACGACAACAGCTCCGGTGGCTCCTATGGCTACAGGATGTCGAAAGTGGCGCTCAACATGGCGGGCAAATCGTTGGCGGTCGACCTGAAGCCCCGCGGCATCGCCGTCGCGATCTTGCACCCTGGCCTGGTGCGCACCCGCATGGTGGCCTTCAACCCCCAGGGCATTCCTCCCCACCAGGCGGTGGAGGGGTTGTTGGCGCGGATCGACGAGCTCAGCCTCGCCACCTCAGGCAGCTTCTGGCACGCCAACGGGGAACTGTTGCCCTGGTAGGAGCCCTCCCCGTCTGGCGGATCAGGGTCGAATCGCGTGCAACCATCGATCAGGTGATCACCGTGGGCCGCAGCATTCCCGTGCGGGTCTTGATCTCCGCCAGCCCATCGATCGCAGTGATCAGGTCGGCCAGGGCCAGCTGGGGATCCTGGGCGAGGGCGCCGCTGGGGGGCACGTAGCTCTCCAGATACACCCGTAACGTGGCGCCCTGGGTGCCTGTGCCGGAGAGCCGCAACACCACCCGGCTGCCGTCGTCGAGGAGCAGCCGCAGACCCTGCCCCTGACTCACCGACCCATCCACAGGGTCGGTGTAGGCGAAGTCGTCGGCCACGGAGATGGCGCGGCCGGCAAAACGCTCACCCACCAGGGTCGGCAGCATGTCCTTGACGCGTCCGTAAAGCCCAGCGGCGGCGTCGCTCGCAATGGCCTCGTAGTCGTGGCGGGAGTAGTAGTGGCGGCCGTAACGACCCCAGTGGTCGGTCATCACCTTCGCCACCGAGCAGCCCCGCACGGCCAGGATCTGCAGCCAGAAGAGCACGGCCCAGAGGCCATCTTTCTCCCGGATGTGGTTGCTGCCGGTTCCGAAGCTCTCCTCCCCGCAGAGGGTGATGCGCCCCGCATCGAGCAGGTTGCCGAAAAACTTCCAGCCCGTTGGCGTCTCAAAGCAGGGCAAGCCAAGGGCCTTGGCCACCACATCGGCAGCGGCGCTGGTGGGCATGGAGCGGGCCACGCCGGCCAGGCCTTCGGCGTAGCCCGGCGCCAGGGTGGCGTTGGCGGTGAGCACGGCCAGGCTGTCGCTGGGGTTCACGAAACAGCGGCGACCCAAGATCATGTTGCGGTCTCCGTCGCCATCGCAGGCGGCGCCAAAGTCGTAGGCGTCACCATCCAGCAGCAGGACAGCCAGATCGTGGGCGTAGGTGAGGTTGGGATCGGGGTGGCCGCCGCCAAAATCCTCCAGGGGCACCCCATTGCGCACGGTTCCGGCCGGAGCCCCCAGCTGGCGCTCAAAGATCTGGGTGGCATAGGGACCGGTGACGGCATGGAGGGCATCGAAGGCAAAGCGGAAATCGCCCTTGAGCAGGGCGGCGAGGCGATCGAAATCAAAGAGCTGCTGCATCAGCGCTCCGTAATCGCTCACCCCATCGATCACCTCCACCGCCATGGTCCCCAGCTGGAAGCTGCCCGGCTGATCCAACGGCAGCGGATCAGCTTCCACAATTCGATAGGCGTCCAGGCTGAGAGTGGCCTGGTAAATGGCGTCGGTGATCGATTCCGGGGCGGGGCCACCGTTGGCGCCGTTGATCTTCACGCCGAAATCCCCGTCGGGACCGCCGGGGTTGTGGCTGGCAGACAGGATGATGCCCCCCACCGCATGATGGCGGCGGATCAGATGGGAGGCCGCTGGTGTGGAGAGGATGCCGCCGGTGGTGGTGATCAGGCGCGCCACGCCATGGGCAGCCGCCATGCGGGCAATGGTTTGAATGGCGGCCACGTTGCCAAAGCGGCCGTCGCCCCCCAGCACCAGGGTGCCCCCTTCAACGCCTGGCACCACTCGCAAGGAGGCCTCCACAAAGCTCTCCAGGTAGTGGGGCGTCTGGAACTGGCGGCTGCTCTTGCGCAGGCCGGACGTGCCGGGCTTCTGATCGGTGAAGGGCTGGGCCAAGGCCACCGTGGTGACGATGGCGGCGGAGCTGTCGCTGGGGCGGGTGGTCATCGCAGGGGCCGGGGCGCAGCGGGCAGGAGCAAATTAGCCCTGGGCCTCTCCTCCACCTGGTGACGGCCATGGCTGGGGAGGGTGTTGCCCGTGGCGTGGCCAGGGAGGAAGCGCCTGGATACCAGCCGCGCTGTGCGATGCACCATGGCTGCACACCGTCTCAGCCTGGAAAGCGCCTGCGGCTTGGCCGGACGCTCCTGGCGGGCAGCTCCCAGACGGCAAGAGGAAGAACTGGCGTTACGGCGCAGCCTGACAGCCTCATTTTGGCCAGCCTCAATCCAGAGAATTACACCCTCAGTTTTTGAGTCAGCATGGCCTTTTAACGCCTCCGAATCTGGCCCCTTGCTTCGGCCCACCCCGCCCGCTTCCGATAATTTGCCCAAGCTGCATTTCTAGTCTTTCTGGATGGCAGCACACTCTTTCCTCCCTTCTCCCCCCGCTCAATGACCCCTCATCGCTGTTTCTCCCTCGCCCGATGGGCCCGTCAAAGCGGGTTGTCCGGCCTGGGGGTGCTGGCCAGCGGGGTGGTGGGGCTGGGATCCATCGCTGCGGTGGCCGCGCCCCAGCCCGCCTGCGCCGCTGATCCCTATCCGGACGCCGTGGCCTTCTCCCGCACCGCCGCCAAAGCCGTGCTCAACCAGGAAGGCCGTGAAACGTGTCTGCGGGGCAAGCTCACCAAAGCCCTGCTCCAGCTCTCCGACAGCTGCGATGCAGCAGGTCAACGCAATGCCCTCTGCGCCCTGGCGAGCAAGGCAGTGGTGGAAACACCGATGAGCCTCACTTTCATGGAAGACACGTCCCGCAAGCTGTTGGAACTGAGCGGAGTGGGGGCCGGTGCTGCAGCTTCCAGCGGAGAGAAACTCCAGCCCTGAGGTCTCGGGCAACGCTTTCAAGCCCCCTAAGGCTGCCCTCCCCCAAACTGCAACAGCCCGCCACCAGCTGGGGCTTGGGGCTTCTCCACGGGCTTGGCCTTGGTCAACTGGCGGCAGGCCACCGTGACCTCCGTGGCGGACTGATCCATGGGCTCACGGCGGGCCAAGCTGTTGGCAGGCGCTACAACCGCCAAGTTGCGAATGCTCCAAAGCACGTCTTTGCAGCGGGCTGGCAGCAGCGGATGGTCGAGCAGAGGATCCGCCAGACGACGGGCCTCATCGCAACGCTCCGCCGCATTCTCCCGGCTGCAGGCCAAGGTGGTGAGCTGAAGCCTGCGGAAAACCTCAGACGGCGGATACACGTCGGGCCGATAGGCGGGTGGAGGGGCCGCCTGGAGCCCGCCCTCGCTCAGCAGGGGCACCAGGGCGGCGATGCACCCGAGGGCCAACCTCCCCGGGCGCCCAAGCGGCCCTTCAGATGCCATCCGCGGGAGTGCCATCAGCCCGTTTGCCTTGTGGGAATTCACTCTGGTAGCGCCAGGGCCCTGGGCAGTCCCCGCCGCAGACGGTGTTGCTGCTGGATCCACCGCTGGCGGGCCAACACTCCACTCCAGGGTGCGGTTTGGGCCAGGATCCAGCGCAACCCGCCGAACTGACGCAGGCTGGCAGCGAGAGCCGCCTCCCGGGCCTGCAGCCCCTGCATCAGCCGGATCTCCGGGAGCCGCTGCTCGGCGATCAACGGCAGAAGGGCATCGATCCTCTCCAGAGTGCAAGCTTTCCCCGCCAGCCCCGTGGCGGGGAAGCCTTGGGGTGGCGGGCCCAGCAACAGGGCTGCCACGAGAGCATCCCGCAGGGCCATGTTGATCCCCTGGGCCCGCACCGGGCTCATCGGATGGGCCGCATCACCCAACACCAGCAACCCGGGGGCATGCCAGCGGGGCGCCCAGCCCACCCGAACCGGAAAGCACTGGGGCCCGCTGATCGCCGCAACGGGCACCTGCTCCAGCAAGGAGGCCCCAGCGGGCGGGAGGGACCCAGCCCATTGCTGCCTCCAGCCAGCCCCATCCTCAGGCCGGCCAACGCCGGCTTCCGCCAGCCAACCCAGACGCAGCGCCTCGCCGTCAGCCTCGGCAAACAGCGCGAAACTCACGCCGCCAGCCACCACCGTGAGGAAGCGGCCCCCGAGCCAGTCCTGCAGCAATGCCACCTCGGGGCCCGCCAGGCGAAACCAGAGCACTTCTTCCCCCGCCTCCTGCTGCTGGAGCTCCAGACCACCCTTCACCCGGATCAAGGACTGGCGCCCATCACACCCCGCCACCAGATCGGCTGCAAGCTCCCTGCCATCGGCCAACACCACGCCCCCCACCCGTCCCGTGGGGGAGCGCAGAAGCGCTCGCACCGGGCAACCCTCCAGCAGGCGAGCAGCGTTGTGGCGGGCGAACTCGGCGCGAAGATGGCCCAGAAGCGACTCCTGATTCACCAGCCAGCAGCCCCGATCCCCAGCCAAGGGCTCCGCAGCGGCAAACAGCGGCCGACGCTCCACCACCATCGCCCAGCCCCCCAGCGGACGATGGCGCACCGACGCTGGCAGGGGCCAGAGCCCCATGGCCTCCAAAGCCTCCACACCGCTTGGCATTAAGCCCTCGCCCCGGTAGGGGCGAGGGGCCTGCGGCGGAGCAGAGTCCACCAGGGTGACAGCCCAGCCAGAGCGCACGAGGAGCAGGGCCAAGGCAGCGCCACAAGGGCCTGCTCCCACCACCAACGCCCTGCAGGCTGCCCCGCTGGGCAGGGGCCCGCTCGGGCTGGTCAGGGGTCAACCCCTTCCACGGCTTCCCCCTGGAGATAGGCGGGCTGCGGGGCCATCAGCTCCTGTTTCTTGCTGAGCAAATACTCCACCAGCTCCTTCTGCAACACCAACAGCTCACCCGTGCAACCGCGGAATGCCGCGCGGTGACGAATCTCGTCGTGACGCGTGTTCAAGTCCCGCAGCATCAGGTTGATCGCATCCAGCTCGGGGGACTGGCTTCGGAGGGAGGAAGCCGGATCCATGAGGGTGCTGCAGCGGTTAGCCCCATGCTAGTCGGGCTGCGGAGAAGGGCTATCGGCGAGTGGGCTCCCGAAGCGGCGGAATCCGGCCGTTTCTGACCCTGGCCGCAGCGCTGCCGGCTCCGAGCCAGGCCGCGCTCCATGCGCCCGCTCACTCCCAACTCGGCTCCGCGCCAAAGCCGGTCCATCTCCCGGGTGAAGTGGGCTGCCAATTCGGGAGAGTGGATGAGCAAAAGGGTCTCATCGTTTTGATGGGCGGCGGAAGGGCTCCAGTTGAAGGAGCCGGTGATCACCCGCTCCCGATCGAGCACGGCAAACTTGTGATGGAGCTTGTCGCCCCCCACCAGGCGCGGTGTGCCCACTCCCTCCAGGGGCCTCTGCCACACCCGGTTGTCGGCCTCCAACAGGCACGCACCATCGGGCCGGCTGACGCCGAGCACATCCAACACCTCACTGAACGGGCGGCTGGCAAAGCCGGGATCAGCCAGCAGGCGCACACCCACACCCCGCCCGACCAAGCCCGCCAGGGCATCGGCCAAACCCTGGGCAGAAAAGACAAACAGGCTCAGATCCAGCTGGCGCTCCACCGTCGCCAGTTGGGCCGCCAGCCAGCGGAGCCCATGATCGGGATCCTGGCGCCGGTGGGGGGCAAACAGCACCTCCACCCTGGTCTCCCCCACCTGCACCTGCTGGGCAGGTCCAGACTCCTTGGCGAGTCCGAAGCGACTATCGGGTGCTCCACCGGGGCCATCACCCCAGAGCCGGGCGAATTCCTGGGCAAACAGCTCGGCCAGAGACGCGCTGTCAAAGCGCAAAAGATGGTTCACGTTGCCGCGGGTGCGGGGATCCTCCGGATCTCCATGCACACAAGAGGGACTGAAGTTCGCGGATCCCGTCACCACCAGCCGACGGTCGACCACCAGAAATTTGTGGTGCATCAAGCCGCTGCCAGCGCTGCCATCGGCCGTGTCATCGATCATCGGCACTCCCGCCTGCCCGAGCAGCGCCACTGCATCGGGTTGGCCGAGGGCCATAAGCTGGGCCTGGCGCTGGCGTTGGTGGGGTGTCAGATCCACTGGGTGCTGGCGGCTCCAGGGGGTGCTGTAGGTGTCCTCGAGAACCACCTTCACGGCCACCCCCTCACGGTGGCGAGCAATCAAGGCCTGGGCCACGGCCGGCAGGGAGAGCTCCTGCACAGCCACCAGGATCTCCTGGCGAGCTTCGCCGATCGCGTCCACCACCATGGCTTCCAGGTCGTCGCCCTGGCGTTGGCGGCCACTGACGGGGCTGCGATAGCCCGCTGCCTCGCGGTGGTTGAAGGCCACCCTGATGCCAGCGGGCATGGGCAGAACACGTTCAGATCTTCCCCCGAGAGTCGCCGGAGCGTTGCCACAGCCGGCGAGCAGGGTGAGGCTCAAGGGAACAAGGAGGGCTGCTGGGCGCAGCGGGCAAAACTCCATCAGCGATCGGGAACGCTGGATGGAGGATTCCCTCAGCCCGTCAGACCCCTGGGAGGAACGAGATCAGTGGTGTTCGGGATGGGGAGGCATTTCGGAGGTGCGCAACATCGCCACGAACCACAACGAGCCAAGGGCAACGACTGCCAACACTCCTGCTGCAATGCTCACGCGCACCATCAGCAAAGGAACAAGCACGGGCACCAAAAGAGAACCCGCCAGGGGGGTGGCCGCCACAACGGTCTTCAAGAACGAGGAGGGGGGGGCAGAGGCGCTGGTCATGGCTTCAGAACCACTCGGAAACAGCTTGGTGGGCTGGATTGCTGTGATCTTCCGGGGTGGAGCGGCGGAATTCCAGGGTGATGCTCCGCTTTTGCTCCCCATCCGCTGCCACCGCCTCGATCGGATACACCTGCTGCCCATCCCTGAAGGGCACCTGGATTCGGAAGGTTCCATCCGCCG
>Ga0315899_10006379_pt1 | contig 12705 bp, 8 predicted proteins | sample LakEriMetagenome_2_FD_203518 | JGI IMG/M metagenome (GOLD analysis project Ga0315899, IMG submission 203518) | Freshwater fungal communities from buoy surface, Lake Erie, Ohio, United States - Buoy 4 MA112 | ecosystem: Environmental > Aquatic > Freshwater > Lake | place: USA: Lake Erie, Ohio...
AGGAAAACGCACCTACAGCAGTTGGCAAGACCTCAATGGACATTACCTGGTAAAGAATGACCAGGCGGGCGACGACCATATTGAGTCGGATTATGTGTGGACTCACTTCGTGCTCGTGATGCCCGAAATAAGCGATGCTGCTATTTTTTTAGAGGGGCAATTCAACGCCTATGGAAATCGCGATGAGTTGCTTTATGACCGCGGCCTTAGGGCTTACACCTGCAAAGTATTGCTCAAACAAGGGTATTACAACTATCGATTTGTGTTGCGTGACCGCTATGTGTCCACCGATAATATTCGTGTCACCGAGGGTTCGCACGCGGCCACTGAGAATGACTATCATGTAATCGTGTATATGTTCGATCGTGGGCTCGGTTGTGACCGCATCATAGCTGCGGCGATTCAAGGAAACTAAAAACAGATTTTCAATTGGCTGCTTGTGCAATGCATATCTTTAGGCCATGTCTTATCCTCATTTATTTACACCTCTCAATCTCGGATTTACAACCCTGAAGAATCGGATGATTATGGGGTCTATGCACACCGGTCTGGAAGAGGAAAAGGATGGATTTACGAAGCTCGCTGCTTTTTATGCAGCTAGAGCCAAGGGCGGAGTAGGATTAATCATTACCGGCGGAATTTCTCCGGACGTATTCGGAAAGCTGACACCGCGCGCTGCGAAGCTTACGTCCATGTCGGAGGTGAAGAGCCATCGATTGATAACCGCTGCCGTTCATGCCGAGGGTGGCAAGGTGTGCATGCAAATACTGCATTCCGGTCGATATGCCAATCATCCGCTGGCGTTGGCTCCTTCATCAATCAAATCGGTGATAGGCAGGTTTAGCCCGTGGTCGATGCCTCATTGGCTGGTGAAGCGAACCATTCGAAATTTTGTGCGCGCTGCGCGATTGGCCAAGCAGGCAGGGTACGATGGCGTAGAGGTGATGGGCAGTGAAGGATATTTGATCAACGAGTTTTTGACGAAGCACAGCAACAAACGCGAGGATCGTTGGGGAAGTAACTATGAAAACGGATCTCGTTTCGCACTCGAAATTGTGCGCGGTATTCGCGATGCCGTAGGCCCCGAATTCATAATCGTGTACCGTTTGTCGATGTTGGATTTGATCGACAACGGACAATCATGGCCCGAGATTGAATCGCTGGCCAAACAGCTACAGGAAAGCGGAGCGAGTATCATCAACACCGGCATTGGTTGGCACGAGTCGCGCATTCCTACCATTGCGCAGATGGTACCCAGAGGCGCTTTCGAATGGGTGACACGGCGGCTGATGGGTAAATTAACCATTCCCATTGTAGCAACCAATCGAATCAATAGCCCTGATATGGCCGAGCAGATTTTGCAAAATGGAAGTGCTGATATGGTTTCGATGGCTCGGCCATTTTTGGCGGATCCCGAATTTTTAAAGAAAGCACAAGCGGGCAGAGCGGAAGAAATCAATACGTGCATTGCCTGCAATCAAGCATGCCTTGATCGGATCTTCCTTCAAAAGACGGCAACCTGCATGGTCAATCCGTTCGCATGCCGAGAAACAGAATGGAAGCTGGTGCCTACAACTTCACCAAAATCAATTGCCGTTGTGGGTAGTGGCCCTGCCGGTTGCTCAGCTGCGCTTACGTTGCTGCAACGGGGGCATCGAGTCACACTCTTTGAACGGCAGGCTCAGATTGGTGGGCAACTCGGTTTGGCTGCGCAGATTGGTGGTAAGTCGGAGTTCAGGGAAACCTTGCGCTACTTCACAGTGCAGTTGAACAAGCATGGGGCTGACATACAATTGAACCGCGAATTTCTACCAAGCGATGCAGAAGCGTTTGATGAAATTATACTGGCCAATGGAGCTGCTCCGCGGGTTTTATCAGTGGAAGGTGCCGAACATTCAATGGTTGTCGGTTATGCAGATGTTATTTCGGGTAAGCGGAAAATTGGTTCTTCCATCGCAATTATTGGAGCGGGAGGAATTGCCATTGATACCGCTCTGTTCGTAGCGAAAGGAGGATCGATGCCCACAGTCGGTGAGTTTGCTAGCGAATGGGGAATCGACATAAACTATGAAAATCGGGGTGGTATTTTTCCCACCGGAAAAAGTCATTTGAATGAGAAGCGCATCATTATTCTTCAGCGCGGAAACGACAAACTCGGAAAGAGACTTGGAAAAACAACGGCGTGGATTCACCGAATGGAACTTAAAAAGCTGGGAGTAGAAGTGATGAGTGGTGCGGAGATTCGACGTGTTCACGACCAAGGAGTCGATGTGATCGTGGATGGTAACCTTTCAACCGTGAATGTGGACCAAGTGATAGTATGTGTGGGTCAGATGGTCGACGACAAACTCTTCATGCAGCTTCAGCAAACCAAAAAGTCGGTACACAGAATCGGTGGGGCTTTGGATGCTCAGGATTTGAATGCTTTCCGGGCCATTGAAGAGGGAACTAAACTGGCCATGCGTTTATGAACGGTATCGGAGCTGAATGGAAGCAGTAGCATCCGTTAAACATCGTTGTGGCGTAATTCGACATAGTACATTTGCACCATGAATTCCTCTCGCATCACACCGTATGTTTTGTTGTTTGCACTTGCTGTATTGGTGTTTGCGGCTTGTTCCGAAAAACCCAAAGAGGTGCCTCTCACGGGAAGATATTATGCGGGAATCTTGCTTGGCAAGCCATACTCGATTGATGTGGTAGGTGATTCGACCGACTATAGAGCTTCTTTGGATTCCATCTTGGCGATTTACGAGTCGCTGTTCAATGCGCAAGATCCCAACTCTATTATTTCTAAAATCAATGCGCATGCTGATGCCAATAGTGTATTTACGTTTGAAGACAGCACACGTGTTTTTGGATTGTTGTATGATGGGCTTCGCGATTTACATCGCTATACCATGCAGTATTATGATCCAACTACGGCTCCGTTGAAGCGCGCATGGTTGCTTACCAAGAGCAGAGGAGAACTTGAGCCGAATATTGATTCGCTGTATGAATTCATCGGGTTTGAACGATCGGCAAAGGGCGATGTGCTCATCGATTTGAACGAACTTACTACAGATGGCTATCGATACGAAAAATCGGAAATACGGAAGACAGATACTCGTGTCGAACTCGATTTTTCGACTGTAGCTGCCGCCGCCGCTCTCGATGCCATTGGGGCTTTTTTAACGGAAAGGGGAGTGGGGCAGTTTAGAATATCGTTTGGCCGAAGTGTTATCTGCGGCGGAAGTTCCATGGTGGATACACTCCAGATAGTTCCGATGGGAATCGGTTACGATACAGCCGATCAATATATACGACTAACTGCAGGTGCGTATGCGGTTCGAACGGCGCATGACAAACTGGGCATGATTGATCCGACCTATGGTTATCCGGTAAGTAACGAAATGGTGTTGGTTGCCATCGCTGCTCCATCGCTTGTCGAGGCCGAAGTTTTCAGTGAGGCATTTATGATCATGGGGCTCGATCGCGCATCTGATTATTATACTAAGCATGAAGATTCGAAAATTCAATCGTTCATGCTTTATGAAAAGGATGAGCAATTGCAGAGCGCGTCAACAGAGGGCTTTGACCGAATCATGCTACAAAACGATTCATTGCCGCAACCATGAGCGAGCGTTTCTATTTGCTGGCCATAGAGTCGAGCTGCGATGAAACATCGGCGGCCGTTTTACTCAACGACAAAGTCCTCAGCAACATAATCGCCACGCAAACGATTCACGAAAAATACGGTGGAGTGGTTCCGGAGCTGGCAAGCCGGGCGCATCAGAAAAACATTGTGCCTGTGGTGCAGCAAGCATTGGCAGAAGCCGGCATCGATGCTTCGGATTTAAATGCAATCGCCTATACACAAGGCCCCGGTTTAATGGGGGCTTTACTTGTGGGGACTTCGTTTGCCAAGAGTATGGCTCTTGCGTTGAATGTACCTCTCTTGCCGGTTCATCACATGCGCGCACACATCATGGCTCATTTTATTCGAACCGAAAGTGAACAGCGCATTCCGGAATTTCCTTTTCTGTGTTTGACCGTTAGCGGTGGCCACACTCAACTGGTTTTGGTGCGATCGGCCACCGACATGATGGTAGTCGGTGAAACCATCGATGACGCAGCCGGCGAAGCGCTCGACAAGGCGGCTAAAGTTCTGGGTTTGCCCTATCCGGGTGGTCCGCATATCGACCGTATTGCGAAGAATGGAGATGCCTTGAAGTTCTCCTTTACGACTCCCAAGACAGATGGATTTAATTTTAGCTTTAGTGGGCTAAAGACGAATCTGCTCTATTTTCTGAAGGAGAAAATCGCGCAAGATCCTGAGTTTATCGGTCGTGAGATGGAGCACATTTGTGCTTCCTATCAGCACGTAGTCACCGACTATTTAATGACAAATTTTGAGGCGGCAGCGCTTCATTACGGTGTCAGTCAACTTGCGGTCGCCGGCGGCGTATCTGCAAATTCGGTGCTCCGAAAAAAATTGAAAAACCTGTGTGAAAGTCGTGGTTGGGACGCGTTCATTCCACCATTCGAATTTTGCACCGACAATGCCGCCATGATCGGTATCTGCGGTTACTACCAGTGGAAGGAAGGCCGCGTCGGTAAATGGAGCGATGTTCCGATGCCTTCCTGGTCGTTACAAGATTTCTGAGAAGGCACTTATAACTTCATGAATCGGGCAGTCAGATTGTCTGTCGTACTTTTCACAATATAACTTCCTGTTTCCAGATTTCCGATTGGAATGCCCGTCGCGTCATAATTGCCGTTGAGAACTACTTTCCCGGTTATGTCCCATACTTCAAAAAAAGTATTGACTTTCATTCCATCCATGAATAATCGATCGACAGCAGGATTCGGATATACCGACATACCTTTTACATTGTTTTCTTCAGTAGCTAAAGGTTCCGTCACTTGAATGTAGAAAACACCGCCTTCACCGTCGTATCCATCTGCTTGAATATAGTAGGTCGATCCGGGCGTGAGTCCGCATGCGCTTAGTTCGGAAGAATAAGTGTTGCCTACACATGGGTTCTCCATGTCGTCGTTCGATGCGATGTAGTTCAATGACGTTTCATTGTTGCAATCTTCGGAAGTGCACAGAGCGATTTGGGTATCGATTTCGCTATCGGCAAAACATGTGGTGATGGCAACGCAACCCGATCCCGGAGCTTGGAAAGAAAACCAAACTGTATTGTCGAGTGTGCCGTCGCACCATGCATTTAGACAATCGCTTTCAGGATCGTTGTTATCTAGGTTGAATGGCATGTCTTCGTTCTCACTTACGGTTGCATACGTATTCTCGGCGAAGGTTGGTACATCATTTACATACAAAGTTGTTGCGCTGCAGAGGTCATCATTATCCGGAAAAGCACAGCCACCTAATTCCAACGGGAAGAAGTCGCCCGAATTCCAGTCAACGATATACAATCCGATTCCATCGCCACCATTGTTGGTGGCAGGATTGAGGAATCCGGCAGCGACAATCGTAAATCCTATTCCGAAGTCGGCGAGAAAACCAGCGGGCACACAATAGGTAAGTCCGGTCGGTGTGCCGTTTGTATCCGTTACATTCAAGTCGAAGCTCTCGCTGGCATAAACGTAACCTTCCGCATTGGCATTGCCATATGATAAACCGCTGGCCAATGTCTGAGTGGTTTGAGCATTTATGAGATTAACCGAAGGCGCGTCTGTAGCAGCATGGAAGAATCGCAATGGAGTGTAGCCCGTTATGTCTGTATACTGCAATGCACTATCTAGCACTGTGATAGCGAGGGGCTGATAATTTGAAAAACCGTTGTCCGAATATAATCCTGTCAGTGCAATTTCATAGTCGATGTTTTGATCGAGATTAATCTCAATACTCGCCAATGCGTTATCGCCTGTAATACTGCCCGGTTCGTGGATGCTCAAGGTATGAGGAACATCGGCAGTGATGGGCGAGTAGGTGGTGCAGGTCAGGTAGCTTAGATTACCGGCAAGCAGCTCACCATCGAGTCGCACGTCGAGTGAAGCAAGCGCGGGGTCGGAGCAGACATGGAAGATATTTACGAATGAAGTAGGTTGTGCTTCATCCACCGATAAAATAAAGAAGCCCGTTTCGCCATCCCATCCGTCGATTTGGATGTAGTAAGTAACACCTGCTTCAAGGGCATCGATGGTAACTCCCGAAGAGTATTGGCCGCCTGTATTGCAACCCCCATCGATATCGTCGTTCGCGATGATTGAAGTAAAGCTGCTGTAGTCGCTGCAATCTTCCGCTTGCCATAGAGCAAGCTGTGTATCGAGTATAGAACCTTCGTTGCACGTAGTGATTACTACTGCTCCCGCTGCCGGAGCTACAAAGCTGTACCACATAGAGTTTTGCACGGCTAGATCGTCGTTGCACCACGAGCTGACGCAGGAGTTTGCGCCTGCGGCCGCGGGGGGAACGACCTCTTCAGCGTCGGCTGTAGCATCCGTATTGTCACCTTCTGCAGGCACTCCATTTACTTCAATCGGTTGTGCTGTGCACGGGGTGTCGTTGGTTGGTTGTGCAAAAGGAAAAATTGCAATTAGCAAAAAGAAGAGGATAGAGATTGCTTTCATCGTGGTTGGTTATGAAAGCGAATTTACATAAAACGGATGACGCACCTCTGTGCATCTTTCATTTTACCTGGCGAACACTAATGCGCCTTCAGGGCTTCAATTGTTGCTTCCGGATTAGCAGACGAGAAAACAAAATTGCCTGCCACCAACACATCTGCGCCTGCGTGAATCAACTTGCCGGCATTGGTGCCGTTGACACCACCATCTATTTCAATCAAAAACGAAAGACCTTTTTCTTCTCGCAGTTTTTTTAACTGTGTGAGTTTGTTGAAAGTGTTTTCGATGAATGATTGTCCGCCGAAGCCGGGATTTACGCTCATGAGCAAGACCAAATCAACGTCGCTTAAGATGTCCGTCAACGCTGTTACAGGGGTATGCGGATTGATGGCAACACCTGCTCTCATACCGGCATTGCGGATGGCTTGCAACGTGCGATGAAGATGCGTGCAGGCTTCGAAGTGAACCGTGAGAATTTCAGCACCACATGCTTTGAAGTCTTGAATGTATCGATCGGGATCAACAATCATCAGGTGCACATCGAGCGGCTTCTCCGCGTGTTTGTGAATGGCTTTCACAACGGGCATACCAAACGAGATATTGGGCACAAACACACCGTCCATAACATCGACATGAAACCAATCTGCCTTTGAACGATTGATCATTTCAATATCATTCTGCAGATTGGCGAAATCAGCGGAAAGGACACTTGGGGCAATGCGGTATTTCATGTGTTGAATTTGTTTACAAAAATCGGTAATTACCCTGGTTACCCTCATGAACATTCCATGAAATTTCTCAGTTTTGCGATATGAAGGTCATCGGTCTTACAGGAGGTATAGGTTCGGGAAAATCTACCGTTGCTTTGGTATTTCAATCGCTGGGAATTCCCGTCTTCAATGCCGACAATGAAGCGTTGGCACTCTATTCAGAAGATCGTGATTTACTCCGTGAAGTCGTTGAAGAGTTTGGAAAGGAGGTGTTAAACTCCGACGGTACCCTCAATCGAAAAGCCCTCTCGGCAATTGTTTTTGAAAACCCTGCGGCATTGAAGAAGCTGAATTCACTCATCCATCCGCTCGTGGCTGCTCGATTTTCAAAATGGAGATCCGAGCAGCACGTGCCGATTGGATTGCGGGAAGCTGCTATCTTATTTGAAAGTGGCAGCCATGTCGATTGTGATTCGGTGATAGTGGTGACCGCACCGGAACAGCTCCGAGTGGAGCGTGTGATGCGCCGCAGTGGAATCAGTGAGGCGGATGTTCGAGCGCGAATAGCACGCCAATGGCCGGAAGAAAAACTACGGCAATTGGCCGATTGGGAAATCGTGAATGATGATAATTGCTTGGTTTTGCCTCAGGTCTTAAAAATAGCGGAGGCACTTCGTTCGTAGTTGTCCAAGAATGTTTGTCGAGTCTCTTCTTACAGGTATATCAGCGAGAGAATGATGAACAGAAATATCATGAGGAAGTAGTACCAGAAGTCTACAAACCAGGGAAACAGTTTTTTGTATTTCTCGATGAGTTCTTTCATGAAAATTAGGGGAGACAAAGCCACATCTGAAGTATATGACGCTTCAGTGTCCTAATTGTTTTTGAATTTGAAAGGTCGCGGTTCAATCTCAATTCATAAACAGGTACAAACCTGCTATGGCGGTGCCAATCAGAAACCATTTTTTGGTCTTCATGGCAAGTAGGTTGAGTTCGAAGAAATTCATATTCCAAATCAAGCACATTCAGCCCCCCTTCTTAAAAGCGTTTTTCGTAGTTTTCAAAAGTGAATGGTGAATTGCGAATGGAATGCGGTAAATGGTATGCTGACTGTTTCACTTAATAATCGCGATTGCTTTTTAAGGGTAAATCAAGTTTTGATTTGCTGCCAAGTTTGTAGCCGTATACACCATCGCGTTCAATTGTTATATTCTCGTAAACAGCATCGTAGACTTTTCCCTTAAGAATGGAATATATACCAACCGACTTGGCCGAGTCTTCTTTCTTCCAGAAATACAGATATTCTTGATTAATGAATTGCATGTAGTATTTCTCCAAAGCACCATCGAATATCAATTCACCATTTTCACTTAGTAATATGCAGCCTCTTCCTTCTATCTGAAACATTACTTTATTTCCCAAGCATGAGTGTTGCGAAATTCTCGAGGTCGAATTGTAAATCGAAATTCCTTTACTGTTCAAGAGTTCATAGGATTGATGATACTTATTATTGCAGTCTGAATAGTTTAATTCCTGAAAATAAAACACCGGCCGCGGAAAGGAGTATATGTATTCATTCATTTCACCGAGCATCGAGTCAGGGATAATTCTATTTTCAATGTCCTCGTCATATCCCTCATATTCTTCACGTTCCTCAATCGAATAATTGTTCAGCATTGAAATATCATTGATGTAACTCCTCGAGTAAGCAAGGTCCTCATCGATAAACTCACCCGATGATGAAAAAGGAATATAATTCTGTTCTAATCTTGCGCCGCCATAATTATTGGTGACGTTTTTCTTTGTGTCTATGTTGATGAGATCGAAAGCACTTGATTTATAGTTCTTGCAACTTTTAGAGGGTTTCTCATGTTGCACACGAATGAGTCCGAAGTCATTGATGTCATAAATCGAGGTGTAATTTGGTTCTATAAGCACCGTATCGAGCGTTCCATTCATAATGCCGAAATACTCGTCGTAATAACCTCGCTCGTTCAATTTACGTTTTGAAAACACAAATAAGCTAGTAAATGACATGTCTTCTGGAGCGCCATAATTGCGCAGTGGTTGAAAGGTTCGGGCATTGTCAATTGTCGTAACGGAATTTCCCCCTAACCCAAAATTGAACAGACAGGGTTCGCTTGCTATAGCGGGATCGATGAGTAAGTCACCGGTAAAATTGATTAGGCGCTGCTCACAACCGCTGCATTGCTTTTTATCGTCGATTGTCAGAAAGCCAATGGGAATCGGAAATATGCGAAACAGACTATATTCAAGCGAGTTTTGCGGAAACGTATTAGCGTCTAATAGAACCGGTTTTACTTCATTGTGCCAGCCCGTAATGAATTTGCGTTCTTTCGTGTTAAAGAGCGAGTATTTTTCATTCGAATTCTGGATTAGGAAGATATGAGGAACTGCGGTACCAACGATTGATCGATAGCTTGACCCAGTTAATTCGTTGTTTTGGTCATCTAAAATCACCAGGGGGCCGTTACCTTTTGAGTTGATGAACGGCGAACATTTCCAGCAAAAAACGGAGCTCTGCTTATCGTAAAAGGTGATTCCATCAATATAAAGAGCGTCATTATGTACCTCATAAGGTAGCCCCATTTTTTTCAGTAGCCCAATGTGATCGAAGTAATAATTGTATCGTGCTTCCGGATGGCCTGAATAATAGTAATACCTATTTTCTTCAACGTCTTGTTGCATTACAAAATACTCGGCGAGTAGATCTTGTAATTCATTTCTATTCGACTTAAAGAAACGACTAACTATTGGGGAAGTGAGATAGAAGTCTGCGGTGAAATCGAAGTTTGTCGAATTGAAAAGCTTTTTTCGGTTGTCGAGGTAACTATCATTCCACGCAAGTAAAATACATGTTTGAGCTCTTTCTAAATACGCCCCATTAGGGAATTTGTCGAGGTATTCACGATAGGCTTTTACAGAATTCCGTCGCGAGCATTCTGTGAAATACTCTTTTTCAATGGTGGGTAGTATCCGATAATAAGCCGACGTATTCTCGAAGTACTTCATGAAGAAAACCAAATCGGGCTTTTCGCCCTTTGGCACTTTCGATATATATTGATTGGCTAGCTCCTCCCGTAGCATAGGTGTTTCTTCTGCGATGGGATAGTCGGTGATAAATAAAAGGCCAATTTCAAATTTTTTAGTTTTACCGTATTCATGAAACAGAACGGAAGGTCTGATAGTTTTTGCCATTTCAATCAAAACGGAGTCTGAATTTTTACGGATGAAATTTTCAAGATTTGCTAGGTTGTTTTCCTCCTTGATTTCATCCAAAAGAAGCGATCCTATGGCAAACTGTAATTTGGTTTTGAGCATCGGGGTTTTGACCTTCAGGAGAATTGAATCTAGTCTAATTCTATCAGTGCGCTGCCAGCTAAGAGGCCACATGTTCAATATCTGCTGCTCTGATTCGTCTGAATGCTCGAGCAGAGTGCTAAGTTCCAAGTACGTGATATAACTATACAAGGTGCCTTCCGTGGTTGCATTTTCCCAACAAATGCTTTCAATGAGTTCCTCTACTTGCCTCATATACTCACTGTGAGGATGCTTTTTGCGAAACTCCACTAATCCGGGTATGTCGGCTTTGTCGCGAAGTTTGATGAACAGAAATTTCTCTTGCGTGGCATGTGCTTCTGAAAGAAACTTACCTTTGGGAAATAGTCGCAGATAGCGGTTTAACGAATCGGGTTCACCATACGATTTGGTTTGATTGAAAACACGAAGCTCATATTTTTCTTGAGCCGATTTTGTGTATTTACTCTTGGGGTGCTCTTGGATGTAAATCAACCAACTTTCTTCGGAATCGATCGCTTGCACTTGATTATACTGAATCGAGTCTGCAGCCAAGAGTGCTTGTGTTTTGAAGTAGGTGTTTTTGCTGGACTTTTCGAACTTCTTGAGCGCTTCTGCGTTCCCATTTTCGACATAATAGTTGAATTCCATTCGGTCTCTCCAGCGCAGACGCGAATCGGTGTGATGCCAGAAATTATTATACCGACTGAAAAATGTATCTGCTGCTTGCCAGGAATTTTTCATTACTACAGACTCCCACGATGCTTCAGCCAGTTTTAATTCTAATGAACGGATATTCGATCCATTGAGCTGCATTTTTATCAGGATCAATTCGATGTCCTCTCGACTCGTTATACCGGCGATGTTCGATTCTACTTTTTTGAGATGATAGAAGGCACTGTCCGGATTGTATTGCGGGTGATTTTTGGTACTGAATAGGTAATAAAGTGCGGCAGATTCATAAACGGTTTCATCATATTCCTGTTGGAGTTTAGTTAAGTTTTTTTCAACCCTGGAGAAATCCCCCTCCTGAATATTCTCGTATACCCGTTCTAATTGTTTGTGCTGACTGAGCGCAGTCACACTCATTAAAACGAGCACACAGCAAATGAGATAATTTCCAACCGGAAATTGATTTTGAACCATGGTACTAAATTTTGAGACGTAAAAGTAATGGGGCCTCAGGAAAAGGGAAGAGGCCGTCCTTTTAAGACAGCCTCTTCCCCATTAACCAAATAAACCATGAAACATTTACTCAACGTGTAAATGATAATTCCATTGCAAGGTTGCCACTCGAAAACTATACAGGTGGTATAGGTAGACGAAGGCCTAAAATTGTTTAGGGTATTGTTCTATCGATCTGCTCAAGCTTGTTCCATTTAGAACAACACGCTCATATCTGCGAACGGCTCATCATCGTTTCATCTCGTTCGCGCAGCTATCGAAGTAAACAGGAATGAAATCTATTCAAGAGAACATCTTTTCTATTCCTTTTAGAAAGCGCAGGCAAGTACTATCGTTTTTAAGCTGGTTCAAAGTGGATTGGATACGAGATATTAACCTTGATGTGTTGAACTATCAACAATGAATTTGATGCGCTGGGAGTTTTCTCGTATCGAGAGAAAACGCAATTACTTCTTAATAATCAGCTTTTGTCCGGGGTGTATGTTGGCTCCGCATTTGTTCCACTTCATGAGGTCTTTTTCTGTTACACCTGGATATTTTTTTGCGATTGACCAAAGTGAATCCCCTTGTTTCACGGTGTAGTACTTATTCTTCGTTCGTTTCTCGCCGGAGGGTTTGGGCTGATCAACGGAAGCAGGCGCAGGTGGAATAACGGCTGCGCCAAGAGTGTCAGTCGGTTGCTCGACGATAATCTTTTCGCTTGATGGTTCGGGTTTTGGTTGAATGATTTTCCTACGTTTTTCAATTTTCAATACTTGCCCTTTGCGGATTTTATCACTGCGCAATTGATTCCATTTCTTCAGTTGTGATATCGACACATCGTATTTAGCTGCAATTCGTCCGAGCGATTCACCTTGGGCCACGCGATGTTTGATCCACTCTGTTTTCCATTCGACGGATTCCGGTTTCGTTGATG
>Ga0315899_10006382_pt1 | contig 12701 bp, 3 predicted proteins | sample LakEriMetagenome_2_FD_203518 | JGI IMG/M metagenome (GOLD analysis project Ga0315899, IMG submission 203518) | Freshwater fungal communities from buoy surface, Lake Erie, Ohio, United States - Buoy 4 MA112 | ecosystem: Environmental > Aquatic > Freshwater > Lake | place: USA: Lake Erie, Ohio...
AAGGATCTTCTGTGATTTCCTGAGTGTTTGACAAGGTCAAATCTTCATTGTTAGCACAGTTATCAGACCAGATTGGGCTGTAAGATGGAACTTGTTCACCGCACTCGATTTGTACATCGGCCGGAGCAACTTCCACTGAAGGAGCAGTTACGTCGATTAGGGTGATGATCTGCTGGATCAATCCTGAAGTTACATTACCACACACATCGCTTACAGAGTATGTACGAATGATTTTACCTGCGCAGCCGCCACTAACGTGCTCGTCAGTGAATGTAATATTCACTTCGCTGCAGTTGTCCTCTGCTGTAATCAATACAATATTGGATACTTCATCGCAAGGCATTTCGATTTCAACATCGAATGGATTAACTACAGGAGCAGTTGTGTCAACGATTGTGATGTACTGAGTAAACTCAGACGAGTTACCACACTCATCAATAGCAGTCCATATGCGAGTGAAGAATGATTCACATGAAGTGCCCTGGATATCAGAGTTGATGTATTCCAAAGTTACGGAACCGCAATTGTCGCTGGCAACAGGAGTTACAACCGGTATTTCGGTGTTGCACTCGTAGGTGAATGAACCTGACTGTTCTGCGAATACTGGAGCAGTTTCGTCGATTACGGTGATATACTGAGATTGAACAGTTTCGTTTCCGCAACCGTCGTTAGCACGGAATGTGCGAACGATTGTGTATGACTGTGGACAAGCACCTTCAATGATTTCATCAGCATACTCAATGGATACGCTATCTGCACAGTTGTCAATAGCGATTGGCATTTGAACAGCAGGAATTGCATCCTCGCAGCTGATGGTTTCATCTGCAGGGAATTCTACGAATTCAGGAGCAGTAGTGTCATCAACGTGAGTTGTGCGTGTTACAGTCGTGGTGTTTCCACAGAAGTCAGTTGCAACCCATGTGCGGATGATGTCATATGAGTTAACACAGTCATCGTCAGTTTCAACGATTTCTTCTGAGTAATCAATGGTAACTTCACCATTGCAGTTGTCGCTTCCTGTTACACCGCCATTATCGTTCAATGTAACATCGCTGCATTCCAAATTCAAGTCAGAAGGAAGACCAACGAATTCAGGAGCAGTAGTGTCAAGAATAGCAATGAATTGCTCTGCCTCTGTAGTGTTACCGCAAAGGTCGGTAGCACGGTAAATGCGGTGCAATACACCCAAGCATCCGCCTGATTGGTGAATCTCTTGAATCACTTCTACGTTTACACCACCGCAATTGTCGGTAGCCGGAATCGTGTCAGGAATCTGATCACACTCAATGTGCGCATAGTATTCATACGCATCGAATACAGGAGCAGTAGTGTCTTCAACATGAATAGTCTGTGTGTAAACAGATGTTTCGTTTTGACACTGATCGTAACCAAACCATGTACGAACCAAAGTGTAGTTGTTTGGGCAGTTGCCATCGATGCGCTCCTCGTTGTAGACCAATGTTGGATTTTCATCACAATTGTCTACCAATGTTACATCAGCGGCAGCAGGAACGGCATCACATTCTACAGTGATTTCACCTTCAGGTAGATTACCCATTTCAGGAGCTGTTGTGTCAACGATTGTAATTACTTGAACACAATCAGCGCGGTTTCCGCAAACGTCAGTAGCCGACCAAGTGCGTGTAATTGTTGAGTAACAATCGTCACCGTCAACGATTTCGCCAAGGAATTCAACAGTAACATCGCCGGCACAATTATCAACAGCTGAAGGAGTCGCTACAGCAGGAATTTCCTGGTCGCACTCAATTGTGATAGCCTCAGGGCAATCAACAAACTCAGGAGCGGTTGTGTCTTCAATAACAATCTGCTGAGTAGCGATTAATGCAAATCCGTTTTCGTTTTCAGAACGGTAGAAGTAAGTGAATGAAGTATTGTGAATGCAATCGCCTGGGTTTGGCAATGTATCGCACTCAGTATCTACGTTAACGTCACCGTGTCCATCTACGTGTTCGCCATTAACGAAACCGTCGTAGCTGAACCAGCCAGACATACCGTGGTTGCAATTCTTGTTGTTTGCACCTTCACCAATCTGGAATCCGAAGTAGTAGCTAGCTGGAGTGTGGTACATGTACAATACGTCACCTGCCAATTCACCTGCTCCAGTTAGGGTAGAGAAGCCGCCTTTCATTTCGTAGTATGTCCAATCTTCGTGATTAGCTACTGCGCAAGGTAACAACAGGTCATTTTTGTAATTGCGACCGAGTACATCGTTCCACTGAGTCCAGTCAGCCTTGTTCTCGAACCAGAAATCAACAACAAACTTTTGGTTAGCGTTGAGGTTGTTTTGAACGGTACCTGATAGGTGAGCTGTTCCGTCGGTGTATTGTTCGAAAGTACCACCGTTTGAATCGAAATTAAAGTATGCAGAAGCAGCATCTCCGCTTTCAGCCAATGAAGGCAACCAAACAGACCAGTCAGCGCCGGGACCGAGAGCAGTTATTGCTTCGCAGATTCCTTCAGGACTTCCTGTTTCACTTTCCCACGTTTCGATTTCACCATAGAATCCGGTGCACTCGTCATAGGCGTATACACCTTCCTGGAAACCAGGCTTGTCTTCAAGGCACTGAACAGTAATGAGTGAGTCAACGCCATAGATTGAGAATGGAACACAAGGAATTACCTCAAGAACTTTCGGGCATTGATCGTTATAGCAATAGATATCATCAACTTGGAAGGTTATGTTGTAGATACCTACCTGAGCTTCGGTTGGAGTCCATGAGAACTCAGCGCTTGCAGGATTTGAAGAACCTGGGTTTTGCACCAGAGTTGCGCCCGCAGGGAGGGCAGTAGATGAAATAGTAAGAGCCTGGTCGGCATCAGCATCATTACCAAATAAAGACATGGTGAATGGCTGGTCGGCAGGCAAAGTAAGAGTGTCAGTTGGATTACAATTGCGTGATGATGCAATGGTAGGAACTTCGTTCGGATAGATTTCGCAGCACTCTACGGTGAGATCATACAAAACAGGAGTTTCGTTAATGGTAATACCGCGGAAAAGTGTTGTGCGAATCTCTACGTAGCGACCTGTTACACCGGCGCAGCAGAATTCTTCGCCATTACCAACTTGGACATAGTCCAACAGGGCCAGGTTTAACAAATCGTCTGAGGCTCTAGCTTCAACAATTACACCTGTTTGTTGAGGGGTGTCAGCAGTCCAAGATATTTTTCCCCACTTACGGCCTGCTACCAAGCCGTCATGGATTACGTTCCATGTTCCTGAAGGAACGGTTGCATTGATAGCAACGAAACCGGTCATATCACTATATGTGTATGGTCCGGCGCCGGCACCTAAATCAACAGTTAAGTCAACAGCACCGATTGGTTCGCCGTTAGCGCCAATAGGGCCTGCATTTGGGTCAATACGTTGAGCTGTATTGCCATAGATGCCTGAAGTCCAAACTTTACCGAATGCGTCAATAGCAATACCAATTGGTCCGGCACCTGCAGGACCTAATTGGATGTTGCCGACAAACGTTCCGTCTGTCTTCAAGTGACCAATCGTTGTAGTAGCATTAATAAGTGAGTGAGCAACATAAACGTTGCCGTAGGCATCCACACCAACACCTTGAGCGTTGAAGCTTCCGTGCTGATATGAACCGAGAATTGCACCGCTTGGAGACATTTTAACCACACGGTTACCGTTTACATTGGTTGCCCAAATTTCACCGGTGTTCGGATCAATACCTAAACCGTAATCACCATTACCACTAATGTTGATATAGGTGTCTGTATTGGTGTCATAACGAAGGATTGGACGGTCACCGCCTGTTGCAGACCAAAGAACGCCATTACCATCAAACAAACCACCATAACCACCTGTACCGGTATTAAAAGCTGAACCGGCGATAGGCTCTCCGGTTTCGCCATCTAATTTTTCGTGGAAGTTGTTCGAGCTACCTCCTACCCACACGTTGAATTCACCTTCCGGGCTTCCGTCAACTGCGATAGTTCTTGCACCGGTTGCCAATACACGGGTGTATACAGTGATAGCTTCGTCATCTGCTGTATCAACTCCACCATCATTATCAACTCCACCGGCATTTGTCCAAGGAAGGATATTACCTAATCCGCGTGACGTTTTGATTAGGCCATCACCATTTCGGTCGATACATGTATTGTAAATGAACGGAGGCTTCAAGTATTGACCTAATGCATTCGGTGTTCCATCTGCATCGCAGCGGGTACCTCCGAGTGTTAGACCAATACGAATCACCGAGCCTTTCGGTGTTCCATTGATACTACTGCTTTCGCCACGGTTAGACACCCACACGTTACCGAATTTATCTACGGTAGTTCGAGAGGGGTCTTTACCTCTGCCGTCAGGAGCAGAAGCGAATTCTCCAACGATTTCTCCGGTTACCACGTTAATACGCACAACCGTTCCTCGCGCGCTGCAAGGAATGTAAACGAAGGGGAGCGGTTGACCGGGTTGGTCAAGGCGCAGCGATCCGGACACACTTGTGTTTACACTCAATAAAAGACCTTCGTTGAAGTCTTCGTCAGAGGTAAATGTTCGTGTACATCCGGCAGAGGGATTGGCCTGGGAATAAAGATTTCCCGTGCCCCAGAGAGCAAACAGCAAACAAACCAGTAGGGCTTGGAAGGAAGTGGACATGCGCCAGCCACGAGAGGGTTGAGCATGACTTCCAATGGAACGTTGAAGTTTTTCCATCGAAAAAATAGAATTTAGTTTGTAAATCAGTTAGTTAGCGTAGATTCAAACACAGAGGGAATCAGCTAGTTTCAGTTTTCAGGTACAAATATACATAATTTTAGACAAAAGTCAATAAAAATAATACGAAAACATAAAAAGTATAGACAAGGCAATGAAAATGAAGAGTTTGAAAAATGAGAATTGTGAGATTCAGGGTGTCGGTTGGGACGTTTTAATCCATGTAGAAATTGGTGCTCCAATAAAAAGCCCCCCTCGGTTACCGAGGAGGGCTTTTCAATATGGGATCTTAACGAATTATTTTCCTACAACCAGTCGATCAATCTTAACATCAAAGCCATTGATCAATCGGAACATGTACACCCCTGGAGCCAGGTTGCGTACGTCGTAGTTTACGCTATATACTTCACCCGCTTCCGGAGTGCCGGTATATAAATCAGCTACTTTTTTGCCTGTCATGTCGAGGATCTCAAATGAGGTTTTATCGACTTTGGCAACAGAGAATCTGAAGGTCGTTTGACTATTAGACGGATTTGGTGAAACTCCCATTTCACTTTCTGAATGGTTGCCCGCCAAGGCTTCAGTCAAGTCGTTCTGATCGGTCATGTCATCATTACCTGCTACGCTTGCGCTGAAGCTGATTGTTTGCATGCAGGTGCTACTGTTACCCGAACAGTCAACAGCAGTCCATTGGCGCACGATTTCATAGTCAGGGCAGCAGTCAAGTTCAAACGCAAAGTCACCTGATCCTGAAACATTGGTAAATGGAGCATTTGCATTGGCACGGAATACGCCGCTGTAGCTAAACCAACCACCGAAACCATTATCGGCAGCGTTGTAGTTGTTAGCGCCGTCGCCGAGCTGGAAGCCGAAGTAATTGTTCGAAGGAGCATGCGTGAGATTAACCATAGAACCTGTGAAGTCTCCAAATCCTACAAGCTCAGCATTTGCGCCCGGAGTCATGAGGAAGTAGTGCCAGCTTGGGTGGTTTTCTGATATGCCACCACAATCATCCTTGAAGCCGGTAGGGAAGCTTTGGCTTGACCATGTTTCCCAGTCCATGTTACCTGCGAAGGTCACATCCACATTCCATCCATTAGCAGAATTGGTAGTACTGCGCATGGTTGCAGTTAGGTGAATGGTGTTGTCAGGATACTGAACAAGGCTTCCGCCATCTACTACGTAGTAACGGTTATTAGAAGGCAATTGGAACATAACCATCGCCCAGTCCGTTGGGTAGCCACAAGGGTTGCCTGCAGGACGAACGGGTGTAATCAAATTACAGTCTGCAATAGATCCTTCTGCGGGCGCGTCACCTACAAAAGTTTGTTCGTAGTATACCTGCACATCCTCATCATCGCAAGAATCGAATGCGGTGACTACTGCCGGTGCCGGAATATTGTCGTTGCATGCCAATACCAAGTCTTCCGGACAACCACTCAATACAGGTTCGGTGGTGTCTTCGAAAGAAATGTTTTGAATGAATGGAGCACTAACGTTTCCGCATGCATCGATAGCCGTCCAAACGCGTTCAAACCCATGGGTACATCCGAGTTCGAAGCTGTTGCCATCTATGTAAGACACAGCAACGATGCTGCAATCGTCAACGGCAACCGGAGTTTCAACCTCCACTCCTGAACCGCATTCGTAAACGAATGAAGTTTGGCTTTCATTCCAAACAGGCGCGCTGTTGTCTGTAATAGAAATAATCTGCGTATAGCTTGCAGAGTTGCCACATATATCGGCGGCAACGTACGTGCGCTCGATAGTATATGAAGCCGGACACAAACCAGGAACGATAACATCGCTGTGAGTGATTGTCACATCAGAGCAATTGTCATCAGCGTATGCTACTGCAACTTCAACCGCAACCTCATCATTGCAATCGAATGTTTCATCTTCAGGTACTGAAGTGAAGTATGGCGCTATGCTGTCAACGATGGTTATTGTGCGAGAAACGGTGGTCACATTTCCGCAAGGATCAGCGGCCGTCCACGACTGAGTGATTACAGTAGTGCAAGGGTCTTCAGAAATCTCTTGATTATTTGACAGAATCAAATCATCCATAGAAGCGCAGTTATCAGACCACATTGGCTCATAAGTCGGAATAGCCTCACCACACTCAATGGTAGCATCAATCGGAGCAACTTCTACCGCAGGCGCTGTTGCGTCTGTCAAATTGATGATTTGCTGAATCAATCCGGTTGCTGCATTTCCGCATGCATCCGTAACTGAGTATGTGCGAATTAAACGACCGGCACAATTGCCACTTACGAGCTCATCCGAGAATGTGATATTCACTTCATTACAGTCAGTAGCTGATATTGACGCTTCTTCACTGATGTTATCACAAGGCATTTCGATTTCAATTTCGAAAGGATTCACGACAGGAGCTTGGGTGTCAACGATTGAAATGTACTGATTGAATGATGAGCTGTTACCGCATTCATCCATAGCAATCCATGTGCGTGTGATCAGACCGATGCATGAAGTACCCACCATTTCAGAGTCAGCATAGCTGAAAGAAACTGATCCACAGTTATCATTTGCTATTGGTTCAATTACAGCAATCGCTTCTCCGCACTCGTAGGTGAATGAAGCATCTTGCTCTTCGAATACAGGGGCATTCTGATCAAGTACATACACGTAACGAGTTTCAACTACTTGATTACCGCAATTATCGGCAGCACGGTAGGTGCGCTCGATGGTGTAGCTCTGTGGACAATCGCCTTCCAGAATTTGCTCTGTGACTGATACTGTCACGTCGTTATCGCAGTTGTCTGCAGCGCTGTATGCACCAAATCCAACTTCTGCATCGTCACAGCTAACTGTAATGTTCTCCGGCAATGCGGTGAAATATGGATCGGTATTGTCTACTAATGTTACGACAGTAGTTGCGCTGGTTGAATTGCCACACTGGTCGGTAGCCGTCCAAGTGTATGTTTCAATGGTAGTGCAACCTTCAGTTATCGAGGTGAACGTAGAATCGATTTCCAATTCAATGTCGCAGTTGTCGGCAAACACAGGTGCTAGAACTTCATTGTTTGTTTGCACACCATCAACGATACACATCGAAACGTTGTCGATGAAATTACCAACCGATGGACCACCGGCAGAACTAACAGCATTAAAACGAATAGCGTAGTTTGCTGAGGTGTTGCTTGGGAAGGTGTAATTAACAGCATTGACATTCCATTGGGAGTTGCCCGCTGAGAAATTGCCAAGCGATACGTAAGGACCTCCAACAGGACCAATTTCCAAGCTCAATACATCAACGCCTGCGCGTCCGCGGTGAGCGAATGATATGGCGACGGTAGCCCCTGGAATGGCTGTGAAGTTCTGGTAAACGGTTGAAGGTGATACTGAGTTCAATTCGATGAACTGAAGCCCTGAATAAGCTGCTACGCCGTCGAATCCTGTTCCCCAAATTTCGATGAGATCACCTGATCCAATGGCCATCCAGCAAGGAACCGAAGTCTGATTGAATAGCCCCCAGTTACCAGGGTTTACCAATTGTGTGTTTTCAAAATCGGGGTTACACAATACGTCGCAACTAGAAACTTCCGAACCACCGCATTCTGCCGTGAAATTCTCAGTTTGACTAACAACAATCGGTGCAACTGAATCACTTAAATGGATGATTTGAGTGAATTCCATCGATAGGTTACCACAAGCGTCTGCTGCAACGTAGTGACGGATAATGTTACCTGCGCAAGAGCCGGATACCATTTCGTCTGTATAAGTCACGTTGTACTCATTGCAGTTGTCTGTAGCTTCTACGTAGATACCTGCGTAGTCATCACATGGGCGATCGATTTCGCTTGCGCCGCTGATAATCGGAGCGGTTGAGTCAATAATCGAAATGTTCTGAGTGAATGCAGAAGTATTTCCACACTCGTCTGCTGCAGTCCAAACACGAGCAAAGTACGTAGCGCAAGTGCTTCCTTCCATTTCAGAGTCAATGTAGGAAAGTTGAACAGTGCCGCAGTTGTCGGTAGCAGTAGGCGTAACAACCGGGATGTCGGTGTTGCACTCATACGTAAACATACTCTCTTGCTCAACAAATACCGGAGCGGTTTCATCCATTACAAATATGTTCTGTGCTTGTGTTACTGCGTTTCCGCAATCGTCGGTAGCAACGAAAGTGCGCACGATGGTATATGATTGTGGGCAGTTGCCACCCAGCATTTCTTCTGTGTAGCTTATCGATACATCACTGTCGCAGTTGTCTTCCGCAGTCGGCATTTCTACTGCAGGAATATTCTCTTCGCAGCTGATGCTCAAATCGACAGGGAACGAAGTGAATGTTGGTATTGTAGTATCTACAATTGTTACGATGCGTGTTACTGATGATGTGTTTCCACAGTAGTCCGTTGCGGAGTAAACTTCAGTTACGGTAGTTACGCAATCAACTGTTTCACTTGAAGATGCTGTAGTTAGTTCAAGCTCCGAGCCGCAGTTGTCAACAAAAGCGGGGTCGTAGGCAGGAATTTCTGAACCGCACTCAATGGTTGTGTCTATCGATGCATTGGTCGCTGAAGGTGCAGTAGTATCCATGATGGATATGTATTGCTCAACGTCAGTAGAGTTACCGCATTCGTCGGTTGCACGGTATACTCGGTAGAGCACTCCGAGGCATCCACCTGACTGATGCATCTCTTCGATAAGTTCAACTGCTGCATTACCGCAATTGTCAGAAGCTGTAATTAATGCAGGAATCTGATCACATTCGATGTGAGCATAGAATTCGTAAGCATCGAATACAGGAGCGGTAGTGTCTTCAACATGGATTGTTTGAGTGTAGGTAGCTGTGCTGTTTTGGCACTGATCGTAACCATACCATGAACGAACCAATGTATAGTTGCCCGGACAGTTACCGTCGATTCGCTCTTCGTTGAATACCATTGTTGGGTTCGCATCGCAGTTGTCAGCAATAGAAACACCATCAGCAGTAGGAACTGCGCTGCATTCTGCAGTGATTTCAGCTTCAGGTAGGTTGCTCAATACAGGAGCTGTTGTGTCAACAACGGTGATAACTTGAACGCACTCTGAGCGATTTCCGCAAAGGTCGGTTGCTGACCAAGTGCGGGTTAACGTTGTTAAGCAAGCATCGCCTTCGGATGCTTCTCCCAAATAGGTTATCTGCACGTCACCTGAGCAGTTATCAATAGCTTCAAGACCCTCGAAAACCGGAATTGAATCTTGAGAACATTCGGTTGTGTAAGATTCAGGGCAGTTGGTGAATACAGGAGCAATGGTGTCGTTTACGTTGATTGTTTGCAGCTCTGTCGTTGGACGCCCGCAACCGTCTACAGCGCGATACACGTAAGTGAATGAGGTGTGATGAACGCAATTAGACTCTAAGTTAGGTTGACATTCTAGATCAACGTTTACGTCGCCATGACCGCTTACCGCCTCAGCACCTACGAATCCTTCGTAGGTAAACCAGCCGGACATACCGAATTCACAGTTTTTGTTGTTTGCACCTACACCGATTTGGAAACCGAAGTAGAGCGAAGAAGGCATATGTTGCAGGTAAAGGTCTGTTCCTGTTAAGGCTCCTGCACCTGTAAGGGTTGAGAATTCGTCAACCATTTCATAATAGGTCCAATCTGTGTGGTTTTCAACTGCACATGCAAGGAGAAGATCGTTTTTATAGTTGCGGCCAAGTGCTGACCATGCAGACCAATCAGCTTTGTTTTTGAACCAAAGGTCAACAACAAATTCTTCTGAGGCGTTGATTGTATTGACAACTGTTCCATGCAGGCGTGCAGTGCCATCAGCGAATTGGTCGAAGTGACCGCCATCGGCATTGAATACGAAGTTCGCCCCGGCTGCAGAAGAAAGTGTAGGAAGCCAGAGTGCCCAGTCAACACCGGGACCCATTGCTGTGGTTGCTACACACATTGTTTCTACTGCGCCTGTTTGACTCATAAAGCTTTCCACAATGGCATCTCCACTGCAAGCGTCTACTGCAATTACTTCCTGGAATCCTGGGATTTCTTCAAGACATTGAACGTTTATTTCGCTTTCGAGTCCGATGATTTCAGGACCTTGTGTGTCTTGCGAAGTTATGATTTGGGTACAAACCTGAGAAAGATTTCCAACGGTGATAATCCACGTGCGTGAAATCACTTTTCCGCAGGGAGTGCAAGCGATGAGCACATCTTCGAATACAACTGAAAGAGTGTCATTACAGAAGCTTCCGCTTATGTCCGGCATACCGGTTAATTCGAAGTTACTCTCCTGGCTGCATTCCACGATTACGTCAGAAGGACAAACCACATTTAGTTCTTGTTGGCAAGGACATATCTCGTAATTAACGCGTATGGTTAATTCAACTGTCGTTGAGAGTGGGTTTGTGGGATGGTTGTCTGTCGCAGTAAATATGACTGTATAATCACCTGCGGCTACTGAGTTAGCCACATTGAATGTCACATTTGAAGAGGCTCCATCCACATTTGAAAGGATGTTGAATCCTTCAAAAGCACTTACTAGTTCAGTGTGCGTGATTTGTTCAGCTTCAGGAGATGAGAACGTTAGGGTGTAACCTGAGAAATCGTTTGGACAAAGTTCGATGAGGTTATTAGAAGGAACACCGAATGCAATAGGAGCAAGGTTTGTGTTTCCCGCCACACTGAATTGTGTGCAAAGACCATCGAGGTAGTCTACACCGTTGGAGGAGGTGGACGATGTGTATTCAGATCCCGCGCGATCGAAACGACCGAGTGAGAAATAATCAGTACTGTTACCGTAGTTCGCACCAACTGTTGCAGCAGTTCCGCCAAAACCAGCGGATCCACCGGAAGCCGAACCTGTTGTCCAGTCCATGTCGCCATAATGAAATGCAACATTGTTACCGATACCAATAAGAGGATCGGTTCCATCGCTGAGCACCAATTGGAAGGTGTTTAACAAGTCGGCTCTTGAATTGTAATAGCCAACTCCCACCCAGTTAATGTAGATAGAGTTTGAGTTGACAGTATACCAAATCTCACCGGCACCACTAAGGTCTACGTCGGCCCAGAAGGGAGCAATCATTTTGAAGCCTGAGATTGGGAATCCGGTAGATGAATATTCCCAATATGGTTCCTCAAATGAAACATTACCGTTGACATTAATGAAAAGTGAGTTGAATGTTTCGCCATAGAAGTCGAATTGGAAAGGCAGGTTGATGAGTGCTGAAGAGCCATCATCAAGCGCATCGCCGGCGGTTCCGCTACTTATGAAAGAAGTAATACGAGCCCAACTAGCAGGATCGTGCGGCATATAGCAGATATCTTGCGGAAGAGCGTTGTCCTGGAACTGCACATCTCGGGTTTGATTCGAGAAGGCTTCCGGGTTCGCTTCAACAGCTGCTTTCTGAGCGATAAGCGCTTGCTGAAGAGCTGCTCTATCTTGACTTTGTGCAAGGAGCTCGGCCGAGGCCAATAGCATCACAATCACAAAGGCGAGATTGCTTTTCTTGAAAGAATTCATACTCGTCGTCCAACAGACGCGCATAAAGTCTCCGACGAAATGTCGATTTCTTTTCATGGAACTAGATTTTAATTAATACAACAGTTAGTTAGCGCAGGCTCTACGCAGAAGAAAGAAGACAGATAATTAGTTTTCGGTGACAAAGATAATCAAAAAAGCATACGAATGTTAATAAATAATAGATGAAATATAAAAAATGTAAGATGAAATTTCGTAATGACTTTTCGGAGAGCCAAGTTGAGTCTTATCCATACAGTGATTTTCCACGGTTCAATTCTCTCTTCACTCATTGTCTCGTGGTATACTTTCTCTTCACATGAAGGATTAAACTCGATGCCTTTTGTTCCCTCCATCTTCGACCCTGGTCCTTAAAAGAAAAGCCCCCCTCGGTTAAACCGAGGGGGGCCATTCAAGTTAGGTTATGACCTATGGATTACTTGTTGATGATCAAACGATCGATCTTCACGTCAGAGCCATTGGTCAAGCGATACGTGTACAAACCGGTAGCGAGGTCGCTCACGTTGTAGTT
>Ga0315899_10006384_pt1 | contig 12699 bp, 5 predicted proteins | sample LakEriMetagenome_2_FD_203518 | JGI IMG/M metagenome (GOLD analysis project Ga0315899, IMG submission 203518) | Freshwater fungal communities from buoy surface, Lake Erie, Ohio, United States - Buoy 4 MA112 | ecosystem: Environmental > Aquatic > Freshwater > Lake | place: USA: Lake Erie, Ohio...
GTTCGAATCGGACTGCAAGGCGCAACGTTAACGTCTCGAATGGCAGCTAATGTGTTTTATGCCGACCCTTGGTATCCGCGGGCCAATCCTCAAGATCGCCTGGGGGCTCGTTTGAGTGCAGGTGAACTTTCGCAGTTCGGGGACGAGGAACCGTCTCGCCAGGTGCTGGAAGCAGGAACGGGCAGGGTCACAGCGTATGACGAAGTCTCGGACAACATAACCAATCTTCAAGGAAATGCGGCATCGTTATGAGCCTAAAGCATCGCTTTGCACTTACCCTGATCGAATTGTTGGTGACTCTGGCTGTTGTATCTGCATTGGCATTGTTGATATTGCCGAGTGTCAAATCGTTGCTGCTTGACCGAAAGAGTTCTCAATCGGCGATTGTGGTAAAGAACTATTTGGAAGCAGCTCGTTCGCGGGCGATCGCCTCGGGGAAGCCCGTAGCTGTCGTCCTGGAGCGTCTCTCATCGCAAGCGTCAGACAGCGATGAGGATGGACAAATCGTAGGTGCAGAAATAGGTGTTTCTGCAACCGCCGTGGAGGTGACCGCTGCGTTGGATAACTTTCAGACTGCGTCGGCCGACCCGTTTGTTAATTATCTTACATACAACGCATGCGTGAGACTTAGCATGGCCGAAACCCCACTGCCAGAAACCAGTGAGTCGATGGGAATGGCGGATGCGATCGTAACGCAGTTCTCGCAAAATCTCGGCACGAGCGAAGGCCCCATCGTATCGGAGGGAATTTCGGGAGACGGATACGTTGTCGCTGGTATTTTTTTAGAGCAGTACGACAACAGCGGGAATGTTCAAACGACGCAGTACGCGAATCGCATTCTGTCCTCACTTCGACCTTCATTGGGAACGGCCAGATCGTATCCTCGCAAGCCAGTGGACGTCTCGTTTGGACTTTCGCCTAGCAAGTACGCCGTGTTTCAAACAGAACTCACCACGTTGAAGGGGCTGTCGTATTTGCGACTCTATTTCGTATCGTCGAGCGATGCGACGAATCCAACAGAGATTGCAAACAACATCAACAATCCAATCGGCGAGTATCCCATCACGATTTACGAACCACCACGGCCGATTGCCACGCAGACGGTGACGCTTCCTCGCGGCATGTGCATCGATTTGTCACTGAGTGGTTTTTCGGAAGTGCGGCACATGGTTACGGATGCGGCAACTCCAGTCTTGAGACAGACCCGTGATTATCGTCGACGGTTATCGAGCACTTGGGTGTCTCCGATATCTGCGGCAACCGGTAGAACACTTGCACCAACGCCACAGGCGAATGAGCTTCGTCCGGTATACATTGTTTTCAACCCAAATGGTTCGTTTAGTCGAATCTATGGAAATTATGAGGCAAATGGTGGTCGTCCTTCGTTTGCTTCGAAAGCGGTAGATGCAGCCGAAGATTTGTTTCTGCACATTGGCAAGATTGATCAAATTGGAATCGCTAGTGTGGCACCCTACTCGGCCAATCTCGATGATCCAGCATCGTACATCGTTCGATTGTCGCCGCGGAGTGGCTCTGTGGCGGTAGCACCGACGGGTGCGATTCGATTGCCTGAAGATGCGGCGTTGAGTCTTGTTCCAGCACTGTCCACGGCCGATGATCTGGGTGAATTTATTGCTCTGGCCCGTAAGCGAGCCTTTACGCAAAACGTTACGGGACAATAGGAGATAACATGAAACGAACGATTCAATGCCGTTACGGTTTGACTGTCACCGAAGTACTTTTCGCCGTTGGGATCGTATTGGTGGGGTTAATTGGTATCGCGACGATGGTGCCGTTTGCCGCTCGCCAAGCGAACGAGAGTTATCGAATCACTCAAGCGATGGCGACAGGTACGAGCGCGGTGGAAATGTCTCGCTCGGTTGCAGTGGCTCGTCCCACGGAAGAACGGCCGTGGCAAATCATCGATGATGTAGTGAGTGGAATTGGGGACTCCAACGAGTCGGTGTTTTCCTCGCTGCAAAGCGTGTATGGTGGTCCAGACACGAACCAATCCAGTGCGGACTATTCATTGTTCCGATACCAATACCAGAACATTCCGGACTATCCGACGCAACATACCGCCGTCAACGATAGACAGAGTGCATGGATCAATATGAATCGCGCACTTGGAACATGTTTCTACATGGATCCAATGTTTTGGGGCCAACAAGCAGGAGTCTCAAGTACCAAGGTGGGTTTTGGTGACTGGGCTCCGTTTCGACGCACTCGATTCCCTTACTACTCCGAGACGCATTTTCCTTCGAGTTTCACAACAACAAGAACGCCACGACTCATGCGAATCACGTTGCATGACGTGAATTCACCTTGGACACAACAGAACAATGGTTGGCTAAAGCTTTCTGCAGCTCGAAGTGTTGCGGTTTCCTTTGGAGGCGATTTGACGATTGCGGATAAAGATATCCCAACAGCTCCTCCGGCAAGGTCGTTTATTCGAAATCAGAATGCCAAAGGCGCGTCGATTTTGATGCGAGCCAATAATGCACCGTCCAACACTTCTTGGGCCATGATGATGTGTCCAGACGAGCTAACACCGGTGATTCCGCCTAGCTACTTTCCCACAGGGCAAGCGGACTATCAGGGGACGCCAGTTCCGTTTTTTCCTGAGAGCTACGACATCTCAGTAGTAGTGTATGGAAAAAGAGACATTGGTGAGCTAACTCCGAATTCGTCTCTGGTCTCTGGATTTACTACGGGTGAAGTCTTGCCAGAAGCGGAGAAGCTAGCTTCGGTCACATGGGATTCCGGAGAAGTGATGAATTCAGGAATGTTCGAAGTAACACTTCATGCCGATCCTCGATTGAACGCGAACATCATCGCGGGAGATTGGATCATGCTTTCTAGGAATGTCATTCATTTTGAGGCGTCGATCTCCGGTTATCGAGTGTTAAGACAACGGCATCGTTGGTATCGAGTCGTATCCCAGCCACTTTCGTCTGAGTTTCCGGTCAAGGTTCGTCTTTCGGGTTTACCCTGGGACTGGACCATCGACGAAATCAAGAGCTCGGGAGCAGCATTCCCGTCAGGCGCTCCACAACCTCTACCACCAACTGTCAGTTTGTTTAACCCGGATCCGAGCGCTACGGTTCCAGTGTTGCAAACTCAGTACTATCCCGAGACACAAACCGTTGCAACGATTGTCCCAAACATCGTTCACGTTTACCAACGAACGCTTCCCGTTCGAGATTAGCGTTCGATGTGGAGTGCATCCAGCTCGCACTCCAGTTGACGCGATGATTTGAAAACCAAGCCACGAATGAACTCTCACACACACCACAACTGAGAGCAAGTGACCTATGAAACGTATGAACCCAACCCATCGAAATCGTGAAGGACTGATCCTATTGATCGTCCTTGGCATGTTGGCCATGTTCAGTCTTTTGGCGGTAACCTACGTCATATCGGCTGGAGCTTCGCGAACCGGGAGTCGCGCTGCATTGATTGCGGCTCGGCAAAGCAATTTCAACTTGGAGGAAATGCCACGAACGGTGATGTCTGGTGCGCTGCGTGGAACGAATGACACTCAGTCGCCGTTCTACCAAAACGATTTGTTGGGCGATGTTTACGGTCCCAACGCGATCCGCTCTGCGTTTCATGTGTATCCGAACAATAATGCTTCTCTTCAAAACGGAGCGCGTTTGTTTTCGACTACCCCGATCGTCCCATCGACTCAGGCCATGCCATCGGTTGCACTGGCAAAAGTGTCGATGAATTATGTTACCGAAGCGGGTGGTCAATTATCTGGATTTGAAGACGAATACAACTCGCGAATTCTCACGATTCTCGAAGGTCCCTTGGCAGGGCAGTCGTTTCGTATCTTGAAGTATATCGGTTACGTTCACCCAGTGAATTCGAACGGAGGATTACCGAGTATTGCAGGTACACCCGTTCCAGACCCGAATTCTAATCTAACGCCTTGGTCAACACCCGTTTATGCAGATGCGAATGCTGAATACATTTCCTATTCGGTCTTGATCGATCTGATGGAGGTAAAGGGAGAGCAATTCACAGGACAATACTTTCCAGCTGGAAGCGCAAAGAAGAAGTCGACGACTCTTAGTCTTCTGAAGTGGATTAGTACCTTTGGTATTGAATCTCTTTTCTATCAGCCACGTCAAACCACATCGAGTCCGTGGGAAGGATATCGCTTTGTAATCAACGACGCGGTCTTCAATAGTGTGGGGATTGGCGTTGAAGAAGTAAGCGCATTGCCGAGTGGTAGCGGGCCGGTTCCCGTTGTGGGCTATGGGAATATCGATAGCAAACGATTGATGCGAATCCCAACGAACCGCCCCAAGGTGTCTCCAGCTCTTTTGCCGGACTACGATTACTTGACCAATCCGACAATCATGGCTGCCAACCCGAATGATGGCGGAAAAGTCGGAGTTGACGCGATCGGCTTGCCTAGAACGAATCCGCTACAGTTTCGTTTGTCTGGGCACTCGAACGAAGGGTACGACGTACCGGACTACCACGATATGTTTTTGTCGCACGGTTCGTATACAGATCATGACAACAACCAAGCGACTCCGCCGGTTTTTTACGTCATACCATCCTATCACCGACCTGAAGTTGTCCAGCACTTGGCGCACGTGTTCGGCAACCCTGCGAGCCTCACACTTCCGGACGTTCGTGAGCTTTTGCAGATGATCGACATGTCATCCGCACGCGTGATGAGCTATCTCGGGGTCAATGAAGGATTCCAACAAGCGGATCCTAACTTTCCTCGGCTACCATCGTCCGGATTTACTTGGTCGAATCCACCTAACGCTGGCGAGATACTGACGCTTCAAAACTACGTTCTAAAGCATGTTCAAGGTCCGTGGGATGTCGACAACGATGGTGATGGAATTGCAGATAGCGTTTGGATTGATCCTGGTCTGCCTATCGTTTATTCACCAGATGGCCGTCGTTTGAAACCACTGGCTGCATTGTTGATTGAAGATCTAGATGGTCGCGTGAACCTGAATGCTGCTGGAGATCGTATTCAGGGGTTGTTACAACCTGACCCAAACAATCCAACGATTGCAACGAACGTACCAACAGTGAATATGTCGACCAACGCCAATTACAAGCGCCGTTCGACCTTGATTCCGAATGGTTTTGGATATGGCCCTGCGGATATTTCGTTGCCAGTCTTCTTTGGGCAATCTGCTGCAAACCACACTGTGGCAACAATACCGCACTTCCCAGCGTTTCGATCCAGCACGACCAGATTCTCATTTTTTGATGAACTCTATGGGGCTCGACGTTCTCCAGAATGGCGACACCGTCCCATCAATTACCTTTCCCCGATGCTCGATCGAACTGCAGGAACGCGCAACACGAATGACCCCATCAGTCAAATTGGGGAACGTGAATATCATCCCGATCCTAGTAGCCGAGCGCAACATAGCCGACTACCTGCTTTACCTGTCGGAAGACGAGCGGGACAGGCGATGTCGTTTGACTTGAACGGCAACCCCGCCATGGTAATCACGGCTGGTATCGATGCAGATTCTACAATACCCACGGTCGGTGTGGTACCCAGTGAAGTAATGGACGATCGATATGAGTCCCATGTTACGGGTCGAGCGAATTCGGATGATCCCTTGGGGCTGACAGAGTTGGAAGCCGTGTTGCGACGCTTTGATGCAGACGCTGCTTCTTTACCTCCTCGAATTCGAGAGTTGATTAGTTCTACCGGATTTACCATCAACGATTACATCAGCCGTGAAATCACCACGAGAAGCGGTGAGTTGCGCAATGCTAATATTGCGGCTGTCGCGAAAACTGCGGATCCTGCACTCGGTGTGACGGTGCAGCATCAGACACCTTCGTATCTTCGATACATTCAATGGTTGCATTCGCAACGTCAAAGAACTCGGACATTCCCTAATGCATCAGCAAGTGATGATCCTGAATTGAGTTATGCAGCCATCGCAGAGCTTTTCCCAATGGATTTTTCCAAAGGATTGCGAATGGATTTGAACCGTCCGTTCGGGGACGGTTTTGATAATGACAACGATGGGCAGGTTGACGAGCCGAGTGAGCTATCGTCGATGTTGCAACAAGAACTGTATCCGGGAAGTGCGCCTACTGTCGGTGCTTACACCCGGGAAGTCAAATTACAGGCTTTTCACAATACAGGAAGTGGCGTTCAACCGCTCGCCAGTGAAACACGAAGCAGACTAGCATCGCGTCTAATACTCGCGAGAAATCTGTATTGCCTGGCGCAACTGGTTGTTCCGAGAGAACATGACTTTCCAGGGATGAGTGGTGTCATGAATTTCTGGGAACGAGCGAAACTACGAGCGAGAGCATTAGCACAATGGGCGGTGAATGTTGTCGATTTCCGGGACGCAGATGCGACCATGACTCGTTTTGAGTATGACATCGTTCCCTTCGGAATCGGTACCACCAATGCAGCAAGTAATTCGTCCATTTCCGCTCGACCTGCATTCTGGGCTCCTGACCGTATTTCGTATTCCATACCACACCCCGGTGGAATTCCTAACAAGAACTACGTCGGTGTTGTTTGGGGAATGGAGATGCCCGAAGCTTTGTTGAGTGAGACCTTTGCGATTCATGACAAGCGAGTGCGCAACACTGATATGGACAGCACAGGTCAGTTGACTGTCCTGAATGATCCGAACTCAGACCCACACTTCGACCAATATCGATTCCCCGAAGCCTCACTGTTCGTCGAGATTACGAACCCTCGAACAACTTTTATCGCCAGTGATCCAAGCGTTCCGGGTGCACCCAGCAGTCTATATACGACGAATGGAGCGAACGTGGTGTTGGATTTGGCCAGGTTGGCGCCGGCTGCAGGAACGTGGGGACGTCAGCCTGTATGGCGAGTCGCAATTTCGCAGGATTATGATGTCGCATCGATTCCAATAGATAATCGACCAGGGTCGATCCTCAGCCGAGGATCGGTCGCTTCGAATCCGAATTTTGTTCATCTCCCCTTCACGACGTTTCAGCATTCGATTGAAAACGTCGGCACGACTTCAGACAGCGCTATTACGGGGATCACTAATCTGAACTCTTCGGAAGTCACCAACATTGAGCGTTACATCGGGAATGGGCTTGTTTACAACTATCGAGACCCAGCCCAAACGTCCCCTGAAAGTGGAGGCTTTGAACGATTCATATGGTTTACTGATGTAGAGCCGGGTACATCACAGCCAATTCCTGACATCATGCCAAGCTTGCGGTCATTGAGCGGTGGACAACACGCTAGTGTCTACACAGCTCGAACCGGCAATGCCCTGTTAAGGGGTGGCGGTTACTTGGTGGTCGGTCCGAGGAGCACGACGAATATCGGTTCGCTGATGCATAATCAGTTCACTGGCGTATCCTACATGCAAGATGTCGGCTTACCGCCGAATTCCAATTTGGAACGAATCAAGATCACGGCTGCCAATCGCAATATATGGTCTCCTGGATATCAACGGATCGAACTCTTGAACAACTCCGTAAGAACCCATTTATTGAATAGCGATTCCGCTAACGAACGACTGGCAAATGCTTTACTTCTCAAAAGAGGATCACCTGAAATTGATTACGTGAAGAATGCACAGTTTTTGATTTGTGCTGTCGATGCGCCAGTTGCGGCCGGCATTACGACTGGGACCTCTGGGACCAATTGGGACTTATCCTTCCCTGGTGGGATCGGGCTCAACATTAGTTTGCCAACACCTATCAGTGATGAAGTGAACCCTAGTGCTGTTTGGTACAAAGATCACCGTCCTGTGACACGATTGAATTCAACCGATATCGAAAATAATCGCGATGACAGAACGCCAGGTTGGGGATCGGAATCGACGCCTCCCGATAGCTGGGTCAATTTAGGAGCAACACCTCCAACAGGTACGTTCCCAAACCAGCCATTCGATCATACCAATCCACTTATCGGGCCTTTGAATCGTTACAAGACCGGCACGTACGAGCATGTGCGCACCGCATATTTGCAAAGGCTGGCTGATCCTGACTTCGGGTATGATCCTGTATCCAATCCCTACATTACCGTTGACTGGATGCCGATCGATTTGACAGTGTTTAATGGCGAGGCACCAATCGGTGCCGAAGTTGTTACGAACGGACCGTCGGGCAACATCATGGACCCGAAGTTCAACGACAATAGCCTGACTCCGAATCTTGCCTTCCAAAGCCGATACAAGAATGGAAGTTTATCGAAGCTAAACAGCAACGCTTCGATGGCCCCTAATCATGGGATCAGTTATCACTCGCCTGAAACAGCCGATCTTCGCTTTACCCAACCATCGGAACCTCCGCAGCTGCCACCACCTCCTCCTGCGACAGGAAACATCAAATATGATGCCTACTTTGGTCGCGTGATAGGTTTCAACAAAGTTGTTTCTGACTGGTCCAGGCAATGGGCGAGTGGTACGACACTGGGGTACACAAATGTCGGATACACTTCGGGTGCTGGACTTTTTGAATTGACGACTGCAACGCTTCCGCCTCTCGTAACGTATCAAGCGGCGGATTCGAACTTTGATGGTTTTGGAGTTCCGATATCGAATGCTGTTGAGCCATTCCGCGGAACGACGAATCGAATCCAGAACTTGCTTTGGTACAACCGACCATTCGCAAGTCCTTACGAAGTGGCATTGGTTCCAGGTACGAGCCCGGGGCAATTCGGACTCTATCATTCTGCCTATTCTGGAACGGAAAGATTACCGTTCACGTATATGCCTAGTTTCCAAGCGATGAATGCGTGGGCCACGAATAATGTAACCCCAACGGAGCACGATCGTTCATATTGGAGTGTTTATGAACCTATCACCACTTCGTCTCAACATATGGCGGATTGGCATTTGCTTTTGGACATGGTGGAGACACAGCCTCCATTCGCCGATGCAAATCGATACATGCCGCCTGATGCCGTCCTGGCACTTTCGACAAGCGACACCATCGCAGCCAGATACTTGAATTCGTACATCCCTCAGAACTACTCGGGTGTATTGTCTGAACCCGAGACCGTTCGTGGGGCGACGTTGCTCGCGCCATTTAATAAGCAACCGAATTTTGTGGCCGCTGGTAAAGTGAACCTCAATACGGTTTCTTTTGACCGATTTGGCCGAAGTCGTGCATTGGAAGCGGTGGACTATTCGTTCTCACGTGGCGTCAGTGTTACGGCACCGTTCAAGAGCGCGCGGCATGGGTACGATTTAGCGAACCTGCCCGTCAACTCATTTTTCGGGTATATTATCGCGAACATGCATCCAGAGTTTCCGACGCAATTCGTTGGAGCATATCGACCTGCGATGACGAGCAACATAGCTCCAGCACTGAGAACTCCCGCTGCGACAGAGCAAATGCGACGAGGCTATGGTGTTGAAACGTCACTGTTGCGATCAGCAGATTGGAATGCTGCAAATGAAGCAAATGCATCACCTGCAACGCTGCCAACGTCCCCGATGCTCTTCAACACGGCGGGCACTGACGATGTGTCCAGAATGCAGCAGTTCGATCGACTGCAACGTGCGATGCGATTGCCAAATCTCGTAACGAATCAGTCCAACGTATTCGCGGTTTGGGTGACCGTGTCGTTGTTTGAGTACGATCCGCTGACTGAGTTTGGAAACGAATACAAGAACCAAAATGGTCAGCCGATTCGAGAACGTCAGTTCTTTATCATCGATCGTTCGGTTCCTGTTGGGTATAGACCAGGAGAAAATCTAAACTCGGAAAGGACTGTTCTGCTTCAGAAGAGACTTTAGAGCAGAAGAGGTAATCCATGAAAACAATAAATTCTAGAGTTCGAACATCGAATGGTCTGACACTGATAGAAGTGTTGATCGCGACAACGCTCACCTTATTGATGATGCTTGCGTTAGCTCAAGGCTTTAAGGCGTTGAGTGACGGCGTGAGCGAGGGACGATCGAAAATCCATTTGAGCGATCAATTGCGAGGGATTTCGTTACTATTGAATCAGGATTTGCAACAAAGAACGACGGACGGGACGACTCCACAGCTGTCCAGTGCGCCAAACGGTTACTTCAAGTACTACGACGGCTTGATGAGTGATTACACTGCCGCGGAGTACAATCGACCTTCGACGTTCGCTACCGACGTGGAGATGCTAACCGCAACGCGATGGGGTGATCTTGACGATATGTTGATGTTCACGGCGAAGGCGAGACGGGGAGAGTCCTTCAAGGGCAAAGTTCCTCGCGCGTTATTGCGGATTCATGAACTCAATACGAACCCTACCGCAGTCGCGCCATCCGATTGGAATGAAGAGTGGAGCACAGATGTTGTGATCTCGTCCGATCTGGCTGAGATAGTATGGTTTATGGTACCGCTCGAAAACGTCGTTCTGAGTGGTGTTGATACCGGGGTCATGGCTCCGTCGAATGTCGGTTATGACGTTGTCGCCATCGTAGATAGAACGAACGACTCGATACCGGACGGTGATGGGATTCCCGACAAGATGGCATTGTGTCGTCGTGTTTTGTTGATTCGTCCCGATCTAAACATTGCACCCAATATTGCTTCAGCTCCATTGGTGAATGCAACTTTGCCTGGCTTGCCGATGGCCTCTGAGCAAGGGAGCTTGTTCGGGCTTATGTCGAATCCTGCGAACCGATTGTTTTATATGCAACCTGTCCCTCCTTCGATCGGAGGGTATCGCAACATCTGCGAAAATGCTTATCGTCGATGTGATTTGAGCATTACCACGGAATTGATTACCACACCGTCAGGCGGGACAATGTTGGCCTATCGAACGAATAGCTTGACGAGCCTTCAAGATCCACAGCATCGTTTCGCTCACGCCTTTCATTCGCTACCAACAGGTGAAGGTACGACATTGGCTTCGCTGGTTCTCTCCAACAATCTTCCTTTGATCTCGAAAAATTTTGGTGATGTCTACACGCTTTCGGGGAGTAACTACAGCGTTCCATCTCCTTCGCAATCCGTGACGTTACCTGATGCGGGTTTTGTACCTTCGAACTTCTTCAGAGTGCGCTACCTCAAGAATCGCGATGGATCGATAAAGCCTAACCCTCAAGCTACGTCGCAACCTTACTTGGATTTTACTCTGGAAGAAATTGTCGGAACCAATATTACGGCTTTTGATCTGAAGGGATACGACCAAACGGCCCCGATCCTTTACGATGCGTCAATTGATGTTGTAGTCGGTCCATCGGATCCGGGATTTTGGAGACTGCTCGAAACAGGCACAGCCCCTACAGAAGCTGCGCGGGGTGGGTATGTGGATGCTGGCTGGGCGTTTCATAAGTACGAGGCCCCGACGGAATACGCGAGTGCCAATGCGGACCAACGACCAACGTTGGCTGATATTGCGTCGAACACTAACACACGCCCGTTCTTGGTCAGTGACTTGAGTGGAGTAGCTATCCAAAACAACGGGAGTGCTGAAGTGCTTGCGGTTTCAAGCTTCCTGCTTCGATCAGGCAATTTCTGTGTAGCTCCTGGAGTTTTGATTTGCCAGCCGGCGTTCGACACGTTTACGGACATCTACGATATTGACGGAGAGCTATGTTCATTTATCGGAAGTCCAGCGACTTTCCCAACTACAAAAATCTATCCAGAGGGACTGCGTCGCTACGGAATAGCACCAACACCCAATACACCTTTTTCTCCGCCCGATCCATTGTACTATTCGGATGTCCCACCTCCGTTTCCAGTTAATCTAACATCTATTCAAGTTACACTTCGAGTCGAAGATGTTCCTGCTGGCACGATACAACAGATATCGCTAATTCACAGCCTAGATTAAGTGGCTTTTTAGATTTGACTCTTCGCTTATGTTTGAACCTCCCAATTCGAAAGTTCGAGAAACGGGTTCGTATGTTTTTGACAGGATGTTCAGTGCCGTGGAAAAAGTTCGCGAACGATTGGATAGAGCTTGCAAAGCCCTCGAAGAGGGGCAAGTCCCTTATGCCATCATCGGAGGAAATGCGGTCGCAGCGTGGGTCGCTACCGTCGATGATGGTGCAGTTCGCAATACTCGAAATGTAGACATCTTGCTACGCGACGTAGATCTAGACCGAGCTACGATGGCGCTCACAAAAGTTGGTTTCGTAAGGGACTCGGTCATGAACGTTACCGTGTTTCTAGATGGCCCCGAGGGCAAGCCTATCCAAGGACTCCATATTCTCCTCGCCGGCGCTGAAGTTCGGCCTGAGTATGTGACCGCAGCTCCACAAGTCGAACAATCTGTTACCATCGAAGGCAAAAGGATCGTTGAGCTCGAAGCCTTGGTCGCTATGAAACTCAACAGTTTTCGCGACGAAGACAAAACTCATATTCGGGATATGATTCAGATCGAGATGATCGATGCCGGATGGCCGAGCCGATTTCCACCCGTGCTCGGGGCTCGATTGCAAGCTCTGCTCGATGATCCCGAAGGCTAGATGGCTTGTGCGTTTTGGATCTTGCTCTATGACGCTCAAACGGTTCCATGCACTCGCACAATCACCCCAATGCCTCTACCTCGATTGCTTAAACCGGCTACAACGCTGCTTGCCAGCGTCGGGCCATAGCCGTAACCAGACAGCGAATCGACGTCGGAAGAAGCTTATCCCACCCCAGAATTGACAAGCTGGAAGCTTATCCCACTTTCGCGGGAATGGTTGTTGCGAACGGGTCCTTCGCTGCGGTTTCATCGTATCTCTTGTGGGAAGTGAGAACCATGATTAC
>Ga0315899_10006385_pt1 | contig 12698 bp, 7 predicted proteins | sample LakEriMetagenome_2_FD_203518 | JGI IMG/M metagenome (GOLD analysis project Ga0315899, IMG submission 203518) | Freshwater fungal communities from buoy surface, Lake Erie, Ohio, United States - Buoy 4 MA112 | ecosystem: Environmental > Aquatic > Freshwater > Lake | place: USA: Lake Erie, Ohio...
ACTGTTCAGAGTTCAGCTTTTGGATACAAGCGGCTGCGCGCTGCGTGGCCGAGCGACGCGCGGTCCTTGATCTACTTTGTGTAAAAAATGGAAACAAAGTCAAACTGCCGTGCACGAACTTGGAGGTGGATTACAAAACGGTTTTCCCGGCGGGTGCTTAGCAATGCCGTCTGTACACCGTGGCGCTTTCCACCAGGAGCCAGCTCGGCGGCCTATGATGGCGATTGTGAATCCAGACCGCGTCTTGGACCTGCGCCAACTGCACCGGAGAAGTGCGCCGACTGAGCCGGAAGGCCCTCGGCCCAAGAAGAAGACTCCACGCGCCCGGCAGGTCCGTTCTTTGCTCTTTACCAGCCACACCCGATGCTTTGAGTATGGTTCGACTAATCTGTGCCTTGGGCGCACAGCACGTGAAAGTGCCCCCGCCGGTGCCTGTGGACGTCTTCCCGCCTCCAGGCTCTGCGGACGCTCTTCACCAGATGATGCGAAGATCAATATCTACAGCATCGACGCTGCTGCCCTCGATAACGCCTCGGAGCAGCGTCACCACGCGTCATGCACGGCAGATGCAGGGTCACACAGGTCAGGAACCGGTTGGCAATGGCAATTTCAGGGTAGGCGACGGGGACGTGCAACCGCCGGTGCAAGGCTTCGGCTCGCCATTTTCCGGGCTCCGGTCTCCGAGTGTCAACTCCCATACTCCCATGCATACGTGGATTGAGCCGTTGATCTCTCGCCCCTCCACGCAGGAAGGGAAGGAGATATCGCGCTGTCCTCCCCTTAAACCTGAGTTTGGTGGCTTTCCACCCCGGCCGCAGTTTTTGATCGACGAAGCGATGTCCTGGTTCGAAAAGGAAAGAGACAGCCCTAACCTAATTCCTGTGCAAGGGATCGGCTCTGTTTCGGTGCGACTGGTGGCCGGGCAAGACGAAAGCGAGGTGGAATACAGTGCTCCATGGACAGAAAATCCTTCGACGTGGACCACTGGCACACAAATCAAGTTTTTTGACCAGGCTGCTGGCATAGTGGGGAGGGAGTTGCGAGACATGCGTGCGGTCATAGATGCGGCGCCTCTTGATATGCTGCCGCCAATTCACGACAAATATCACGGTCAGCAGCAGCAGCAGCAGCTTACGCGAGAGGAACAGCTTGTTGCATTCCAGCAGTATCAGGAGACTTCGGCCTACTATGTGGATAATGGTGCAGCACATTTTGCCTCCCATGCGGCAACACATGTTCCCAAAGATGTGCTGTCTGGAGCCGGATTTTCCAAGCAAATTTTGCGGCTTGCTGATCCTCGCAGCAGGGTATTTCAGTACCCGAGTCCGTCGGAAGCACTCACAACGATGGCAAAGCGACCGCACGCGCGTCTCAATGCGCCTTCCAGTAGCGTTGTCATGGTAGGCAGCAAGCCGCCGGCGGTGGATGACACCTGGTACACTCTAAACAAGATGAAGAGGCAATGGCTTCACCAGTACAACAGGAGTGACGAAGAGATGCACGAACCAAAACCGCCGAGGTCCAAACCGATGAAGCGCACTCGGGATGTCGAAGAAGCAGCGCCGCAAGACATCAGCTTTAGCCTGAACATCGTTGGCGGAACAAGGCCCTGTACAGGATCTCGTCCAAACACAGGAAGTGGACCCAACACAACGTCGCGCCCCAACACGGGATCTCGGTCAGTGAGCAAGGCTGCGTCGGCGTCTAGCCCTTGGGTCACAAGTCCGGTCCCCGAGGATGCTGTTCCCACCTCGCCTTCCGGTTTCTCTTTGCGTACGCCCGCAAGTCGACCGGCATCAAAACCGGTTCATGGGTATGGAAGCACTTATGGGACAACGGAGCACTCCTGGAACGACGAATCGCTCCTTGAGACCGAGGAGTCCAGTGGCCACGACATGTCTCAAAGGCCTGACGACCACCTACGCGTTCATGCAACGGGGCATGAGACACACAGCAGCTACGACTCGGCTATACGACTTGATGCACATGGCCTGCCTATGAGGCATGCAACCACGTTCCAAAAGTTGCTGCAACCCGAGGCAGATCCTTTGCCCCGCGCAGGGTTGTCCCCCATTGGTGAAGTGTCGTTTTCGTCAATGGGCGATGACTCAATGGGATCCCCACCGAGGTCGCCAGAGTTGAGGCTCGGACTCTCGATGGAGGCGCATGCAGGGATGAGGCTTGCTGGTCAGAAGCCCCGAACGCCAGAGGGAAGCCCTCTTGCAAGTTTTGAAGAAGTGTCTGCAAACAAGTCTTGGGCGGATCATTATCAGCGAGACGGCAATCAACTTGGATTTGACTGGCGACGTGAAGATGCGGGCCCTACTGCAGCAAGCCCCGGGTCTCCTCACAGAGGCTCTTCACCAGTTCCTCCGCACAAAGGCGCATCTCCTCCATCACAGTCTCCCCCTTCAAAGGGTTTCGTAGGTATGCAAGTTCAAGGATCCAGGTCGCAGATAGCTCTGCAAACCTCGCAGATATATCTGCAATCCACTGTTGCAATGGGCACGGGACGCAGGGATGTGGAGGGCCTAAAAAGGCGCAGGACTGAAGTTCGCACGCAACAGGGCAAGGATGAAGATCGCTTTGAGCACATCGAGCAAAAGTCTCCGCGTGAGCGGCAAAGCATCACTATTCATTCGCCAGAAAACAACAAACGCAGGCTGGTCATGGATGAATTACAAAGGAAACAAATTGTTGCCAATGGAAATCGGGCCCTGCTTCGGTGTCAGGAGGACATCAATCACAAAATGCTCAAAAGAGCTATGTCGTACCATAACTTGGCTACGAAGCTCTTTACCAATGCTGAAGCTCTGCATGAAAAACGAGCGCATCTTGATGATTTGCATCATCGTATTTTATACATGACGCGGGAGTACCAAGATTTCTTGTTTCACGCAGAAAGGACCGAAACGCAATCGCCTCCGCCATCACCAACCGTGCCAACTGTTCGAGCAATTTTGCGCGGCCCTGATCGCCTACAACCAGATGGCATGAATGCCACGACACGTGATGAACTTGAAGAGATGCGGCGACGCGCGCTGCAGGAGGAAAGAATCCGCAGGGAACATCTGATTGAGGAGGCCAAACACACGGCAGGCCTGGCAGCACAGCTAAAGAGACTGGAAGACATGGAGGCCCTGACAGCAGTTGAAATGGGCGAGCTAGCTGCAGAGGCTAAGGTGGAGGAGGGTCCAGAAAAAGAATCGGCAGCAACTGCAGCGGAGGCTTCCGCTGCAACGGAAGAAACCGCTGAAGCAGCCGCTAAACGTCAGAGAGAACGAGAATGGCGAAAGAGAATATTGGCAGAGGAACGCCGCTATTTGGGAGAAATGGATCGTAGACTTGCAGAGGAAGAGAGAATAATTCTCGAGAGGCAAAAACAAGAAAAGGAAAAGGAGGAAGAAGAACGCCGTATTTTCGAGGCAGCTGCGGTAGAGGAGAAGAGGAAGGCCAACGAAACAGAGGCGAAAAGAAAGAAGCGTGAGGTTGAGACCAAAAAGAAGGCAGAGGAGGAGAGGAGGAGAAAGGACTTGGAGGAAGCAGGGAGGAGAAGAGCCATGGAGGAGACGAGAGCAGCGCAGGAGGTGGCCGAATGGTTGAACAACGTGATTGCAGAGCTGCTGGCTGGTGAAGTGGCAAGACTCATAGCAGAAGAAGCCCGATGTATCGCAAAAGAAGCTCGGGAAAACGCAGCAAACATACGACAATTGGCGATACCCAAGTCGATGCCGGCGGGGCTCTACGAACCTGCCGATGCGAGTAGCCAGCGTACTCAACTGCTGAGCACAAGCAGACGAGTAAGCCAGTTGGGTCAGTCAGCACACAAGTTGCAATGCCGTCTGGAGGCAAAATCGACTTCTAAATATGCGCTGAAATTCAAGAGCGCCATAGAAGCCGTCATGGACGCAAACAAAGCATATAGCGAGGCTGCCGATGCTTTATACGATGAGCAGATTCGCCAGTGTATACAGCAACTAATCCATGACGTTGAAGTTAAAGATGCGCAAGAAAAAGCAGAGAGGGAAGCGGCCGAACTCGCAGAGGCCGTCGCTTCAATCACTGAGGAAGCCGCAGAAAAGTGGTTGGATTCGAAAATGCACCAAGTGGTTGCCGAACTGGCCGTGTATTGTGCCCGAAGTGCGAGGGTAGAGGTGCAGGAGGAGATAATTGCGGAGAGGAAGAGAAGGGAGGAAGAGCGGAAGCGAAAGGAAGAAGAAGAGAGACTTGCTAAGCGTGCTGCTGCAGGGGTGCTTGCGCCTTTTGCCCGTCGGGCCATCTGTAGTGCGCAGTACTCAGTGACACTGCTGGAGATTTTTGCCGAGGAAGAGCGCCTACGGCAAGAAGCAGAACGCAAGAGGCGTGAAGAAGAACTGAAAATGGCGAAACAGCGCGCAGCTGAGACGCTGCAGGCTATCATCAGGAGGAGGAGTCTGAACCATGCATTTGTTGAAGTACTTGTTGCTGCCATCGTGCTTGAGGCACGTTGCAGGTGCATCGTGTCTCGGACTGAATATGCAGATTCGGTGGATGCGGTCATTTCATTGCAAGCAACGGCCAAACAGACTGTAGCACGGACGACGTACATTGCGTGTTTTCAAGCTGTGTGTACTGTGCAGGGTGTCATCAGAACAAGGGCAATCCATGCCGCGCATGCTATCCGACGGACTCCGGCCTGCTGCCTGCAGGCGCGTCTGAGATCCTGTTTACAGCGGAAGTTGCATTCTATGCGCCTCCTGTCACAGGCGCTGTTAGGTCCTTACATTCGCCAGCAACGTGCCCGCCACGACTATTCGCTGTACTTTTTTGAATGTCCTATTCTCGTGGCCGCATTCAAGAGGATGGCGGTTCAGTCTGAGCTGCACATTCCAACAATGCGTTCATGTGCATCGATTCTGCAGACACACATCCGACGCAAATTTGCGAGCCAAAGTCTCCAGCACAAGCTCGCTGTCATGGCTCTTGAACCCTATGTGAAGAGAATTTTGGCAAGCAGTGCATGGAATACATGCATTTCCGCAGCAGTCAAAGTGCTCTGGACAACCAAGTCGGCGCTGGTGGCTGCGGGCTACCTACAGAGTCGTCAAGCAGTGGAGCTATTGCAGCGCGCGGTGCGGAGAACTATGGATGTCGCGGCATATCAGGTAGAGGCCCTGGAAGTACGACGCGTGGAGGAAGAAGAGCGTAAACGCCAGGAGGCAGAAGAACAAGCGCGTCGGCGGGAAGAGGAAGTCTCCCGAAAGCAGAAGGAGATTATGGAACAGATGGAGGCCAAAAGTAAGGCTGATAAAGAGGCGAGAGAAGCAGAAAAGGCCAAAGAAGCAGAACGTAAAAAAATGCTTGCAGAATATTCGCACAAAAAGATCGAAGAGACAGAAATAAAGAGGCCAGCAACGCCTGTCAAGCTGAGGCATGCGGGCAAAGATGACCATGAAACGTTTGCGTTGACCGTCGGATACGAACGACAAAAGATGTACCCCGATGCAATCATAGCGCTGACGAGCATAATCGACAAGATGGAGATGAATGATTTGCGGATGGCATGTTTGTGCAAGCGAGCCACCTGCTTCGGGAAACTCGGGATGCGCAAGGACTGTTTCAAGGATTTACAGAGAGCAATGAAGGATTTTCCTGACGACTACATGCCGTATTACATGCGCGCCCTCCACCACGTGCTGTGGAAAAGTGATGACCTTGCCATGCGGGATATCCTCAGTGTGTTCAAGCTGAAACCTGATCACGCTGAGTCACTGAATTTGCAGGCAAACCTGGCTTTCAAGAACACGTTTTACGTTGACGCCATCCAGCTGACAACTCGTGCATTGAGCATTAAACAAGACATCCCACAACTTTACATCATACGGGGATTATCTAGAGAGAAATTGGGGTCGATGCAGCAAGCGAGCGATGACCTAGAGAAGGCAATTGAGATGATGCTGCAGAATATGCCTCGTTCAGACACACAGGTGGATGAAGAGGACCTCAGTTCGCTGTCAAGTACCCTCACCGACGAAGTATTTGTCGTTTTTTGCGATACATGTCTAGCTGATGCACATAATGGTGCACAGCGTGCCGTTGATGTGCTGACCAAGATGATTGACTTCACGAGTAAGCGTGCTGTAGTCTTTGCGCTGCGTGCGCGCGCTTACTGCGCGATGAACCAATTCTCAAAGGCCGAAGAAGATTTCGAACGCGCGGAGAAAGCCGAAGAGAACAATGCGCATGTGCTTCTGCTGCACGCAACATTCTTGCGCAACGGCGATCCAGCGTCGGCAATCGCCGAATGCATACAAGCGACTGAGATGGATCCGGAGAACGCTCGGGCCCATTTTGTCTTGGGTAAACTTCACGAGCAGTATCAAAGTTCCCGGGAGGCACTAGACGCCTACAAGAAAGTGTTGGAATGCAATCGGAATTATGCATCGGAAATGATCCTTTACGAAGCAGCACTGCGAGCAGGGGCTCTGCAATTCAAACTCGACCAGAGCCCCGCGCCGTCGTCGTACATGCTCTTCTGCGAGGACAAACGCCTCGAGCGCAAGGAGGCAGGCTACGAAGAGCCGCTCGACGTCAAGAAGCTCGGGACGATGTGGGAGGCCCTGAACGATGAGGCGCGAGAGCCCTGGGCGAAAAAGGCGGAGCAGATCAAGAATTCGAGTTCCCTGAAGGAGCGTGCTGTTGAGCTCTTCCTGGAAGCGGCCAGGTTGAATCCGACTGCCATCGACCCGTTTCTGACGCTTGCCAAATACCTACAGGCAAGCGGCTTGTACAGGTTGGCGATAAAGCAGCTCAACCGCCTTATACACATGCAGCCTCAGGACCCGCGCAACTATTTACTGCGAGCTCAATGCTTACTACTCATGGGAGACAAAGCTGGTGCGACGCGCGATAGGCAAATTGCTTTGCAGCTTGACACTAGGAATGACCCTGATGTAATCGAGATGAAGATTGAGTATCTGGTGTCAAAAGAAGATTACGAGAAAGCTCTTGTTATGGTTCATGACGCGATTGCTGCGCACCCCCAACATCATCACTTCAAGACCGTGGAAGCGCAGCTATACTTTTACACGGGAGACCTGGACACTGCTCGAACAAAGTTCAACCAGTGCGTCAGGACCGGCACTGCCGACAGCGAAACGTATCGGGCGCGAGCAGAATTCTTCCAGCACACTGGAGAGTATGGCGCTGCTGTAAACGAATACGGACAGGCCCTTGAACTTGACAGCGAAAACCCGTCGACGTACGTTGGCCGTGGGGAGGCCCTTTTGATGACTAAACGAAGCGACAAAGCCGTGGAGGACCTGGACAAAGCCCTCACCTTATATGGGCATGGTGACAAGCGAGCACTTCTCGTCCGGGCTAGGGCCCTGGAGTTGAACGGCGACACGGCTGGCGCGCTGCGAGATTATGCCTTGATTCTGGAGCTCCTCGACACAGAACAGACAAAGGTGCCAACTACTGTGAAAGGTTTGTTTGCAAACAATTCGAAGGATGAGCGCCAATTTTACTTTTTCGAAGCGCACATGAAGTCGGGCCTACTGTGCACAAAGCGTCGTGACTTTGCAGGCGCGATCAAACACTACAATCACGTACTCAAGGTCAAACCGCAATGTGTGCAGGCGCTTCTGCACCGTGGTATTGCCTATCACTCGCACGGCTACCACGAAAGCGGCCAACAAGACTACACCAGAGCCTTGGCCGCTGAATCGGGACACGCCATAGTACTACAAAACAGAGCCAAGGCCTTTGCATCCCAGAGGAATTGGAAAAGGGCGATTCACGACATGGAGGGAATACCCGAAGCCGATCGGGATGCTGCAGTTTGGCAGTTGCTTGCTACGTGCTACTTCCAGAACGAGCAAAGGGAGGCTGCGCTAAAGGCCATTAATGCTGCGTTGCAGTTGGATAACCTCTCGCTCACCGCCCTGGTAGATTTGGAACCCCCCCGTCTCACCGCCCGCCACCTTTCACCTACCCCGCACACATGTCTTGTGACCTTGTCTTTGCCTGTGCCGAGCCTTGCCGTGCATTCAAGCGAGTGTACATATTGATTGCGTGTCTCGTTGCGCAGATAAGCAAGGCGGACATCCTCGAGGATCTTTATCCCTTGCAACGTGCGCCGATGGCGTGCTACTCACGGGCGCTGATGCTTCATACCGGCTCTCAGCTTGCGAGGCTGAAACACGCCTTGGCTGTGGCTAAGCGAGGCTTCATGGACGCCGCCATCAAAGAGTTGCGCGCTGCACGCGCGACCTGCGAGGAGAGAGGCAGCGCAAACGCGACCGAGAAGACGATGATTGAAGAGCTTGGCGCTATGTTCATGATTGAGGCTGCTATGCCTGTAGCTGCCAGCCTGACGCTCGACAGGCTGGTGGCAAGCAACGACAAAGCCGACGGCCTCAGCGCATCGCTCCTGACGGCTCGTGGCGTCATGCATCAGCTGCAGCACGACGCCGCGGCAGCAAGGGCAGACTTTGCTCGCGCCGTGCGGGCAGATCCCTCCGACGCGGACGCACACTACAATCTGGGGTGTTTCCGCATGCAGGAAATGGACTGGCGCGGCGCTGTCCAGTCCTTCACCAAGACAATATCCCTCCTGCCAAAGCAGAAGTATGCCTACCTCAATCGCGGCGTGTCACTCTACCAGATGCACCGCGTCGAGGAGGCACTCCGCGACTTCAACTCGGCGCTCGCCCTTGACCCTGAGTTTGGGCAGGCGCTGCTCAACCGTGGTGTGATGCACCAGGTGGCCGGCCGCCACTCCGAGGCCGAGCAAGACCTTTCTAGCGCCCTGGAATTGATGCAGGGCTCCAAAGAAGCCTGGCAGGGCCGCGTTAACTTCTATCAGAGTTTAGGGCGTAAGGACGATGCGCTCCGCGACCATGCCCACCTCGTCGCTATTGCTGACTCGGATTGAGCATCTCAATCCGCGTCAGAAATAGCGATGGACGGGTTACTGGCAATCTGCTTCCTGAGTGTAAATGCTAATGTTACAGTACAGATAAGCTTCAGGACCTGAAGCCCTCGCAGATAAACACCACACAAAAACAGTAGCACACCAGACCAGTCACATGGCCATTTGATTTATTACAAGATAGTAAGGAAAACTTGACTACCACAGAGGTCGCTGGCCAGTGCTCTCACCGCTCTCTCACCTTGCGCTCGCACTCCACCCTCCCCGCGAGGGAGATGAGAAATAGACACATGATGCGCGAAGGGGAAGGGCAGATAGAGAAGGCCCAGGCGGCGGCGGAAGGCGGGAAGACGCTGGTCCGACCATGTGTGTAGGGACAAAGAACGTAGCCAAGGGCCACGTTGGTGCGCCCTAGGCCCATCCTCGTGTTTGCTGCCTGCAGACAGGGGTCTTTGTGGAGGCACGATGCAAGGAAGCCGGGCCAGCGAGGGATGAGAGAGCGCACGACCAATCGCGACATGTTTGCAGCAGGAGCGAGAAGTCAGTGGGTTCAGTGGGTCACTAGTCATTAGGGCCAGGCAACAGGCAACATACAAAGGGAACACAGAGAGAGGGTACGAGACCAAAATCATCACTAACAGTCAGACGGCTCTTCCTATATTTGGTCATTGAGGTGTTCATCATCCCCCCCGTCCGTGCACGCCAGCACACACCAGAAGCCACACACTGCACACGCACTGGAAGCACCCTCACCTGGCAGACACATGCGACACATGCATTGACGCCAGCCTCGATACGTACTGTCTGTGTCTTGATATTGGCGCGAACTCGCAACCAACGTGGTCCACGCCACAGCATGAGGCTGCAGGCCACGGCGCACCCCTTTTCGTCTACACCGCCTAGACCCCCGATCAGTAATTGGTGCACCAGCGGAAGGGCATGTCGGTGCGGAAGGGATGGCGAGCAGTATCTGCCAGGACCACGGCACACGACGTCAGCGGAGCGCTGTAGTGCTTGCTCGGTCGCTCATTGGATCTCATGCGCGAAAGCAATCGACGTCGCGGCCAGCGCAGTGCCTAGGCACAACCAGTGCTGCATGCGAACCATTGCGCACCGATGCAGCGTCCACGTGGCTTCATTTGAAAATGTAAACGCGCGTGCGCGCACAGCACACGTTCACACTCACGCACTCACACACACACACACAGCAAATGTTGGGGCACACATAACTACAGCCGAGGCGGAGGAGGCGCCACCGGCAGCCCAGGTGGCCCAGACGTCTGGAGGAAGGCCGCGCAAGCGCAGGCCCCAACTCACAGACACATCTTGCACAGTTTGCGGCACTGATGGTGACATTGACAGGTCGCGCACCAGCAATTTGAAAGTGCGATGCTCTCCCGGTGCAAGGGTGGCGAGGGCGCGGGAAGCTCCTACGACAGCTGCGCAACTCTGCAGCAATCGCATGGGCGCGGACACATACCGAAACCAGTGCGGGTGCGCAGAGCCGGGTTGTTTCCTTAGCGACATCCGCTTGCGCGCATCGTCCTCGTCCTGGCGCCTGCGCGGGCAATGCTGCAAAAACCCTGACAAATGGTCAGTGCCGCGACCGAGCGGTTGCGCGCGCGCGCAAGCACATGCCTCAAACCCAACGCCAATGCCTCATGGTAAATGTCAAAGTAGTGTTTTTGTTTTCAGCGCCCCGGGGGGCGTCAACAACCAAGCACGATAGAAATCACAGGCAGGCGGTGACGAGTTTCACGGGCTAGACGGGCGCAGTGGAAAAGAGACGAGGGGAAGGAAGCGCACCTACCACGCTGGCGGGTTCACTCATGTAGCAGCAGCCCCGTGAATGCGCACGATGTCGAGCCGGACGCGCAGGTTCTCGGGGTCGTGCCAAATGCGCGCATCCCAGAGGTCGAGGGCCCGGGCCAGTCCCTCCTGGGACCCGATGTCGCACAGGAGGTCCTCACGGAGCGCCAGCTCCCGCCGCAGCGCGAGCAGGCAGTCCTGCAGCCACTCCTCCATCTCCGCTATACTTGGCTGGCCGTGGTAGGCGCTGTCCCACAGGCTGTCCACTTCGCACTCCCCATGCAGCTCGAGCGCCTGCGCCAGCGCGCCGTCGACAATCTTCTCCAGCCGTTCGCACGCGGCCGCAAGCTGCGACGTCACTGGCAGCTGCAGAACCCTGTGGAGGCGCTCCATGCTCCGCATGAGGCGGGCGCGCAGAGTGTCTTCGGCGCTGGGGATCCCGGAGAGCACGCCGAGCTCGCCGCGGGCGGCCGTGAAATCGCGTAGGCGTTCGCCCGCGTTGACGAGCGCGCGGAGCACCTCGACGCCCTGCCTGTCCGCCTCGTCCCAATCGGACAGCGCGCCCTCGGCGTCCAGGAACGCCTTGCGTAGCGCGGCTCGCAGGCGCTCGTGCGCAGGCGCGTGGCCCCTCTGAGGCGAAGGCGAGGGAGACCCGTAGACAGACATGCGCGTGCCCAGACGCGCGGTGCCGCGTCCGGCACTTCCGCCACGGCCCCGCGGCGCACGGGGGCCGTCAGGGGGCCGCTCCTGCGGGCGCTCTCACTCCTTCGAGGTGTCCCGGCAGAAACAGCGGCTCTCCGTAGCTAAATTTACGCTTTTTAGCTTTGCAACGGGCAGGCAGCGAGGAATTTTTGAGTACAACATTACGCCTCAGAACGTAATTTTGGTCCAGGCCCTAAGGAGCCGCCATCCAACTGCGCCATGGCCTAGGGAACTCCGGGTCTCCGAGGGGGAGCGGGTCGCGCGCGATGCCCGGACTGATTCCGCACAGCAGCCATCTGTCGGCGGGGTCCCCGCGGCCGCGGTCAGCGCGACGCAGGTTTGTTTTCGTTTACCCTGAGCGCCCGCCAGGCGTATACATATGGTTACATATATACAGGACATAGATATGCTCATGGATACAAACACATATGTATTAGATATACATGTGGATACGTATGTATAGGACACTTATGTATAAGATGTTGGTGAAGAGCGACTCTTCGGATCACCTGTATTAATGCACGACGTGCAACAGGGCATTGGTGGGCCCCAATAAACTATCCTACTAGTGTATTGAGGCAACCGTATGAATGGAGAGAGACTATGTGTCTCTCTCCCCAGTCCACCTGCTGTGTGCGCAGATGCTTTGGTCTGCGAAACGCATGTGCGCCGCGGTGCATGTGTGTGCAGGCCGCAAGCGATGCTAACTAACCGGGCGCCTGCGCCAGGGTGGGGTGGGGGGCGTGGGCAAATGCAAGCTCGACCGCGAGCCCAGGGCCCTCAAGCGCACCCGCGCCGCGCGCGTACGACTGCCACGCGAGCCCACAGACCTACGCGTCGGCACCAAAAGATTCCCTGGCAACCGCCAGGAAATTCGCCTTCGTCACGCCGGGAAAAACGCCAGGTTGCCCATGACGGCGTCTGCCTGGGTTGTGCGCGCCCGGCGGCTGCGCGCCTGAGCTCACGAAGCTCGCCTCCCCTCTCTCCTCTCTCTCCCTATCTCTTCCTCTCTCTCTTCCTCTATCTCCGCGCGAGGACGACAGGCCTAAACCGTAAACCCTAAACCCTCTGCGCCAGGACGGCGCGTTACGATAGGCCGTCTCGCCTCGGACGACAAGACAGCGGGGGTGGGCGAGGCTGGGAAGGAGGGCCAGCAGCGGCTTGTGCCTATTTCGAGCAGACACAAAACGCCTCTGGACACCACATCGTCGCCGAAAAACGTGGCAGATGCTGCTGGCCAATTCTTTTCATCATCCCCATCCCGCGCCCGGTC
>Ga0315899_10006389_pt1 | contig 12696 bp, 13 predicted proteins | sample LakEriMetagenome_2_FD_203518 | JGI IMG/M metagenome (GOLD analysis project Ga0315899, IMG submission 203518) | Freshwater fungal communities from buoy surface, Lake Erie, Ohio, United States - Buoy 4 MA112 | ecosystem: Environmental > Aquatic > Freshwater > Lake | place: USA: Lake Erie, Ohio...
CTTTTGTTTTTAGGTTTTCAGGTACATCACCGCGAATAATGCGATGCGCCAGACCCTCTGCAATGGCGGTTTTTCCCACGCCGGGCTCACCAATCAATACAGGATTGTTTTTGGTGCGTCGGCTCAATATCTGCAATACACGGCGTATCTCATCATCACGGCCGATCACCGGGTCCAGCTTGCCGGTTTTGGCCATTTCATTCAGGTTGATGGCATATTTTTTCAGCGCATTGAATTGGTTTTCTGCAGTTTCACTGCTCACTTTTTGCCCCCCTCTCAGCTCTTTTACCGCTTTCATCAATTCGCCGCGTTTCACACCGGCATCTTTCAGCAGGTTAGAGGCGGTGTCCTTGCATTCCAACATGCCCAGCAGAATATGCTCATTGGTGATAAAATCATCACCCATTTCCCGCATGGCTTTTTCTGCATGCGTTACGGCAGTGGTGGTTTCCTGCGATATATATACCTGTCCGCCATCCACCCGTGGAAGACTCTTCACTGCTGCAGTGAGGGCATCCTCTACTCGTTTTGCATTGATGCCCAGTTTGCCTGCAATAAATTGCCACATTTCTGCATCTTCGGAAACGATGGCTTTTAGCAGATGCACATTTTCAATGCGCTGCTGACCTGCTGCAATCACGAGTTGCTGTGCTTTTGCAATGGTTTCCTGAGCTTTAATGGTAAAATTCTGCAAATTCATATGCATGCTTTCACAAATACTTTTCCATTTTCATGAAAAGGAAAAGTTGTCAGCCATGATTGTAAGCAGGAACTATTCGGCAGTCAAAAAGTCCTGAAGTTTGGGGTATGAATGCATAAAACATGAAAAAATGGCAGTTGTTAACCTCGAAAAAGCCAACATATTTGATGATTTTGCATAAAAAAATGAAAAAACATTAGGATTTTTAAAATTTATGCTTCACCTTTGGTCACTCAAATAGATATTTATGAACCTGTACATTGGAAATCTGAGCTATGCAACCAAAGACAACGATCTTAAGGCATTGTTCGAAGAAATTGGGGAAGTATCCTCAGCAAAAATTATTATGGACCGCATCTCTGGCCGCAGCAAAGGTTTCGGCTTTGTAGAAATGCCCAACGATGATGAAGCCAGAAAAGCAATTGAAAACCTGAATGGTTATTCTTTCAGCAATCGTGAAATTACCGTTAGCGAAGCCCGCCCAAGACCTGAAGGTGGAGACAGACGCTAAACCATAATATTTCAACCTAATAAAGAATCCCGTCAATGGCGGGATTTTTTATTGCCCCAGATCGAGCAGTTCTGCTTTTTCTGAAAGGGCAGTGCTGTCTGCTACTTTGGATCGCCTCAGGCCTCTCACAGCAGGACCTGTGATTTTCACGTTAAAGCTTCCTGAGTCGGATGCAGCAATATCGCCACGTTTAATCATGTTGTTTCGGATGGCCACAAAATTCCAGTTCTTTTGTGAAACGTTCCCTGCGCTGTCAACGAAATAGGCATAGCTTTTAGGCATGGGAACAATGCTGGCCAGAAATGCACACTCCAGTGGCTCGAGGGAAGCAGCCGGTTTTGCAAAATAGAATTGTGATGCTTCTCCCACACCAAATACACCGGGGCCCCATTCAATAATATTGAGGTACACCTCAAACATACGCGACTTGGTGGTAAGCCGTTGGCTTTCTATCAGCCAAACTATCAATATCTCTTCTGCTTTGCGGGCCAGGGTTTTCTTACGACTTAGGAACACATTTTTTACCAATTGCATGGAAATGGTGCTTCCACCCCGGGCGAAACGCTTTCGCACATAGTTTTGGGCTATGCTTTGGCGAATGGCTTCCGCATAAAAACCGTTATGGCTGAAAAAAGCAGGATCTTCGCCTGTCATTACCGCTTTTTGTATCATTTCCGGTATCTGTCCTATTGGGGTGAATCCGGGATTGGAAGGCCCTACTTTAAAACTTCGAATGGCTTTACCACGTTCATAGAAGGTGTGAACAAATTCACCATTCATTTTTCTGAGGTTGGTTTTACCCATCCCGTCCAGTTTGAAATTAAAAGGTTTGAGTTCACTGTAGAAGGTACAATCATAGGGTTTTTTGTCATCTAGGTGAGCCGATAAATGATATTCAAGCTCGCCGCTTACCCTTATCCCTGAGAGATTTTGAAACATGCCTTCCGGCAAAGACTCAAAAAAATCAGATGCCTTCATTCTCTCAGCCCTGAACTTTAGGTCGTATTGCTTGTGTTTACCCAGATCGGCTTTGGCATAGATGAAAGTGTTGATTTTGTTGAGTTTTAAATTGCTGTTGCTGTCAATCTCTACAAAATCTTTACCCATCCTGGCAATCAGGGTTCCGGCGCATTCCTTAATCACTACGTTTGTATCGGCCAGTCTTTTATCATGTACAAAAACACCCTGCACAGCACCTTTTGCCTTCAATTGCAGTACACCACCATTCATATCAAAAGTTTCCAGGGTGAAATCGGCTTTTCCAAAACCTGCACTTATGCCGAGGTGGTTTTTCAAAAAAGGAAGTTCATTTTGGGTTTTTCCTTTGGGTTGAATAACCAAAGACCCGGTTATGTCTCCACGGTCTAGGTTTCCTATGATGCTGAATGTGTTTTTTTTGCCATTTTCAAGCACTCCCAAGGTGCCGGATAAATCTTCTCCGTCATAAACGAGGATTGGAATATCCATGCCAATGGTATTGCCAGTATCGCGATATTCTGCCGATACGTTTTGCAGTTCTATGGTGCCGGGTACTTTGGCCAGTCCGCGCCTGATCAGGTTAAATACCCTTTGAACCAGCGGGTCGCCGGATTTCTTGCTTCGTTCACTTTTTTCGATCAGTCCGCAGTAGTTGCAACCTGTTTCATCATTGACAGCGCTTATGCGGGTATTGATGAGTTTTATGCCTCCAATTGTGGGACCATTCCAGATGCTTTTCCATACATCCACAGAAACAGACAGGTTTTTAGAAAACAGGAGGGTGTTGCCTTTTTTGTGTAGCAGCAGACTGTCAAAACCTACGGTAAAAATGCCGGTAAATTCTTTTTTAGCGCAGGAGAGGGTATAACCCTTTGATGCGGTTTTGCTGACTGCCTTATCCCACGCAGTTTGCAAAATCCGGTTTCTGAAAGCAAACCATAAAACGAGCATTAGCAGCAGCAGAGAACCTGTAATGTAAGCCGTGCGTTTGAGTCGCTTTACAAACGCCGGTCCGGAAAACAGGGCTTTGATGATATCAGTAACTGCTGTTAATACCCGTGTAATTGAATGGAGAAATGGTTTTAAGTTCATTCTTTATGGAATCAGAAACATCCAGAGAATCGATGAATAGGGCAAAAGAATCCTTATTCATTTTTTCATTTTTACGGGTTAAACCTTTCAGGGCTTCGTAGGGATTGGGGTAATTTTCTCTCCTTAAGATTGTTTGAATGGCCTCGGCGATGACGGCCCAGTTGTTCTCCAAATCCCGGTGAAGGGCATCTTCATTCAACAGGAGTTTTTCCATGCCGCGCGAAATGCTTTTCAATGCGATCACGGTATGGGCAAATGGCACACCGATGTTTCTTAATACGGTGCTGTCGGTGAGGTCGCGCTGCAGACGGCTGATTGGCAATTTCGAAGCCAGGTGTTCAAAAATGGCATTGGCGATGCCAAGGTTGCCTTCCGCATTTTCAAAGTCAATGGGATTGACCTTGTGGGGCATGGCACTGCTGCCCACTTCGCCTTCTTTTATTTTTTGCCTGAAATACTCCATGCTCACATAGGTCCAGATGTCCCTGCAGAAGTCAATGAGTATGGTATTGATGCGTTTCCATGCATCAAACATGGCAGCCAGGTTGTCGTAGTGTTCAATCTGGGTGGTGGTTTGGCTGCGATTCAATCCCAGTGTGTTATTCACGAATTTATTGGCAAAACCCACCCAGTCAATTTGCGGATATGCCACATGGTGGGCATTGAAATTGCCGGTGGCACCACCAAATTTGGCGCTGAAGGGAATTTTCTGAACCTGCTGAATCTGAACTTGCAGGCGTTCCACAAAAACCATAATTTCTTTTCCCAGGCGGGTAGGAGAGGCCGGCTGTCCATGGGTTTTAGCCAACATGGGGATATCTTTCCAGTCTTCTGCCATTATCTGGAGTTTCTCGGAAATACCCGTTAGCTGGGGTAAGATATGGTTATGTAGCGCCTCTTGTAAGCTTAGGGGAATGGAGGTGTTGTTAATATCCTGGCTGGTGAGGCCAAAGTGCACCCATTCGCGATAGGCGGATAGGCCCATGGCATCTAGTTTTTCTTTCACCACATATTCTACGGCTTTTACGTCGTGGTTGGTAGTTTTTTCTATTTCTTTAACCCTTAAAATGTCAGCTGTTGAAGGGTTAGAAGCCCAATCCTTAAGCTGTTGTGCCTGGTTCAGCAATGCAGCAAAATCGATGTTGGGTATGGGCAATTCTGCCAGGGCAAGCAGGTAATAAACCTCCACCCTGATTCGGTATTGGATTAAGCCGCTTTCAGAAAAGTAAACGGAAAGGTCTTTGGTAGCGTTGTGGTATCGGCCATCAACCGGGCCAATGGCTGTAAGTGGGTTAAGTTCCATAATTCCGCCTCACAAAGTTACGAAAAATAGGTGGGAGGGTGGTTTTTTAATATTCTAAGATGGAAGATGCTAACGCTTGGCGGCTTTGCGATGGTCGGGCAAATGAAATTAAAGATCCAGTTTTAATGTTTTGGGAAATTTAAGGTGGATGGGGGGACGCCAACCACACAGCAAACTTTATACTCGTTCTTATTTTGTCATAGTTTGTAAGGTTGAGATTGCAACTATCGCTCTGCGTGTAGGCGATGTTATGTGTTGGCACGTGCCGTAAATTGGGAATTCGGGGTGGCAAGCCCATATTAAATATAAGCTATTAGCAGATACCCTTTAGTCAACAAATGTTTCTCGGATTACACGTTTACATTCCTGTATTTCCTTTTCTGTAAGCGAACCAAATATTTTTGCAATACGTATTTTATCAATGGTTCTTATTTGATCGATTACAACCCAACCTTCTTGACTGTTGTGCTTAACTTTCACTCTGGTTGGATATTTTCTACTTGCAGAAGTCATGGGTGCGATGACGACTGTTCTTAGATTGTCATTGATTTCATTTGGTGAAACAATCACACAAGGTCGAGTTTTTTGGATCTCACTACCCAAGGTTGGGTCAAGATTCACCAAAACTATTTGGTATTGTTTTACTTCCATTCGTCGAAGTTTTCATCTTCAAAAACATCATTCATAAGAAGTTGGTCATCACCATTTTCATGCATCTTTTTGAATGCTTTATCCCAGTCTTTTCGAGGTTCGGAAATAGGACGCAATACGATTTGTCCTTTTTCAAGAATCAATTCAATTTTGTCGGTGATGTTATACCTCTCCAAAATTGTTTTGGTCAATCGAAAACCTTTTGAATTCCCTATTTTAATGATTGAAACTTCCATGAGTTAATTATTATGTAATTACAAAGTTATTACAAAAAATTCAATTTACAAAGTTTGGTTACAGGTTATGGGTGTGTTTAGCTAAGGGATTGCTGCTTGGCGCAGTGGCGGGTTTTTAGCAGAAATGTTCAATCGCAGAACTGAACTTGAATCTACCACAAAACTGTCATACGAGGCACTGCACCCGCCATTACACCAAACCGCTGTTGGGTGCTGGTGTTTTTTTATCTGATATTTTAGGTATTCTTAATTTTTTGGGACTCATAATTATATAATTTGTTTTCTTTCCGCTGTCTTCTGCTTTCAACATTTCTTTTGCAACTAAATCTTGTAAATCTCTCAAAGCTGTGTCTGTGGAACAATTGGTAAATTTAGCATAGGTTGATGTTCGCAAAAAGCCCACTTCTTTACTGTAATTGTCATACAGATAATTGATAACAAGTCGTTGTCTGTCGTTAATGTTTGTTGACTTGTGTTTGTCCCAAAAGTGTGCTTTGTCCAAAATGATTTCTAAATTTTGTTCACTGGCCATTAAAGCTCTTTCAAAGCAACCAAGAAACCATTCTAAATATTCTGTGATGTCTGGTGTTCCTTTTTGTGTTTTTTCAATAATGTTGTTATAGTATTTGTGTTCTTTAAAGATTTGGTTTGACAAGCTGTAAAAACGAATTTTACTGTTGTCACTTTTTGCCAAAAACATATCTAAAATTGCTCTTGCTATTCGTCCATTACCGTCATCAAAAGGGTGAATAGTAACAAACCAAAAGTGAGCAATGATAGATTTCAGAACGAAATCTAAACTTTTATCACTATTTAACCAATTTAAAAATTGTTCCATTTCGTGAGGAACTCTGTCGGCTGATGGTGCTTCAAAATGTATTTTTTCTCTACCAAAATTTCCCGAAACCACCTTCATACCGCCTGATCGGTATTTGGCAACATCTATTTGTTGATATCCGCTAAATCCTGTTTGAAAAAGTGAGTTATGCCAACCTAAAAGACGTGTTTCTGTGAGTGGTTGGTCAAAATTTTGTGTAGCATCTAAAATGACATCAACAATTCCTTCAATGTTTCGTGGGGTCTTTATAAAATCAGCATTTTCAATACCTAATTTTCTGGCAATAGACGATCGAACCAATTCAGGATTTAAAAATTCGCCTTCAATTCTTGATGTATCTACAACATCTAAAATAAGCGACTCTAAAGTGGCACGTTCAACAAAATCGAAACCTAAACTTTCCATACGGCCCAGTAAACGTCCTTGTAAATACCTTACAGAAGTTAAGATGGGCGATAACTTGTCGTTATCCCAAACAAAGTTTGTCCAATTTTTTCTTTCGTGTATGTACATAATTACCACCGCAATATATGCGGTAAAAATACATGTTTTACACCGCAAAGCAATCTATAACTTCTAAAATCTTCAATTTTCAGTTAGTTTGTTGCTTGCTGGGTTGTTTCGTTACACTTGCAGCTAACGTTTGGCAGCTACAAGAAGTTGGCGATTTCGGAGCACTAAACTGTCTGCCAGCACTGAACTTAATACGAAGCACAAAGTTTCATGTAACCACTGAACCGCCAATTTCTTGTAGGTGCTGTTAGTGGCTGGTTTTCTTCTTTTCCATTCTTTTGAAAGCATACTTGACCACAAAGTAAATAACCAGTGCGGATAGTACTCCTGTCAAAAAGTCGGTCGCTGGAACCATTACAGCAGTATAAACCATCATCGAAAATTCGAATTTTCCTGCATGTTTGATTTCTTTAATTTCAGATGGTTTTATCATATTGCTGGCAACCCAAACCAAAATACCACCAATACAAGCCATTGGAATTAATTCTAAATATTGAGCCAAATAAAATGCCATTGTTAGTTTTAGAACAGCTTTAAAGTAACCCGCTAAAGGAGTTGTAGCACCAGCCTTTATACTTGTAGCTGTTCTTGCCAATGCACCTGTGCATGGGAAGCCTTGTACTAAAGGTGTGATGATCTGAACTAAACCTTGACCAAAGAATTCTTTGTCAGGATTAAATGGCGTTCTTTCATTTTTTGCTAATCTATCAGCCATCGAAGAACACAAAACACTTTCCACTCCTGAAACAAATACGATACTAACCCCAAAATAAACAATATCAAGCATTACACCTCCATTCATTGAAGGTAAAAAAGGCATTTGTAATTTAAAAAAATTGTTAGGGATGGAACCATATAAATCTCGAACCAAAATTAAATTTTTATCGGCCAGCAAAGTAGCTGCTAATAATGTGGCTGTTCCCATCGCAATTACTGGCCCTGGTATATAAATAGAAATTTTAAGCAGATATTTTGCTAAAACAAAAGTGATTACCCCTATCAAAACCGACCAAATATTGATTACACCTAAATTGCCAAATGCTAAGTATAAATTATGCAAAAGACCACCTTGAATATCTTCATCTTGCCCAAGGAAGTCCTTGAAATTTTCTATACCTAAAATATCTTCAAAATTAGTAAGAGCAATAGATACAGCAATACCAATTGTAAATCCAACAATAATAGAATTGGGAACAAGTTTGGCGTATTTGCCTACACCATATATCCCCATAATAATAAGAATGATTCCCGAAATAATAGAAACCAATACTAAGAAACCGTGGGCTTGCTCATAAGTACCACCATTTGCAGGATCACTGTACTTCTCAATCAAGGCTGCAATAACTGGAATAAAAGCCGCTGTTGGCCCATATACTTGATATTTTGAACCACCAAAAGTTCTACCCACTACACACGCCAATGCACCTGCTATAATGCCATGTTCAGGTCGCATACCCATTGCCATCGCAAAACCCATAGCCATTGGGATAGCTGTCATTGCTACTATTAAGCCAGCACTGAAATCTTTGTATGTTACCTTTAACCAATTTTCTTTGGTTAAGTCTTCCCATCTAGAATCAAAAAAGGTAAAAAATAATTTTATTCGCCCCATAGGGGTAGTTGGAAACTTTGCTTTATTCATTTTATACTGTTGTTAATTTTGATTTAGTGATGAATTTAATAGGATTTACACCAATTTTATACTCAAGATTTTTAGGAACAAAACAGTTAGAAATGTCATTACCTTCAAGAAAATATTTGAAAGCATTTGTTGTAAAACCATGAAACGGAACGATGCTTATTCTGCATTTTGCAGCATATTTTTCTTTGATTTTCTCAAACGTAGCTTCAAAATTTTCAGGCATTTTTTCTTTTAAAAACTTTGTTTGACTATAAAACAGTAGGTCTGTAATTGAATCGTCTAAGAAATCAGAAAACATCAATACACATTCAAAACCTTCTCCTTCATAGTTTTGAATAAAAGTGTCAAGTTGTTTTAGTGAGTTCTCACTAAAATCTGTCGGCATTAAAACTTTACTCATTTTTATTTAATTTGAATTGTTCAAGTTAATAGGTTTCATTGGTTTTTTATACAATGAAAGTAGTATCTGCATAGTAAGTAACTTGTCCTGTTGATAAATCGTGCATTCCGCCAATAATACCAATTTCACCATTTTCAATCATGTGTTCAAGGATAGTACTTCTTTCCATGATGGCTTTTACGGTTCTTTTTACATTAATGGCAGCCACATTTTCTACAAACTCAGCATTTTTTGAGGTGCGATTATCTTTAGTTTCCACTTCGTCATCTACTGCGGGTCTTATTTTGGCAAGCAAGGCTGTTAAATTACCCATTTCGGCATGGTCACAAGCACCTTTTACTGCCCCGCACTTACTGTGGCCCAATACTACTATTATTTTTGAGCCAGCCAATTTGCAGGCAAATTCCATACTACCTAAGATATCTTCGTTAATGATATTTCCGGCAACTCTTACACTAAAAATGTCACCAAGTCCTTGGTCAAAAATAAGCTCAGCAGAAGTTCTGCTATCTATGCAGCTTAAAACCACAGCGAATGGATGTTGTCCGTCAGATGTTTCATTGGCCTGTTGTAACAGGTTGCGATTTGCCTTTAAATTATTGACAAACCTCTTGTTTCCTTCTTCTAGCAATTTCAAAGCCATTGCAGGTGTAATAGCTTCTTGTAATTCCTTTGTTAATGTCTTCATTTTTTTATTGTTTTTTATCGTTGTCGTTTTTAAACTTGCCACTAACGTTTTGCGGCTAACCGAAGGTGGCGATTTACAAACCAAACTTCATTCAACCACGTCATTTCAAATTTACTGATTTTTTTTATGAAACCGAACGCGCCACTTTTGGGTAGGTGCTGTTAGTGGCTGGTTTATTGTCTGATAAATCTGTATGCTTTAGTAATCCCATCAATTCTTAGCAAATATATGCCGCTAGGCAGGTCTGCAATATCAATGCGGAAATGGTTGTTAGTAACAATCCCTTCGCGATAGACCCTGCCGAGCAAATCTATAGCCTCATAGCGTGCCCCAATGTGGTCACTATACATTTCCAGATATATCATATCGCTTGAGGGATTGGGAAAGATATTCATTGATTGTGAAAGTTGAATTTCATTTACATTTGTTTTCGTATCAAACAAATCATGCTTTGGCCATGCTGAAATGTTTACTAGTTCATCCGTTACCAGATTTATAAAATCACTATAAAACGGGCCGTAATTCTTGGGTAGGGAATTGAACAATATTGCCCAGTTGAGTTGATGCGATTCATTTCTTTTAAACACGGTTGCCGTGCCTTGAATACCCCCTGCATTCCAGTAATCCTTGCCGGTTATATTCCACCCGAGAGCATATTTAGGCCCGAATACTGAGCTAACAAGCATAGTGTCAATAGTGGATGACAAAAGGATATCCGGTTTGGTAGTAAATTTATCCACTGCCACAAGGAATTTGCACAAATCACCAGCAGAAGCAACCCACCCGCCTGCAGCGGTCATGACCTCCCAATTATAACCGCCATATTGAGCAGGCACACTATTAGGAATGCCAGTATAAATGGAAGGCATAAGCGGAGCACCGGGATAATCATAATACGACACCTCCATGGGTAATTTATCGGCAAACAGTGTTCTCCCTTTCCTGATAGCATTGATGTTTAGAGGAAGTAAAATAGTATTGGTTACATAGTCTTCGTAATCCTTGTTAGTGATTTTTTCAATTATCTTTCCTAAAATTTCATAACCAAAGTTGGTGTAGCCGTAATCTGTGCCAGGTGTATAAAATAAACTATCATTTTCAAGTGTCCATTGAATGACCAGTTCAAGCGAATCCGTTGGAGGCGGCACTCCCATGGCAATCGCAATATCATAAGTCTTAAATAATGGATCAGTAGGATAAGGGAAAAAGAGTCCACTTGTGTGATTCAGTAATTGTCTGACCGTGATGTCATAATATCTGGAATCAATAGCGGATTGATAATTGGTATCATTCAAAATCCCTAATGTTCCAAAAACTTTCTGGTCTAAATTTAACAATCCATTTTCGAACAAATGCATGATGGCAATGCTGGTAATTGATTTAGATATACTTGCCAGCCTGAAAATGCTATTGGGTTGCACCAGTGCAGATGTAGCAGTATCTGCATAACCAAACCCCCGGTTGTATACCAATCTGCCATGATAGGTAACTGCCATTTGTCCACCCGGAATTTGATATTTATTAAGCAACCCGGCCATTCTTGTATCAAAAATGTGAAGTTCGGGAACATAAATTCCTGTTTGCGCTTTTAATAAAGGACATGAAAACAAGAGAAGAATAAATGTCGCTTTTGTAAAAGTGTATTTTATTAATTTCATAATATTGTTGCTTTGTATTCTCTTAAATTGGTGTATTCCTTTGTTGTTTATAAAACTTGCCACTAACGGTTTCGGGCTTGGCGAAGGTGGCTATTTCTACCACAAATGTTGATGCGGAGAACCAAACTTTGATTAACCACAAATGTATCTGCGGAGCACTGAACCGCCACTTTTGCCAAACCCGTGTTATGCGGTCGTTTTTCTTTATGCTTCATCATACTTTTCTTTATATGTGATTGGGGCAATAGTCCAAATTAGTTGAAAAACAAAAGCACCAATCAGTGTCCAAAGAATATCATTCCAGTCAAAATATCCTCTTGTTGTTAGTGTTTGCAAAAACTCCCAGGATAGAAGTCCTGCTAGTGAAATTAGGTTTGCCGTAATGTGTTTCTTTTCGTTTAACCATTTATTCGTCCATTTCATTTGTGGAATTATTACAATGAATAATGCAGGTATCCCAATTGCTGGAAAAAAATTAGGTGCAATTCCCAATAAATATTTTATTGTCAAGTTTCCACCTGTGTAAGCTGGTCGAATGTTGTCTTGCACTTGTTGATATGCAATAAAGCAAAGTGCAAATAAGGCAAACCAATAATATAAACTCTTTGATGTCTTCATTTTTTGATAGTATCTCGCTATAATGTTGTCATTTTAAAATGCCGCATAATGTTTTGCAGATTTGCGATGGGCGGGTTTCCTGTCCCAAATCTATCACACAAAACGAATTTTCCAAATCACCGAGATGCTTTAATGAATCTCGAAAGCCCGAATGGTGCGAATTGGCTGTTAGCGGTTCGTTGTTTTTCTTAATCATTTTATTTGTCATTATATTTTTGCTGTCGGATTGTGCTTAACTGGAAAGTTTACAGAGCTTGCAATAAAGCAAAGTTCACTAGCTTTTTTATGTAACTCGTTAGCTTTGTCAACCATATATTGTTCTGTTACAGTGACTATCGGATTTAAAGTTACTTCTTTAAATTGTCCACCACCATTTGAAGTTTCAACCATTATTCCTGTCGCATTGTCAATATAGTCTGAAACGATTACTCCTGCCTCTGAACATAAATGTAAATACCAAAGCATATGACAAGCTGATAAAGAAGAAACTAAAAGGTCTTCTGGATTATGTTTCGTCTTGTCGCCACAAAATGCTGGGTCTGCCGAGCCAAAAATTTCAGATTTGTTTTCGATGATTATTTGATGGCTTCTTTCGTAATTTCTATAATTGTCAGTTCCTGTCCCTTTGTTTCCTGTCCATTTAATTGTCGCTTTATATTGATGTTGTCCGCTCATATTATTTGGTTCAAAATTTTAGTTTTTTTGACTTCAAATTTGTCTGTGTCGTTCATTACAATGACCGCTAACGTTTTACGTGCAGGCGAGGGCAGGGGCATAGCATTCCTAACCATCGATTCAGCACGGTCAACCAAAGGTATAAAAAAGTTTGAAATCACCTAAATGCCCTGCTCTAGCTTGCACGTTGTTA
>Ga0315899_10006390_pt1 | contig 12696 bp, 8 predicted proteins | sample LakEriMetagenome_2_FD_203518 | JGI IMG/M metagenome (GOLD analysis project Ga0315899, IMG submission 203518) | Freshwater fungal communities from buoy surface, Lake Erie, Ohio, United States - Buoy 4 MA112 | ecosystem: Environmental > Aquatic > Freshwater > Lake | place: USA: Lake Erie, Ohio...
ATACAGTTGAAATACCTACGCTGTATTTAAGAAACTTGCACTGACGGGAAGGAGCAGTGCGCGGCGGAGTAGCTAATGCATCAAAATTATTTGATACCTCAAGACATATGGAATCAAAACTTTTAACTGCGATAGGAATATTTATATTTAGTAAATTTTGAGTTGCGCCGATTGTAACAGGTGCTGAAGTGCCTGTTTTTACAGTCCATTTATAGGTATTTGATGTGCCTGCCTCTGTAAGTATATCAAGACTGGTAGAGCCTTTAGCACTAATTTTATTGACGGATAATGCCTCTTCAGTAATTTTTGCTGTTGGTGCTACGCCTACTATTACTTTTCTAGTGGCTGTTGCTTGATTATTGGCTCCGTCTTTTGCAGTATAAGTTAATGTATAAGTACCCTTGGTGGCTTTATCTACAGTCCCTGATTTAGTCACAGAAGCAGAAGTACATGGATTATTATCACTCACTTCGGATCCTGGATCTACATAATTTGCACCATTGAGATATACAAAGCCTGGGCTTGCACCTAAAAGGGTAATGGAAGGAGCCACTATGTCCTGCAATATCTCCACACCCATATTTAGTGTGTCATAAAAGGTGTTTCCAATTCTCAATGTGAGATTGCCTGCTTGGTCTCTGCCTGTAATTCTTATCAAACGGTCTCCAGCTAAACTAGTATTTATGGTATCTAGACCTATTATAGTTAAAAGTGAAGTGTCTTCACTGAACTCCACATAATTATTATTTATAAATGACTTTGTCTTAGAGAATGTCTTACCGGTCACCGTATCCGTACCACAGCCCACAAAAAGGACAGCTTTTACTTGAGTTACTCCTTTTCTGACAACCAAGTTTTGGAAATTATTGCTAATACGCAACATTGGATTTGTAATATCAGTAGCTGGATTAACGATGTCTGCTACTGGGACTTGCGCATAAAATATTTTATTGCGTGTATGTATTGGTCCCGCTTGGCTACCTGTTCCGTTTGTACTACCAGCAGTTGTCATTACGGCATTACCATATAAATTATCTTCTTGATATACTAAATGGACATGATCATCAACCACTCGAGCCATAGACGGATAAGTATTTTCTAATGTCTTACTTGAAGTTACGTTTAAAGGTCCTGTCCAAGTGGCACCATTATCTGTAGATTTCATTACGTATACATCATATAGGTTATAGCCTGTAGGATCCGCATCTTTGCCTTTTCCTGTATTAGCAGGAGTTGTATCGATGATTCCTCTATTGTATGCATAAGTCAAATAAAGGTTTCCTGCAGCATCTATACCAGTAGAAGGCCACGTAGTCGTTGAAGAATTGTATCCACTGCCGTTACCCATATGATTTATAGTTTGACCTTCTGTATTAAATCTAGCAAGTGGCGATAAAGGGCCACTAGTACTTTCGCGTAAGAAGTCTGAATTACGTATAAGTCTTGGAGGATTGTTACCCATATCTTCATTCCAATACATGATTCCAGATCGTGTAATATCAATAAATGTTCCAGCACCTTGTGATGGGTCAGAAAATGTCACATATCTAGACCAGAAGCAATGAGCTTTATTGTTATTATCTACTAGAACCGAATAAGATCCGTCAGATCTATCCGCTCTATCCAATATTTCCCCATCTACAATAAAATTCCACGATGTAGGAAAAATACTTTTTTTAGTCCATGTATTTCCCAAGTCAGAAGATTTATATAGAGTTATATCACTTACACCAGTAAGTAAAGCTACATTGGAGCCATTTAAATCAATTGCATAGTTATCACCACCAACGCCAGTATAGTTGTCTTTATCTATTCCTGTTATCGCAGCAGGTGCGCTCCAAGTTCCTCCTCCATCTGTAGATTTTATAAACATGAGTCCAGCAGTAACCTCGTTAAATGAAGCATCGAAATGAGAACTTGTTAGAATTATATTGTTGCCACTCGAAGCAGCCCTAGGCCATGTTTCTGTTCCACTTGTAACACTTAAATCAGTCCAAGTGCTGGTGCCTGCAGCCGCTCGAGAACTTTGATAAATGCCATTGGAGCCCGCACTAGATTTATGAGATATGATAAGTTCTTTATTGCCTATAAACATTGGATTTGGCCAACCAACTCTTACGGCTTCTATTCTACCATAAAATGTATCAATTGGCGGTGTCAAAACAACATTTTTTGAATTTGACCATTGCATAGAAGCGTTGTTCCAAAAAGCATAGCCCGTTCCTCGATCATCATAGGCTCCGTCATTTTTCAGACTAGCTGTAAAGGTTGCTATGACATCTTTTGCAGTAGGATGAATCGCTACTCTTCGTTGAATAGAGTTATTTGTTTGTAAATCATACAATGTGGTACCGATGTGCGTTCTTACTATTTGAGCATAAGAGCCTGTCAGAATCAATAAGCACAATAAAATGAGTAGAAATTTTTTCATTACTTAAATGTTTAAATTTATAAGGTGTTTGTTATTATTTAACGTATAATTATTTTATCTAAATTCAAAAGTAGCACAATTCTTACTTTTTTCCTATAGTTTTTTTTATTTTTTGTTAGGATTTTGTTGCATTTTCTTTTGTTTTTCAGCTTCTTCCATCATTTGCGCCATTTTTTTCTGAAATGCCCCTTGCTTTTTAGGAGTTTTCTTGGCTAATTCCATTTCAGCTCTTATTTTATCTTCCTTGATAATAAAGGTAGTAAAAAACCACTGCTGTAGCATACCTAGCACATTCTGGAGGAAATAATAGAAGGTGAGGGCCGCTGGAAATGAATTGAACATAAACAAGAACATTATAGGCATAATATACATGAGCATTTTCATCTGCTCCGCTTGCGGGCTACTAGGCTGTAAACGTTGAGAATACCAACTCATTCCTATCTGAGTCAAGGCACTCAGCATGGCGAAAAGACTGATATGTGCCCCATAGAATGGTATATTAAATGGAAGCTTAACAAAAGAATCATAGGTACTAAGATCAGTAGCCCATAGGAATGATTCATGTCTCAATTCTATAGAGGAAGGAAAGAACGAAAACATCGCAAATAGGATTGGCATTTGAAGTAGCATGGGGAGGCAGCCTCCAAATGGACTCACCCCAAATTCTCCATAGAGTTTCATTTGCTCTTGAGATAGTTTAGTTTGGTCATCCCCAAATTTAGCTTTCAATTTATCCAACTCTGGCTTCAAGATCTTCATTGCCACTCCTGATTTATAAGTTTTATAAGAAAGTGGTGCCGTTATGACCTTGATAAATATAGTTAATAATAGAATAATAATTCCGTAATTTGATACAAACTGAGATAAAAAATTAAAAACAGGAATGATCAAATAGATATTAAAAATCTTCATCCATCGAAAAATTAGAATATCTTGACTAAGCGGAACCAATTGTTCTAGTTCTTTGCCTTCTTTTTTTAATAACTTATAGTCTATAGGTCCTATAAAATAATCAAAGGCAGCGGTATCGCTGGTTGGGATCATTTCTGATTTGACTGTGTAGTTTTTTACATAACTCTCATCCGTCTCTTGAAATTTGACATCTAAGATGGATTTTTGAAATGGTTGCGATGGAATGATAGTTGTATGAAAAAATTGTTGCCCAAAACTAATCCATTGAAGAGGAGCTGTCATATCTAACGTTTCATTGCTCGAAGTGCTTAGACTCTTTAGGACATCATCATTTTGAGGCATATACTTTAAAGTAGATAACTGTCGTTCTCGACTCAGATTAACTTCTTGTCGATTCATTTGTGTAGAGAAATTTACTGACACCTTATTTTCTTTACCACTTGGCAATATCCATTTCTGACTAAGTTTATATGAATTAGGGGCCAGAGTATATATCACTCTCAATCCTTGAGATGAAGACAATTCTATGCTTTCTTTTGATTGATTTATCACTTGAAATGCAATAGTTTTAGAGCTCATAATTCCTTGAGGTAAAGAAAATGTAAAGTCAAAATCTGTTTTTTTATCAGACAATAACTCTACTAATTTCTCTTCGTAGGATGTATGTTTTTTCAATTGAGCAGAATGTATTTTGGCCCCTTTTGTATTTACTTTAAGACTTATAAGCTCATTAGATAAGATTAAGTCCTGTCCTGGAATACTTATAGAAGCTGTTGCGAATTGTGAGCTGTCGTACTTTATTCCATTAGCAGACTCTAGAGCATTTACTGTCGACACCGTTGCTTGAGATACTGTATCTTTTGCCCTAAGGGCTTTTTGCAGCTTCTCACTCTCTACTTTCTTCTCCATTTGATTCTTGGAGTAGTTAAAGTAAAACATGACCATGGTCATTATTAATAGAGCACCAATAATCGTATTCTTATCGAAATTTTTAAACATATCTGTTTTTATATTATAAGGGGGTAAAAATAGCCAACTACAAACTAATATCGGTTGTTATCTACTATAATTTGGACTTTCTTTGGTAATACTCACGTCATGAGGATGGCTCTCCTTTATTCCTGATGCAGTTATTTGAATAAATTGAGCCTTTTTAAGTTCCTCAATATCTTTCGAACCGCAATAGCCCATGGAGGCGCGCAGCCCTCCTACATACTGATAAATCACTTCACGAAGGTTTCCTTTAAACGGCACCCTTCCTACAATTCCTTCGGGTACTAACTTCTTAATATCATCCTCAACGTCTTGAAAATATCTATCTTTTGAGCCTTCTGCCATAGCGTCTAATGAGCCCATACCTCTGTAAGACTTAAATTTACGGCCTTCATATAGTATCGTATCTCCGGGCGACTCTTCTGTACCTGCAAAAATAGATCCTGCCATGATACAATCAGCACCTGCGGCTAATGCCTTCGCAAGATCCCCAGTATAACGTATACCTCCATCAGCTATTAGCGGTATCCCAGCCTTGGAACACGCTTCTGCTGCCATGAGTATAGCCGAAAGTTGAGGAACACCTACACCTGCTACTACTCTGGTAGTGCAAATAGAGCCTGGCCCAACACCTACTTTAACGCCATCTACCCCAGCATCTATAAGGGCCTGCGCTCCTTCACGCGTAGCTACATTGCCAGCGATGAGTTCTATGTTTTTAAAGTCTTTTTTAATTTTCTTTATATTATCAAGGACTCCAGCTGAGTGTCCATGAGCGGTATCAAGACAAATCAGATCTACCCCAACTGCTAATAAAGCCTCTAGCCTTTGAAGCATAGTCGGATTGACGCCCAAAGCTGCCCCCACTAGCAATCTTCCTATTTCATCTTTATTGGAATTTGGATTATTCTTTACTTTTAAAATATCTTTATAGGTAATAAGTCCACATAGTATGTTGTTCTCATCGCATACTAATAATTTCTCTATTTTATAATTTTTTAAAATTTCCTCAGCTTGCAACAGATTCGTACCGACTTTAGCAGTAATGAGATTTTCCTTTGTCATAATCTCGGTGATAGGCCGAGCTCGATTCTTTTCAAATCTTAAATCACGGTTCGTGATAATACCTTGAAGCTTCTTATTTGCATCTACCACAGGGATTCCTCCTATTTTGTTCTCTTCCATTATTTTTAATGCATCCCCAATAGTTTTATCTGCACTAAGCGTAATAGGGTCCACAATCATACCACTATCCGCACGCTTCACTTTTCGAACTTCTTCTGCCTGCCTATCAATACTAAGATTTTTGTGAAGAATACCTATCCCCCCCTCTCTCGCTATTGCTATAGCCATAGCAGATTCCGTGACGGTGTCCATGGCAGCTGAGACTAAAGGAATGTTTAATGAAATGTTCCTACTTACCCTAGAACGAAGATTGGTCTCTCTAGGTAGAACAGATGAAGCTGCTGGAATTAAAAGGACGTCATCAAATGTGAGTCCAAAAGTCTTTATTTTATCAGAGTGAAAGTGCATACTTAGCTTCTTTCTCGGCAAAATTAGACTTTTTAAATTGAAAAGGTCAATAAACTATATTGTATACCTTTTACTGGAACTATTAGCCTCTGCATTCAGAGTGGTAATCATATTAACTTGCTTTCGCCTTTTTGCGTCTTTCGTTTATCTCGTTCTTCTTCCTTTCTATTTCAGCTTCCAGGTCTTGAGCCTTTTTCTCCTTTATAGTTGAATCTTTTTTAGGTTCCTCTACCTTAGCGGGATCTTTGGGCTTCTGTTCTTTAGAACTTTTAGTCTCCGGTGAGGCCTCCTTATCTTGTGGATTAGTAGTTACTTTTGCCACTTTATCTGGCGTGGATTTAGCAACTGTATCTAACTTAGATTTTAAATCTTTTTTATCTTGAGCCTTTTTTGTGTCCTTAGCATCTTTTGCGCTTTTTAGTCCTTTCTCTATGATTTGAGTCTTTTTATCATCCTTAGAGACCGTTTTAGAAACTGTCTCAGTCGGTGAGGCAACTTTCTTTACTGTATCAAGAGGAGTATAGGTAGGTACAGGTCTATTTTTTTGCATTTGGATAAAAAACGAATCGACTATTGCTTTGTCATCTGTCTTCATTTGAGATAGCATTCTTTCTTCTTCCTCAGGAGTTATTAATTTCACCCTAGCTAATAAACTCTTGGTGGATTCCGATTTAGGGGTAAAGATTCTGTCTGCTAATACCTGCTCTCTAGTTCGAGCATCAGGAAGTTTACTTGGAGGATCCGTAGAAACTGTTGCAAACATCTCTCCAGCATTAGGATTTTTAATTAGGAAATTTCTTTCTGCTTCCATAGCTGCCTTTTGCGCTGCTAGCACCGCTTCCCTTCTTCGTTCCTTTTCCCGCACCATAAATGTACTATCTTCTATATACTTTTTAGCTGCTATTAATTTGTCCATGCTGTCTTTAGATGCCTTAGCTCTGGCCATAGCTTGCTCTATTTCCATAGCCTTGACTTTGCGAATAGCTAAAAGTGAATCTTGCTTTTTTTGCTTATCTAGAGATAATAATGAATCTCGTTCGCTTTTTCGGCGTTTAACCTCTTCCGCTATTTTAGCCTTTTCAGCATTTCTCTTAGCTGTTTGTTCTTCCCTAACTTTATTCTTATCTTTGTTTACATCATTTTCAGCAGATACAGACTTTTCTCTTGGAATACTTATGACTCGTGGAGCACCATTCTCCTCTTCTTCTATTTCCCTAGCTATTCTCCTTAAAGCCTCACTGACTGTCTCGTTACCCGATCTTCGAAACGTCTTCTTCGCAATAGATTGAGGCTTCTTTTTCTCTATTGCGGGTTCATCATTTTTTGGCACTGAAACTGATTTGTCCGCTGCGGTTTCTGAAATACTTTTTGGATTCAATTTGGCTTTTTCTTCTTCTCGCTTCTTTTTAGCAGCTTCTATTTTTTGGCTTATTTCGACTTTCTTCGCCGAATCTGCTTGTGTTTTTTCACGAATCTTCATGGCCAGAGCCTCTTTTTTAAACCTTAGTATGGAGTCTCTTTTGAATTGAATTTTTTCCTTCTCCTCTTGCTCTACTTTTTTTGTAGCTAATATCAACTCTTCTTTTGCTCGCTTCGCACTATCCAGTGCTATTTTTCTCAACTCTTCTCTCACTTTTCTCTCTGCGAGTTTAGCAGAATCTATAACTGGAATAGAAGTAGGCAGTTTTAATTGGGGATTTGGAGTTGTCGTTTTTCCAATAGAATTAATTGCATTCTCAAGCTTTGAGTCCGTCGGTGGGGGCAGCGGTGGGACATCGCCGTCTAGTTTATAGTTGTTAGCTTGGCCAGACTCCATAGAATTCTTAGATTCAGAATAATTAGCTACTTGACTATTTAGATTAGCATCCTTCACTATACTGGAAGCACCGATAGTATTTATAGCTATGTCAGAACTTTGAATAGATTTGCCACCCATAGCGTCATTAAAATCTCCATAAAATTGATCAAGAAGACGTTTCATGCTAGACCACATTGCTACATTGGCTCCCTCCTTTAAATCTGTATTGAAAGCTTCCTTATAACCATTTATATTTTTATTGAAGAACGTATACTCCTGATAAGATTTAGTGAATAATTTCTGTGTTCCTTTACTCACATTCATATTAATCTTGGATAAAACCCAGTAGCCTTTATCAGGAAAAAGGACATAATTTGGGTAAAATACATCTATTGTTGGTTCAATTTTATAAATGTTTTCGCCTTGAGCTGAATAATCGACATTAACATTGGCTTTAGATAAATCTTGATTTATCTTGTTTTTAAAAATAATTGCGATGGGGAAATTCCAAAAATCACCAATCGATTCTATTTTAACTGAATCATTAGCCTGCTTGTTCCAATTAATGGAGCGATTGTCTTTCAATTCAGTGATGTAAACAGTAGCTCCACTTTGATTCGTAAAACTAAACTGAGAAGGACTATAAAACATGGATGTACCATTACCTTTTAATTCCTTCTTTAAAGGATTCTGACCTATCATAAGGAAAGGAAGTATTCCAAACAAGAACAATAATCTATATCTCATACATTGATATACCTTGGAAGGGTTATTTTATTTGAAGACCAAAAGTAATGTTTTTTTATATTTTAACTGAATAAAAAAAGCTAATCTTCCGAAATGGGTTGATTTTAAAACTCAAATGTAAGACCCTCAATGGCTAATTCTGTATTCGGGAAAATATTTTGAGCCTCATAGAGAAGTGGCATAAGGTCGATGTAACGTGCTGAAAAATGACCTATGAGTAGTTTTTTTGCTGCTACTGCTTTGGCTACATCAGCAGCTTCTCTAGCAGTAGAATGTTTGGTTTCTTCAGCTCGTTTTATATCCGCATGCAAGAAGGTAGACTCGTGATAGAGTAGATCTAGATTTTGTATATAAATTTGATAAGAATCGTCTACCCTCGTATCGGTAAGATAAGCATAGGTCTTTTTTGTTACGTTATCTTCTGAAATACATTCAATAGTGACATTTTGCCCATCTTTTACAGAAAATCCTTGGCTAATAATTTGCGATACTTGGTGTGGACTAAGTTTCAATTCTTCGATTTTTTCTTTTAAAATCCGTTTGGCTGGAAAATTCTTGTTAAATATGAACCCACAGGTATCAATCTTGTGGCATAATGGCACTGTATGGACTGTAATATTGCTGTCTTTATATACTTCGCTATATTCCATCGTTGTTTCGATATATCTAATAGGGAAGCGTATAATGGTCTTAGATATTTCGCATTGCAAGTCTACAATATCTTTGAGCCTCGGCGGAGAGACAATAATTAACTCATCTGACTTCTCGTGCATACTCATAGTGGTAAGAAGCCCCATGAGTCCATAGTAATGATCTCCATGGAGATGAGAGATAAAAATAGCTTTAATTTTATTTTTCTTAATTCTAAAATTATTAAGTCGGAAAAGGGTGCCTTCACCACAGTCAATTAGATAGAGCTGATCATTAACATTAAGCACCTGACTAGAGGGGTGCCTATCTAAATAGGGGGTGGCGCTGCTACTGCCCAGTATCGTTAATTTCACCTAGTTTTCTTCTTCTGTCAAATCTCTTTCTAGTTCTTCTAAAATAAGTAAATCAATGGCCTCTTTCTCTGAGTAGGCTATCAATAAAACCTTATCTAGCTTAGCTATGCGAATTAAATTACTATTGTTTTCATTCAGTCCATAAATCACTAGAAATCCCTTATTTTCTCTCGCAGTGCGATCCGCATTTAGCAGAGCTCCTAGTCCGCTAGAGTCCATAAAATCTAGTTCTGTTAGATTTAATAGGATGGAATTATAGCCTTCTGCTACCAAAATAGCTATCTCTGACTTTAGATCTGAGCTATTATGACTTGTCAAATTTTTTTCCTTAAGAGAGAAAATAGTATATCTTTCGTTTTTTTCTATCGTACTTTTCATTTCTTTTTATTTATTGAATGGTTTGAAAAATTGAAACTACCAGAGTCCGAAATGAATGGAGGTAAATGCCGTAGGAATAATTTGATTGAAGGTCAATTCGTTTTTCATAATATTGACTTTAACTCCTGTAATGAGATAAGAAGTCTCTGAAAATCTGGAAACAATGCCCCCTCCTAGGAAGGCATTGAAGTTGACTTTACTATAAGTGTCAAAACCTTTCTGACTAGTAGAATTATAAAAACCAACCCCTTCTACCTGTAAAAATATTTCTGGTATAGGATAAGCACGGAGTATAGGCCCAGCGCTAACCGAATGCGCATTGATGTCTCCAAACGTGCCTGTATAAGAATAGGAAGTTGTTAAACCACCCTCGAAGTGCTCAGACATGACATAGGTCAGCTGAGGACTAACCATTATAAAAAATAAATTTCCTTGAAAGCCGGCAGTTTCATAATAAAAAGATCCAAGATTAAATGCACCACCTATTCGGATATTTCTTTTAAAGTCAGACATGCCTTTAAATGCCTTAGAATTATCTTCATCAAGTTCTGGCTCTGTTTTCTTCTTATCAGAGACATCTATTGAGTCAGATTTTTTCTCAATAGGTTCGGTTGGTAACTGCTTCTCGGTCTTTTCATACTCGTCTTGAGCCTGCACTGAAAAAGTAATAAAGAGTAGCATTAAGGTCAATACATAGTTCATGAATTTTTAGCTTTTTATGATATAGTAAGGCGACAGATTTTAATTAGCAAATTTAATTGAAACTAGCTAAACTCTATAGAAAAAAGTCTGTAGTAACCAAAAATTAATCCTTGCGAGTTTATAGAACCATATTCACTAAAGCCTAGATGATTTTCTTACCTATTTTTCATTAAGGTCAATATATTTGTAAGTATTGATATTTAAAAATGAATTTTCTTAGCAGAAGTGAGCTCCTCATAGGTACGGAGGGATTGGTTAAACTAAAAAAATCGCATATTCTAGTGATAGGACTTGGAGGTGTGGGCAGTTATGCTGCTGAAGCCCTAACTAGAGCAGGAGTTGGAGAAATAACCATAATTGATGGCGATCACGTAGTCCAATCCAATATCAATAGACAACTTCAAGCGTTGCATAGCAATATAAACCAGCCAAAGTCTTATCTCATGGCTCAGCGTTTAATGGATATAAATCCTGAGTTGATTCTTCATGAAATCAATCAATTTCTAAAGCCCGATGATATTGAAAGTATTCTAGATCATCCCTATTCCTTTGTGCTAGATTGCATAGATTCCGTTACTCCTAAATTGTCGATAATTAAGCGCTGCAAGCAGAACAAACTTAAGTTTATTTCATCTATGGGTGCAGGCGGCAAAATGAACCCTGACCTTATCAAGATAGTAGATATAAGTGAAACTAAGGACTGCTATTTTTCTCGAGAAATAAGGAAAAGACTTCGAAAGGAGCATTACAACTACGGCATAAAAGTGGTCTACTCGAACGAGGTAGTAGCCAAAGATAAGATGGAGTTAACTCATGACAGCCAATATAAAAAGTCATACTACGGGACTATCTCATACATGCCAGCTATGTTTGGACTCACGATGGCCAGTTATGTTATTAAGAAACTAATATCACACCCTAAATCATAGAAATTATAAGCAGTCTCATTCTTCTATGAAACTCCTTTTAATTTTACCACTTTTCCGTCTTCAAATTCATAAATGTCTCCACTAGGACAGTGTGCTTGACCTTTCTCGTCAAATTTAAGTCTATGTCCTTTTTCGCTATACCAACCTTTCTGTATAGCAGGATTTCCGACTACGAGTGCATAAGCATCTACATCTTTCGTAACTACACTACCTGCTCCAACAAAGCAAAACTCTCCTAAAGTCACTCCACAAACTATGGTAGCATTGGCGCCAATAGAGGCTCCTTTTTTCACTAAAGTCTTGGCATACTCATCTTTTCTATTGACAGCGCTGCGCGGATTAATGACATTGGTAAACACACAGGATGGTCCTAGGAATACATCATCTTCGCATATGACGCCCGTATAAACCGATACATTATTTTGGATTTTGACACGTTCCCCTAGCTTTACACCAGGACTAATGACTACGTTTTGACCAATATTGCAGTTCTCTCCTATCTCACAATCTTTCATCACATGACTAAAATGCCATATTTTAGTACCCCCACCTATCTTACATGGCTGATCTATATAGGATGATTCATGGCAAAAAACACCTTCTTGTGTCATAAGAAAAAAGATTTAACAGTATCAGTAATATAATTTAATTGCTCCTCGTCCATCTCTGTATGAATGGGAAGTGAAATAACATTTTTAGCCAACGACTCTGAGATTTCAAATCGCTGCCCAGGCAATAAATGTTCTTTGTAGGCTAGCTGATGATGAAGCGGCACTGGGTAGTATATCATCGATGGTATATCTTTAGATGCAAGGAATTCTCTAAGTGCATCTCTATCTGTATCTTTTAGAATGAGTGTGTACTGATGAAATACATGACTAGAGTTCTTTGAACGCACCGGGACAGATATATTTGGGTGGTCAGAAAATGCCTTGTCATAAAAGCTGGCTGCCTCATTTCTATTTTTTTCGTAACTGTGAAGATGCTGTAACTTGATTTTCAAAATAGCGGCTTGCATGGTATCTAGTCGAGAATTGCATCCAATGACATCGTGATAGTATTTAATGCGCTCCCCATGGTGCGCTATCATTTTCATTTTCTTTGCCAGGTCTTCGTCTTGGGTATAAATAGCTCCACCATCGCCATATCCGCCAAGATTCTTAGAAGGGAAAAAAGAGGTAGTTCCTGCATGACCGATAGTACCAGCTTGTTTTTTACTGCCATCCGAAAAAGTATAAACTGCACCAATTGCTTGCGCCGTGTCTTCTA
>Ga0315899_10006392_pt1 | contig 12695 bp, 13 predicted proteins | sample LakEriMetagenome_2_FD_203518 | JGI IMG/M metagenome (GOLD analysis project Ga0315899, IMG submission 203518) | Freshwater fungal communities from buoy surface, Lake Erie, Ohio, United States - Buoy 4 MA112 | ecosystem: Environmental > Aquatic > Freshwater > Lake | place: USA: Lake Erie, Ohio...
CAAGTATGGTTTACGGAGATTTTATGTCGCAGTCTCCAAATGAAGAAGCAAATTGTGACCCAAAGAATATTTACGGTTCACTTAAATTTGGTGGTGAAAAGTTAGCTCGTGCCTACAGTAATGTTTTTGAATTCCCAGTCACTATAGTAAGACCTTCGGCTCTGTATGGCCCTAGGTGCATCAGCAGAAGAGTTTTGCAAGTTTTCATAGAAAACGCTCTCCGTGGACAAAATTTGATAATTAAAGGAGATGGACAAGAATCTTTAGATTTCACCTATATTGACGATCTAGTTTCAGGTTTAATGCTTTTAACGCTAAATGAGAAAAGCTACGGGCAGATTTTCAATTTAACAACAGGGCAGGCGCAAAAATTGATTTCTGCGGCAGAAATTATAAAAAGTAACTTTCCTGGCGTTTCAATACAATTTGACTCACGTGATGCATTAAATCCTGAGAGAGGAACTTTAGATATCTCCAAAGCTAAATCCGTGTTGGGATATGCACCTTCATATGAAATTAAGTCGGGTTTAACTAAATATATTGATTGGTACAAATCATGCTGGGAAATAGATGAAATCACATTGTCACCAGCTGAGAGAAACGAATAGATTTTGCTTTTATTCAACAAAAATACTGATACAGAAATAGTTGTAATTGCTGAAATTGGAGTGAACCATATGGGTTCATTTGATTGGATCATAAATATGCTTCCAGAAGTAAAAGCAGCAGGAGCTGATGCAATCAAGTTTCAGCTATTTACTCCTGACTTGTATTGTTCTAGAAGTAATGTTGAAAGATACAAACAAATAAGTAAATTAGTTCTTTCTAAGAGTGACTTTTTGCAGATTCAAAAACTAGGAAAATCCTTAAACCTTCCCGTGTTTGCAACGCCAGTTTCGCATGATTGGGTTCAATTCATTGCTGATAATTGTGGTGTTGTTAAGATTGCAAGTGGAGACTTTACTTTTGATCCAACCGTAGATGCTGCACTAAAAACCTCAGCACAGATAATAATTTCAAGTGGAGCTACCACAAGAAATGAAGTTGAAGCGTTTATTAAAAAAGCGAAATTGATTAGATCAGGAGATAGATATAAAGATACTTTGGCACTTTTGCACTGTATTTCTTCCTACCCGCCAACTTTAAGCGAAAGCAACTTATCTGCTATACCTGATTTAGAACAGTTAACTGGACTAACGGTAGGCTTTTCTTCGCATTTCCTGGAAGATTCACCGCTTTATGCTGCAGTCGGTTTGGGTGCTAGAATTTTTGAAATTCACGTGACTGATGATAGGGATAGAAAAGATATTAGAGACCATGCCCTATCAAGAACTCCAAAAGAGTTAAAAACTATCATTAATACTCTTAGAGAATTGAATAGGTCTTGCCTGTCTGGGAAGAAAACGATCCAAGCATCAGAAGTAAGTTCTTTGAATAACCTAAGAAAAGGTGTTGTTTTTTCAAAAAACTTATCAAGAGGACATAAGGTAACTAATTCGGATTTGGAATTTGCTCGTCCTTTGGATCCTAATGTTCCAAATAAAGAAATGCTGCTTGGAAAGATTTTAAAGGAAGATGTTTTGTCTTATACTTCTGTTTCGCTAGATATGTTTGACTTATAGCTAGGTAAAATCAATGAGATCGAGCCCAAGAATATTACTTTTTTTAAACGGGAATAGAGGATTAGAACTTTATAAAGAATTAGTTAAGCAAGGAATAAGCATTGTAGGACTTGTTTCGAATAATAAAACTGGTATATTTGATGCCACAGTTCCTGTTTTAACTTTAAACAATAAAAATTGGACTAAACTTACAAAATTCATCGCATCAAAAGAGCCTGACCTTGGAATAGTTGCTGGTTTTTCTCATATATTGCCCAACGATGTTTTGAAAGTTCCAAAATATGGGTTTTGGAATTTACATGCTGGTAGCGTTCCAGAGTATCGAGGTGGGTCTCCCCTTAATTGGCAATTAATCAATGGGGAGGATCAAGTCGGTTTGTCAATACTGAAAATGACGCCAGGAATAGATGATGGACCTGTATTAAGTAGCACTAAATTTAAATTATCTAATATGGACACTATCTTGGATTTGCATATGAGAGCAAATCAATTATTCCCCTTAATGCTACTACCATTACTTTCAAATCTTCCTAAATCCCTTCGTAATGCAAAAGTTCAATCTCACTATGGAGCAAAATACTGGCATCAAAGAAATGAACGAGATGGGCAAATTGATTGGAAAAATTCAAACTCTCAACAAGTTTACAATTTTGTGCGTGCATTATCTAAACCATACCCCGGTGCATTTGGAGTCATAACCGGACGAAGAGAGGTCAGAATATGGAAAGTAAAGATTGATGAGAATCATGTTGATGGAGTCCCAGGTAGAATTGTAAAATTAAAAGACGGTTTTCATGTGCCATGTGGTGGTGGTGGATCAGTTCTATTGTTAGAATTTGAGTCTCGGCATCCTTTTAAAAATGGTGAACGATTTAAATCATTGAGTAGTTAAATTCATACAAGTTTGGGGTTAAGGATTATGGATAATCTCTTGAATGAGTTCAGTTCAGTACAACCTGGGGCAATTGAACTAGATTTTCTATCAAAATATCTACCTATAGGCGACAAAATCTTTGTCAATCCAATTTCCGGATTTATTACATCTCAACGTCAAATGTCGGCCGATGATGTTGCAAAGTACTGGTCAGATAAGATTTTTCCAGATAAATCCGTAGAAAGCTACTCTGCTTACAATCCCTTTGCGCAAGCACGGTTATTTTATGTGATGCAAACTATCGCACAATTCTTGAAGTTTAATGAACACACGAGTTTACATTGGTGTGATTTTGCCACTGGCGAAGGAGTGTTACTTAAACATCTTCGCAATCATTATCCTTTATTAAAAATTTACGGTACGGAACATTCCTCAGCATTAGTTGAATCGCTAAAAAGTAATGGATTCGAAGTAGACATTAAAACGTTAGGGATCCAGACATCCCTGTCCGACAAAGAGCAGTTTGATATCTCAACACTTACTTGGACTTTGGCGAATGCAATTGATCCACTCGCATGCTTACGAGATGTTGTGGCCAACACAAAAACTGGTGGTTATGTGTGTGTGGCAGAATCATCTAGAATTTTAGTTCCTTTTAGAAAATCCCTGAGCGACTACTTCTCTAAAACTTTTCCTGCAGATTTACATCCAAGTAATTTCAGCGCGAACACTTTAAAACTTTTAATTCAACTTGCTGGCTTAGAAATAGTTTTTGTTAATAGATATTTTGACTCAGATGTATTGTTAATTATGGGCAAAAAAGTTGACCATAAAGTTGAACCGAATTTCTTCGATGATCAAATGCAAGTTGTAGATTTCATGAAGGAATGGGCGCTTGCATCAGAACTCTTTGAAAGATTAAGAAGTACTGATTAGGGGCATAATGTATTAGCCAAAAATATCACAGAAAGCTTTTGACGATATTATGCTGAACGCAGTTTTGTTGTAAATATCTTCTGCACCTAAATCATCAAAAAAAGCTGTAACTTTGTTTCTATCCATGATATCCCAAAAAATTGATTCTTGTCCTAGAAATTGCCTAAATTCTGGAGATTGAAAATTGCAAAGTTCTAAAATGCTGGCATTAAAACCAATTTTCTTATGTGAATATAGTATCTCGCTTGGTAAGTAGCCATCAAAAGCTTCCCGTAACACAAACTTGGTTAGTCCATTCTTAATTAAGTGCTGATCTTCAATACCTAACATGCCCTGCAGGATGCTCACACTTAAAAATGGCGATCTATTCTCGACTGAATACATCATTGAGTTTCGATCATCTTCATGTAAAATCACTGGAACAACTTCATGAAATAATTCATTCAACATTCGATTTTTCAATAAGCTTTCTGAAAAGTGTTTTTCACTAAATAGGTTTTCAGAATGCTTCAGAAGCATGCTCTTCATAATTTCCGAACCTTCATAAATATGACTTCTGAAATCAGGATGTTTAATATAGAGATCAAATTTTTGATATATTGGATTTCGAATCAGTGGTAAAATTCTGTCTTTCCAATTATCTAGAGATGCTTTGAATATTTGAGGGTCTTCGTTAAACATGGTTGCTAAATAAAGTAAGTGATGGTCGTAATAGCCTGTGAAAATCTCATCAGCCCCAGTGCCCATTAAAGAAACTTTGAATCCATCAGAATGGATTTTTTCCATTAAAAAATTTTGAACATAATAGCTCAACGTAGAAATAGGTGCTTCATGATATCTAGTTATTTGATTTAACCGTGCGATAAAATTATCGGAATTGATTTCAACTAAGGTATGATTCAAATCTAGGTATTTTGCCACTGTTGAGGCATTTTTAGTTTCAGAGTATCTTGGATCTATACTCACCAAAGTGTAAGCAGCAAGAGATACGCCAAAATCTCTCCTTGCAATTGCAGCTATTAATCCTGAATCAATACCACCAGACAAACAGATAGCCAAGGGCACATCTGATTCTAGTCTTCTTCCCACTGATTCAACAATAATTTTTTTCATATTCTGAAATAGTTGATCTTTTGATTGGAAATTTTTGCTCTTCGGTAGATGGGCTTCAATTTTTCTAAACTTAATTACTTTATTTTTTGCCAGTGATTTCAAAGAATAAGATTCGATCGTACCTGGTTCAATCCGGTGAATCTCCTCGAAGAAATCTTCACTACTTTTAAATAGACTTTTATAACCTGATTCTAAAAAATCAATTACATGGTTTCTATTAATACTATTTGCTTTATTTCTTATTGCCGAAATAATTTTGGGCTCAGACCCGAATACAAGCGATGTTCCATCATTTAGGATAAAGAGTGGTTTCTCGCCGAAAAAATCTCGCCCAAAGTAAACATTCTCATTTTGTAAATCCACCAAAGCAAATGCAAACATTCCATCAAAATCTTTGATACTTTCAATTCCGTTCAATACCAAATACCTTAGTGCTACCTCAACATCACCTTCACTTGCCCAGTTTTGATTTCCAAATTTAACTTCTAAAAGATTCCGTAACTCTTTATAATTATAGACTTCACCATTCAATAAAATAACATGATGCCCATACGCAATTGGTTGCATAGCTTTTTCGCTCTGATCAATTATCGCAAGTCTTGAAAACATTAGATCCACCGACATATTGGATAACAATAAGTTTTGATGTTGCAATCCATCTGGTCCGCGTTTACACATTAAATTCAAGGTTTGTGTAACTGTTTCTATATCAAGTGATTTCGTACTTACGCTACCTCCAATTCCACACATTATATTTTGTTCAACTTTGATCTTTTAGAAAAACTAGCTTCAATAATTGCATTATTTCTCGACAGTTATCCAGTAATTTGTATCAATAAACAAGCCTCTCACTTGTTTTCCGCCAATCACTTTTGTAATTCTCGGGAGGTTTGAACCTTTATTATCCAAGTCAAAAGCTTTTTGATCAAACATATCATCTTCAAAAATATTCCAAGTTTTTACATCTGTTTGTTCATGTAAAATACCACTGATTAAATCTTTGCTGTAAACGTTTTGATAGACGTATACTTTTGGATTACCAAACTCATCTAACTCGTCCTTGGGCTCAGGCAAATCTAGATGATCATAACCGAGTTCTTTATGATTTGCATTACGAACTTCTTTTACTATATATGTTTGTTCTGACATTAAAGTTCTAATTGCAACGAAATTCTTAGCGCATCTGAGCATTTCCTTAATAGCTTTTTTTGGTTCATGCAAATGCTCAATCACATTAAGGCTTACTACGATATCAAACTCATTGTCATTAAAAGGTAAATCTTCAACATTTGATTCGAGCAATTGGGCATTTTTAATACCAGGGAATTTAAGATTTGCTATTGACTCGTTTCCTTTTTTTATAGCATAGCGATCAATATCTATACCGACATACTTTAGTGCTAAATTCTTATTGTTCAATGTTTTAAGAAGATGCCCAGAGGAGCATCCAACTTCCAAAATTTTGCTACCAACACTTAATTTTTGCTCTATTAGCTTGACTACTGCCTTAGATGACTCTTTTTCTGGCTTTGAGCCGTGAAGTCGATCTAAATTATGAGAACTATACTTTTCAAAAACTTGACCTTGTAAGTAATCCATAATCTAAGTATACCAATTTAGTCTAAATTAATGAAAATCACGAACCATGTTTTAACTCTACTGTTACTTCAACTTCAACTGGAGCATTTAATGGCAATTCTGCCACTCCAACTGCCGTTCTTGCGTGCTTACCGTTAACATCTCCAAAAATCTTTATTAAGAACTCACTAGCACCATTTATAACTCCAGGAATTGCTGTAAAGCCTGGTGCGCAATTAACAAAGCCGCCAACTCTGACAACTCTTTCAATCTGATCAAGATCTGCAACTAATGAGATTGCAGCTAGGGCATTTAGTGCACATACCTGAGCCAGCTCTTTAGCATCCTCTGCTGTTACATCACTGCCAACCTTGCCCACTTTAAGTAACTTGCCATCAACTACGGGCAGTTGTCCTGCAGTAAACACTAAGTTGCCACTTTTAACCGCTGGAACATACGCAGCAACTGGAGCAGCAGCAGTTGGCAAAGAAAGCCCAAGGGATGAAATCTTTTCTTTAATACTCATGCAATTACTCGCTTCATGTAAGCAACTAATTGATCTCCGCCACCAGGAGCGGGAACTACCTGAACTAACTCCCAACCCTCAGAACCCCAGGTATCTAGGATCTGCTTTGTTGCATGTGTTAGTAATGGAACAGTGACATATTCATACTTCATTTTGTATTCCTTTTTTTGTTATTGAGAAAGTGCTGCTTTAACTAATGTTGAAACCAAACTACCATCTGCCTTGCCAGCAATCTTAGGTTGCAAAACTTTCATTACTAAGCCCATGCCAGCAGGCCCTGCCGCGTTTGTTTCAGCAATGGCTTCCGTAATCAACTTCTTTATATCCGCCTCACTTAATTGCTCAGGAAGGTAGAGGGCAATAACTGCTGCCTCCTCTTTTTCCTTATTAGCTAAATCATCACGCTTTGCATTTGTATAAGCCTCAACCGCTTCACGGCGCTTTTTAGCCTCACGGGATAAAACTGTGATTACTTCAGCATCACTTAATACCTTTGCACTCTTGCCTGCCACCTCTTCATTGGTAATAGCAGCAAGGAGCATTCTTATAGTTCCGCTTTTAACCCCATCTTTTGAGCGAATCGCATCGGTTAAATCTGACTGTAGTTTTTCTTTTAGTCCCATAGCGGTATCTTCTCATGCCTATGGCATACAAAGTACGCACATCCTCCCTGCCCCTACTCCCTAAGGGTGCTAAACCAATCAAGGTCCTGCACTTTTCAGATCTTCATCTGCACCCAAGAAAAAAGCGTGAGATTGCAGATATCAAAACCTTTATTGATCTAAAGCCTGATTTAGTTATTAGTACCGGTGATTTTTTAGCCCATAAAGATGGGGTTGATATTGCATTGAATGCACTGGACGAGCTCCTGGATCTACCAGGGTTATTTGTCTTTGGCTCTAATGATTACTACGCACCTAGTTTTAAAAATCCGCTCTCTTACTTGAGAAAAGATAATGGCGAGCGCAAATTGGGCAAAAAGCTGCCATGGCAACGGTTGCAAAAGCAGTTAACAAAACGAGGTTGGAAAGATTTAAATCATAATAAAGTTAAGTTAAAGGTAAATGGTGTTGTAATTGAAGCACGCGGTACAGATGATGCTCACTTAGAGTTAGATGATTATCGAAAGGTTGAGGGAAGAGTTAGTAAAGCTGCAGATATTGCCATTGGTGTAACCCACGCCCCATATGAGCGAGTACTCGCCGCAATGGCGCAGGATAAGTTAGATCTAATCTTTGCTGGGCATACCCATGGTGGTCAGATTAGATTGCCTTGGATTGGTGAGAGTAAATCACTTACTACAAATTGTGATTTAGAAAATTGGCGATCTCGTGGAGTTACAAAGGTAAATGATGAGCCATGGCTTAATGTCTCAGCTGGTATGGGCATGAGCCCATTTGCACCAATTAGATTCTCCTGCCCACCTGAAATCTCCCTAATAACCTTAACTGCCTAAGGTAGGCTTTAATAATGAATCTAATTTCAAATAAATTACATCGCCTTTACTTAGTACTCGCGCTGCTTCTAGTAATTCCAGATACCTTTTATTGGTACACATTAAATGATTACACAAACTACCAAACAGCGTTCACTGCAATAACTGGCTCAACAGGTCTTACCTGGTTACTAGTTAGCTACCTAGCGCTATTTTTTGCCATCTTTGCTCAAAACCTTGAGATGCGAGCCTTCTTAACTGTTGTGGCATTTGTAACCAGAATTTTCTTTTTGGTTTGGCTAACTGATATCTGGCGAGCAAATGAGGTTTCAATCATTGAATTACTTCAAAATGTCTTTGTTAAGACTGGGGAGGCGCCATATGTGGAGGCCTTTGCCACAATCGCACTTGCTCCCTTTGTCCTTGCAATAATTGTTCAAAAAACACGTATTGCTAATCTTCTTACCGGTTTAGTTAACTTCCTTAAATCACCATCTAATAAAACCCACCAAGTAGTTTTTTACAGTATTTTCATTGCAGCCTACTTAGTATCAACTGTGGTGATGATTAGATCACTCCTTGATAATTATGATCTTGGTGCCTCGGATCTACCAGGTGGTTTTCAGCAGAGTTTGATTTGGCTAGTTTTCCTTGGAGTAATTCAGATTGCACTCAAGTTACTAATTTTAGGTCTTGGCTTACTAGCCTCATTATGGGCCTGGATTAGCTGGCAATCAGACATAAAGACTGTATTGGGTCATATGAAGGATTTCAAATTATCTGAGTACTTAACTAGAAAAGTTGCCTCCTACCTATACACCTTCTACTTTGTATTCATCATTGGCTTAGCAGCGGTTGGAATTCCAATATTTGCCTCAACCACATATGGAATCAATCAAGATTATGCAGCATTTCCAATGGTGGCTTTAGCTGGAGTAGTTGTTACCTTCTTAGTAATTCTTGCAATTCGCTTAGTGTTTGAGTTAGCGGTCGCAATAATTCATATTGCAGAAAATACTAAGGGTGGGTTGCGTAAGTAGCAGAGGTTAATTTGATTTTGATTTAGCTTTTTCTAAATCAGCATCAACCATTAATTTTGCAAGCTCTTTCCAATGGGTTTTAGCCTTCCATCCCAAGATTTTTTCAGTCTTTGAAGGATCTCCAATTAAGGCATCAACCTCAGTAGGTCTTTGGTAGCGCTTATCAACCTCAACATGATCCTTGTAATTTAGCCCTGCATGCTCAAAGGCAGCTTGAGCAAAATCTTTAACAGTTGCCCCAACCCCAGTTGCAACTACATAATCACCAGGGTTATCTTGCTGAAGCATCAACCACATTAACTCCACATACTCTTTAGCATATCCCCAGTCACGCACAGCATCTAAATTACCAAGATATAACTTCTCTTTACTGCCAGTTGCAATCTTGGCAACAGCTCTAGTTATTTTTCTAGTAACAAATGTTTCACCTCTGCGTGGTGATTCATGGTTAAACAAAATTCCATTTGTGGCATGCACGCCATACGCCTCACGGTAATTAACTGTTGACCAGTAAGCCATTAACTTGGCTGCTGCATATGGACTTCGTGGCCTAAATACTGAATCTTCATTTTGTGGTGGAGGAGTAGAACCATAAAGCTCACTTGTACTTGCTTGATAAAACCGGCACTTAATGCCTGATGCTCTAATTGATTCAAGCAGTGCCACTGCTCCTACGGCATCAACCTGGGCGGTGTATTGCGGCATTGTGAATGAAACCTGAACATGAGATTGGGCGCCTAAGTTATAAACTTCAGTTGGTTGAATCTGGTGAATCAAATTAGTCATATTTACACCATCAGTTAAATCACCGTAATGCAAAATCAGTTTTGGATTTGGCGTATGAGGATCCTGGTAGATGTGATCGATGCGTCCAGTATTAAAAGAACTAGATCTGCGGATTAATCCATGAACCTCATACCCTTTTTGAAGCAAAAATTCTGTTAGATATGAACCATCTTGTCCGGTGATACCGGTTATAAATGCAACCTTCTTTGACAAAGTGGCTCCTTACTTATTTTGTAGATACCACTCTACAGTGGATGCGATGCCTTGATCTAATGAAATTAACGGTTTCCAGCCTAATTTAGTGACCTTTGATGAATCTAGAACTTTTCTCATCGTGCCATCAGGCTTACTTGAATCCCAAATTATCTCACCGCTAAATCCAACTGCTGTGGAGATATTGGCAGCCAACTCTTTAATTGATACCTCATGCCCTGAACCAACATTAATTTGTTGTGAGTCATCATATTTATCCATGCAAAGTAGAACCGCTTTAGCTAGATCATCAACATGCAAAAACTCTCGAAGGGGTGAGCCGCTTCCCCAAAGAGTTACTTGATCACCTCCTGATCGCTTTGCTTCGATAAATTTACGAATTAGCACCGGGAGCACATGACCATTTTCTAAATCAAAATTATCATTTGGCCCATACATATTTGTTGGCATGACCGAGATCCATTTATATCCATACTCTTTGCGATAAGACTTAATTAATTCAATGCCAGCAATTTTTGCTACAGCGTATGCGGAGTTAGTCTGCTCAAGCTCACCAGTTAATAAATACTCCTCTTTTATTGGCTGAGCACAATCCCTTGGGTAAATACAGCTAGAGCCTAAGAATACAAATTTTGAAACTTTTGCTGCATGGGCAGCATCCATGAGATTAGATTGAATCTGTAAATTTTGGGATAGAAATTCAACTGGATAGGAGTTGTTACCACCGATTCCTCCGACTTTTGCAGCGGAATCAATAATCGCAGTGGGCTTAAGATTTTTTACAAACTCAAAGGTTTTAATTCGATCTAATAGATCAACATCTTTACTAGATATACCAACTACATCTTGGTTCAATCTCTTGAGTTCTCTGACAATTGCTGAGCCAACTAAACCAGAACCGCCAGCTACCAAGATTGTCATGCGCCTAGCCTAGCGTTAGGTTTTTTAAAACTCAGCCGCAACCAACTCTGCTATTTGAGCGGTGTTAAGAGCTGCGCCTTTTCGTAAATTGTCCCCACAAACAAATAGCTCAATAGCATTTGGATCATCAAGTGATTTTCTAACCCGACCAACCCAGGTTGGATCAGTTCCAACTACATCGGCAGGGGTTGGAAACTTATAGTTTTCTGGATCATCAACTAACTCAACACCTGCTGCATTTCTCAATACCTCTTGGGCTACAGAGCGTGAAACTTCCTTATCAAAAATTGCATGCACAGCTAGTGAGTGGGTAGTTAATACAGGAACTCGAACACAGGTGGCAGAAACTTTAAGGTTTGCAAGTCCTAGGATTTTTCTAGATTCATTTCTAACCTTTAGTTCCTCAGATGAATAGCCATCCTCTTTTAGTGAACCTGCCCATGGAATTACATTGTGTACAAGTGGATCTGAAAATGGACCAAAATCCTTAACTACTTTTCTAATATCTCCTGCTTCATCTCCTACTTGTTTATTTGCAACCAAATTGATTTGCTCTCGCAAAGTATCTAAGCCACTTTGCCCAGCACCGGATGCTGCCTGGTAAGAGGCAACAACTAACTCTTTTAATCCATACTGTTTGTGCAAAGCCCCCATTGCAACAATCATCGAAAGGGTTGTGCAATTTGGATTAGAGATAATTCCTTTGGGTCTGTTTTTAATCTCTTGCGGATTTACTTCAGGCACAACCAATGGCACATCTTTATCCATCCGAAACGCACCAGAGTTATCAACTACAACCGCTCCCTTACTTGCAGCAATTGGCGCCCACTCTCTAGATATTTCGTCCGGCACATCAAACATTGCAATATCAATTCCTTCAAATGCTTCAGGTGAGAGCTCAACAACAGTTAGCTCTTCTCCTCGGCAGATAAGTTTTTTACCAGCACTTTTTGCAGAGGCAATTAACCTAACCTCACCATATACATTTTTTCGTTTAGATAAAATATCAAGCATTACTGTGCCGACAGCTCCTGTTGCCCCAACTACAGCAAGGGAAGGTTTTTTACTCATCGGCCGCTTCCGCCATAAACAACTGCTTCAATTTGATCTGCATCTAATTCAAAGGCGGTATGAGCCGCTTTAACACCCTTATCAAGGTCAGAACTCCTACAAACAATTGAGATTCGAATCTCTGAGGTTGAGATCATTTCAATGTTCACGCCAGCCTCAGAAAGGCAGGCAAAGAAGTTTGCAGTAACTCCTGGATGACTTCGCATTCCAGCGCCAATTAATGACAATTTACCGATCTGATCATCATATTGAATAGAAGCAAAACCGATCTCACCTTGAATACGCTTTAACACAGCGGTTGCGTTAGCTCCTTCTGTTTTTGGTAAAGTGAATGAGATATCAGTTAATCCAGTTGCTGCCGCTGAAACATTTTGCACAATCATATCGATGTTTATGTCAGCGTCGGCTATAGCTTGAAATATTGCTGCTGCCATACCCGCCCTATCTGGCACCCCAACTATGGTCACCTTTGCCTCACTTTTATCATGAGCTATTCCTGCGATTATTGCTGCTTCCATTTCGCCCCCTTCTGGATGATCCTTAACCACCCAGGTTCCTTCCTTGTTGGAAAAAGATGATC
>Ga0315899_10006395_pt1 | contig 12695 bp, 9 predicted proteins | sample LakEriMetagenome_2_FD_203518 | JGI IMG/M metagenome (GOLD analysis project Ga0315899, IMG submission 203518) | Freshwater fungal communities from buoy surface, Lake Erie, Ohio, United States - Buoy 4 MA112 | ecosystem: Environmental > Aquatic > Freshwater > Lake | place: USA: Lake Erie, Ohio...
ATCCACGCCGCCTGAACCGTCGTGCTCCGGCCTTCGTACTCTTCCTGGTGGTCGCGTCGTGCGGCCACGCGGTCCCCGCCCATGCGCAGAGCTGGGCGGAGAGCTGGTTCGACAATGTCACCTACACGTCGCCGGGAAGCTTCGAGGACCAGACCCGCGGCTATGTGACCGCGGGCGGGATGTCGGGCCGGGTCGATGTCCATGACGACTATCTCATGAGCCTGACGCTGCCCAAGGTGAAGGCGGGCTGCGGCGGCATCGACATGTTCCTCGGCGGTATGTCGTTCCTCGATCCGGAATATCTCGTCGAGAAACTGGAGACGATCCTCCAGGCCGCGCCCGCGGTCGCCTTCCAGTATCTCCTGGAAACCCTCGACGAGAAGATGGGTAACATCATCTCGAAGATGGAGGCGGCGACCAATTACCTGAACTCGATCCAGGTGAATGACTGCCGCCTCGCCAACCGGATGGTGCAGATCGCCAAGGGCGACGACAACATGTCGGGGATCCTCGAGGAGATGACCGGCTACAAGTCGATCCGCGAGGGTTATGCCAACAGCTGGCAGCAGAGCCGCGAGAAGATCCAGGCGAACAAGGGCAATCCGACCGAGGACCTGAAGGACGCGCTCGAGAATTGCCCGGCCGAGGTCACCGAGATCTTCAAGACCGGCTCGCTGCTCGCGCATGCCGCCGCCCGGGTCGGCGCTTCGGATTGGGCGGGCGTCATGCGGGCCAGGGTGGGCGACGTCTACATGCGCTGGGATGCGAACGACAAGGTACCGATCTTCTCGGCCATCCCCGCCTGCCCGCACCAGGACACCGAAAGCGCCGACGATTTCCTGACCGGGCGTGTACCGACCCGTGCGCTCAACATTCCCGCCACTGCCTCGGACTGCTCGGTGAACGGCGCCGGGCGCGGCGCTCTGGTGCTGGCGCGCGAGAAGATGGAATCGGTCGCCGCCAAGATCCGCACCCGCTCGGCGCTGACCACCGAGGAGAAGCAGTTCGTCGCCAACGTGCGGACCCTGCCGGTCTATCGCCTGCTCGAATGGGGCGTGCGCCAAGGCCTGACCGACAGCGTGATCGCCGACACCGACGAACTGGTGGCGCTCACCCTCGCCTACCAGATGCTCAACGACCTCACCCGCTCGATCGACTTCGCCCTCCAGAACGCCGAGCGCGGCGTCACCACAGCGAGCGCGGCGGACTCGGCGAATACGAACGTGTGCCAGACCCGCATCCTGACCAAAGGCATCGAGCAGCTTCGCGAGCTCCGGGACGAAGTTCTGCGCCAGCGTGCGCAGATGCGCCAGTCCTACATGGCCGCGATGAACCAGGCGAACCTCTCCGCCAGCTATGCCGGGGTCGTGCGCCAGCGTGACCGCGACGCCCGCGATGCCGCGGGCGCCAACGCCAATCGTAACCGGTGAGGCCCGCCATGCGCTCCATTCTTCGCCTGCTGATTGCCCTCGCCGGCTCGCTTGTCGCGACGCCGGCGCTGGCGATCGATTCCAGCTATTACACCTGGGACGGCTTTTCCGAGACCGTCGATGCGTTTCACCTGATCGCGATGATCTTCGGCGATCCGCGCTACGAGACGCTGGTGGTGATCATCGCGGTGGCGGGCATCGCCTTCGGCGCGGTGATCGCGAGCATCCGGGGCTCGGGCATGGGTCTCGTCGCCTTCGGCTTCCAGATGCTCGTCGGCATCGGCCTGTTCGCCGGGATGATCGCCACGACCGGCACGGTCCATGTCTACGACCGGGTGCGCAACGCCTACCAGCCGGTGGGCGATGTCCCCAATCTCATCGTGCTGGTCGCGGGCGTCACCAACCTGATGGAGCGGGCGCTTGCCGAGACGATCGACGACAACACCACCGATCCCAATGCCAAGCTCGAGTTCGGAGCGGGTGGTCACGCATTCGACCTGTTCCTGAACGCGGTGTCTCCGCGCAGCCCGATGGTCGATACCTTCCTCGATGCGACGGTGAAGGACTATGTGCGCCAGTGCTATCCTGTGGCGCGCGTCTCCCCGGCCTACGGTGTCGACGACGATCAACTCTTCCGAACCTCCACCGATCTTCCTGCGTCCTTCGCGGCGATGGCAGGCCCTGCGACCTTTTCGACGGTGTTCACGGCGAGTGACAAGGCGGGGACGACGGTGAGCTGCGAGGCGGCATGGAACCACATTTCCGAGCGTCTGTCGGATTCCACGCTGTTCGATGCCTACAGCGATCAGGTCTGCGCGCGCACCGGTTTCGACGTGACCCAGACGGCGCAGCGCGATCGCTGCCGCCAGCAGATCGACGGCCTGGGCGATATGATGCTGGGCCAGTCGATGAACCGGCAGAAGTTCCTCACCAACATCCTGCTCGGCCAGACCGTCGGCGACGTGCTCTTCGAGGATTCGCCGGCGGCGACCGCACGGGTGATGGCGAACCGCGCGATTGAGTCCAATGGCCTCGCCACGCTCTCTACGGCCAACGAGTGGATGCCGACCATCCGCGCCTCGGTCTTCGCGATCATGCTGATGATGATGCCGATCGCGCTCCTCTTCATCCTGACGCCGATCAACCTCAGGGTCGCGAGCTTCGCGCTCGGCCTGTTCGTCTTCGTCGCGCTGTGGGGCGTGATCGATGCCGGCATCTACCAGCTTACCCTGGGCCGGGCGATGGACGTGCTGGCCGAGCTGCGCGCGACCAGCGTTGCCGCCGACAGCTGGATCCTGGCGCCATCATCGGCGATGAAGGCGCTCGCCATCTTCGGCTCGTTCCGCACCGCTGCTGCTGGCCTGGCGGGCGCGTTCGTGTTCACGGTGTTCCGCTTCTCGGGGAACATGTTCACCGCCTTCACCTCGGGCATGCTCGGGGTCCAGGGCCAGGGCAGCATGGCAGCCGCCACGGTCGGGACCAACGAGGGCTACGCCTCGGCGCTTGAAGCCCAGGCTTCGGCGAGCGGCACCGCTGCGCGGCGATCGGCGTCCTCCGGGTTCGGCGACTTCGGCGAGCGAAGCAGTTTCGGTCTCGACCGGGCATTCGCCTCCTCCGGCACCGTGCTCGGCGAACAGGGCGGGGGCGCAAGCGGCACCGCCGCGTTCGGTCTTGGCCGGACCGACGCCGCGCGCGAGCTGGGTGGTCTCTCCCCTGCTCTCGCCGGGCGGGACCTCAGCGATCCGGCGACGGCCCGCGCCGTTCGCGCCAACGCCGCCACATCGGCGATCCATAACTTCGCCCAGGGCGATGCCTTGCGCAAGCTGGGCACGACGTATTTCGGGGAAGGCCAATCGGGCGAGCGGGCTTTCGCGACCTTCGCGCAGAACATGGTCCAGTGGAAGGCGTTCGGCGATCAACGCGTTTACGACATGATGCAGTCGGGCGCGCAGCGGCACTTTGAGCGCAGCGGCTATGACGCGAAGGATGCGGCGCTGAAGGCCTCCACCGTGATCGCGCAGGCAGGCGCCGATCCGACCTTCGCCAAGCTGACCGCCAACGCGTTCGACCAGGAGCAGATGCTGCGCAACGACCTGACTGCGGCTGAGACGCAGGTGGGCGCGATGGAGGGTCGGCGCGACTATGCAGGCGACAGGGTCGCTGCCGTCGAGCGCGGCAATGTCGCGACCGAGCAGGCGCATCGGACCGGCGGCAACCAGGGCCAGCGCCAGGCAGCCGCCACGCTCGGCCTCTCCGTCACCGAGACCAGTCGCCGCATCGGCTTCATCAACGCCCTTTCGGGCGAGGCGCGATCGAGCGCGATCAGCCAGCTTTCCCGCGCGACCGGGCGGAGCGAAGCGCAGGTGCTGCGCGCGCTGGAAAACTACAATGCCGCGGTCCAGGTCGGAACGGCCGATGGTGCGAGCGCCGAGGCCGCCCGCGAGGGCACGAGTGTCTATGGGCGCACGCGCGAAGCCGCGGGCTACGACTTCGCCGAGCGGTCGGGCAAGCTCGACGCGCAGCGCGAGATCGGGCCCGAAGGGGTTCGCAGCAATGCGCAGATCGGCGAACAGCGGCGGCAGGCGGACAATGCCGGCTTTGCTGGGGGAGCGGCGGCTGCGGGCGTTTCCGTGCGAGAAGCCGCGCGTCTCGATTCCTTCATCCGCGCGCTTGCCGGTACCGCCGGTAACCAGGTCGACATGGCCGAGGGCGGCGCGGAAGGTATCGCCGATCGCGCGCGAAACGAGCGCCTGACCGGGATTGTCGAGCGGGAGCGTCTTACTCGCACCCAGGCGCTGCTGCGCGCGCATGGTGTCGCAATGTCGAAGCGCCAGATCGCCATGGACCAGAATGGAGACCTCAGTCTTAATCTGACGCCGGAACTCGCGGCGCAGATGTGGCGCGGCGGTCTCATCAACGAGAGCCAGCTCGGCGCCATCGCCAATGGCGGGCATGCGCGCTTCAGTTTTGCGCACAACGATCTGCTCGTTTCCAGCAGTACCGGGTTCAGCCAGTCCGCGCGCAATGACACCAGCACGCGCTTCGAGGCCGGCAAGCAGGCAGGGCCCGACACGATCGAGCACTTCCTGGGCAGCGGCAAGGAAGGGCAAGCCGCCATGGCCAACTGGCTGCGTGGCGGGTTCGAGATGGACCGGCGCGGCAACTGGCGGCTGAAGCCCCAGGTGGCCGATACGCTGGAACGCGACGTCACCGCGATCATCGCGCAGACGGGGTGGCAAAGGTCGCTGTCACGTTCGGCGGAGCATTCCACAGTAGATAGCCAAAGCTTGTCGGGCCACATTACTGCTTCAGCGTCTCGTAGCGCCGGAAGCGCAGAGGACAAAGACGGTAAAGCCGGGAAGAGTGGCAGTGTCTCGGGGACTGCTGCTGCCAGCTTGGGCGCGGAGATTACGGACCGCGGGGGGTTCTCCGTTGCCGCACAATCCTCAATCGATATCGTAAACTATGATGTTCGTGAGGCGATCGCGGGAGCAGAACGAACTGCGGCCAAGTCATCAAGACCTGAAGAAGCATTTGCTCGGGAATTGAGCCAGAGAGTTCTGGGTAATGATGGGTTGCGGAATCGGTATCTGGAGCAGGCGGATTCCGGTCGTGGCACAGTCGATGTTACTGGCCCAATCACCTCGCTGGAACAATCTTCGATCCTAAAGTCGGGTCGATTAATGTTAGACCGGGACGATGGTTGGGCCGATGGGGAATCAAGCTTCAAAAGTCGGCGGGACAAATGAGGCTAGTCTTTGATCGCACCAATATGGCGGAGATGCTTCAAACCGGACCGCAGATCGAACGAATCCGTATAGGGGTCGATCAGCGATTTGGGAGGTTGCAGAGGCTGGCTAGCGATCGTCGTCCATTCGCCGCATTCAACCTTGGCTTTAAGGAAGCCATATCCCAGGACCGCAACCACCGTGACGGGATTGAACACGAAGATCAGCAGGACCATCGTGTTGGCGAGATAGATGTTCAGCCGGTCATAGGGGATGGTGATCATCAGCTCGAGGCCGATCCAGTAAAGCAGCGCGAGGGTCAGGTAGAGCTTGGCGTACCAGGGGCGCCAGAACCAATCGGCCGCGCGCGGCGATGGTGGGGGCGCCTCTTCTGCCGGTTCTACGTGATCAACATCCTGCATGTGCAGAGCCTTTCCGAAGAGGAGAATAGCACAGGTTCCCACAGCAGAGAAACCTGGCGCGGTGGGTCGAGGGAAAAGACGAGGCGAACCATCGCCGCCTTTCCCCACCCCACCTTCCTCCCTCCCCACACTCCACGCCGATGCTCACCGATTGATTTTCAGGCGAGATGGCCGCTGCCGCCCCGGAGGTCACTGTGACGAAGGGCAAGCGGTCAGACCCTGGCCCCGCTCTGTCGCCGCGAGCCGAGGCCGCCATCATGCGTCTGGCAGAGCTTCTTGGCCGCCAGATCGCGCGGGAACTGCACGAAGACCGAAACCGGCAGAGGGAACAGAAGGATAATTCGCCGGAGCAGCCCTAATGGGGCTAGGTGCATGCACTAACAGGAGGGTCGGTTGCTGCTTGTCAGGAGGTAGGGGATGGGCGGAAGCGCTGTGTAACGCTGATTTTGCCCGGTTCAGCGACGAAGGCCGGTCGGTCATGATGACTCATCGCGGCAAGGGCACTATGCGCGCCTGCGAGCCAGACGAAATGCAGGTCAATGTCGTACGGCATGGGTTTTCCTGCACGGATGTTTGCCGAGCGCGAAATTTTGAGTAGCTGAAGTGAAAGCAGTCCACGACAATATCGATGGCCCTCTCGCGCTCGACGAGGATATCGCGCTCTACGGCAGGATTTCCGGGGGCGCGACAGTTCGCAGCGGCAAACGATTCATCCTCCATGGCACGATCGCCGGCGATTTGCGGGTGGAGAAAGATGCCCGCGCGGTTGTGCGCGGAACGGTTGCCGGGCGCATCTACAATGATGGTGGGCGGGTGGAACTGTTCGGCATCGCCGACGCCGTCGCGAGCAGTTCACGCGACGGCGTCACCATCATCGATGCTGCAGCGCACGTCCTCGGCGGCGGGAACCATCGTTCGATCGACCGTCCGCGATCCGGAGCAAAGCATTTGCCGCTATAGCGGCGAGGCATGAGGGCGGTCTCCCGACCGAGCCATACCAATCAATGCGGGATGGCCGCACCTACGGCACCGAAGCCAATGGCGTTCTCATTTATCGCACGCCCTCATGCAAAATCTGATGTTGCACCAGGTTCTGAACGAGCGCAGCCAATCCACAGCCTTTTTTTTTGGGCATCCTCTCCCTGACTTTCAAAGGCTGGCTCTGGCGGCCAGCTTCTTTTTCGCATGATGTTTCAAGTCGTGGTGAGCGCCGCGAACCCGGCGCTGGCGGTTGGTGGAGCGCTGGCTGGACGTAGGAACGAAAACGATAGCCTGCGATTCTGGGCTCCCCTTATGAGGGGCCGACTTTGCAATTTTGTAACTCGATTTGGCGGTGCACCTGAGTTATTCGCTTGCAGCGACCCGAAGGGCATCGCCGATGAGGCGGCGCTCATGACTGGAGCCTTCCGGGTGTATCTGCGTGGAAGGCTCAATTTTTTGACGCTCAATGACCGGGCGGATGGGGTAGATGGCGATATTTCGTAACGCCAGCTAGTTAGGCTCGGTCTCGGAACCATTCTCCTCATCGGCAAGGCGATGGAGATCCTGCTCGATGGTTTGCAGGATCGGCACGATGATTTCCTCGACGTCCTGATCGCGCAGCGCCTCACGCGCCAGTTGCACCTTGACGATCGCCGCTTCGATATTGGGCGCCGGGAGGGATAGCAGGGTCTGGACCGCAGTCTCGTAGGGGACGGCGAAACTGGCATCGGTTCGCTCCCATTCGTGTACCCTCGCACAGGCTTTATCATAGTCTTCGGGAGTGAGATTAGGATCAGGACAGGGCGTGCTCGCCCGCCACTCGGTGAAGGCATGGCGGGTCCTGCGAAATTGCTCTATCGCCGCAAGCCACGTCGCGACCATGTCGTCTCGCGATGTCATCCTCAAAATTCCCCGTATCAGTTGCAGGCCCGGCGCACGATAATCGATTTGCCTGGTCGCATACAAATCGGCCCTCTGTGCCGATCGCATCGGCTGTCCACGAGATAGCGACGGGCCTGGGAGATCGGTGTTGCATGAACCGGGATTCATAGGTGGGTTTTTGCCGGAAGGTGACCGGATTGCGGTTGGCTGGCGGGCGGCAGGGAAGCGGAGCCGAACAGAGGCCAGCTTCGGCGCGTGTCCCACAGAATTCCGCCTACCTATTTCGACATCACCCGTCTTTATCCCCCGGAGAGGCCGCGCTAAATCGACCTGATGGATTATCGCGTCAGACTCATGCCTCGCCTCCATCCTGTCGATGCCAAGGGACAGCCCGGCCCAGATGCTCCTGTCTTCGAAATCGCCTTTCGGGATGCGTCGATCCAGACGCTGCGCGGCCGCGCCGAGAGGATCACCGGTCAGCGCAGCGCCAGGATCATCGCCGGCGATAGGTCTTGTGATGGTGCGCCCCTGTGCTGAACGGGAATGTCGGCTGGTTTCGTCCCACAGATTTTACGCAGCAGGGCATGGTTCTCATGATCGACGGCAAGCCTCGCGAAGTGCCCTGGGATGCCGTCCAGGGGATTAGCGCGGGCCGTGTTCGGATGGACAACGAAATGTGGCATCTGGCTCTGGCGGCGGACATCGACAGGCAAGGTAGCGCGCGCCTTGTCATTGTCACCGAGGCGGATCGGATCTGGGCAAGGTTCACGCAGATCCTGCCGCAGGTTTTTCCCTGCGTTCCGAGCGTGACGACGTGGGGACCGCAGGCGCTGACAGCTTCCGAGCCGGTTTCGCTGTATGATCGGCCATCGCATCTTCCGCGTAGGCGAGGTACCCAAACGCGCTTGCAGTAGGCGCGCATGGTCGTTTTTCCAGCCTTATGCTCCGCCGTTCCAGGATTATCGACAGCTTCCCGGGCCGGACCTCTCTGCTTTAGGCCAGGAGCGCCGCGGGGGATGTCTCGCCTGAATTCGTCGAGGGAAGACGCCAACAGGGGTGGACAAAGACCGCGGACAAACAGTGATTTGCCTGGAGCGCCGGTCAAGCGACTTTTCCCGCACCAGGCACGTTTCATCTCGCTGGCGGGCAACCCTTGATCCCATCGGATGGTTACTTCACGCGGGTCGACATGGATATCCTCGTGAGAAAGAAGGAGCCGAAAGATGAAGTATCTGGCAGGAATTCTGGGTTCGCTCGCAGCGACCACATTGGCTGTCACGGCCATTCCCGCAGAGGCGCAACATTCCAACAATCGTGATCGACACAGTGAGGTTAGCCGCACTCGCGGTGATAGCCGGCACGAATGGCGCGGCGACAAGGATCGGAACTGGGATCCGGCCCAGAGCTATCACCGCGGCAATTACAAGGATCGGCGTCTCAGTCGTAATGACCGGATCTATCGAGGCCGCGACGGACGGGCTTATTGTCGTCGTTCGGATGGCACGACCGGTCTTGTCGTGGGCGCATTGGGCGGCGCTGCTCTCGCGAAGCTGATCGGTGGCAACACTCTGGGCACCCTCGCTGGCGGGGCTGGCGGCGCCCTCGTCGGTCGCCAGATTGACAGGGGCGAAGTGAAATGCCGGTAATGTCGTGATTGGCAGATCGGGAAGCAGGGGCGTGCGCGCCCCTGCTTCCGTTCCCATGATCGCGCTGCGCTATACCGGCGATGCGGCCGCGCGATAGTCGAATCCATGGATGCGGGCCTCAAGAGCGGAGACGACGACCGGTGAAGCTCAACTCTCCCGGCCCCTCCGGAGCCTGTCGCTCAAATTGGCTGGGTCGACAGTCGCCGCCAAGCATCGGGCGCAAATTGCACTCTGACGAGAAAGCGGCGATCCGCTGCAATTCTTTTGATCGAATTTGGCGATCCCCTGACTGTAGCCGCCTGCGATCTATTGCAGAATAAAAAGCCGCAGGGCTTATCGGCCGTCTGCCCGGTTCAGGTAAAGGTCTCCCTCCTACTTCGCCCGCGACACGCCTAAGGTTTGTCCCAGTTGTCTGGCCCAGCCAGGCTCTTGAAAATCGCAGCCGGAGTGCGACAGATCCTCTCATTTTTCAGAGAGGGTATGCCGTTTAGAGCGTGACGATCATCCCGTAGTTGAGGTCTCTTCCGTACGGACTTCGAAGTGCTGCAGTATCGCCGGTCCAAATGCAGTCGTCAAAGCGACATCGGTGGCGTCGCGGCCGCGCGCCATCAGGATTCGACCTATGCGGCGCTGGTTGTGCCGTGCATCATAAACGTACCAGCCACCATTGATATATACCTCAAACCAGGCGCTGAAGTCCATCGGTGCATCGACCGGGGGGACCCCGATATCGCCGAGATAGCCTGTGCAGTAGCGAGCAGGGATATTCATGCACCGGCAAAGAGCTATGGCAAGATGAGCGAAATCTCTGCACACGCCCTGACGCTCCTGATAACCGTTCCAGGCCGTCTTGTCCGATCGGGCGTAATGGTAGCCAAACTCAATATGATCATGAACGAAATCGACAATCGCCTGCACGCGGTCACGAGCCGACATAGGTTGGCCAAAATTGCTCCACGCCACCGTCATCAGGCGATCGGTTTCGCAGTAACGACTGCCCAGGAGAAACGGGATCACGTGATCTGGCAGATCCTCGACTGCGCTTTGCGGGCCATCGGGCGCCTCCTCATCGGGCGCGCCCTCATCTTCGATCACGAAGTCGCATGAAAGGGACACTCCGCCGGGCGGAAGCGTGAGCCTGGTCGCCACGTTGCCGAATGCATCTTCGAATTGATAAAGTGGTATGTCCGGACTGGCCAGGAGTCGTTGCGGAGTGCGTAGATCCTGGTGGCGTGAAGGGTGAACGCTGAGTAACGCCACCATCGCGGTTCTCGCCTGCGTTTCGAACCGAATGTCATATCCGCAGCGGATCAGCATCTCTGTGACCTTTTCGAAGGGCCGGCAAGCCGGCTGTTGACGGCGCCATCGCCGCGGGAGTGAGAGGGGGAATCCTCAGTACGATGAACGTCTACTTCAACGTCCATTCCCAGGTAGCTGGAGGGGAGCCCGAACCAGGTTCCCGACAGGGGGATCGCTTGATAGGGATCGCGCGCGACCGCAACGCGGACCAGACCCCGATTGCCGACGATGCCGTTGGTCGGGTCGAATTCAACCCAACCTGATCCGGGGAGGAAGATGCGGACCCAGGCGTGCGTATTTCCGCCACCGACCACGCCCTCCGAACGCGAGGGATTGTAGACATAACCCGAGACGAAGCGCGCGGCGAAGCCCAGCGCGCGCACCGCCTCGATCATCAGCACGGCAAAGTCACGGCAGGTGCCCTGTCGCTTGGCCAGCGTCTCCGTCGGCGTCTGGGTTCCCTTTTCATGTCGAGGTACATAGGTGAAATGCCGTTTGATACTGGTCGCGATGGAGGTCAGGAGCGCAACTGTTTCGGTGTTGCCGTCGTTCTTGACGAAGGCGCGCGCCCAATTGTCCACGGTTCGCTCGGGATCGAGATGCTGGCGCTCGATCGAGCGTAGCAGGTCGGGCATATCCTCTGCCGAATAGGTGAAAGGAAAGAGGCGAGCATAAGGTTCGACATCAACCTGTTGCTGAGCCAGCGGTGCGTGCTCCAGGGTGGTCTCGCTGATGACCAGCAGTTTCTCCGTGCGGCGATCGAACGCCGCCACCGCCACCGAATTTCCGAAAACGTCGTGCAGCCACCGCAGTCCGGCGGGCTCTGGCTCGATCACGAGACGCGCCGAGCGCAAATGCTGGTCAAAGCCTTCGCGCGGTCGCATCATGATCCGATGTTCACCGAGCGATACGGGCTGCTGATAGCGATACAGCGTGGAATGATGGATCGTCAGCAGCGGCATGGGAGTAATTCCTGATGGCCGCGCTGGAGGCGGATAACCTGCTTGGACCCGACGATCCGGCGCCATTCGAAGTGTACAACGCGGGCGGCGCCTCACCGTTCCTCCTGCTCGGCGATCACGCGGGCGCAGCGATACCGGCTTCACTCAAAAGTCTCGGGTTGAGCCCGGAGGATCGAGGCCGTCACATCGCGCTGGACATCGGCGTCGAGGGACTGGGCCAAATGCTCGCGTGCGAGCTGGATTGCCCGTTCCTGCATCAAATCTATTCGCGACTGGTTATCGACTGCAATCGCCATAGCGGGCGGGCGGACGCAGTTCCGGAGATCTCCGACCGCACCTACATCCCTGGAAACAGGAACCTTCAGGACAGCGCCCGCAGCACGCGCATAGAAAGCATTCACGAGCCCTATCACGCAGCCATTTCAAAAATGCTGGATGATCGTCGGTTCCAGGGCCGCGCGACCGTGCTTGTATCGCTTCATAGTTTCACACCCATCCTGAACGGAAGTACCCGACCTTGGGATGTCGGCATATTATATTGGCGGGGGCGTACGAACTTCGCGCTTGGGCTACGTGATGCGCTGGCAAGACAAGCTGGCGTCGTTGTTGGCGACAATGTCCCCTATGCGATGGACGAAACGGATTATACGGTCCCGTACCACGCGTTCGGTCGCGCCCTGCCCTATGTGGAAATCGAGGTGAAGCAGAGTCTGATCGATGATCCGCAGGGACAAGCCGTCTGGGCGGCTCGGCTCGGAACTGCGGCCCGCGAGGCGCTGGAAAGGACTGCGCTTTAGCTCTGTGCCTAGATTACGAGAACGACCACTAGCATCCCTACCTTTTCGCGGGCACGCTCCTGAATACGGCGTACCCGAACAAACCGGAAAGGACCGAGGCCGCGAATACGCCCAGGGAGGCCTCCTCGAACTGCATCTCGTCCGTAAAGGCCAGTTCTGCGATGAAGAGGGATATGGTAAAGCCGATGCCGGCGACGCCCCCGATACCAAGTACCATTCTCCAGGTCAGCCCTTCCGGCAAGCGAGCGAGATGCAGCCGACACGCCAGCCATGTCGCGAAGAGAAAGCCTACCGGTTTGCCGACCGCCAGACCGGCGATGATGCCGATCGCCAGGTTTGAATGCAGAATGTCACTCAGCAGGTCTGGGGAGAAATGTATCCGCAGGTTGGAAAGAGCAAATAGCGGCAAAACCACGTAAGAGACCCACGGCGTCAATATCCGGATCAGCCTGGCCGCGGCTTCATCGGTTGCCGCTGCCATCTCGTGGACGTAGCCCAGGCTTTTCTGAGCGGACAGATGATGCGTATCCTCCTCATCCGGATCATCA
>Ga0315899_10006397_pt1 | contig 12694 bp, 14 predicted proteins | sample LakEriMetagenome_2_FD_203518 | JGI IMG/M metagenome (GOLD analysis project Ga0315899, IMG submission 203518) | Freshwater fungal communities from buoy surface, Lake Erie, Ohio, United States - Buoy 4 MA112 | ecosystem: Environmental > Aquatic > Freshwater > Lake | place: USA: Lake Erie, Ohio...
GAAGAATTCTGAGTCACTGTACCGCCATTCACCGTAACATTGGTTGTTGCACCAGGAACCGTTGCATTCACACTTGGATTAACGCCATTTCCGTTGACATTCACATTGACATTAACACCATTTGTAGTTGTTTGTTGCGTTGTGCTATTTGTTGTAGTTCCCACATTCACATTGGCATTAGCCCCTGGACGAGTTGTGCCTGTGTTTTGTTGATTTCCATTTCCTGAAACATTCACATTCATATTCATATTCACGTTCTGCGCATTTGGATCTACCACTGCACCATTCATGTCCATATTAACATTCATGTTCATGTTCTCCCCATTAACGGGATCTGTCACCGAAATATTTACACTTCCGTTTCCATCATTAGAGGGAGTCACTGGGGTATTGGAATTTGGAGTGGTTGGCGTTGGCGTAGTTGCGGTGAATTGAATTCCAACACTTCCATTCCCATTTCCATTGGTAGTATTTCCACCAACGGTTGAAGATTCCGTAGAAACCGTTTGAGTAGTTGTAGTCGTGGTCGTTGTCACTGCATCCGAAAAAACCGCAGTGTTGTCCGGACGATAGGTGACAGAACCTGCAGCAACTGTTCCGGCTACCGGCTCCATGCTTACCAGCTGAAGTTTCCCAACACCTTTTTTAAAAACAACTCTCGTTGTTACATCCTGTGGTGTATCCAGAAAGAAATTTTTATCAATGTCTTTTGTTTTTCCGTCTTCAAAAATCAACTTAACAGAATATCCTCCATTTTTGATACCACTAACCACTACATTAGTCTGCGCCACTGAATTTTGCTTGATCCCATTCATTATGAGGTAAAACTTTTGACCACCGTTGTTAAATACGGTTAAGTTACTTTGTGCAACAAGGGAAAGAGACAGAAAAAGGATTCCAAAAAATAGGCTTGTTCTCATAGTTTTATAAATTTCTGTGTAATTGTTTCAAAGTTAAAATTACGATTTTATTGATTGAAAAAAGCACTTAATGCACTCCAAACCTTGAATATTTATGCCAATGTATATAATTCAAGATAGTTTAATAGTGGAATGGCTTTTCATTTACCCAAGATTTCTAATTTCGCAATATGCATTATGTAATCGTTGATGTTGAAACCACCGGAGGAAGTCCAAAACAATCTAAGATTACTGAAATTGCTATGTACAAATACGACGGGACTCAAATCATTGATGAATTGGTCTCGCTTATAAACCCTGAGCAGCCTATCCCGGAGTTTATTGTACGTCTCACGGGCATAACAAATCCAATGGTTGCGGAGGCACCGAAGTTTTATGAACTCGCCAAAGACATTCTTTCCTTTTGCGAAGGATGTGTTTTCGTGGCGCATAATGTTGGATTTGACTATGGCATGTTGCGGCATGAATTTAAAAGTCTTGGCTACGACTTTCGATTGCCACACCTTTGTACTGTTCGCGCCGCCAGGTTCGTCATTCCTGGATACGATTCCTATAGTTTAGGAAAACTTGCTGCTTCCCTTGGCATTCCCATTGATGGAAGACACCGCGCTGGCGGAGATGCCTTGGCTACCGCAAAAATATTCGATCTTATGTATCACAAGGATCCAAATAACTTGGCATCATTTATTCAGCATGAGATTAATCCGAAAAAAGTAAATCCAAAATTAAGCATCGATGCAATTGATGAACTGCCTACGAAGGCGGGGGTTTATCACTTTTATGATGAATTCAATCACCTCATCTACATCGGAAAGAGTAAAAACATAAAAAAGCGCGTGGAACAACACTTGCGCAATAACAGTACCCACAAAGGTGAAATCATGATGCAAGAAATTGCTCGGATTGAACACGAGCTAACGGGCTCAGAGTTAATTGCGATGTTGTTAGAGAGCGAGCTGATTAAGACACACAAACCAAAATTCAATCGACAGTTAAGAAAATCGATTTTCACCTATGGACTCTACGATGAACCGGATGATCAAGGGTATTTAACCCTGAAGGTGGGTCTTACCAGTAAATCATCCGCTGCACCAATAACCTATTTCAACTCCAGAAAAGAAGCCCATGATTTTATAAAAATCCGTGGTGATCAATTCGGCTTATGCCAAAAAATCAATGGGGTTTATCCCACCAAGGATGCGTGCTTTCATTACTCCATTAAACAATGTGCAGGCGCGTGTATTGGCATTGAACCGCTGGACGAATACAATGAAAAGGTAAGCCAAATGATCCGTGCTATGAGTTATGAAGAAGACAGCTTTTACATCATTGATAAAGGCCGTTCAAAAATGGAACGCAGCATTATTTGGATTGAACGGGGAACCTACAGCGGCCATGGATATGCGCCATTTCACTTCAACAGCTCTTCGCCGGAATATTGGAAACGATTTGTTCAACTAAAAGATGAAAACCGAGACATTCGCTCCATTATTAATTTGTACCTTCGAAAAGGGACTGGATTTAAACTCGTACGGTTGTGAAAGGTAAGTTAACATTTTTAGGAACGGGCACTTCACAAGGCGTTCCCTTGCCCGCTTGTTCATGTTATGTTTGTCAGTCTCATGAACCGAAAGATCACCGTTTGCGGAGCAGCGTATTGGTGGAGGTTGCCGAGCATACCATTTGCATCGATACAGGACCTGACTTCAGGTATCAAATGCTGCGCGAAAAGGTCATGAAATTAGACGCCATTTTGTATACGCATGAGCACAGAGACCATGTTGGTGGATTAGACGATGTGAGAGCCTTCAATTACATCCATGCGCAAGCCATGCCGCTTTACGCACCCAGCGAAGTCATTAAGGCCCTTCATCAGAGTTATGCCTACATCTTCAACAGCAATTATCCGGGTATCCCAAAAGTAAGCTTGTGTGAAATTGATGAGACTCCCTTTTCTATAAATGACATTCACATTACTCCCATCCCCGTTTGGCATCACAAACTTCGCGTTTTTGGATACCGTATGGGAGATTTAGCCTACATTACCGATGCTAAAACCGTACCTGAATCCTCACGGAAATTAATTCGCGACATTCCAATATTGATCATTAATTGCCTTCACGAATCTCCACACATTTCCCATTTCAATTTAGAGGAAGCACTCGCGTTTATCGATGACATTCGTCCCAAGCGGACCTACCTAACGCACATCTCTCATTTATTCGGTACTCATGAAGAGATTCAATCTAAGTTACCCCACACGGTAGAAGCGGCATTCGATGGATTAAGCATTCTATTCAACCCCGAGATGTCAGATTATTCTTAGATTTGTTTCGCATGAATGAACTCCATATCGACGTTCGAAAAATAATTGGGGATAAAAATCCAAAGCTATTAAACAAACTGCCAGGATTTGTAATCGCCTACTTAGAGCGCATTATCCATCAAAAAGAAATTAACGCCTTTCTAGCGGAAAACGGGCATTTAAAAAATCATGAATTCTGTGAGGCAGTTATCTCCTACCTAGGCATTGACATTGAATTTCATGGAATGGAACGAATTCCAAAGACGGGGCCGGTAATTATCGCCTTAAACCATCCCCTTGGGGGCGTAGATGGAGTCGCATTTATTGTGGCGCTGAAGCACCATCGTCCTGATTTAGTATTCTTAGTAAATGATATCTTATTGAATATAACGCCGCTGCGAGACTTATTTGTAGGCATTAATAAGCACGGAAAAAATCGAAGTGATACGCGAAAAACAATCGCAGCCATGTTCAACTCAGATAAGGCAGTATGTATTTTTCCAGCCGGTCTTGTGAGCAGAAAACAACAGGGAGTGATTAAGGACCTTGAATGGAAACGCACCTTTGTGACCTATGCTAAGGAAACGGGACATCCCATTATTCCTGTGCATATTGAGGGAAAATTATCGCGTTTCTTTTATGGCTTGCATCGAGTAAGAACATGGCTTGGGATAAAAAGCACCCTTGAAATGTTATACTTGGCAGACGAACTTTATAAACAACGGGGGAAGAAAATCGTTTTTACTACCGGAGATGCTATAACCTTGGATTCAACGGATGACACCAAAGATGAACACCGCATCGCTCAAGAAATAAAAGAACAACTTTACCTCATTCCCAAAACACATGGAACCAATCATTGAAGCAATTTCAAAGTCGATTCTGAAAGAAGAACTCAACCGCAGTGGACTCATTCGAACCACTCGAAAAGGAGACAATGAAATATACATTGTAAATAATACCAATGCCCCACATGTGATCCAAGAAATTGGGCGCCTAAGAGAGATTACCTTCCGGGCGTCTGGAGGAGGAACGGGCTTATCCATCGATCTGGATGAATACGACCTCGGAGAATATGCTTATGAGCAACTCATTGTTTGGTCACCGGAAGATGAAGAAATCATCGGTGGATATCGCTTTGCATTTTGCGAACGCGCGATGGACAAGGAAGGGAACATCCATTTATCCACCACTCATTATTTTGACTTCACCGAAGCCTTTATAAGTCAATATCTCCCCTACACCATTGAACTTGGCCGCAGTTGGGTTCAACCTAATTTTCAGCCAACGGTAAATCCCAGAAAAGGATTATTCGCATTGGATAACATTTGGGATGGGCTGGGTGTTTTAGTTCGAGAACATCCGGAAATTAAATATTTCTTTGGAAAAGTAACCATGTATCCGAATTACGATACGGCCAGTAGGGATTTTCTGCTGCATTTTATGCACACCTATTTTCCCGACCGAGAAGGCTTGATGAAACCCTTTCATCCCTTGATTCAGAATTATGACCGCGCCTATGCGGACAGCCAACTGCTCGGATTGGATTTTAAAGATGGATTTAAGGTACTCAACGCGCACATTCGAGAAAAAGGTGAGTTTATACCTCCATTAGTCAACATTTACATGAATTTATCGCCTACTATGAAAACATTCGGCACCGCGGTAAATCCAGAATTTGGGGGCGTAGAAGAAACCGGTATTTTAGTAACCATTGCCGATATATTTCCTGAAAAGAAGGAACGGCATATGGCGTATTGAGTTCCCTTAACTCAACCAAGGATAGGCACTGAGCAAGGAATCCAGGTCTTTGACTCCAGATTTTTTAATAATCCGTTGCTTTAATCGGCCTATGGTTACATCTACATGAGCCACATTCATGATTCGCGCAATGCGTGCAGAAGGTACGCCATAGTAGTACTTTAGTTTGAGTATAAGCGCATCGCGTTTACTCAGCTGAAGCAATACATCCGACATGGCATGATAATAATCGGGCTCGCCTTTTGGTTGATCGGTATTGTCTGATTCGTCTGAGTAATTCGCCCGAGCTATGCTTGTTTTTTCCTCAGAAATCAGATTTACTTGGCGTTTTTTGTGCTTTTTACGCAGCATCGAAATACTAAAATTAGACACCACCGCCTTTAACCACGAACGCGTATTAAATAAATCAATGTCGGTGCTGTATTTAGTCGATAAAATCTGATATAGGTGAATGCAAAATTCTTGATACACATCATATACTTCCTCACCTTCAAACTTTGCACGAATTTGATGTAAGAAAAACCCTTGATATCGATTCAAGAGTTCAGTGAAAATTACGTCTATATGTTTTTTATCTACCATGCGTATTCGCTTCAGAAGACTGAGGATACCCACACAAATATTCAATGGATGAACCAGAAGAAACCCCGTCTTTTAGGTGCGTTACAACCCACAAATGATTCGGTTCAATGCCTTTAAAAAATGATTCTGGCTCCCGCATCAAATAGGTAGGTACTTGGTTTGACTTTAACAGTAAGATGAGCTGGGCGAGCTCTTTTCGGCTATCTAACGCGGCCATTCCTACCGGATAAATAAAGAACACTGCCGCTAAGGAATCGCTCTGCATATACGTTGTAATTGCGGCAGAAACAATCCATTCACTGGGATCGCCAATGATTATGCACTGTTGAGCATCGCTCAAGGTACCTTTCATTGCCTTTACCAAAGAATCCGGCGTATACCCGTCGCAGGGTATTGAGGCTTTTACTGCAGAATCAAGCAACTTCCCACCTGCTCCCTCAGTTAATCCACCCGCTTCATACATGAGTGAATTCAGTTGGTCAAAGACCTCCATAGAAACCAAGGATTTCGCGTGATTCCCAATAATCTTCACCTGATCGGCGTACCTTAGAAAATCCATGTGCTTTTTTCATTAAAATTAAACAATTTTACTGTTATTTTGCCGTTGACAAGCGCCGATGAAATTATTCTATATCCACTTATTGCTACTCTTTGGTTTGACATCAACTCAAATGCATGCGCAACTCGGTGGAAATTATGTGTTTGGGTTTTTAAATTTACCGACCGGCGCCCGAGCAGCCAGTTTGGGGGGATATGCCTCACCAACAGCAGACAAAACGCTCGATTTTGCCATTTTCAATCCCTCATTAGCCAATGAATCCATGATCGGAAATTACTCGATTCAACAGGCTATCATGCCTTCAGGGATAACTTTCGGAACCGTTTCCACCGCCATTTCTCTAAAAAAAGGAATTTTAGTCCCTTTCATTCGTCACGTGAGTTACGGTTCTTTTCAAGGCTATGACGCAACGGGAAATGCTACAAATACCTTCAGCGCCTTTGATTTTCAAGCGGGAGCAAGCTATGCTTATCCCATAAACCCCGTGTTTACCTTAGGGGTGAATGCCGGTATTATTGGATCGTATTTAGAAACATATTCCTCCTACGGATTCGCCGGTAGTTTTGCAGTTCAATATCACCACAAGAATGAGTTGATTCATGCGAGCCTCTTAGCGCGAAATGTGGGTGTTCAATTTAAAGGATACACCGGACTTGAGGATGCCCTGAATCCACTACCCCTAGAAATCCAAGGGAGTTTGAGCATTAAATTAAAACATGCACCGCTCAGGTTCACCTTCATTGCACATCACTTAAATCAATGGAAAATCGGTTATTACGATCCCTCCATCTTACCTAAAATTGACGGCCTAACCGGAGACACTATCCAACCACCCAACGTTGGTTTTTTCGAACAACTTGGTCGGCATTTAGCGGTCCAAGCAGAATTGGTAACCAAAGGGGTATTTCAACTGAGAATTGGCTTTGATTATCACCGCAGACAAGAATTGAAATTGGAGCAAACGCCAGGACTGGCAGGCTTATCCTTCGGCCTAGGTCTTAATTTCCGAAAATTCAGGTTAGATTATGGCTTTATGGTATATTCCAAAGCAGGAATGAATAATTCCATTGGGCTCAGCACTAAAATAAGCGATTGGAAAAAACACTAAGCGGCAAGCGCCTTCGTTAGGGTTTCAGCGTTACAGCTGCTCAAGTTGGCTACGGCGCTTTCTAACGAGCCGGTAAGTTGATTCTCTGAAAATTGCAACACCTGCTCTGTATTCAATGAAAATAGCAAATTACCTTCAGCCTTTTGTCCGTTTAAGAGAAAAAGGGTGGCCCCAATCATAGCAAGGTATTTCGGTGATGCATCAAGCGTGCCAAGCGACGCATCTTGTTGAACTGTAACTTGTGACATGAGCAATCCGATTCGGTGTTGAAAGGCAATTTGATCTGAAGATGGGATGTCCTTGAGTGCGGGGATAATTCGTTTTAACTCAAATAAGTCGTTTGAGTTGAGTGCAACTCTAGACGGTTTACCCAGTTTACCTAAACGATGCAACCAAATACGCAGCACCACAACAAGCGAAGCGGTAACGGCAAAACCAATAAACTTGGCTAATGATAATAAATCAAACCCGATACATACTGGAATAGAAACTAAGGCTATAAAAAAGAAAATAAGCCACGGAACTAATCCAAGAGACTTCGAGCTCATTTAGCTTTTTGAATCTTCAGCGATCCATTTGTCGTTGAACATTTCACCACGCACAATAACCGTTTTGGTACGTGCATATTCTTCTGCGGCCATAATCATTTGCTCTCTGGTGTCTCTTCTAATTAATATAGAACTTGATCCTGGCACTTTTAATTCAATGTAAAAGCCGTTCTTTAAGCGTGCAGGACGTGTTGGTGGTCTACCCATGTTAAAATATGAATTTTATACAAAATAAACATTTTTTCTCGGATTTGGTTCGCTTTTGTGAAATTTTAAGAAAGCCAGAGGCAAATAAATTCCTGTGAACTCTGCAAACATTGATGTATTTTTGCGCATGATTTCACTCGAAAAACTCGGTTATTTTCTTCCACAAGGATTTTTATTCTCTGATGTTAGCCTACAAATTAATCGCGGAGATAAAATTGGCTTAGTAGGAAAAAATGGGGCGGGTAAATCCACCATGCTTCGCTTATTAACGGGACAAATACAACCCTCGGAGGGAAGAATTCACCTTCCAAAAGAGATGAAAATCGGGATGCTATCCCAGGACATTAAAATAAACACTTCGAAATCGGTGTTTGAATATTTAGTGACTTCAAACCCAGTGCTCACCGGGCTGAATGAGAAAATCGAACACATCAACGAAGCCTTAACCACACGAACAGACTACGAATCCGATTCATATTTAGCCCTACTCGATGAATTGTCGGACTGCAACCAATCCTTTCAAATTCACGATGGGTACAATTGGGAAGAAAAAATTATGTCGATTTTAGAAGGGTTAGGCTTTGATAAAGAGGAAGTTCACCGGCCTCTAGATACCTTTTCTGGGGGTTGGAAAATGCGTGCAGAACTTGCTCGAATCTTGGTGAATGAACCCGATGCCTTGTTACTGGATGAACCAACAAATCACCTGGACATTCTCTCCATTGCTTGGTTGGAACAATACCTTCAGCGCTTTACAGGAGCGGTAATTCTCATTTCCCACGACCGTTTATTCCTGGACAATGTCACAAAACGCACCTTGGACATCAGCATGGGAAGGGTTTTAGATTTTCCGTTTGGATTCTCAAAATATAAGGAACGGCGTGAAGAGGATACCGAGCGCTTGGAGCAAGCCAAGAAGCAACAAGATAAAGACATCAAGCAAACCGAAATGTTGATTGAAAAATTCCGTGCGAAGCAATCAAAAGCGGCTTTTGCTCAATCCCTAATTAAAAAACTAGACCGAACCGAACGCATTGAAATTGAACGCGATAATTACGGGGGAATGCGGGTTCGCTTTCCGCTGAGCGTACAGCCTGGGAAATGGGTGCTTAACATGGAAGGTGTGGGTAAAACCTACGAAAAAAATCTGTTCCATTCGGTCTCTATATCCGTTGGACGCGGTGAAAAAATTGCGCTGTTAGGACCCAACGGTGTGGGTAAATCCACACTGCTCAAAATCATGATGAATCAAATCACCTATGATGGCACAGTGGAATATGGTCACAACGTGGGTATTGGATATTTCGCCCAGGACCAAGCCGAACAATTGGACCCCAGTTTAACGATCTTTGAAACCGTAGATCATGTAGCCAAAGGAGAAATTCGCCAACAAATCCGAAGCCTTCTCGGAACCTTCCTATTCAGCGGGGAAGACACCCAGAAAAAGGTCGGTGTACTCTCCGGTGGGGAACGCACCAGGCTCGCCTTGTGTCAGATGTTGTTAAGTCCTTCGAACTTTTTAATCCTGGATGAGCCGACCAATCACTTAGATATTCCATCAAAAGAGATTCTAAAGAATGCCTTGTTGAATTACGAAGGAACCTTCTTAATTGTATCTCACGACCGAGAGTTTTTAGCTGGCTTAACCAACCGCATCTGGGATATTGAGGAACGCCAACTTAAAATTCACCACTTTGAATTGGATGAATACCTTAAATACAAGGCGCCAAAAGATGGAAAATCGACAGAAAAGAAGGTTGTTGAGGTAGAAAAAATTCAAGAGGCACCAAAGGTGGAGCGCATTGATCGTGAATTACAAAAAAAGCTTCAAAAAGTAGAGCGCACCATTGAAGAAACGGAAGGCAAGATTGCAACATTAGAAGGACAATTAGCAGACATAAACTACAACGACCCAAGTTACGATGCCTTGTTGAATGAATACAACACGCTTAAAGCGAATCTTGAAGGTTTAATGGAAGCCTGGGAAAAATTAGCGGAATAGATGAAGCGGCCCTTCGCCTTGGCGTAGATACGTCCTTCGGACTACTCAGGGACCGCATCGGAAAAAATTAAATATTGTGCCTTCCCTGAGCTTGTCGAAGGGCGCACAAAACACAACAAGGTATTCGACCCCGCTGGGGTCGCTTAATTACCACATCAACAGAGCAATAATGTACGATTCCGATGGAATCGGATAAGAAAGATTGTGCTGCGTTCTTAGCACCCTGAGTAGTCCGAAGGATGTATCGAAGGGTGCGGGAAATACAAAAAAACATACTTATCTCCATATTCCAAGGAGGAAGTCAAATCTATCATTGATTCCAGAGGATTCAAACATGTTACCTCAAACCCTGACCAACCAACATCTTGACCCCCTGCTGGGTCGCACATGCCGTTATTTACAACATCTTAACCAATTGCTTCCCATGGCGGTGATGAATAGCAAATGCAGTTAAATCAAAGGCAAACAGAAAGGACCCTTGAAGGATGAGACCGTTTCCAAAACCGTTTAATTGGCTGGCTTTGGCTTGATTGTTAAGCGCCATGCTGCACAATAAAAACCCAGCGGTCATATAAGCAACATCCAAGCCGGTATTAAACAAGAAGATCCGCTCCGTTTTCTGCTGTTCAGATAAGGTTTGAGACATACTTAGTACCGCTTTTGAATTACGCGCTCTCAAATACCCTGGAATCGCCAAACCGAGATTTACCGCATTCCACATGACATTCATTTGATGAAAGGCTTTAAGTTCCGGTTGCTGAGCCGTGGCCCATCCGATCGTTCCTGCAGTGATGTTTGCTCCTGCCCAGGTACCCAAGCTTAGCATTAAATGTTGATCAGTTTTCAAACGCGCTTGATTAAAGGAAGGTAAGTCTTGCGCTTGTACAGCGAACGTGGCAAATAAGAAGATTAAAAAGATAGTTCTCATGAAGCATTAAACAAGGAATGACCAATTTGGTTTAATGAAAAGGTAGTAGGTAAGCTGATTCCAAATGAATCAATCATGTTACCTCAAACCCTGACCAAAAATAACTCGACCCCAGCGGGGTCACACACAACACAACACGATATTCGACCCCACTGGGGTCGCTTGATTATCACATCACCTAAACGATAATGTGCGATTCCGATGGAATCGGACAAGAAAGATTGTGCTGCGTTCTGAGCACCCTTCGATACGTCCTTCGGACTACTCAGGGTGTGGTATAAAAGTAAAGTAAACCATTTTACCATTCCCGGTCAGAGACCAACACCGTTCCTTTAAAATGGGCGACTAATTCGTTAGATTGATTCGTTATCTCAACTGCATATATCCCCACTTTACGGTTTCGCGAAAGCGTAGTACAAGTAGCCGTTAATTCATCCCCTACCTGTACTTTTTTGATGTGCGATATCGCCGTTTCAATACTCACACATTGCATTCCATGTGCATTCGAAGCAAAGGCCATGGCGGAATCCGCGAGTGCATAGGTAATTCCTCCGTGAGCTATGTTAAACCCGTTCACCATGTGTTCCAACACCTTCATTCGAAGTACGCAGTTCCCTGCCTCAAGAAACGTTACATGCATTCCCAGCGCCTTACTGTAGGCGTCTCCCCTGAGCATCATTCCTACAATTTCATCGGGTGTTTTCATTACAGGGACGAAAAAGCGAAGGTTTCAGCCAAGCGCACACCTTTCTCCGTATGCTGAAGCGTGCAGCACTCATTAACGCTATCGTGCTCTAAAAACAATACAAAATTCTGTGTGGCAGCCGTATCTAAAAAGGCACCTTTTTCTTCCAAGGTAATCAAGGGTCGCGTGTCGTATCCCATCACATAGGGCAAGGGAATGTGTCCAACACTCGGCAATAAATCAGCCATAAAGGCAACGGTTTTTCCCTTGTATTTAATATGAGGAATCATCATGCTATCGGTATGACCATCTACGAATAACAGGTCAATGTTTGGAAAAACCTCTTTACTAAAGGAACCGGTTCGTTCTACGAACTTCAATTGTCCACTTTCTTGAATAGGTAATATATTTTCAGCTAAAAAGGACGCTTTTTCCCTAGCATTGGGTTCCGTTGCCCACTGCCAATGGGCCGCATTACTCCAGTAAATGGCATGTTTAAATACGGGTCGATAGCCATCTTTTTGCGCATTCCATGCAATCGCACCTCCACAATGGTCAAAATGCAAGTGCGTAAGCATTACATCGGTAATGTCATCTTCATGAAATCCAGCCTTTCGAATCGAACCAATTAAGGAGTCGTTTCCTTGCAAATGGTAATGAGAAAAGAACTTCTCTGATTGTTTATCTCCAATGCCTGTATCAACCAGCATGAGGCGTTTACCGTCTTCAATGAGTAAACAACGTAAGGCCCATGTGCACATGTTATTGTCATCCGAAGGATTCGTTTTTTGCCACAGCGTTTTGGGCACTACCCCAAACATGGCACCCCCATCTAGTTTAAAGAGACCGGTTTCAATTACATGGATTTTCATGGCTTATGGTTTAGGATTGACAATGGCTTTTAATTGCAATACCGCAACACCAGGTGAAGTATTGGTAATAACCGATATCGTTTTATCTTGCTGACCAAGTTGCGACTTACTTGGATGAAAGGTAACTGCAATTTTATCGCTTACCCCAGGAGGAATAGGGTTCTTATTCCACGTTGGCACCGTGCACCCACATGATGCTTTGACTTCATAAATAATT
>Ga0315899_10006399_pt1 | contig 12692 bp, 18 predicted proteins | sample LakEriMetagenome_2_FD_203518 | JGI IMG/M metagenome (GOLD analysis project Ga0315899, IMG submission 203518) | Freshwater fungal communities from buoy surface, Lake Erie, Ohio, United States - Buoy 4 MA112 | ecosystem: Environmental > Aquatic > Freshwater > Lake | place: USA: Lake Erie, Ohio...
CGGCAGGTTTTTCCCTCTCCCCGCTGCACCTGCGGCGGCCTTGTGCGCCCGTACGCTCGAGCCATCGATGCACCACAGCGTCCACTCGATCTTGCCGGCCGCGTCCAAGTCGCGCTGCAAGGTGGCAAGGATTCGGTCCCACAGCCCCGAGCGGCACCAGCGTCGGTAGCGCGAGTAGACCGTCTCCCAAGGCCCGTAGCGCTCGTGAAGGTCACGCCATGGCAGCCCCGTGTGCAGCCGATACAGCATGGCGTTGAGCATCTGCCGATGGTTATGAAAGTACCGACCCCGCGTCTGGCGAGCCGGCAGCAGCGGCTCAAGCAGCGTCCACTCGGCATCAGACAATTCGTGGCGGCGTGCCATACGGCCTCCTGCCGGCAGTCCATCGGCTAGAAAGTGTCGTACTGCGGACGCCGCCTATCAAACACAGCCTAGAGCGTGTCGTCGCTGGCCAGCGCGTCGATGAGCGGACACCGCACGGCTGATCGTGTCGTCGCGCATCGCTGGACCAGTCCTTGCAAAGCTGCTTCCAAGTTTTGCAGCGTCTTGATGCGCTGCCGCACTTCGATCAGCTTGCGCTCGCCGATGCGGCACGCCGTCGAACACGATTGTCCATCGTCGAGAGACAACAGCGCCTGCACGTCATCGAGGGAGAAGCCGAGCGCCTGGGACCGCCTGATGAATCGAAGGCGCGTCAGGCTCGCTGGCGGATACCTGCCGATGCGCCCGGCGGGCCGCTCAGGCTGAGCCAGGAGCCCAAGTCGCTGGTAGTACCGCACCGTCTCCACGTTGACGCCGACCGCTGCGGCCAACTGCCCGATCGTCATGGTGTCCATCGCGTGCCTTGACCCCGTACTCAGGTACGGACCTAGACTAGCTAGATCCCCGCTTCAGGCCAACCGCCAATGCTTCGCACCTCGACAACGATTGGCACCATGGCAGCCGGTGTAGTCGCCGCCATCGGCGCTTCCGCCTGCTGTGTTGGCCCGCTGCTGCTGGCCGGGCTCGGGCTCGGCAGCTCCTTGGGCGCAGGACTCGCAAGCCTAGAGAGCTTCCAGCCGCTCTTTCTCGCGGCAACGCTCGGCTTCTTCAGCGTGGCGTTCTACCGGCTGTACCTCAAGCGGCAGGACTGCGAACCTGGGCAGGAGTGTGCGGTGGCAGTCGTGCAACACCGTCAGCGGGCGATCTTCTGGGGCGCGCTTGTCCTGTCAGGCGCCGCCATCTTGTTCCCGATGTACGCGCCAACCTGAGATGAGCGACACCATCCTGCAATCGACCCTCACCTGCCCGCAGTGCGGCCACGTGAAGGAGGAGACGATGCCGACGGATGCCTGCCAGTGGATGTACGACTGCGTAGGGTGCGGGACAGTGCTGCGGCCCTTGCCGGGCGACTGCTGCGTGTTCTGCTCGTTCGGCACGGTGAAGTGCCCGCCGATCCAGCAGGGCGGGGGCTGCTGCGGCTCGTAGCTCGGCCAACAGGCTACGCCCCCCTCCCTTACTCCGTCAGGTTGGCCAATTCACTTCGCTGTTGTCGCAGCGCCCGCGCCAGCATTCTCAGCATCGGCCGCTCGCCGCCCTTGTAGGCGTTCAGCCGGGTGCGGTTCTTACCGTTCTCGGTCTTCGGGCCGGTGCTGTGCGTCCACGGCTTCCAGCGCCGGATCGCCACGGCCTGCCGCGCCCTGCGCTCGGGTGTCCAGCCGGTCGCCATCGCTTGCCTCCAATAGTCCGCTCGGCGCATCCGCGTCGTTCTCGCGCACGCGCGCGCCCGCGTATGGTCCGATCGGTCCGTTGTTCACCTGGACGTTCGTGCCGACGTTGGCCTGCTTCACGAACGCGACCGGGCGCGGATTCTTGATCTCGGCCAGCGCCTCGACCGTGGCTCGAGCCTGCCCCTGTGCCTTCAGCGCCAGCCTCATGTAGGTCTCGAACTGCTTCAGGTACTCCTGCTCCATCGCCCGTTGCGTGAGCCGGTTGAACAGCGCGTCGAGCGTCGTCGCCTGGGCGACCATCATCGACTCCATGCGCTTCAGGTCGCCACCGTGGACCTTGCCGCATTGCTCGACTAGCTCGTTCGAGAGTTCTCCCACGTCCAGCAGCTCGCCGCCGATCTTCTTGCCGTAGACGGCCTGCGTGGCAATGGCCGCGCCGATGGTAGGGCGTAGGACGGTGCGCGCGGTCGCTCGGGCGGAGGTGTCGTCGGGTCGGCGGTCGATGGCAAGCGCGCCCCCCGATGCCGGCTTCTTCGCGGTCATGCCTTCCAGCTCTCGATCCAGGCTTCGATCAGCTCGCCGACGGTCGTGCGCTCCTGCACGGCCCGCATCTTCAGCTTCATGTGTAGATCCGCTCGGACGTTGGCGGTCAGCCGCACGTCACCCTCGGGCACTAGCCCCGACTTCTCGCCCTTCGATGCGCCCGCTGCACTCGACCGCGTGCGCGCGGCGGTTCCCCGGGCTGCGCCCTCCGCGAACCCCAGAACGGCGTCGCGGGCCAAGGTCGGCTTCTTCAACTGCGTGACGGTGCGTGCCATCGTATTACCTGCGTATGTACTTACTTGATTATGCGCCTGATCTCGGCGATCAGCTCGCGCAGCTCTTGCCGTGCAGTCGGTTCCGGCAGCTCGGCGACCGTCCGCCCCGCACCCAGCGCCTCGACGTAGGCAACGCGCAGCCCCAGCGCGGTCTTGAGGATCGGCAGGCCCAGCTCGGGCTTCGCCTGCGCCGCCAGGTCCTGCGCCAGCCGCGTGTAACCCCGGAACCGCGTCCACACGATCCGCACGTCCACCGGACGGACCTCGCGGGCTTGCTTCACGATCTCCACGACGTCGCCTGTCGCCCACAGCTCGGCGACTGACGCCCCGACCGGCACCAGCGCCAGGTCGGACAGCACCAGGATCGCGCGCGTCAACTCGGCGATCCTCGGCGGGCCGTCCAGCACAATGTAATCGGCCTCGCCGCGCCACCGCTCCACCTTGTCCAGCAGCTCGCGGTGCGACGACGCGGTGTCGCCCTGAACGCCGTCGAACAGGTCCGGTTCGACCGCCTGCTGCCGAACCGCGACCCAGGATGCGGCGGTGCCCTGCGGCATGTCGCAGTCGATCAGCACCGTGCGCCCGATCTTCGACAGCTCGCCCGCGACGTTCGTCGCCACCGTCGAGCGGCCCGCGCCGCCCTTCACCTGGACGACACCGACGATCTTCGCGCCGTTCTTCTTCGGCTTGTTCATCAATGCGCTGTCGCGGCGCGACCGGGTGCGGGCAGGCCGCGCAGCGGGCTGTCCACAGCCGGGAGCGGCTGGACAACAGGTATGTATGTGCTACCGGGCATACAGGCTCCTTCTAGGGGCGTCACCGTTTATGCGTGCCAGCGTCACCGTTCATGCGTGGATAACCCGAGCAGGGCGTCACCGTTTATGCGTGGACAGATCCAGTTGTTCAGGAACAACCCGGCGCGTCCGGCCGTCAGCAACTCAGCGTGCCGTGCAGGCTTGAGCCGCGACCGCGTAGAACGACCTCCAAGGCGTCGGTGGGCGTCGGGGAAGGAAATCATTAGCCGGCGTCCGGGAGCGCCTTGGCGGCTCGCCTGACGTGCGTCCGGCTCGGCGTCAGTAGTAACCCGTCGTCGCCCTCGTTCACGCGCGCGCCCGGGTAGACGGCTAGCACCTTCCTAAGCTCGACCAGGAACGCCGCCTTGAACTGGCGTAGCAGCTTGTAGTCCGAGCCGAACTGCGCCGCCAGCGCGGGCCACGGGACGACGGTCGGCTGCTTCAGGTAGCTCATCCGCCAGGTCAGCCACACGTAGGCGTCGAGCGCGAGCGGGGACCGCTTCAACGCCTTCAGGGCGCGCATGTCGACCGGCACGGGCCGCTCGATCATCTCCCGGAAGAACGGCTCGGACAGCAGCACGGTCGATTGCCAGAGTCCTGCCTGGTTCGGCGACTTCGGGTGCCACCACAGCGTCGCCTCGTCGGCGATGGATCGGTTCAGCAGCCGAGTCTGCTCGCCGTCCTTGTAGACGGCTGACACCGTGGACGCAAACAGGCGCGTGGTCTGGTCCTTCAGCCGGGTGATGGACCCCCAGCGCCCGCCGGTCGGCACCAGCCCGAGCTCGCGCATGAACCCGGACATGGACTCGCCCAGCACCAGCTCGCGCTCGCGCGTGCGGACCGCTTCCGTGGTCAGCCAGGCCAGCAGCAGGCGCGGCACCGTCCCGTAGGGCAGGCCGGTCTCGGGCGGCGCCAGCAGCGTGAGCCGGAACGCGCCGTTCTTGCGCTCGAACACCGGACCGGCGACGCGGCGGTGCGGCAGCGTGGCCTGGACCATCGCCCGCGCCATGAATCCGATCGCGCCGGCTTCCTGCGCCTCCTCGGCCTGGATCGCCAACGCCTCGGTGATCAGCCGCTCGACGCTCGGCGGCATCGGCGCGTCGTTCTTCTTGGTGGCCTTCAGGGCGTTGCCCTCCTCGCCGTGTGCGCGTATCTGTACGAGTAAGTATGCGTGTCGGTTCAGATTCTTGCCGATCTTCCTGCTGGCAATGGCTGCGGCAGCAGCCACAACGCGCAGCGTTGTGCGCCCGCCCGTCTACAACTTCGTTGTTGAGGATTGAGGAGCATTGAGGACATTGAGAGGATTGAAGGGTACAGACTGCTTCAGAACGGCGGGGCGGTGTCGTCGTCCTTGCGCGGTGTCGGGTTCCGCAGCCTATCGGCCAGCGCCCGGAACATCTCCCGCGCGTCCGGCGAATCAGGTTCTTCCTGCCGCCTGGGAGTCGGCGCGGACGCGGCCGGTGCGTCGTCGGTCAGGGCCGCACGCGGTGGTTGTCCGGTCAGCCAGTCGATCTCGTCGTCGGGCGGTGGCACCTTCGGCTGCGCCGGCTTGTTCGCGTCGGCGGCGGCCCGCGCAGCCGTCTCCCAGGGCGGCAGCAGCGGGGGCAGCTTGCTGAAGGCGCGGACCGCGTTGATGAACTCGTACATCGCGCGGTTCCCCTCGCGGATGCGCGACCAAGCGTCTCGCACGCCCGCATTCTTCACGTTGTTGACCCTGAACCGCAGCCGGTAGATCCCGACCACCATCGCGCCGCTGCCGGCCGGCACGATGGCCGCGTAGGTGCCGTCGAAGTCGCTCGACCCGACGTACTCGGTGCTCTCGCCGTCGTCGGTCAGCATGAACCCGCCCTTGGCCGTCACGGGTCGTCCGAAGTTGCCGGCCGTCCGGGCGGTCAACCCCCCCAGCCCTTCCTCCCCGGCCGGCTTGAACCCGTGGCGGCTGCGGCAGTCCAGCTCGTACAGCGGCTCGGCGTCGTCCGGGATGTCGCCGTACTCCTCGCCGCTGCTGAACTTCGCCGGCCTCGCGTTCCGGTTCAGGACCGTGACCATCTCGTAGATCAGGCCAATGGCCTCCAGCGCATGCAAGGCGTTCCAATACGCTCGGTCGTCGCCGCCGCTCACGTTCTTGTCGATCTTCGACACGAAGCCGCCCCGCGACGCCCGCAGCAGCCGCGCGCCGCCTGGCAGGTTGATGCCGCCGCGTTCGTCCGGGGCCGGCTCGTAGTGTTGCCAAGGGCCGCGCGTCGGGTTGATCCCGCCCCAAGTCTCCATGTCGTTCAGGGCGTACAGCTCCAGCAGCAGCCGCGCTGCGACCGGGCCGGCGTTCTTCAGATCGAACAGCGGGCGCTTGAACGTCCCAAACCCGTCCACCAGGCCAGCGCCGATCCACACGCGATCCTCGCGCGGCTCGCCGAAGTCGGGCAGGACGTAGCGCACCCGGCCGCGCTCGGTCGGGCCGTCAGGCAGCGCCTGGTCAGGATGGTCGGCCAGCCACGCCTCGCGCTCGACCAGGATCGGACCTCGGTCCTCGACTTGTTCGTAATAGCCGCTCGACTTCCCGCTGCGCCCGTTGTGGGTGCGGGTGATCTTCTGCGCGCGGATCGTAGTCAGCCGCTTGAGCGCCTTCTCCACCCGATCCTTCCCGGTGCCGGTGTATCGGCTCACGCCCTTGACGCTCGCGGGCGTGTGGACGCCCGTCGCGTCGGTGAACCGCGCCAGCGTCAGGTAGGCACAGACTTCCAGCGCGCCGGCCTGGGCACGCACCAAGGCGTCGAGCGCGGCTCGCGGGATGCAGAACGATGGGGAGCCTTTCGGTGCGCCCTTGGGGACGTCCTGCGGCTGCTGCGGGTTGTCGTCGTCGCTCATCGGACCCCTTCGGCCTCGCGGCCCTTCGGGTTGCGGTTGATCTACCTGGTGCGGAACGTCTGCGTGATGCTCGCGTACAGGGTGCCGGCTCGAGTCCGGCCGTGGACAACGCGGACGCGACACCGGGTGCCGATCAGCCCGCGCAGCCCGTCCTCGGACAGCCCGACGATCTCGCTCATGCCGGCGACCAGTTCGGCGAGCTTGCCGCGCCCGCTGATCGACGCCGACTCCATCAGCCGCTTGCCCACCGGCTCGCCGTCGGTGATCTCGTAGACCATCCCGACGCGCCGGCCGTGCGCGCCGTCAAACGGCTGCACGTCCACCAGGACGGCCTCGTAGACGCCCTCGGGGACCAGCACGGCACCCGCTGCCGGCGGTCGCCGGTGGCGGTCCTCATACAAATCCGGTCGGTTCTGTACGTGCATCGGCTTACCCGTGTACCGGCGTATCGACTTGGCCGGTAACGATGCGCAGCAGGCGCGCCGCAGTCTCCAGGTCCTCGCAGGCTTGCAGCAGCAGCCCGATCTCCGCGACGCTGTGCGCGCCGCCCAGCAGCGTCGCCGCCTGCGCGAGCGCGACGGTCGCGGCGTCGTTCAGCATCCGCATCCCTGCCGGCAACTGCACGGCCATCTAGACCCCCTGGACCGCGCGACGGGTCAGCTTCGCCGCCAGCCCGGTGTCCATCAGCCACATGCACAGCAGCAGGCGCACGTCACTCGGCAGCTCCGCCACGTACCGGCGTTGCACGGCCGGTCGGCCGGTGCGTGCCAGCACCGCGTCGGCCGCATCGTGGACGCGATCCATCAGGTCAGCGGTCAGCGTCAGCAGCGCCGGGTCCACCATTCCCGCCACCAGCACGGTCGGCTCGCCGAACAGCGCGATCAGCTCACGCCGCATCCGGGCGACTCGTCTGTCCTTCACTTGGGCCATGAGTCCTCCTGCGTCGTCACGCCGCCTGCCGGTTCACCAGGTAGCGCACCGTGGACGGATACCAGCGCCCGCCCCGCTTGCCGGGGACGCCGCGCGCGTTCAGATCGTCGGCGATCTCGGCCAGCGTGTCGCCCGCGTCGCGCCGCTTCAGGATCTCGGCGACGATCCGCGCCTCAGCCTTTACCTCGCGCAGCCGGCCCTCGACGGCCTCGTATCCGAAGGGCGTCGGCGCGTAGACCTCGCCGGTCGCCTTCTTGTGTGCAAGCGCGGTCCGGGTCCGTTCCCCGATCTGTCGCCGTTCAAACTCCGCCAGGACGGCCAACATCTGGAAGATCATCCTGCCCGCCGCGCTGCTGGTGTCGATCCGCTCGGTCAGACTCACCAGGTCCGCGCCGCGCTTCTCCAGCCGCTCGGCGATCTCCAGCATGTCGCGGGTCGAGCGCGCTAGCCGGCTGATGCTGTACGCGACCAGCGCCGTGCCCTTGCCGGCCGACTTCAGCGCCGCGTTCAGACCGTCGCGGTTCTCCATCTTCGATCCGCTGATGCCGGCGTCCTCGTAGACCGCCACCAGCTCGTAGTCGTTGACCGCGCACCAGGCCGCGATCTTCGCGCGCTGCGTCTCCAGGCTGACGCCCTCGGTCGCCTGATCCTGCGTGCTCACCCGGATGTAGCCGATGGCCTTGTTCATGTCGCTGGTCCCATTGGCCGCCGCCCTTTGGATACCTACGATTCTACCTGAACATCGGCGTACGTAAACAGGTAAGTATTCACAGAAGAAGGAAATGAATGGGCTGATCTCGTGAGAGGCGCGAGGCGCTAGGCTCTGTTTGCTAGGGGAATCTCGGACCGCTCCAGCATGCGTTGCAGCTGGAGAGACGAAACAGACTGAAGCGTGCGCGCGGCGGCGCTCAAGCCGGCAGCTAGGCGCTCGACGATCGGTGCAGTGCTCCGGCTCCGGATGCGCAGAATGCCGATCATCACGCCAACAGGGAGTTCGATGGGCAGCACGCGCAGCCCGGCGGGTACGCTGCCGAAGCGAAGGAGCGAGCCATAAAGGACCGTCACGAAGCGGCCGCTTTCCAGCAGCCGATAGCGCACCGGCATCGACATCGTGGACACGGCCGCTTGCGGCACGGGCACGCCAAGGCGTGAGAAAGCCTCGGCCAGGCGCGCCCCGACTTGCGTGCCACGGGGCGGCAATGCCCAGCGCTCGCTATCCAAGCTCTGGGGTACGACTTTCGACGCCCTCGCCAGTCGGTGGCGCGCTCCGACAACGGCGAAGAGCCGGTCTTCGAACAGCGGTTCGAACGAGACATCGTCTGCGGCTTCGGATTCGGGCTCCCGGCCGACGGCGATATCGACCGAACGGGATCGGAGTGCCGCAACCAGTCCATCGGAATCGCGCTCGACCACTTCATACCGCACTCCGGGGAAGTCCTCCTCGGTCGCGGCAAGCACGTGCACCAGGATCCCGGCGCACATCGCCGGGGTGCCCCCTACGCGGACCTTGCCGCCCGTCATGCTCGTAAGCGCGCCAAGCTCGTCGGCCGCCTGCCGCAACTCGTCGAACACGCCTGCTGCGCGTTGCAGCAGCACGAGGCCATATGGCGTTGGGCGCACGCCGCGGTTGCTGCGGTCAAACAGGCCGACGCCAAGCGACGCCTCGAGGTCAGCGATCGCCTTTGAAACGGCAGGCTGACTCAGGCCGATCTGGTCGGCCGCCCGGAGGATGCTGCCAGAGTGTGCGACCGCCAGAAGCAGCCGCAACTCGCGCAACGTCACTCGCCGGGCCAGATCATCCGCGTTCATTGTAGTGAGCTGATATAGCTGATTGGTGATACAAGCCTCGCATCTTCTCATAGCCGATGCATACCGGGCCGGTATCGTTCAGGGCTCGATTGCGATGCCTACAGGTCTTCTGATGCCCTTTCTTGACTTCAGTCCGTTGCTCGCCACCGCAGCCGCGCTAACCGGCCTGGCGCCAGTGGCATTGGCGCAGCCGCTTGCCGGGGCATCCGGAGAGCGGCGTGGAATCGACGCCGACATGCGGCATCTTTTCGATGACGCGACGATGCCCGGCAAGGAGTTCCGGGTGTTGCGGACGACGTATGCGCCGGGCGGCGCGAATCCCCGGCACTACCACCCATCGCACGTCGTGTTCTACGTGTTGGAGGGATCGGGCATCTGGCAGGAAGAGGGCAAGGAGCCCGTCACCCTGAAGCCCGGCGACAGCTTGCACGTGCGCCCGGGCACCGTGCACGCGCATCGCAACGCCAGCGATGCGGTGCCCCTTGTGTTCCTAGAATTCGTGATCGTCGACAAGGGGCAGCGCAGTACGGTGCCGATGCGTTGAGTCGCGCCTGTTGAGGCTAGCTGCAGATTTCTTCTGAACGTGGCCGGCTTGAGAATGCCGAGGTGCTACACGGCCTGCTTCTCGCAGCGGGTGGCCACGGGCCGCGCCTCATTCATGCCAGTCCGCGCGCGATGGCATTGCGGCGACCGTCGCAACTTTGGTTGAGCACCGGTGGGCAGGCTCGCCGGTGCTCGAAGTTTAGGCTGTGTTTGCGGAGGCCAGCCGCAGGTACCGCCTAATCATGGCCAGCTTGAGGATGCCGAGGTAATGGACGGCCAGCTTCTCGTACCGGGTAGCTACGGCGCGCGCCTCTTTGAGCCAGCCAACGCAGCGTTCGATGACGTTGCGGCGGCGGTTGTCAGGCGACACCGGAAACTGACCCCCTGACGACATGAGGAATTGACCCCCAGTCGCCGAGTCGACAAGGAGGTCGAAGCCGTGGAGAGGATCGAGCAGGTCGGGCAGGCTCAACCGGAGAGAACGAATCCGGGAAGCGAGCCGATGCGAACGCCCGAGGAAGTGGCGGCGATGCTGGAGTTGCATCGCAAGGGATGGGGCGCCAAGCGCATCGCGCGCGAGCTGGGCGTGGCGCGCAACACGGTGCGTCGGTACCTGGCGGCGGGCGACTGGCGGCCGTACCGGGTACCGAGCCGTGCGAGCCGGCTGCAGGGCATGGAGGGGTGGCTTGCCGAGCGCTTCGAGCGGCACCGCGGCAACGCCGACGTGATCCGCCAGGAGCTGGAGGTCGAGCATGGCGTGGTGATCGGGCTCAGGAGCGTGCAACGGGCCGTCGAGCCGCTGCGACGGCTGCAACGGGCCGAAGCGCGGGCGACGGTTCGCTTCGAGACGCCGCCGGGCCGGCAGCTGCAGATCGACTTCGGCGAGGTGCGGCTGATGCTGCCGGACCTCGATCCAGACGTGCCCACGCGGGTGCACCTGTTCGTGGCGACGCTGGGCTACTCGCGGCGCATGTACGTCGAGGCGTTCCTGAACGAGCGGCAGGCCTCGTGGTTCGCCGGCATCGAGGCGGCGTTCCGGCACTTCGGCGGGGTGCCAGCGGAGCTGCTGCTCGATAACGCCCGAGCGCTGGTGATCAAGCACGACCGCGAGACGCGCGAGGTGCGGTTCAACCCGCGGCTGCACGCATTCTGCAGCTACTGGAAGGTGCGCCCGCACGCGTGCGCGCCGTTCCGGGCTCGTACCAAAGGCAAGGACGAACGCGGGGTCGGCTACGTGAAGCGCAACGCGATCGCGGGCCGCCGATTCGAGTCGTTCGAGGCGCTGCGGGCACACCTGCTGCGCTGGGCCCGCGAGATCGCCGACGTGCGCACCCACGGCACCACCGGCGAGGCGCCGGCGGTGCGCTACGAGCGCGAGGAGCGCTTGGCACTCGCGCCGATCGACGGGCGCGCGCCGTTCGTACAGATCCGCGAGGTGGTGCGCCGCGTGCACACCGACGCGTGCGTGGAGCTCGACACGAACCGCTACAGCGTGCCGTGGCGGCTGATCGGCGAGGTGGTGCAGGTGCTGGTCGCCGACGGCTCGGTGCGCATCGAGCACGCTGGCACCGAGGTCGCCCGCCACGGGCAACTCGCCGGCCGACGCGGCGCCTCGATCGAGCGCGCCCACCTGATCGGCGTGGTCGGTGCGACGCCATCCCTGCCGAGCAAGGCGACACCGGGAGCGATGCTGCCGCCCGAGCCGGCGAGCGAGCTGATGCGCTCGCTCGCCGAGTACGAGCATGCGGCCGGAGGTGCATGGTGAGCGACGCGGTGACCGAAGCGGAGATGGAGGCGTTGCCGCGGATGCTGACCCGACTGAAACTGACGGCGATCCGAGACCGGCTCGACGAGCTGCTCAATGAGGCGGCGCGCCGCGAGCTGACGCTGCGCCAGACAGTAACGTTGCTGTGCGCCACCGAGATCGCCCGCAAGGACGAGCGACGGGTGCAGATGGGGCTCTCGATCGCCAAGTTCCCCTATGCGCGCACGCTCGAGAGCTTCGACTTCCAGGCGCAGCCCTCGGTCGACGCCCGGGCGATCAAGGAGCTCGCGCTCGGGCGCTGGATCGCCAACGGCGACGCGCTGCTGTTGCTCGGGCCGCCGGGCGTGGGCAAGACGCACCTGGCGGTCGCGCTCGGGCGCGAGGCGATCGCCCGCGGGTACTCAACGCTCTTTACCTCGGCGACCGCCCTGGTGACGGCGCTCAGCAAGGCGCATCTCGAAGGCCGGCTCGACGAGCGGATCGCCCACTACGCCAAGCCGAAGCTGTTGATCGTTGACGAGCTGGGCTACCTGCCGTTCGAGCCGAACGCCGCGCACCTGTTCTTTACGCTGGTATCGAAGCGCTACGAGCGCGGTGCGATGCTGCTGACGAGCAACCGGGCGGTGAGCGAATGGGGCACCGTGTTCGGCGATCCGGTGGTGGCCACCGCGATCCTGGACCGGCTGCTGCACCACAGCCAGGTGATCACCATCCGCGGCGACAGCTACCGGCTACGCGCCAAGCGGCGCAGCGGCCTGCTGCAGCAGGCCGCTGCGCAAACCCCGCAACCCGTTCAACCCTGACAGGGGGTCAGTTCTGCGTGTCGCGAAGGGGTCAGTTCCGGATGACGCTTGACAGCGGTAGCAGTCTCGATCGAATGCGGGCGGGCGGCCGCAGCGGTGCTCGATCTGGTCGCGTCGCTCGGGGATGACCGCGCGAATGTTGCGGGCGCGCAGCCAGCAGCGGATGCGCCGGTGGCTATACGCCCGGTCCGCGGCAACCCGCTCGGGCCGGCGCCGAGGTGCGCCGCGCGGCCGTGCAATGCGCACTGCGTCAAGCACCGGCTCGACATAGAGCGCCTCGCTGGCCTGGCCGGCGCTGACCTTGACGGCTAGAGGCAACCCGCCGCCGTCGGTCACTAAATGCAGCTTGGTGCCAAAGCCGCCGCGCGAGCGACCCAGCGCATGGTCAGCGGGCTCGTGCGGCGGCAGGTTTTTCCCTCTCCCCGCTGCACCTGCGGCGGCCTTGTGCGCCCGTACGCTCGAGCCATCGATGCACCACAGCGTCCACTCGATCTTGCCGGCCGCGTCCAAGTCGCGCTGCAAGGTGGCCAGGATTCGGTCCCACAGCCCCGAGCGGCACCAGCGTCGGTAGCGCGAGTAGACCGTCTCCCAAGGCCCGTAGCGCTCGTGAAGGTCACGCCATGGCAGCCCCGTGTGCAGCCGATACAGCATGGCGT
>Ga0315899_10006400_pt1 | contig 12690 bp, 19 predicted proteins | sample LakEriMetagenome_2_FD_203518 | JGI IMG/M metagenome (GOLD analysis project Ga0315899, IMG submission 203518) | Freshwater fungal communities from buoy surface, Lake Erie, Ohio, United States - Buoy 4 MA112 | ecosystem: Environmental > Aquatic > Freshwater > Lake | place: USA: Lake Erie, Ohio...
CAAGGGGGTGACAACGGCCATGTCGGGCGTCCTTGCTAGGTTTCCCCTGCTCCTCCCTGTCCGGAACCCTGTTGCGGGTTACGGGGCCTCCGCCGTCACTCGTACCCCGGACCGAGGACATGTGGCATTAATTAAATTAATTATGCCATTCTAGAAGTGCCAATCGTCAATCCTCGTGGAAAAAAAAACCAAAAACTGGATTCATGAGATGAGCTCTGAGCGCCTCAACGCCGAGCGCAAGCGCGACCTCGAGGCGCACTATGAGAAGGAAGCGCGGCTGCTAGGCCCACGTCCGGTGGCGAGCGGCGACGTTGCAGCGAGCAAGCCGCGCAAGGGGCTGAATGTGAAGTTCCCGGAGCCCTACTCGCGCGATCCGAACAGGCTTTTCATACAGGTGGCGGTTCGCGACAACGCCCGTGCGCACGGCCGCCCCGCGCCCGCCCTGCGTCATCTGGACATGCGATTTACTCGGCTGCGTCCGCCGGCGCGCGCGAGCAGAAAACGGAGACCGGGCTCCACCAGCCGCTCCCCGCGCCGATGAACAACAACAACAAGGCGCAGAACAACAAGGGGCAGGTCGGGCTTGGGAACCCGGTCAAGTACAAGAATGTGCACCTAGCAAGGCCGCTGGACCGGTTTGACAAGGGCGATTTCTTCGAGGTGGCCACTGTCGAGAACTACCGCGGTCAGGTGCGGAGGGCGCGCGCATTGCGAAAAAGCGTGTTACACCTGTCGCTACACTGTATAAGTCGGTCGCTACAATGTATAAGTCGGTCGCTTCCATGTTTAATTTGGTCGCTACATTAATTTGGTCGCTACATTAATTTGGTCGCTACATTATATAATTGGGTCGCTAGCAACTCAATATACATTGTAGCGACGGAATTATACAGAGTAGCGACCGAATGATATGGTGTAGCGACCGAAGTATGTAGTGTAGAGACCGAATTATACGTGGTAGCGACCGAATTTTACGTTGTAGCGCACTAGCGACCCAATTGTACATTGTAGCGACCGACTTATACAGTGTAGCGACCGAAATATACAATGTAGCGACCGAATTAAACATTGTAGCGACCCAAGTATATCGGCGACCAAATTAAACATTGTAGCGACCCAATTATACAGTGTAGCGACCGACTTATACAGTGTAGCGCCCGTTTCCAGCACACAGTTGCAAATGCGCTGGCATGTTTAGCCTGAGTTGACACTATGGCGGTAACGCAAGCGCGTTAGCGTGTAGACGCTACGGTGTGGACGCACACGCGTGAGCTGACCGAGAGGGGTGTTCGTAACACAGTGAAATGTGGCGAGCGCACCCGTGTATGTGTATGTGCGTGCGTGACTCTTCGCCACACGTGCACTCGTCTCCTGCGAACAGGTAATGCTGTACAAGACCGAGACCGACTTTTTGAACGGGGAGCCGTCGTTCGAAGAGAAAGAGTTCCGGGTTCCCAGCGCAAAGCGCTTCAACAACCAGTTTCACATTTTCGAGATCCTCGCGTTCCTCCAGCGCGGGCACTCGCTGCTCGAGCCCGAATGCCGCTGCAAACACGAGATCGACACGGTATTGCCTACACGCGTGTGCATGCACGGGCGTCACGTGGCGCCAGAGCATTTCCCAGACACGTAGCGCAGACCTTCCCCCTCCCTCACGAATAGCATGCGCATCTATCTCGCCTCTGCCTGGCCCGCGCCCTCTCTTTCTCTCTTACGCGCGCGTTGGCTCACTTGGCTATTGTTTTCTTGTCAGACGCCTGTCGCCGACTTTTCACTCACTGCCTCCATCCCTCTGCCGCCCGTCCTCCATCTCCGCTTGTGCATTACAGGAGCGTGCTAGTGACCTAGGGATCAGTATGCCCCGCGTGAGGAAAGGACACCCGGTGATAATCTCAAACGTCCACGCCGGCAGCGCCGGCAAAGGCATGCTTCCTGGGATTGTCTGCCACTGCTTCAAGCAGCGTCACGTGCGTTGAGCAACACACGTCACGAGGGCTCCGCTGGCGCCTGTTTGCCCCGCCCCGTGGTGCCCGTTGGCCTCCCGCGTCACGTGAGGAAGCAGTGTCTGTGCAACTTTCTTGGCACCTTTTTCGTGTCTCGCTCCCTGCTGCGTTGCCGTAGGCAACGCACCTCGCTGAGCGTAGGCAACGCACCTCGCTGAGCCGCGCCGCGGCGGTGGGTCACGCGGATCCAAGGAAGCATGCTTGTGCCGGCACTGCCGCCGTGGGCTCTTTAATCGTGCCTTTAGATAGTAAATGTACTTGGCCACTGACTTTTGAGCGTTTGGTCAAGGAGGACCGCTCGTCGATTCGCGATGACAAATGCCTACTGCCCACCAAACGTGTGGCCCGCACGAGCCAGGAGCTTTCGTACGAAATTGCGGTGGGTGACATTTACGAAATCAAGGACCCAAAAACTGGCGAGTACCTCATAGATGCCCTGAAGCGAAAGGCATCGGATGTGTCGTCAAAGATAATCTTCGACGACACATCCGGCAAAGATCTGTGGTTCTTCAAAGCCGACGGGGCCTCATGCAGGGAGGAGCTGTTGGCGTTGGTCAACCGAAATCCGTTGGGCTATAAGGAGCCGGAGGAGAAGGATGCGTACAATGGCGTCAAGGCTGATGTCGAGGCCTTGGCAGCGAACAAGGACGTATACTTACTCACAAACGCAGAAACAAAAATACGGGTCATGTTTCCTCGCGACAGGAATTTGCAGCTCGAAGTGTCTCCTGATGTTAAGCAGCTTTGGAAGGATTGTTGGCAAAAGGCAAAGAGCGCAGATTTGGAACAGGACCTCAAGGCTGAGGGCCTTGCCTCGACAAAGCAGGAGAAACCGGAGAAAGTGGTTGGTAAGCGTAAAGGCACGGGCAGGCAACGGCGGACGAGCAAAAAGAATACCGCTTATGACTACCTCAAACGTGGTCTGGGAGGGGCAGGTGGGGCTTGACCCGGCGCACCAAGAGGGGGTGCCAGCGGTGTGTTCCATAAAGAGCTCCTGGCACGAAGCGCATGAAGACAGACCATTGGTCATTCTCCTCGCATCACAACCAGTGATCCAATTGTCGAATAAAATCGGCCCTCGCCTACAATTCTAGACTTCTTTATTTATATTTTATCACACACGCCGCGGAGCTGAGCGTTGACTCGATATGAAGTGCCTGTGCGACAGTAAGCTCTGACTGCAGGTTTTGGCTCAGACTCAACCAATGCCACCTCCTTCTCCTCCCTGACTCCTCCTCCTCCTCCTCCTCCTCCTCCAAGACAGACTTGTAGTTTACTTGTGAGAACCCAAAAAAAGTCAACCGCTTCTGTTATCCGCCCCTGCCCCCTCCCTCCCGCACGCGGACAAGAGAATCATGCGACCACTCGCCAAAGATACTTTTACCGTCACAGTATGTGAGTTGGCCCTCGCCATGCCGACGATCGTCCAACCAGGTCCCGGCATACTGATCGCCATTCTCGTAGCGCATGATGCCATAACCGCACCGCGCGTCATGCACAAACTCGCCGGAGTACCGCGCATTGCTGCTCCAGATCTGGTCATCGAGGGAAATGGAACACACAAAAATGCTAAAATGAGCAGGGGTGCAACAAATTCACCTGCCACCTGTTTTCTGCACGACTGTGTGATGAGCACGTAAGCAAAGATGCGCCGGGCCAACCTGGTCGCCCTGGCCATGTCGCAGTGATTGATGCCAGTTTCCGCGATAGACATCACCAGAGGCTAGCAGTGTGCCTCGCCCGTGCCACACTCCCTCTGAAAAATTTCCTGGTGGGCATGCCGCGCGCACAGGCGGGGCGGGGAGTCACGTGGTTGGGATTTTTTTCTTACAGCGGTGTTTCAAAGCAGCTCTTACAGCGGTGTTTCAAAGCAGCAGCAGCGATTAAAGGAGGGAAATCCACTGATGGCACATATAAGGGAAGGCACGTTGACGCGCAGCTTCACTCGGACGGCCAAATACATAGACACGTGCAAACAAAACACTTGAGTAAACAGCATGAACCTGTGTAGACAGAACCGTCGACATATTGCTTTGTAAACCAGCCGGATACTGCAACGTCAAGCACTGTAATTGACACAGAAGTAGTTGCCGGAATTCCTCCCTCTTGGCGTGATTCATTATTGTGGCACGTCACTACGAATTGCGTCTGTACTAAGGGGGTAGTGGCGGTGCCCGAGATGGTGCCGGATGAAGGGTCAAGCCTCAGACCGCCAGGCAATGACGGCTCGATGGAGTAGAAAAACGGTCCTTTGCCGTGCACCTGTGCCGCCATGTCGGCAGTCAGTTGTCTGTAGTCTTGTACATGAGTTTCAACCGCCTTGTCTTTTGTGCACGCATACAGCGTACCACGCAGCTGACGGGTGTCATGGAGCTGCCAGCCGAGACAATAATGTCGTCGTCATCGTAGGCGAGCGCGCGCGGGAGCTCCTCGCTCAAAGACATTGGAGTTTTGACGTTGAGCACCCCCTTTTCATACTTTACATGGTACTTTTGAGGCTCGGCGTTAGCACGCTCAGTGAGCACGCCTGCAAAGACAATGTCAGTCACATTATTTGAATCATCATTGAATCAAGAGCATAACAAGTTGGTGGCGTATCGACTAATATCAATGCAGCATCCCGAGGGGCAGATACTTGCAATTGTAGCGCCTCAATTGCAATAATCTGCCCTAGATTGAATTCATCTACGATGGTGGAAGCCTGTGACCAATTCAACTCGAATCCTCAAAAGCGCCAACTCCCTCCGGATGATTTAGTACAAATGGGATTTAATACCCTTGCCGTGCCTAGCGTCGGCTTGCCATTCGCCTTGGTAGATATTATCCCTTCGCGGCTCCATTGTCTTGAGCGCTTTCGGGAATTGCCATGCCAGCTGCAAGTGCGTGTCAGAAATGCCTTGAGCTTTTCTCCCACGGTATTTCGACCACCCTGCCCCGGGTCGTCTTGAGCCGTTCCGCCCCTCTGTTTCATAGTAAGTGCCTGTGCGTGTGTGTGCGGGTAAGTCTTCACTCGCATGAGGATGGAAGCCTCTGCATTGATCAAAAGGCGTTGCACGAAAACATGCACTGAAGTGGAAAGAAATTGATAGTCAAGCTTGCCTTCGCCATGACGCAGACCCCACTTCCAATCTCCCCGGTAAACGTCACCGCTGGCATACTGCATCGTACCCTTGCCGTGTCGCATCCCTAGCAAACCACAAAGCCATACAAACACGCACACACATGCACACACACGCACGCACAAACACACAAACATCATACATACACATAAGGGCACATGCAGATGCACATTGTCGGCACGCAGAATCATAGCACAAAATTGCCATCGGCGCCTGAAGACACGGCCTGTGGCATGGTAACAGAATCGGTGGAGAATTGGGGCGCGCTGCACCCGCTGGGATGCATATGAGGAGGTAATTTGCGCTTGGTGTTGTGATGTCCGCAGAAGCCGGCTATTGACTCAGGGGGGGGCGTTTGCTGCACACCTTGCTTGAATTCTCCTTCGTAGACGTCGCCCGTGCTCAACTTCAAGCGTCCTGGTCCATCCCTGTATAATCATCGCCTTCGTCAGAATCTGCGCGCAATTTTCGGGAAACGATTCAGTCGCATGCGCACGTGCACTGACCAGTCATTCTGCTTGAAGCCTCCTGCAAAATGACTGCCGTCCGTGTACTCGATCGCGGCGTGCGAGGCTAAGGAGCCAGCAACTTTGGCTAGGCCCATGTCGCTGCCTTCGTAGTCGGTGCCAAGCCTTCGGGATTCCGCTGGGTTGTGAAAATCTCCGTCATCTCCTCTTAGCGTCGCACCCGACAGCTTCTGAATGGCAGAGGTCCACAGCATTCTGTCGCGCGGGGTTTTCGAGGCCAGGTGCAGCGTGGCGTTGTCATCAAAGGTGACGGTCCACGGAAAGAGTATTTCCATCCCAACCACGGGCGTCTGCACGGATGACGACGCCAGCACGATCTCGCGCGCGTCACGCGCATCCGCCAGGACCCGCTGATTGCTCCTGTGCGGGCCGTTAGCAGCCACCAGCCGGCACTTGATTAGGAGCACACGGTGCTCAGTCCAGCCACCTGGGCTGTTGCGCGGGCGCGGGGTCCAGAAACAGACGTGGGGCGGAAGGTGCCAGCCTGAGTTGTCCTCGCCGACGGTGTTGCGCCAAGTCTCCCGTCCTGCGAATCCTCCAACACGACAACACCCCGTGATGAGTGAGTACAAGAGCGTCGAGCAACTGTTGTTGCAGTGAACCAGCAAGGTCATGATGTGATGCATCACAGCTGTTCTTTCTCGATGCATCACAGCTGTTCTTTCACCGCCGCCACCGCCACCCAGAGCGGACGGCAGGTCAAGTGTGTGCCGGGCATGCGAAAAAGACGGATCCGACCGGACTCCTGCAGAAACTTGACAGACTGCACCGCGATCCGCGCTATATTCCACAGTTCACTGCTGCCGCCGCCTATGGGCGGCAGCTTTGTTCGCGCCGGGCCGCCATCGACCTGGAACATTTTGCAGAGATTTCTTCTGTTAGACTCGGGTGTTTCTAAACTCGGGTGTTTCTTGTTGCGTTCGGGCCTTGTTATACTGTAGTGTGTTACAAAATCGGCAGTACACCTGAGGCGTAGCGGCCGGGAGGGACCGGCGTACAAGGGTTTCCAGATCGCGGAGGCTGAAAAAAATTGGCTGAGGCGTTCTGCGGCAAAAAATCTGCTGTTCAAAGGCAGCCAGATCAAATTGTCATTTTTTGACGCTGTCTTATTGAGCATTTGGTAGAGGTAAAGCTGCTTGCATGCCCGCTGTCACGCCCTCACTGCATTTTACACGCCAGGAATTTGAGAATGTTGGCGATTTTTTCTGACTGATTTTTGGGGTAGGGCTCTTTTGATTTTTGGGGTTGGGCTCTTTTCTGACCGATGTGGGCCTGCGTCCCCTCGGTACTCTTTTTTCCGTTTCCGATTTCGTTACACAGGCAAGGACGGTCTGCGCGCACGGAAGGCAGCGGCTGAAGAGAGTGGTGGGATGTCGGCGGGCTCCGCGAAGACACAGGCTCCTCCGCCGCTTGTCGGTATCGGCATCAAAGTCCGCCAGCTCCTCACCGGCCAGCACATCATCACTGAGGTTGTGGTTGCCCGTGCGTGGTTGCCCGTGCGACAACCCTCGGCCTCCCGTGCCCTCCTCGCAGCGCGGCGCGAGCCGCGTCGGAGGAGAACAAACGTCTGCGCGCAGCCTGCATGCGCCACCACTCGCGGCACAGAGCACCCTGCGGTCCGAGGGCTCCGCACCGTTTTGCCCGTGTCCTGACGCGCGTTTTGTCCGGCGTGTGATGTGCTATGTGCGGACACAGCTGGTTCCCGGAAGCGCCGCGGACAACTCGCCCCTCGAGGTCGGCGAGGTGATCCAATCTGTCAATGGCACTGATTGCTCCTACTGCTCCACCGACCATCTCGCCGATCTCCTCCTAGGCCCCGAAGGTCTCCAATCCGCCCTTGCTTCCAAGCGCGAGCAGCCTCTTGTTTATTCTGCCAGCTCGCATTTGCGGCGGAGTGCTTGCGCCAAAAAACACAGCACTAGCTGTTTTGCTGTTTCCGGCGCAAGCAGGTGTTTGCGGTGTTGTTGCCTCCCTGCTTTCCAGTGCGTTGACGCGAATCACGCGGACAGGATCTGTGGTGAATGTCCTGACCATTGCGCGTGGGGGGCGGCCCAAGTCGATCAATCTCGAACGCGGATATCCCGGAGAGGTACATCATTTGCACTCAGTCTGCTGAGCAACAATAAAATAAGCAGGATAGCTTGTTTTGGAGAATTCCGTGTTGCGTTTCCGTGATTTAAGGAGTGGAACCGATTCTGCTTCCAACAATCTGTGTACTGGGCAATACAATAAGTTGTATGAGGAGTATTGTTTATTACCAATATTATAGCTTTTACCATATTGGTTATCCCCGATGTTATCGCGATATCTGATATATCTACTTCTACGATCGGCGGAAGCAAAAAATGTAAAAAATGTACACACCAAAATAAAAAAAAACACTCAAAATCGAAAAAATGCAAAAAAAATCTTCATCATTAAACACATACAAAATGCAAAAACAATGCACCCAAAAAATAAAAAAAGTCCAAAAGTGCACACAGAAATTGCAAAAATCACACAAAAAATGCCTAAAATGATATAGCGGGAATAACCGATATATTGCCTGGTATTTCACCATATTGATTATCCCCGAAAACCAGCTTTCAACATATTGGTTATCTCCGATATTATCGCGATATTTAGGAATCGGTTCCATTCCGTACCGTGATTGCGAGTCGCTTTCGTGGTAGCGCGCGATAGGGTGAGAGCCCGCTTATGACCTCTCTGCCCGCTCCACTTTGCTACCCTCGCGTGTTGCAGCCGGCGCAGCCGGCAAATACGCAAAGCTCAAGACCAAAGGCCTCTCCCCGTCAACCCCCGCCAGGCGCTGACGCTGCAAAGGTGGGCGGAGGGGGAGCGCCGGAGGTCCGCAGTGCGTCGCCCATCCAGACCCCATACGGATTCATGAGGGGACTTCCGCCTCACCCGGGCTATATGCCCTTACCCGGGCTATATGGGGCCATGCCGATGGCAGGCTTCCCCGGTGGGATGCAAGGCATGAACGGAGGCATGACGGGAGAGTCAGCGCCTGACCAAGCCAAGCAACAACAAAACAAACCACCGTCTAGTGCGCAACAAAACAAACCATCGTCTAGTGTCTGGCGCGCACCGTGGAAAGCGCCGCCGAAGGACCAACGCGCACAGAAACCGGCTCAGAATGGACAGAAACCGGCCCAGAATGGTAACACAGCCGCACAGGCTGCACGTGCTGGTGGCTCAGGCTCTGCGGTAAGTCATGCCCATTTCATGTATGCGTGCTTGCAGGACACACCTCCTACGGTCAGCCGAAGGTGGACATAGCAGGTGTGTAGCAAGCACCACTGACTTGTATCACGTCTGATAAATGATGCGGCAGCCGCCCGCTTTTGGGCCCGGGCAGATGGGGCAAATGGGATTCCAGCAGTCGCGGACGGGAATGCAGGCCATGGGAATGCAAGCACAGATGCAACCGCAGATGGGGATGGAAATGCAGCAGCAGATGCAGCCGCAGATGGGGATGGGAATGCAGATGGGGATGGAAATGCAGCCGCAGATGCAGCCGCAGATGGGGATGGGAATGCAGTTCTACCCCATGATGGCGAACCCAGGATACAACACCATGGTAAACGGCAACCCTTACCTCAACGTCGGCATGTACAACGTGCGCAACTAGTTGCAGCAATCTAGGAGAGCAGTTTACTTGAATCTACGAATTTCGTCGACTCTGGCTTCAGGTCGCGTCAGAGCTTAACTTAACATTAAGGTAATTCCGTGTCGGTCGGTGTTAAGTGAGGTGTTTTCGTTATTTCCGGCCTCCTGCATTGCACGGCATGAAGGGAATAAGATTCTTCATTGTGAGCTGTAGAGGGCCTGGTTCCAAAGACCGCTCAAAGGCTCCGACCGGAATGAGACCGCTATGAGAAATCTCGTTTGCAGCGCAAAGCGAAGCCCGTTCACGGGCCCCTCCAACGCAGCCAAGACCCTCACGACATGTTGCATTCCTGTAGCTACCATACAAAAGGACCTTCTCCGCTGTGATCCGCATTTTATTATAAAATAAAAACTCTTGTGACTAGCAATAGAGCCACTACCCTTTCACAAGTCACCAAAACTCGTCTGCAGATGCAGTGGCCTTACCTCGTTCTGGTCAAACTTGAGAGAGCACTGCGGGCATTTCCGACTGCGGTCCTTGACCAACTTCTCTATGCACTGCAACATCCCCGACCCAAAGCAAACGTCAGGTATGATCTTCTCTGCGCGAGTCTTTACGCCAGACCCCATACGCGATATTGGCGCGTGCACACTCGTGCAAGCAACGCACCAGAGCAGCAAGTGAGACAAAAGAGCGAGCAAAGCACTAGCACACGGCACGAGCACCTTCTTGCAGCTGGCGTGCCCGCAAGGCAGGACTCGTTCCTTGTCCGGTGCTTTGTCCCCACTCTTGCAATGGCACTTGACGCAGGACCGATAGTGGTCCAACAAACCTGACAAGGAGGAGTCGAGTCCGCCGCCTCCGCCCCCCCCACCTTGACCCTTTTCCTGAACGGCACACGCAACATGAGCTTCGTTCACACTCCAGCCAACCAATCACAGTGCTACACGCCAGACAACTGACTGACCATACGACAATTTGTCGGAAACTGAAAAAATGTCACAGCACTGCAGGCGGCAATGACCACGCAGATATCTTATCTTGCCGAGCAATTTGCTAAAAATGCATACGTTTACACACACACACACACACACACACACACACACACACACCACCACCACCCCGACCCAGCAACAAGGGTCCAGACGGATGAAGGGTGATAGAGAAGCTTACCAACTGAGAGAGGCGGCGCTGCGCTGCGTCGAACTCTTCTTGCAGTCGAGCGCGCTCAAATTTAGCTTCATGCAACTCTTTCTCTGATTCCTGTTTGACCTTGGTGAGTTCAGCCAAGCTCGCTCGGGCCTTGTCGGCATCACGACGCGCGTCCTTTTGCTGCGCCTCTCGCACTTGAAGCATCTTGCGGTGCTCAGCCACAATGGCAGCGCTACACTCCTCCTCCTTGAGCCGTTTGGCCTGTTCAAGTTGAGCATTTTCCAAATCTTTCTTGATTCTTTCGGTTGCCTCTTCCCGTGCCCGCAGCAGCTCCTCAGTCTTATCCAGTTTATTCTTCAGCGCGTTCTTCTCCTCCGCCAGCATGTCGCGCTCTTGCCGCTCCCTGATTCTTTGTCGGAGCAGCTCGTTGTGATCTTCATCTTTTTGTTTCATCGACCGGAGCAAACGAGTATTCTGCTCTTGCATCTCCTCAAAGGAGAGTCCGAGAGACTCCAGATCCTTCATCGTTTCCTCTTTCTCCTTTCTAAACTGCTGATACAACTTGTTGCAATCGTTGAACCCCCTATCGGCCTTTGCCAGACGCCGTTGCAGGTCCTTTTTCTCGCTCCGTAAACCTTCGTTCTCCTTCTTGCACTGTGCAATCTCCTTCTGCAGCGCAGATTCGAGGCCATTCACACCGTTCGCGCCATCGCCCTTGTAGACACTCATCAACTCCTCAATCTTCTTTTCCTTCTCCTTGAGCTGCTCCGCAAGATCAGCGGCCCTGTTCGATTCTGTGTCGCGCTCCTTCCACAACTTCTCTTTCTCCTCACGGAATTCGCGACGCAGCTCCTCGGCATCTGGCCGTGCCTTGAATGCATCGTGTTCTTTCCGCAGCCGTGTGTACTCTGTCTGCACTTTCTGCAGCGTTTCATTGAGCTCCTCGGCATGCTTGGTCGCAAGCTCTCCCACGCTCTTCTGCTCGAGCTTGAATTGCAGAGAGCGCACCTCTTGTTTGGCCTCCATCACCTGGTTTTCAGCTTGGTGTCTCTGCTTGAGCACGTGCTGGATATTCTGCTTGTGTTGCTCCTCGATCGCCTGCCGCTCGCGCTGCCGTGCCTCCCTTTCTTGTGCCAGTTCAAGGTTCAGCTGATTGATCTTTGCCGCATGATATGTGTCGCACTCTTTGCGGAGAGCCTTTAACCGCTCCGAAAGCTCTATATAAGCCGGCGACTGCTGGACCATATTCTCGCTCACTTCCTGCGTGTTGTGCGACGCTGCGCCGTTCTGCTCTGACATCTGGAGGATCTTCTTCTGAAGTGCCTTGATTTCTTCAAGCCGGCTCTCAGCTTGATGTTTGTACTCTTGGTTTCGTTGTTGCATAGCGTCTCCCGCGTCGGCGCCTTTGGCCCCGCTCGACGCCCACACGTCGTTCGTGGCGCTTGCCTCCTTCGCAGCGCGCACATTCTCTTCACTCAAGACAAGTCTTCGCTCAGTTTGCTCTACCTGGCGCAACAACGAGTTGACTTGCTCGTCCAACTCTGTCGATCGCGCAGCTGCAGTCCGCCATTCGTCCGCTTGGCTGCCCTCCTTGATGACATACTCTCGATGCGTTTGCTGCAGTACATCGAGGTTTTTGGCCATGTCATCCACACGCTTGTTCGCCTTCAACACTTGCGCTTTCATTTCCTCGTCTCCAGTTGCGCCCTCGATCTTGGCCATCATGGCCTTGAGCTGCACTGTGTTGTCCATTACAGACTGGACCACTTCCAGCATCAGCTCTTGTGCAACCTGGCAGCTCTTCACCATTGCCGCATCCACCTCCGCCGGCACCAGCCCCTGCAAGACGGCGGAGGAATGGAGAGCACGTCAGTAGTTGTGTCGGCATTTACAACTGTTCGGAGCCCACGAACACGCGAATGTGTTTTTCATGCCATCTCCATTTTCACCGCCATTTTCTCTATCTCCCTCCCGACCATGTGTGGCATTCTGAGGCGGCTGGGTATCTCCACCTCGGCGGGACATGGGGTACTCTGCGCCCATAAACCTCAAGAAAACAAGAAAACCTCTTGGACAATGGACAAGAGAACTCGCGGGCGAGATGCAACGAACAGCAATCCACTCTGTTCACACTCAGCATCGCCGGGACAATGGCCGCGAGCTCACGAATCAAAGAGAAAACAAGAAAGTTACCTTGAGAATCGAAAGGGACTCGAGGATCTTGGCATGCTGCACAGTGTCGATGGCGACGGAAGAGCTCTCTAGACGCTGTAGCG